>Ga0209916_1000484_pt1 | contig 60546 bp, 52 predicted proteins | sample ThiBio_1000_plan_FD_183956 | JGI IMG/M metagenome (GOLD analysis project Ga0209916, IMG submission 183956) | Wastewater bioreactor microbial communities from Cape Town, South Africa - Thiocy_solids_2 (SPAdes) | ecosystem: Engineered > Bioreactor > Thiocyanate-remediating > Anaerobic-Aerobic ... | reverse complement strand
CCTGCCACAGGAATCCGCAGCCTCCCGGAGCGGATGCCAAGGCTGCGCACAAGAAGATGGAGACGGAAGGGGCCACCTGCATCGACTGTCACCAGAACCTGGTGCACAAGGAGGTTGCGGAAACCGACCTGAACGAGAGCATCAAGCAGGGCAAGATGGTGCTCAAGCCCGAAAAAAAGGATGAGGACGACGAAGAAGAGGAAGACGAGGAGTAATACTTTCTCGTTGCTTCCGGTGTTTTCGCTGGATTAGCAAGCCGAATCCAGCGAAAACACCTTGCTGTCGGCCATGCCTCACGCTTATCAGTTCAGCCTCAATTTCCTGATCGAGAATTTCGATTTCTGTCGTTAGGAGTTATTCTCAAGACACTGCACTTCTATTGCATGTGACAGCGTTCGGAATTTTCCCTCGATAGCCTAATCATTAAATGATCTTCTGGCTCCGCCGAGGGAGAGGGGATTTCTTTTGTGTGAAGGGTTGTCACGAAACTGTAACATTTCCATCATATTATTTAGGCCCCTCCCAATGGTCTCACTTCAAGGTGCAGTTCCCGGTGACAGCGCGCCACTCCAATAATACTTCCGACTCCAGTGCACTTGGATACAACTACAGACGTCATCTGAGCGAGCGTTTTATTGAAACCTTGCTTTTTTTGACGGCATTCATCTCCGTTGCCATTACTCTTGCGATCGTCGTGATGCTGGTCACGGAATCCCTTTCATTCTTCGAGCATGTATCTCTCTGGGAATTTCTTACCGACACGCAATGGACACCCCTTTTCGATAATGCGCATTACGGTATACTTCCACTCGTTTCCGGTACCGTAGTAAGCTCTGCCGTGGCCTTGCTCGTTGCTATCCCGATGGGCACCATCACTGCCATTTATCTATCCGAGTTCGCGCCTTTTACCATCCGTGAGATGGCCAAGCCCTTTCTCGAACTGCTGGGGGGTGTTCCAACAGTCGTATACGGTTACTTTGCATTGCTGTTTGTTACGCCTCTATTGCAGAAAATTTTTCCTCAATTGCCCGGTTTCAGTCTTCTTTCAGCAGGACTGGTGATGGGTATCATGATCATTCCCTACGTAAGCTCCATGGCGGAAGATGCGATGCGCGCAGTACCCATGCATCTGCGGGAAGGCTCTTATGCAATGGGTGCGACCCGTTTCCAGACGGCTGTTCGCGTGGTAATGCCAGGAGCATTCTCCGGCATTGCCGCAGCTTATATTCTGGGTATTTCCCGGGCAGTGGGGGAAACGATGGTGGTTGCGATAGCAGCAGGAATGCAGCCAAACCTCACGTGGAATCCGATGGAGCCTGCCGCTACCATCACTGCTTATATCGTTCAGGTAAGCCTGGGCGATTTGCCGCATGGCAGTATCGGATACCAGACTATCTTTGCAGCGGGATTGACCCTGCTGCTTATAACGCTGGTATTCAATATTATCGGGCATCTTCTGCGTAAGCGCTTCCGCGAGGTATATTGAAGCATGTCGAACCCTGTTTTCATGACCAGCTCGTTTCATTTCGAAAATTCCGCAGGCGGCTCCTGTTGAATCGAGCTCCGGTTCCATTCCCCTTTACGAGAAGGTACCCATGAGTGACGCTCGAAATCTGAGGGAGATTCGCGCTATCATCGCCCGGCACAAGCTGGGGGATCTGATTTTCCTTGTTACCGGTTTGCTTGTGCTGATGATTGCCGTACTTACGTTCATCGCCCTGTTCTCGCACATGCTCATTGACGGCCTTCCCCGCCTGTCCTGGGATTTCTTCACATCCTTCCCCTCACGGCGTCCGGGATCGGCAGGCATACTTTCCGCCTGGGTGGGGACCACTCTTGTAATGATCGTGACAGCTGCGGCAGCAGTGCCTCTGGGGGTTGGAGCAGGCATCTATCTGGAAGAATATGCTCCTAAAAATATTCTTACTGAGATCATCGAGATCAATGTGACCAACCTTGCCGGCGTGCCATCGATCATCTACGGGCTTCTGGCGCTGAGCCTGTTTGTTCATCAATTTGGATTCGGCCAGAGCATTCTTTCCGCAGGACTTGCGCTGGCTTTGCTGATTCTTCCAATCGTTATCGTTGCAACCCGGGAGGCAATACGCGCCATCCCGGTCACCATACGTGAAGGCGCCTACGCGCTGGGTGCAACCAAATGGCAAACTGTTTCCGACCATCTTCTGCCTTATTCCGCAGCCGGCATTCTTACCGGCATCATAATCGGCCTTGCGCGTGCAATTGGAGAAACGGCTCCGATTATCACCATCGGTGCCTTGACCTTTATTGCTTTTCTACCGCCATCCCCCTTCAAGGAGGAATTTCCTTATATTTCCTTCGAATGGCTGATGGCGCCATTTACTGTCATGCCCATCCAGATGTTCAATTGGGTATCGCGGCCGGAAGAAGCGTTTCAGGTGAATGCAGCCGCGGCTGGTCTGGTACTGGTAATAATGACCCTCACCATGAATGCGCTCGCGATCTATCTCCGCTACCGGATGCGCAAGAACCTCAAATGGTAGAAGATTTTTCGTCCGTGCATCCGGTGGGAGATGTGTCGTCGTCCCAGTACAAGTCCGAGGTCAGGAACCTGAGTTTCTACTACGGTTCATTTTCGGCGCTCAAGAACATCAACATGATGCTGCATGAAAAAAAGGTGACTGCCTTGATTGGTCCCTCGGGATGCGGCAAATCGACGTTCCTGCGCTGCTTCAACCGCATGCATGATCTCTATCCGGGCAATCGCTACATGGGGGACATTATCCTTCACCCGGATAATGTCAATATTCTTTCCCGGAGCGTGGATCCTATTGAAGTACGCATGCGCATTAGCATGGTATTTCAGAAACCCAATCCTTTTCCGAAATCCATTTATGAAAATGTTGCTTATGGTTTACGGGTCCGGGGTGTCAGGCGCCGCGCGATACTGGATGAAAAAGTGGAAGACGCACTCAGGGGGGCTGCCCTGTGGGATGAAGTGAAGGATCGTCTGCATCAGCTTGCCTACAATCTTTCGGGCGGACAGCAACAGCGGTTGTGCATTGCCCGCGCACTTGCAACCGACCCTGAAATTCTCCTGTTCGATGAACCTACTTCCGCACTTGACCCCATTGCCACAGCCAGCATAGAGGAACTTATAGCCGATTTGAAAGACAAGGTAACGATCCTGATCGTCACACATAACATGCAGCAGGCTGCTCGTGTGTCGGATTACACCGCCTACATGTACCTGGGCGAAGTGATCGAGTTTGGAGTGACGGATACGATTTTCATCAAACCCAAAAACAAGCAGACGGAAGATTACATTACCGGGCGCTTCGGATAAGGAGTGCTTCTCGCCAATTTTTCCCTCTTCCCCTTTTCGGTTGCCGGGAAATTGTTATTCATTCAGCCGTAAGGCTTTGCTGCCTGAAGGATCCTGGCTGGCAGGCAATGATGCTTGCCTCGTCAGCGGTTCAAAGCTTCGATGCAGCCCCCGATTGACCCGGTATCCATTCACAGGTAACATTCGCAGCTTTCAAGTTAAAAGGCGAATCCTTCATGGCTATACGTTCCAGGCTGGTTGCGGGTAATTGGAAAATGCACGGCGGAACGCTGCAGAACCGGGATTTGCTGAACGCAGTTCTTGCTGCAACGGCAGACCTGAGCGGAGTCGAGCTGGCGGTATGTATACCTTATCCTTACCTGCCCCAGGCGCAATCGATTCTGGAAGGTACGCACGTTTCCTGGGGTGCCCAGAACGTAAGCCAGCACGAAAAAGGTGCCTATACCGGTGAAATTTCAGCATCCATGCTGCTGGATTTCGGCTGCCGCTACGTGATTGTCGGCCACTCCGAGCGGCGGGCGCTGTATGGTGAGGATAGCCAAACTGTAGCGCTCAAATTCAAGGCGGCACAAGGTACTGGCCTGGTACCTGTTTTATGTGTTGGTGAAACTCTCGAACAGCGGGAAGCCGGAATTACGGAGCAGGTTGTGGCAGAGCAACTGGATGCGGTGGTGAAGTCGGCGGGAATAAATGCCTTGAATGCGGCGGTGCTGGCTTATGAACCAGTGTGGGCCATTGGCACCGGCAAGACTGCGAGCCCCGATCAGGCTCAGGAGGTGCATTCTTTTATTCGCGGCAGAATTGCTGCCGACGCAGCGGAAGTGGCTGAAGGACTGAAAATTCTTTATGGCGGCAGTGTCAAGGGGGCCAACGCCGCTGAACTATTCGCCATGCCCGACATCGACGGTGGGTTGATTGGCGGCGCTTCGCTCGTTGCCGAAGAATTTATCGCCATTGCCCGGGCCGCGAAAGATTAATTCTTATTGGAGCAATTTTGGAAACACTGATCTGGATACTACATGTCTTGTCCGCGGCGGGCGTAATCGTCCTGGTTCTGCTGCAACACGGCAAAGGTGCGGACATGGGTGCGGCCTTTGGCAGCGGCTCGTCAGGAAGTTTGTTCGGCGCCAGTGGTTCTGCGAACTTTCTCAGCCGGACGACAGGTGTTCTGGCTGCCGTATTTTTCATGACCAGCCTTGGCCTGACCTATCTCTCCACCAACAGAAATGAGAGCGGGGGAGTGATGGACAAAGCTGTGCCGATCCAATCTGTCAAACCCGCAGAGCCCGCTCCGGCAGCGCCTGCGGCAGAAGAGGGGCCTTCCAAGGCAACAGAAATACCTGAGTAAGCTAATGCTGAGTTAATTGAACAACCGGCTGGAACTGTGTTCTAACCAGATTATAGATTACGTTCCGAGTCGGCGTTCAAATTAAAAGGCATTCAAATTAAGCTGCCGACGTGGTGGAATTGGTAGACACGCCGTCTTGAGGGGGCGGTGGCGAAAGCTGTGCGAGTTCGAGTCTCGCCGTCGGCACCATTTATAGCGACAGGGCTGAGCATCAGGCCAACGGAGATACCGATAAGGTATAAATGTTACTTGGAAACGGGTCAACGGGTCTTATATTTGTTCGATAGTTAACACATCACATGCTCGAAAACTATTTTCCTATTCTGTTGTTTATCCTGCTTGGCCTTATCATAGGGGCTCTGGCAATGGGATTTGGCTGGCTGTTCGGTCCCAATCGTCCGGATAGCCAGAAACTGTCCCCCTATGAATGCGGCTTTGAAGCGTTTGAAGACGCTCGCATGAAATTCGACGTGCGCTACTATCTGGTAGCCATTCTGTTTATTCTGTTTGATCTGGAGATAGCGTTCCTGTTCCCATGGGCAGTGGTGTTGAACGAAATCGGCCTGTTCGGTTTTATTGCCATGATGGTTTTTCTCGGCATCCTTGTCGTCGGCTTCATTTATGAATGGACGAAGGGCGCTCTGGAGTGGGATTGAGGCTATGAGTACGAACGGAGTAATGGAAAAAGGGTTTGTCACTACAAGCCTCGATTCAGTCATCAACTGGGGACGTACCGGCTCGATGTGGCCGATGACTTTCGGCCTGGCATGCTGCGCCGTCGAAATGATGCAGGCAGGTGCATCCCGTTACGATCTTGATCGCTTTGGAATTGTGTTTCGTCCCAGTCCGCGTCAGTCGGATGTCATGATTGTTGCCGGAACCCTTTGCAATAAAATGGCACCTGCTCTCCGCAAAGTGTATGACCAGATGGCAGAGCCGCGCTGGGTGATATCCATGGGCTCCTGCGCCAATGGCGGTGGTTATTATCATTACTCCTACTCGGTGGTGCGCGGATGTGACCGTATCGTCCCGGTCGATATTTATGTCCCCGGTTGCCCGCCTACAGCGGAAGCCCTTCTGTACGGTATTATCCAGCTCCAGAACAAGATCCACCGCACCAATACCATCGCTCGTTAGGCCCACCTATGTCGTCCACTCGTCTGGAAACGCTCGCGCTTTGCCTTCAGAATGTGCTGGGGGATGAACTTGCCGATATCGATCGGCAACTGGATCAGCTCATCATTACGGTGTCTCCGGCTAACCTGTTGCCGGTAATGAGAGTCTTGCGCGACCATCCCGAACTGGGTTTCGAGATGCTCATCGACCTGTGCGGAGTGGACTACTCCCTCTATGGGGTGGAGCCCGCTTCGGAGCAAGGACGTGAGGGCAAACGCTTCGCTGTCGTTTATCACCTGCTTTCGATCCGGCATAACCGCAGAGTGCGCGTAAAGACATTCCCCGAGGATGACCGGTTTCCGGTTGTGGATTCGGTAATAGATATATGGCCCTCCGCCAACTGGTTTGAACGAGAAGCATTCGATCTTTTTGGTATCGTGTTCACCGGCCACCCCGACCTGCGCCGTATCCTCACGGATTACGGATTTATCGGCAATCCATTCCGCAAGGATTTTCCGCTCAGCGGCAACGTGGAGATGCGCTACGATCCTGACCAGCAGCGGGTCATCTATCAGCCGGTCACCATAGAACCGCGCCAGATCACGCCCCGTGTTATCCGGGAAGAGCATTATGGGGATTCTGAATGAGATTTTTGTGGTCTGTCAACGATGGCTGAGATACGTAACTACACGATGAACTTCGGCCCGCAGCATCCGGCCGCTCATGGCGTCTTGCGGCTGGTGCTGGAGCTCGACGGGGAAGTCATACAACGCGCCGATCCGCACATCGGGCTGCTGCATCGTGCAACGGAAAAGCTTGCTGAATACAAGACATATATCCAGTCAGTCCCCTACATGGACAGATTGGACTATGTCTCCATGATGTCCAACGAGCACGCGTATGTGATGGCGATCGAGAAGCTGCTTCAGCTCGAGGTGCCGATACGCGCTCAGTATATCCGGGTGATGTTTGACGAAATCACGCGGATACTCAATCATCTTCTGTGGCTGGGAGCGCATGCCCTGGACGTGGGTGCGATGACGGTATTCCTTTACGCATTCCGTGATCGGGAAGACCTGATGGATGCCTATGAAGCGGTTTCGGGGGCAAGGATGCATGCAGCCTACTACCGGCCGGGCGGCGTTTACCGGGATTTGCCGGATTCGATACCGCAATACAAGGCATCAAAAATTCACGACGAAAAAACAACGAAGGCGCGCAACGAGAACCGCCAGGGTTCTCTGCTCGATTTCCTCGAAGACTTCACCAACCGGTTTCCAGCGTACGTCGACGAATACGAAACCCTGCTTACCGACAATCGTATCTGGAAACAGCGGCTGGTAGGCATCGGAACGGTTTCTCCCGAACGGGCAATGGCTCTGGGATTCACGGGTCCCATGCTGCGGGGGTCCGGCATCGAGTGGGATCTGCGGAAGAAGCAGCCCTATGAAGTCTATGATCAACTTGATTTCGATATACCTGTCGGCGTCAATGGAGATTGCTATGACCGGTATCTGGTCCGGATCGAGGAATTCCGGCAATCCAATCGCATCATCCGGCAATGTATCGACTGGTTGCGCAAAAATCCGGGTCCGGTCATAACGGACAATCACAAGGTGGCGCCGCCTTCCCGTGTGAACATGAAGCAGAATATGGAGGAACTGATCCATCATTTCAAGCTTTTCACTGAAGGATTTCATGTGCCGCCTGGTGAAACCTACGCGGCAGTCGAGCACCCGAAAGGGGAATTCGGCATTTATCTGATATCGGATGGCGCCAACATGCCTTACCGCATGAAAATCCGCGCTCCGGGCTTTGCCCATCTGGCAGCGCTGGATGAAATGTCGCGTGGCCATATGATTGCCGATGTGGTGGCCATCATTGGTACCCAGGACATTGTGTTTGGTGAAATAGACAGATGACGCACTGAAGGTGAAACGGCTATCAACATGCTAAGCACAGAGTCTCTGAAAAAAATCGACTACGAGTTGACCAAATATCCCGCAGACCAGAAGCAATCCGCGGTAATGTCGGCGCTCGCTATCGCCCAGGATGAGAAAGGGTGGCTGACCAACGAAACGATGGATTTTGTGGCGGAGTATCTGGACATGCCATCGATCGCGGTATACGAAGTGGCTACTTTCTACAATATGTACAATTTGCAGCCAATCGGAAAATACAAGATTACGGTATGCACGAATCTTCCATGTGCGCTGTCCGGTGCGAACGAGGCAGTCGCCCACTTCCGGGAAAGGTTGGGAATAGGCTTCAACGAGACCACTGAGGATGGAAGATTTACTTTGAAAGAAGGGGAATGTATGGGTGCATGTGGAGATGCGCCGGTTCTCCTGGTCAATAACAAACGCATGTGCAGCTTCATGTCAAATGACAGGATCGACCAGTTGCTGGAGGATCTGAGCAAATGAACCAGCCTGTGCAGATATTGCTGGCCGGCTTGAATCCATCGGACCCCAATGATTGGCGGCTCAAGAATTACGAACAACGCGAAGGATATGCTGCGCTCAGAAAAATCCTGAGCGAGAAAATCCCCCCGGAAAAAGTCATCGAGGAGGTAAAGAAATCCGCCTTGCGGGGTCGCGGGGGTGCCGGTTTTCCGACCGGACTGAAATGGAGCTTCATGCCCAAGCAGTACGAAGGCGACAAATACCTGGTATGCAATTCGGATGAAGGCGAACCTGGTACCTTCAAGGATCGCGACATCATGCGTCACAATCCCCATATGCTGATCGAGGGCATGCTGATCGGAGCCTATGCGATGGGCATCAGGGCCGGCTACAACTACGTGCATGGCGAAATCTGGGATGTCTACGAGCGCATGGAAGAGGCAGTGGATGAAGCGCGTGCGGCGGGCTATCTCGGGGATAATATCCTCGGTTCCGATTTCAGCTTCCAGTTATACAACCATCATGGCTATGGCGCCTATATCTGCGGCGAGGAAACAGCGCTGCTTGAGTCGCTGGAAGGCAAAAAAGGTCAACCGCGCTTCAAGCCGCCTTTTCCGGCAAGCTTCGGCCTCTATGGCAAGCCGACTACCATCAACAACACGGAGACGTTTGCGGCGGTACCGTGGATTATCCGCCACGGCGGCGACAAGTTTCTGCAACTGGGTAAGCCAAACAACGGTGGAACCAAGATTTTTTCCGTTTCCGGTCATGTGAACAAGCCTGGTAACTATGAAGTGCCGCTGGGTACGCCGTTCGCAACCCTGCTGGAAATGGCTGGCGGTATGCGCGGCGGACGCAAGCTGAAAGGCTGCATTCCAGGTGGTTCATCCATGCCGGTATTGCCGGGCGATGTCATGATGCAGACCGATATGGACTATGACTCGATTGCCAAGGCGGGATCATTTCTCGGTTCAGGCGCGGTCATTATCATGGACGATACGACCTGCATGGTCAGGGCGCTGGAGCGTTTATCCTATTTTTACTATGAAGAATCCTGCGGCCAGTGCACGCCCTGCCGTGAAGGCACGGGATGGCTTTACCGTATCGTTCATCGGATCGAAACAGGAAAAGGTCGCCTGGAAGACCTGGATCTGCTCAATAATCTCGCCGACAACATTCAGGGACGCACGATCTGCGCATTGGGTGACGCGGCCGCCATGCCAGTGCGTGCCATGATTCAACATTTCCGTGACGAATTTGCGTACCACGTCGAACACAAGAAATGCCTCGTGTAACACGGATGAAGTCATGAATCTTTTCTTGTTTGCGACTGCTTGTTGCCCCGGAGCACATACGTAATGATCAATTTCGAAATCGACGGTAAACCGGTGTCCGTGCCCAAGAATGGCACGGTCATGGATGGCGCCAATCAGCTCGGCATATACATCCCTCATTTCTGCTATCACAAGAAACTCTCCATTGCCGCCAACTGCCGCATGTGTCTCGTGCAGGTGGAGAAAGCGCCCAAGCCGCTGCCTGCATGCGCCACGCCCGCGATGGAGGGCATGAAAGTTTTCACCCACTCCGGGCAGGCAGTAACAGCCCAGAAAGGTGTGATGGAATTCCTGCTCATCAATCATCCGCTGGACTGTCCGATTTGCGATCAGGGTGGGGAGTGCCAGTTGCAGGATCTGGCCGTGGGCTACGGGGCGAGTGCATCACGTTATACCGAAGCCAAGCGTGTGGTGGCCAACAAGAATCTTGGTCCTTTGATTTCCACCGACATGACCCGTTGTATTCATTGCACGCGTTGCGTGCGCTTCGGGCAGGAAATCGCGGGGATCATGGAATTGGGCATGGCGGGACGTGGCGAGCACGCGGAGATCCTCGCGTTTGTCGGTAAAACCGTGGATTCGGAGTTATCCGGCAACGTAATCGATCTGTGTCCGGTGGGTGCCCTTGTCAGCAAGCCCTTCCGCTATTCCGCGCGCACCTGGGAACTGTCACGCCGAAAATCCATAAGCCCGCATTGTGGCCTTGGTTCCAATCTTATCGTCCAGATAAAGCAGAATCGCGTGATGCGCGTGCTGCCCCGCGAGAACGAGGAAATCAACGAATGCTGGCTATCGGACAAAGACCGTTTTTCCTATGAGGGATTAAACTCCGAGGAACGTCTTACCAGGCCGATGATAAGGCAGGGAGGCGTGTGGCAGGAATGCGACTGGCAAACCGCGCTGGAGTTTGTGGCCAATGGCCTCAAAGATGTGAAAGAAAAGCATGGAGCGGAAAGTATCGGAGCGCTGGGTTCTGCTCATAGCACGCTTGAAGAACTTTACCTGTTGCAGAAACTTGTAAGGGGATTAGGCAGTGCTAACGTGGATCACCGCGTGCGCCAGAGCGACTTCCGTGCGGACTCGCAGATGCAGGGCGCTCCCTGGCTGGGAATGCCCATTGCCGAAATTTCGCAGTTGAAGTCACTGCTCGTCATAGGCAGCACCTTGCGAAAGGACCATCCCCTCCTTGCGCATCGTATCCGCCAGGCCGTGAAGCACGGCGCGCAATTGAATGTGATCAACCCGATCGACGATGACCTGCTGACCAAGGTGAGAAATCGTGCTATTGTTGCGCCCGACAAAATGGCATCCACGCTGGCAGAGGTGTTGAAAGCCGTTGCCGAATTGAAGGGCGTGGAGATTCCCGATGACGCTAAAAACGCTTTGAGCACTGCCAGTGCGGGCGATACTGCCCGTGCGATGGCGGCCAGTCTCAACGACAAACCCGCTGCGATTTTCATCGGAAATCTCGCGCAACATCATCCTGGCTACGCGGATATCTGCAAGCTGGCCCAGCATATCGCACAAATTTCCGATGCCCGCTTCGGAGTGCTGGGAGAGGCTGCCAACAGCGTCGGAGCTTATATTGCCGGTGCGGTTCCCTTTGATAACCGCTTTGATAACCGTAACGCGGGTGCTGCCGGAGACAGGCATGGAGGGTCGGGTGCCAATGCATCACAAATGCTCGGCATGGACGATGTGGCGAGCGGGACCGGATGCAAGGCATACATCCTGTTGAACCTGGAGCCGGAGCTGGATAGCTACAACCCCCGGCGCGCCCTCAAAGCGCTGGCGGCGGCCGAGCTGGTCGTAATGATGAGTGCATACAAGAGCCACACCGCCATCGAGGGCGGTCATGCGGATGTATTGCTGCCGATTGCGCCCTTCACTGAAACCTCCGGTACTTTCATCAGTACGGAAGGGCGCGTGCAGAGCTTCAACGGTGTGGTTGCGCCGCTCGGGGAAACGCGCCCCGCATGGAAAGTGTTGCGGGTGCTGGGTAATGTTCTGCAGCTCGATGGTTTTGATTATGAAACGCCGGAGCAGGTGCGGGCGGACGCTCTTCCGGCCGGAAACGATGTCAGCGCCTGGTTGAATAGCAGTCTGGAAAGTTTTGCTGTGAATCCCATTGAAGTCGCCAAGGAGAATAAGGGAAGAGAAGGGTTGCAACGTATCGGTGAGGTTCCGATTTATCAGGCCGACCTCATCGTGCGCCGGGCGGAGTCGTTGCAGCGCACACGCGATGCGGCTGCGCCTCTAGCATGGATGCCGGGGAGCCTCATGGCGCAGTTGGGCCTGCAGGCCGACGAGGTCATACGGCTGAAGCAGGGGGGAGGTGAGGTGCAGCTGCCTGTCGCGCAGGATGACAGCTTGCCAGCCAATTGCATAAGGGTTGCCTCCGCTCATCCTTCGACTGCGGCCCTAGGCGGAATGTTTGATCAGATCACGGTGGAAAGATCGTGACGAACGGTACTCGGATTATCTGATGGAATACGCGCAACAACTGTTCGGAGATTTCTTTGGTCCTGAGTGGGGACCCGCTCTTTTCCTGCTGGTGAAGAATGTCCTTCTGATTGTGGCCATCGTGCTGCCACTGATGCTGGCAGTTGCCTATCTCACATTTGCCGAGCGCAAAATCATCGGCTATATGCAACTGCGCGTGGGTCCCAATCGGGTAACTTTCTTTGGCATCCCCTGGCTGGGGGGATGGGCGCAACCCATCGCCGACGCGGTAAAGGCGGTGATGAAAGAAATCATCATCCCGAGCGGAGCGAACAAAATCCTGTTCGTGCTTGCGCCCATCCTGACGTTCGCGCCGGCGCTGGCGGCCTGGGCAGTCATTCCCTTTTCTCCGGATGTGGTCCTGGCGGATATCAACGCCGGACTGCTTTATATTCTGGCCATGACCTCGATGGGGATCTATGGCATCATCATTGCGGGGTGGGCTTCCAACTCCAAGTACGCATTCCTGGGGGCAATGCGTTCGGCGGCTCAAGTGGTTTCTTACGAACTGGCCATGGGTTTTGCGCTGGTGTGCGTGCTCATGATGTCCCAGAGCCTGAACCTGGGTGACATCGTCAAAGGCCAGCAAGGCGCCAGCATGCTGAACTGGTATCTGATACCGCTGTTTCCCATGTTTCTGGTTTATTTCATTTCCGGCGTCGCGGAAACCAATCGTGCGCCATTCGATGTCGCCGAGGGTGAATCCGAAATCGTGGCGGGCTTTCATGTCGAGTATTCAGGCATGGCATTCACGGTGTTTTTCCTGGCGGAATATTCCAACATGATCCTGGTGGCCACGCTTGCAAGCATCATATTCCTGGGCGGCTGGCTGCCTCCTGTCAACGTTGCGCCGTTTACCCTGATTCCCGGCTTCATCTGGCTGGTCCTGAAAGCATCATTTCTATTGTTCTGTTTTCTCTGGTTCCGCGCCACGTTTCCACGTTATCGCTACGACCAGATCATGCGTCTTGGCTGGAAGGTGTTCATTCCGATCACGCTCGTCTGGATAGTGGTGCTCGGCCTGGTGATGCAGCTTCCGGCGTCGATTCGGAGCGCATTCCCGCTTAACTTGTGGTTTCACTGACACAGGAGGAAGCCATGAACCGAATCAAGGATTTTTTCCGCACTTTCCTGCTGTTCGAGCTCATCAAAGGAATGATGCTGACGGGGCGAAACATGTTTGCCCGGAAGATCACGGTGTATTTTCCCGAGGAAAAGACGCCGCAATCTCCTCGCTTCAGGGGGCTGCATGCCTTGCGCAGATACCCCAACGGAGAAGAGCGCTGCATAGCCTGCAAGCTGTGCGAAGCGGTATGCCCGGCATTGGCGATTACCATCGAATCCGAGCAGCGTGAGGACGGAACACGGCGTACCACGCGATACGACATCGATCTGACGAAGTGCATATTTTGCGGTTTCTGCGAGGAATCCTGTCCGGTGGACTCGATCGTGGAGACGCGCATCCTGGAATACCACGGGGAGAAGCGGGGTGACCTCATCTATACCAAGCAGATGCTGCTGGCGGTCGGGGACCGGTATGAGGAACAGATAGCAAAGGACCGGGCAGCTGATGCAGGTTACCGATGAATCGCGCCCGGCTCGCCAATATTGGCAGTGTATTTTCATCAGATCGAGGCATCCACTGCCTTCGTTACGGGAGCGCCGGATTGTCGCGCCCGTCACGCTTATCCGCAGAAACAAGCGGAAGACATTTCATGCGCTCATTTTTATCTTACGTGAACCCTTCCAGACTCCCGGATTTCTAGAAGTACCCATATGAGTTTTGCAGATATAATTTTCTACTTTTTTTCCGCGGTGCTGGTGGCCTCGGCCCTCGGGGTCATCACCGCGCGCAATCCGGTGCATTCGGCATTATTGCTGGTGCTGGCTTTTTTTGCCTCCGCTGGATTATGGCTGCTGCTGGAAGCGGAATTTCTCGCCATTACCCTGGTGCTGGTTTACGTGGGAGCGGTGATGGTGCTGTTCCTGTTCGTCGTGATGATGCTCGACATCAATCTTGCGCGGCTCAGGGAAGGCTTCTGGAAGTGGTTTCCGTTCGGATTATTGCTCGGCCTGCTGATGTCGATCGAGATGGCCATGGTCCTGACCGGCAAGCAGTTCGGCGCGGATGAGCTTCCCGCCCCGGCGGCGCGGGCGGCCGACTACAGCAACACCAAGGAACTGGGGCGCCTGATCTACACCGAATACGTTTATGCCTTTGAACTCGCTGCGGTGATTCTGCTGGTCGCGATCGTGGCTGCAATCGCGCTGACCTTGCGCCAGCGCGGTGGGAGCAAATCCATGGACGTCGCCAAACAGGTGGCGGTGAAGCGTGAAGACCGCATCCGCATCGTGTCGATGGCATCCGAGAAGAAAGAATAAAAGTAATATACTGCGGCGTTTTTACGTCGCCATGAAAGGGGGCGTAGTGGTTTCGTTATCCCATTATCTTGTTATCGGTGCGATTCTGTTTGCCATCAGCATTGTCGGCATCTTCCTCAACAGAAAGAACGTGATCATCCTGTTGATGGCAATCGAGCTGATGCTATTGGCGGTAAACATGAATTTTGTTGCTTTTTCGCATTATCTCCAGGACGCATCCGGTCAAGTGTTCGTGTTTTTCATCCTTACCGTTGCTGCAGCGGAGTCTGCCATCGGGCTCGCGATACTGGTTGTGCTGTTTCGCAGCCTGCGCACCATCGATGTCGATGACCTGGACAGGCTCAAAGGCTGAGGCTAAGCGCCAGGTTCAATAGTTCGGAGTCGGTATCGCTGGTTCAAAAACAAAAAGCTGGATTTCATGACTGAGATGCAAAATCTATACCTGTTGGTGCCTCTGGCACCGCTGGCGGGGGCGCTCATAGCCGGCCTGCTTGGACGTGTGATTGGTACTGCAGCAAGCCATCGCGTCACCATTGCCCTTATGTTCGTCTGCGTGGCAGCGTCGATTGCCGTGTTCCTCGATGTGCTGAAAGGAAACGTATACAACGGCACGGTTTATACATGGCTGACATCGGGTGGCGTGCATTTCGAAGTAGGGTTTCTGATCGATCAGCTTTCCGCGACCATGATGGTCGTGGTGAGTTTCGTATCGCTGATGGTGCACATCTATACCATCGGTTATATGCATGACGACCCTGGTTACCAGCGTTTTTTCAGCTATATCTCGCTTTTTACCTTCTCCATGCTGATGCTGGTGATGTCCAACAATTTTCTCCAGCTGTTCTTCGGATGGGAAGCGGTAGGGCTGGTCTCATATCTCCTGATCGGCTTCTGGTATACGCGCCCGACGGCCATTTACGCGAACCTGAAGGCGTTCATGGTCAATCGCGTCGGTGACTTCGGTTTTCTCCTCGGTATCGGTCTGGTACTGGCGTATTTCGGAACGCTGGATTATGCCGCCGTATTCGCCCAGGCACCCAGCGTCGCGGCCGAGACAATCGAAATCACTCCCGGTTCGCTCTGGGCAGTGCTGACCGTCATCTGTATCCTGCTTTTCGTCGGCGCCATGGGTAAGTCGGCGCAGTTTCCGCTGCATGTATGGCTGCCGGATTCGATGGAAGGCCCCACGCCCATTTCAGCGCTGATCCATGCCGCAACCATGGTCACCGCCGGTATTTTCATGGTGGCGCGCATGTCGCCCCTGTTCGAGTTGACCGAGACCGCACTCTCCGTGGTGCTGGTGACAGGCGCCATCACGACCCTGTTCATGGCGCTGGTGGCGATCGTCCAGTACGACATCAAGCGCGTCGTGGCGTACTCGACCCTGTCGCAGCTCGGCTACATGACGATGGCGCTCGGCGCATCCGCTTATCCGGCCGCGATTTTTCACCTCATGACGCATGCCTTTTTCAAGGCAGTGCTGTTCCTTGGCGCAGGTTCCGTGATCATTGCCATGCATCATGAACAGGACATGCGCAAGATGGGCGGGCTCAAGAAGTATATGCCCATTACTTACTGGACCGTGTTCGTTGCAGCACTCGCCAATGCTGGCGTCATAGGTTTTTCAGGTTTCTTCTCGAAGGATGCGATTATAGAAGCGGTGCATTTTGCCGATATCCCCGGCGCCGGCTTCGCCTATTTCTGTGCCGTGGCTACCGTCCTGGTAACAGGGTTTTATACCTTTCGCCTGCTGTTCATGACGTTCCATGGGCAGCCGCGCATGGATCATCACACCGAAGAGCACTTGCATGAATCTCCCTGGGTAGTGACCCTGCCCCTGGTTGCCCTCGCCATACCGAGCATTGGCGCAGGCTGGCTGATAGGCCCGATACTGTTTGGCGATTACTTTGCCAATACGATACAGATCGCGCCTCAACACGAAGCAATGGCGAAAATGGCAGCGGAGTTTCATGGCGTCCCGGGAATGATGAGTCATGCGCTTTCCACTGTGCCTTTCTGGTTAACCGTTGCCAGTATCTTTGCCGCCTGGTATCTCTATATCGCAAAACCCGATCTGCCCGGAAAAATCAAGCGGGCGGCCAGACCGTTTGCAACGCTGCTCGAGCGCAAATACTTCATAGACGAACTCTATTCCTGGCTGTTTGCAGGCGGCGCGCGCCTGCTTGGCCGGGTATTGTGGAAGTTCGGGGATGTCAAGGTAATTGACGGGTTCTTTGTGAATGGCACGGCGGGGTTAGTAGCCGGAGCCTCCACATTGATGCGCCGCTTCCAGACGGGCTACATCTATCACTACGCGTTCACCATGATCGTTGGCGTGTTTATACTGATGAGCTTGTGGTTGTTCTGGTAATGGGACGGCAAAAATACAATAAATGTTAGTTGTGGGACCATCCCGCATCCGCTGCACGCTAATGAAAAAAATGGAATAGACATGTTGTTTGGTTTCCCCCTGTTAAGTCTGGTTATCTGGCTGCCTATTCTTGCCGGTGCTGCTGTACTCGCTACCGGTGGCGATCGTAATGCTCCCCTGGCACGCATGATCGCACTCATCGGATCGGTTGCGGGTTTTCTGGTGGCGATTCCGCTTTATACCAGCTTCGATCCGTTGTCGAGCAGCATGCAGTTCGTCGAGAACCATGCGTGGATCGAACGCTTCAACGTTCATTATCACCTCGGGGTGGATGGAATCGCCATGCCCCTGATACTGCTGAATGCTTTTACCACCCCCCTGGTAGTGATCGCCGGATGGGAAGTGATTACCAGGCGCGTATCGCAGTACATGGGTGCTTTTCTCATCATGTCCGGCATCGTCAACGGTGTTTTTTCGTCGCTGGATGCAATTCTCTTCTATGTCTTCTGGGAATCCTCGCTCATTCCGATGTTTCTCATCATCGGCGTCTGGGGCGGGCCCAACCGGGTCTATGCGGCAATCAAGTTTTTCCTTTATACGCTGCTCGGCTCACTGCTGATGCTGGTGGCATTCATCTATCTTTACCAGGTTTCCGAGGGCAGCTTCTCGATACTTGAATACCATAGACTGCCCTTGTCGATGGCATCGCAGATCCTGATATTCATCGCCTTCCTGCTGGCTTTCGCAGTCAAGGTTCCCATGTGGCCCGTCCATACGTGGCTGCCCGACGCGCACGTGGAAGCGCCGACAGGGGGCTCGGTGGTGCTTGCCGCCATCCTGCTGAAAATGGGAGGCTACGGATTCCTGCGGTTTTCGCTGCCGATCCTGCCGGACGCGAGCCACCAGCTCGCGGGCATGATGATCGCCTTGTCGCTGATCGCGGTCGTCTATATCGGCCTGGTTGCGCTGGTGCAGGCGGACATGAAAAAGCTGATCGCCTACTCGTCGGTGGCGCATATGGGTTTCGTCACCCTCGGTTTTTTCCTGTTCAATAATTACGGCCTCGAAGGCGCCATGGTCCAGATGATTTCACATGGCTTTATTTCGGCTGCAATGTTTCTTTGCATCGGTGTCATGTATGACAGGCTGCATTCCCGTCAGATCGTGGACTATGGAGGGGTGGCGAACCGCATGCCTGCCTTTGCCGCTTTTTTCATGCTGTTTGCCATGGCCAATTCCGGGTTGCCCGGCACCAGCGGTTTCGTCGGCGAGTTCATGGTCATCATGGCCTCAATGAAAGTGAATTTCTGGTATGCGTTTCTAGCCGCCACGACACTCATCACAGGCGCCGCTTATACTCTCTGGATGTATAAGCGCGTGATATTCGGCGCCGTTGTGCACCCGGCAGTGGAAGAAATGAAAGATATCGGCGCGCGCGAGATTCTTGTATTGGCCGTGCTCGCGGCGGCGGTATTGGGCATGGGGGTGTATCCGCTCCCTTTGACGGAAGTCATGCATACCACCGTTGATGATTTACTTGCGCATGTTGCTCGCAGCAAATTGCAGTGAGCGAAGCGCGCCCCGACTCGGCTAAGGATGATAAATGAATTTTATGCTGCCTGATTTCGCGCCAGCCTATCCGGAAATATTCCTTCTGGTGATGGTGTGCGGAGTATTAATGGCTGATCTTGCATGGGGCGACAAGAAGCCCGGCACTGCCTACCTTTTAGCCCAGCTGACGCTGTTCGGCTGCATGCTGATTACCTTCGGTACTTCGGGATCTGACGCCGTCCATACGTTTTCCGGCATGTTTGTCGATGACACGCTGGCCGACATTCTCAAGATGCTGGTTTATGTCACCGTATCCGTAGTGCTGGTTTATTCCCGTCCATATATTTCGGATCGGGGAATACTCAGCGGAGAGTTCTTCAGCCTCGCACTGTTTGCGACTCTCGGAATGATGGTCATGATTTCCGCCAGCCACTTCATGACACTTTACCTGGGGCTGGAACTCCTTTCCTTGTCCCTCTATGCGATGGTTGCATTGAGGCGCGACTCACCTGGGGCAACCGAGGCGGCAATAAAGTTTTTTGTATTGGGTGCCCTGGCGTCGGGCTTCCTGCTGTATGGCATGTCGATGATTTATGGTGCCACCGGCTCGCTCCATATCGCCAGTGTGTCGGAAGTGATCGAAGGTGGAGTAATCAGCCAGGGAGTGCTCGTTGTCGGTCTGGTTTTCATTGTGGCCGGCATCAGTTTCAAGCTGAGCGCGGCGCCTTTCCATATGTGGGCACCCGATGTTTATGAAGGGGCGTCTTCAGCAGTAGTGCTGTTTGTCGGTTCTGCGCCGAAATTCGCGGCATTCGGTTTTGTCATGCGCCTGCTGGTGGAGGGTCTGGGTGCGATGTCCGGCGACTGGCAGGGCATGCTGATCATACTTGCAATCATGTCAATGGTGATCGGCAACATTGCCGCTATCGCCCAGAGCAACATCAAGCGCATGCTGGCCTATTCCACCATTTCGCACATGGGGTTCATGCTGCTTGGCATTATCGGTGCGAATGAAAACGGCTACAGTGCCGCCATGTTTTACGTCGTGGTCTACGTGCTCATGACAATGGGTACGTTCGGCATTATCATGCTTCTCTCACGCGCGGGCTTTGAAGCGGATAGACTGGACGATTACAAAGGGCTCAACCGGCGCAATCCGTGGTATGCTTTTATCATGCTGCTGCTGATGTTCTCCATGGCCGGCATCCCGCCCACCGTGGGCATTTATGCCAAGCTGTCAGTGCTTCAGGCCGTGCTGAACGCAGGGTACACCTGGCTCGCCGTGCTGGCTGTGCTCCTCTCGCTGATCGGGGTATTCTATTACCTGCGCATCGTCAAGCTCATGTATTTCGACGAGCCTGAAACCGATGTGGCCATCGCGCCGAAAGGCGACGTAAAAGTATTGCTGAGCGCCAACGGACTCGCCATACTTGCATTCGGCATCTTCCCCCAGTCACTTATCGCTCTCTGCTCCTACGCGATACAACACTCGACTTGACCCGCCTTTCTGCATCACCGGGCCGCCTTATGCCTGCATGAGGGACAGGCGGCGCATTTCTTGTATGCCTGAACTGCGATTGCTTCTTCTTTCCTATAGTAGATTCCATGTTTCTGCATCTTATTCAGAAAGGCGCGGCAAGGAGCAAATCAAGTGGAATGTTAAGCAATAAGTAGCAACAGATAGACAAGGGTGCTCGTGACCAGCAGAAATGGCAGGGAGCAGGCATGAAATATCAGCCAGGCTTTGCTGTCCCGCGCGAGCCGCAGTGCTATTAAATTGGCGAGAGAACCCAATACAAAGCCGAATCCCCCGACGTTCACCGCGTAAGCAATCAGTTTCCAGTTGCTTGAATAATCGGCCAATAAAATTGCCGCGGGCACATTGCTCATGATTTGTGCAAGCGCAATACCGGCGAAATAAAGCCGTTGGGACTCGTCCAGTCTCAACTCTGTAAAAAATGAATGAACAGTGTGACTATCGGAGATAAGGCGCATGTTCACGAACATCAGGGCAAGTACGAGAATGAGTCCCCAATCCACATTCACGAGAATGTTGCGATGCCGGATAAAGAAGACCATGAGTATCAGCAGAACCGCCAGTTCCGCCTGATGTAGATCAATAAGAATCAGGAATGGCAGATAGAGAGCCAAGGACGAATGGAATAGCCTGCTGTTCGCTATTGGCATATCAACCTCTTCTCTGATCTGAATGCGATTGCTGTCGAACATGAATGCGATCAACACCAGGAGACTGGCGATCAGGATGAGCGCCAGAGGCAGCATCGCTTGTACGTATTCATGAAAGGATACGCCGGATACTTTCCACAAAAACAGGTTTTGCGGGTTGCCGATCGGTGTAAGAGCTGAACCCGCATTTACAGCCAATGCCTCCACGACGATAAGTCGCGTCACAGGAATCACGCCGGCACCATGCAGGCCTGTGGTCAGCGGCACCATTATGAACAGGGCGACATCGTTGGTCAGTACCATGGAAAGCAACGCTGCCGCCAGAACGAGCAATGCTGCAAGGGATCGGCTGGTACGCATGATTTCTATCAGTCGTTTGCCAAGACGGTGCAGATAGCCGGAGAGTTCAATACCTTTGGCAAGTATGAGCAATCCCGTTACGCCACTGATGGTGGACCAGTCCACGAGGCGAGGATATGAAAGGAGCCGTGAAGGCTCCGCTATGGTCAGGGCGATGAGGAGCCCGGCAAGAAACCACAGCAGATAATCCTTCCCCCAGATTTGAAGGAATAATTGAATAACTCGCCGCACCTTATCCAGGGTCTGTTGACGTTTTGATCCAAGGTTTTGTGATCAGGAAGAAAACCTGTATTGCTGTATTGTTAAAGCTCTCATGCAGTGACAACACGAGTTTTCGATGCCCCGATTGCTGCTCAGTGACGAGTATTGGTAGAACCCGCACAAGATTCTGCTGCAGGACATATCTGATCTGCGTATGCCAGCGCACTGTCACTTCCTAACTTAACTGCCATTCTTCTATTTGTGATTGGCGCAACTGCGTTGCCGACAGGGTCAACGCCAGCAAGAGTGATCCGGCGCTTAAGTTGGCGGATAACGCGCTTCAGTTACAAGGTTTTTGATTATGCCTGTTAGTCCTGTCATAGCGGCGGTTCATCCATGAGGGCAATTTGTTCCCGCAATTCGAGAATGCGATCCTGCCAGTAGCGTTGAGTGTTGAACCAGGGAAACGCTCGCCTGAAGGCAGGATCGTCCCACCGCTGCGCAAGCCATGCCGAGTAATGGATCAAGCGCAGAGTGCGTAACGCCTCGACCAGATGCAATTCCCTTTCGTCGAAATCGAAGAAGTTCTCATACCCGGTCAGCACGCTGTCCAACTGCTTCCTCATGTCGACCCGTTCGCCGGATAACAGCATCCACAAGTCCTGTACTGCCGGTCCCATGCGACTGTCGTCAAAATCGACGAAATGCGGCCCATCATCAGTCCACAAAACATTGCCTGCATGGCAGTCGCCGTGCAGGCGCAGCATGTGCGTTTCACCCGCGCGTGCAAAACAGTACCGCGCACCTTCCAACGCCTGATCCACGGTACCGCGATAGGCAGCCTCAAGATCAGGTGGAACGAATCCATGCTCCAGCAGATAGTCGCGCGGTTGTTCGCCGAAACTGGCGATATTCAGTTCCGGGCGTTCATGAAAGGGGTGGAGCGCACCGACAGCATGGATGCGCGCAAGGAAGCGGCCCATCCATTCCAGCGTGTGGCGGTCTTCCAGTTCCGGCGCGCGGCCGCCGTGCCTTGGAAAAACAGTGAAACGAAATCCCCCGAAATAATGCAGTGATGTTCCTTGCAGCACCAACGGGGGTACGACGGGAATTTCGTGCTCGGCCAGTTCCTGCACGAACGCGTGTTCCTCGAGAATGGCGTCGTTCGTCCAGCGTTCCGGACGATAGAATTTTGCTACAAGTGGCGCACCATTTTCGAGGCCAATCTGGTAGACGCGGTTCTCGTAGCTGTTGAGCGCCAGCAGCCGGCCGTCGCTGCGGAAACCCAGGCTTTCCAGAGCGTCCAGCACGCGTTCAGGGGAAAGCGTGGAAAAATCAATTGAAGCCGAATTATCTGCTGTTCCCACACCGGTCACTCAAATGAAGGCTGCTCCTGAATTGCTGGCTGCGCTCGTTTTGCATTGCTCAGTCTGCTCAAGGCTTCTTATAACTGATCCGATAAATTACTCCGGCAAAGTCATCCGACACGAGCAGTGCCCCGTCCGGCATCACCAGCATATCCACGGGCCTTCCCCAATTTTTTTCATTTTCCAGCCAGCCTTCGGCAAACACTTCCTGTTTTACCACCTTGTTGTTCTTTATCTTTGCGAGCTCGATGCGGTAGCCGATTTTATTGCGCCGGTTCCATGAGCCATGTTCCGCTATAAAGATGCTGTTGCGATATTGGGGAGGAAACATGGTCCCTGCATAGAAGCGCATCCCCAGGGCGGCTCCGTGCGGGGGAAGTTTTGCGGCGGGTGAAACCAGCTTGCGACAATCCCGCTTTGCGCCGTACTTGGGATCAAGGATGTCGTCGGAATGACAGTAGGGGTAGCCGAAATGCATCCCCTTTTTTGGCGCGCGATTGAGTTCGTCCGGCGGCAAGTTGTCGCCCATCCAGTCCCGGCCGTTATCGGTAAACCACAATTCCCTTGTTTCGGGATGCCAGTCGAATCCTACTGAGTTTCGTATCCCGTATGCGAAGACCTCATAGTTTGAGCCATCGGGATTGATGCGGGAAATCAGTGAAAACTTGTCCGGCTCCGTTTCGCAGATATTGCAGGGGGCCCCCACCGCGACATACAGGAGACCGTCCGGCCCAAAACCTATATATCTGCCTCCATGGTGTTTCTCGCTGGGAAATCGTTCGGTGACAACGTACGGTTTTCCGGGTTGATCGAGTTTTTCCTCAATATCGTCAAAACGCAGGATGCGATCGACCGATGAAGCATATAACGCGCCATCGCGAAATGCGACCCCTATGGGAAGATTAAGTCCTCTGGCGATGGTTTTTACCTCACGTTCCCCCTCTTTATCCCTGATGGCGTAAATATTGCCCTCATCCATCGAGCCTGCGAACACCGTACCGTTTTTTCCCAGCGCCAGCCCGCGCGCGTTCGGTACTTCGGCCCACACTTCGATCGAAAATCCGGCCGGCAATTTGATCTTGTCCAGGGGCAGCTTGTCGGTTTTACTGTCCGCCATCGCGGGCAAGCCATAACAGAGCAGGCAAGCGGCCATGAAACGTATGAGAATTTTTGTAATGTACATGGTCAGACTCCGGTTTAACGATATTCAGAAATCAAATCGGGTATGTGCGGCAAATGATGGAGCAGGGCAGAGACAGAGAGATGGCGCGGAAAATTATCGGTATGAAGCTTTTCAACTTGAAAATCCCGGATTTGCCCTTATTTAACTTATTGCATTTTTTTTGGAGGAAAACAATGGAAGCAACAGCTACAAAAGAACATTTGAATTTTCAGACCGAGGTCAAGCAACTCCTCAAGCTGATGATCCATTCCTTGTATAGTAACAAGGAAATTTTCTTGCGCGAACTGATTTCCAACGCGTCGGATGCTGCCGACAAGCTGCGGTTCGAAGCTTTGACCGATGGGGCTCTGTACGAATCCGATTCGGACCTGAAAATACGTGTAAGTTACGATATGGCGGCACGCACCGTTACTGTTGCGGACAATGGCATCGGCATGTCGCGGCAGGAGGTGATAGATCATATCGGGACTATCGCCAAATCCGGCACGCGCGAATTCTTCGACGCGCTGACCGGCGACCAGGCCAAGGATGCGCACCTGATCGGCCAGTTCGGCGTGGGTTTTTATTCCGCATTCATTGTCGCTGACAAAGTAACGCTTACCACGCGGCGCGCCGGCCTGACGCATGAACATGGTGTGCGCTGGGAATCGGGCGGTGAGGGAGATTACACTCTTGAGACAGTCGAGAAACCCGACCGCGGCACCGAGGTGACCTTGCATTTGCGCGAAGGAGAGGATGAGCTGCTCAATGGCTGGCGGCTGCGCTCCATCATCCGCAAGTACTCGGACCATATCACCCTTCCCATTGTGATGAAAAAAGAGGAATGGTCGCAGGAGAAAAATGAAAACATCGTCACGGAGGAAGACGAAACCATCAACCAGGCAAGCGCCTTGTGGGCGCGGCCGAAAAACGAAATCAGCGAAGAGCAGTACAACGAATTCTACAAGCACGTCGCGCACGACTTCGAGCCTCCGCTGGCGTATGTTCATGCCAGGGTGGAAGGCAAGCAGGAATATACGCAACTGCTCTACATCCCCTCCCGCGCTCCATTCGATCTGTATGATCGCGAATCCCGCCACGGCATCAAACTGTATGTCAGAAGAGTATTCATCATGGATGATGCCAAACAGCTGCTGCCCAATTACCTGCGGTTCGTACGAGGAATAATAGATTCGAATGATCTGCCGCTGAATGTTTCCCGCGAGATATTGCAGGAATCGAAGGACATTGAAGCCATGCGCGCCGGCTCGGTGAAAAAGGTGCTGGGATTACTCGACGACCTGGCGCAAAGCGAAACCGACGACGGAAAGGCCAGATTCAAGACCTTCTGGAAGGAATTCGGACAGGTGATGAAAGAGGGAGTGGCGGAAGACTATGCGAACCGCGAGCGCATTGCCAAGCTGCTGCGCTTCGTTTCTACCCATTCCGATTCGGAAGAGCAGGACGTCTCCCTGAGCGATTATGTGGGGCGCATGAAGGACGGGCAGGAGAAGATCTACTATGTCACGGCTGACAGTCTCACGGCGGCCAAAAGCAGTCCGCACCTCGAAATTTTCCGCAAGAAAGACATTGAAGTCATTCTGCTGTTCGATCGCGTGGACGAGTGGCTGGTTGCGAATCTGCCTGAGTTCGAGGGTAAACACCTGCAGTCCGTAGCAAAGGGCAGTCTCGATCTGGGTAAGCTGGAGGATGAGGCGGAGAAAAAGGAACAGGAAAAAGAAGCGGGTGAATACAAGGAGCTTACCGAGAAAATAAAAGAAGTGCTCGGCGAGCAGGTAAAGGATGTGCGGATCACCTTGCGTCTGACCGAATCTCCCGCCTGCCTGGTGACGGAAACCCATGACATGAGCGGAAACCTGGAGCGCCTGCTCAAGTCTGCCGGGCAGAAGGTCACCCATACCAAACCTATACTGGAAATCAATCCGTACCATCCCATGGTAGAGCGCCTGAAAGCGGAGGAAACTCATTTCGCCGACTGGAGCCACATTTTGTTCGACCAGGCGTTGCTGGCGGAGGGCGGGCAACTGGATGATCCCGCCGGTTTCGTCAAGCGTATTAATCAGTTGTTCCTGAGCACAGGGAACACGGCATGATGCAGCCGGAGCCGGCAACGTAAATCCGATGTGTGGCGTGGACTACGCCTTTGAAGCCTGCTAAAGCCCGCTAGGAAGCAACCAGGGTCGCGAATAGCTCCCGGTGGGCTGTATCGTTGATGGCGACGACGGCGGGGTGCGTAAGACGGCGCTCCAGGGAGATGGCGTAGAATTGTTCGGTAACCTCGTCAGTGCGGCCGACGACAACAGCGCCATGTTCACGCCGCACCTCGTCGGCTATTACGGAGGGAGCAATGAAAATACCGATACCTGCCTGGCCGAATGCCTGCATCAGCGCGCTGTCGTCGAACTCTCCCACGATGTGGGGGTGGAGTTGGTGGATGTCGAACCATCGCATCAATGGTATCCGTATGGCGGCATCTTTACCGGGGATGAGCAAGGGAGCCGCATCGAGAACATGGGGCCACTTTTTTTTGAACGTTTTTGCAAGACTGGGCGCGGCAAAAAATGTAATGCCGCAGTTTCCCAGCTTATGACTGTAGCCTTTCACATTTGCTTCATCCGGCATGGGGCGGTCGGCCAGTATCAAATCGACTCGCTGGATCGCCAGCTCCACCAGCAACCGCACCAGTTTGTCCTCGCGGCAGACAATGCGTACCGGCGAAGCAAGCTGCATGGCGGGCGTTAACAACCGGTAGGCGATGGATTTGGGGACCGCATCATCGACGCCCACCCGGAATGGAAGGGCGTGACGTTCCGGACGAGTCCGCAGCGCTTCTTCCAGTTCGTTTCCAATCTGAAAGATTTCATCGGCATACGATAGGGCGTGGCGACCCGTTTCGGTCAGTTCGAGACGTCTTCCTACCCGTAAAAAAAGGGCTACCCCCAGCGCATCTTCCAGCAATCCGATCTGGCCGCTCAGAGTCTGCGGTGTAAGATTCAAGCGTTCGCTGGCACGGACAATGCTGCCCGCTTTGGCCACTGCCCAAAAATAGTGCAATTGCTTGTAATTAAGCATCAGTGTGCAGACAAACTCGATACTTCGTGAAAACCGATTATATCATCAGCGAGATACTACTTTTCTTGATGCAATTTCTCATCTAGACTAAATTAGATGAGCTTTGCCGTGTCATCCGTCTCGCGTATCGCGCGTTCATATTTATATGCTGTTCCTTTTGCCGTTCCAACTGGCAGCAAAGCTGCTGCCGCCGCTGTTGCTAAGCCCTTCTTTAAGGCCTTCTTTTCCGCAATCTTAATGCGTCCAGTGCAATCGCTCAGGCATCGTTTCGAAGAAATCAACGGGTAGCACATGCATATATCACGTCTTTGCCGTATTCTACCGGCCCTGATCCTTGTTTCGCCATTTCCGCCGGCCTCGGCTCAGCAGCCTTCGACGATTCCTGCCATTACACCGCCTCCGACGCTTCCACCGGCTATGGCACCTGCTCCTGCGCCACCTGTCATGCCTGCGCCCCGGTCACCAGCCTTGCCGCCGGCCACTACGCCCGGCCCGACCGTGCCGGGACCGGCAACGGGGCGGACACCAGGCTTGCTGGCGCCTGCCGTCCCTGGTCCAACCATGCCTACGCCAGCTGCACCGCCTTCCCAGGTCCTTACCATTGAGGAGTTGCAGCGGCTCGGATTGAAGGCCAACGGCCTGGTGCAGGCAGCGAATTTTCAAATAAAAGCTGCGGAAGCGAGCGTCATTGGCGCATCGGCTTATCCCAATCCGCAGTTGACTTTCATGGCGGGTCCGCAGCATGCGCGTGTTGTCCCCCGGGCCCTTCCTGCAAACAGCCACCGTCAATTTACCATATCCCAGACGATCGAGAATCCGTTCCTGCGGAGTGCGCGCATCGGCTCGGCAGAAGCAGGGGTGAATGCCAGTCATGCAGGCCTGGAACAGGTGAGGGCGGATTTGGCGGCGCAGTTGCGTGTCGCTGCCTATGAACTGATCCTGCGGCAGGAAGTGGCGCGAGTGGAGGCAAGCGTTTCCGATCTGATGGAGGAAATACGTCGGCGCGTCAAGGTGCGTGTGGATGTGGGCGAGGCGCCACGCTTCGAACTGATCAGGGCCGAAACGGAAGTTCTGGCCGCGTCCTCGCGTAAGGAAGCGGCGCAGTTGAATGCCCAGAGAGCGCGTATTGCCCTGAGGCAACTCACTGCTGGCGCCTTGCAGCCTGATTTCCAGATACAGGGGTCGCTCGCACAATCCGTGAGCCTTCCCCCCCTGGAAGAGTTGCGCGAAACTGTGCCGGCAGTCAATCCGGAAATTACGCGCCTGGAGGCCGAATGGAACCGGTCGCGGCTGCGGATCGACCAGGAACGCGCCGCGGTGCTGCCATCGTTAACGGTATTGCTCAGTAATTTCCAGGAGGCGCAGTACACTTCGAACCTTGCCGGCCTGAACGTGACCATTCCATTGTTCTATCAGCGACGCGGCGAAATCAATGCGGCTGTCGCCGACTCGGAGCGGGCACGCGGAATATTGGAGTTTCGGCGCTTTGAAATAGGACAGCTGCTGGAATCCGCCTGGCAAGCCAAGCAGATCGCCCAACGCAGGGTGGACATGTTCGACGGAGGATTGGTCAGGGAAGCTGAAAAGGCGCTGGAAATTGCGCAGGCGGCTTACCGCTTTGGCGAACGCGGCCTGATCGAAGTGCTCGATACGCAGCGCATGCTGCGCGGAGTGCTTTCGGACTTCTTGCAGGCGCGGTTCGATTTGCAGGCTGCGGTTACCGAGATTGACCGCCTCCGGGCATACTATCCCAAGGAAGACTTAGAATGAAAATCACCATGCCGTTGATCGGCATCCTGCTTGTATTGTCTGTTTCCGGGTGCGAGGGCGACAAGCCGGCAGTCAAAGAGGAGGTTGTGGCAAAAGAGCCGGAAAACGTGAATCTCGTCACACTGGAGCCCGAAAAGATGCATCACATCAAGATTGGGAAACCCACCTTGATCAATATCGCCGACAAGCTGCAGGCGCCGAGCCAGGTCGAGGTGGATGAGCACAGGCTGGTCCGCGTCGGGGCTAATGTCACCGGCAGGATTATCGATGTGTACGCCATGCTGGGCGACAACGTCGAGGCGGGCGTCGAGCTCGCCCGTATTTCCAGTCCGGAACTGACTCAGGCACAGCTGGCTTACCTGCGGGCGTTCTCCCTTGAGACCCTGGCGGAAAAAGCGGCCGAGCGTGCGCGCCACTTGCTTGCCGCAGACGTCATCAGTGTTGCGGAAATGCAGCGGCGCGAGTCCGAACTGCAGGTTTCGCGGGCAGAGCTGGGCGCGGCGGCGGATCAGTTGCGCCTGCTGGGCATGGACAGCAGAGCCCTGAGCAAGCTTGGGAAAGACGGAACCATCATGCCTTCAGTAGCGATCAAGAGCTCCAAGCCGGGCATTGTTATCGAGCGGAATGTCGCCATGGGGCAGGTAGTTCAGCCCTCCGATCTGTTGTTTCAGGTTGCCGATCTCTCTTCTGTATGGGTCGTGGGGGACGTGCCAGAGCAGATTGCGCGCCATGTGCAGGTTGGCCAGCATGTGGAGATTCACGTGAACGTTTTTGCAAGACTGGGCGCGGCAAAAAATGTAATGCCGCAGTTTCCCAGCTTATGACTGTAGCCTTTCACATTTGCTTCATCCGGCATGGGGCGGTCGGCCAGTATCAAATCGACTCGCTGGATCGCCAGCTCCACCAGCAACCGCACCAGTTTGTCCTCGCGGCAGACAATGCGTACCGGCGAAGCAAGCTGCATGGCGGGCGTTAACAACCGGTAGGCGATGGATTTGGGGACCGCATCATCGACGCCCACCCGGAATGGAAGGGCGTGACGTTCCGGACGAGTCCGCAGCGCTTCTTCCAGTTCGTTTCCAATCTGAAAGATTTCATCGGCATACGATAGGGCGTGGCGACCCGTTTCGGTCAGTTCGAGACGTCTTCCTACCCGTAAAAAAAGGGCTACCCCCAGCGCATCTTCCAGCAATCCGATCTGGCCGCTCAGAGTCTGCGGTGTAAGATTCAAGCGTTCGCTGGCACGGACAATGCTGCCCGCTTTGGCCACTGCCCAAAAATAGTGCAATTGCTTGTAATTAAGCATCAGTGTGCAGACAAACTCGATACTTCGTGAAAACCGATTATATCATCAGCGAGATACTACTTTTCTTGATGCAATTTCTCATCTAGACTAAATTAGATGAGCTTTGCCGTGTCATCCGTCTCGCGTATCGCGCGTTCATATTTATATGCTGTTCCTTTTGCCGTTCCAACTGGCAGCAAAGCTGCTGCCGCCGCTGTTGCTAAGCCCTTCTTTAAGGCCTTCTTTTCCGCAATCTTAATGCGTCCAGTGCAATCGCTCAGGCATCGTTTCGAAGAAATCAACGGGTAGCACATGCATATATCACGTCTTTGCCGTATTCTACCGGCCCTGATCCTTGTTTCGCCATTTCCGCCGGCCTCGGCTCAGCAGCCTTCGACGATTCCTGCCATTACACCGCCTCCGACGCTTCCACCGGCTATGGCACCTGCTCCTGCGCCACCTGTCATGCCTGCGCCCCGGTCACCAGCCTTGCCGCCGGCCACTACGCCCGGCCCGACCGTGCCGGGACCGGCAACGGGGCGGACACCAGGCTTGCTGGCGCCTGCCGTCCCTGGTCCAACCATGCCTACGCCAGCTGCACCGCCTTCCCAGGTCCTTACCATTGAGGAGTTGCAGCGGCTCGGATTGAAGGCCAACGGCCTGGTGCAGGCAGCGAATTTTCAAATAAAAGCTGCGGAAGCGAGCGTCATTGGCGCATCGGCTTATCCCAATCCGCAGTTGACTTTCATGGCGGGTCCGCAGCATGCGCGTGTTGTCCCCCGGGCCCTTCCTGCAAACAGCCACCGTCAATTTACCATATCCCAGACGATCGAGAATCCGTTCCTGCGGAGTGCGCGCATCGGCTCGGCAGAAGCAGGGGTGAATGCCAGTCATGCAGGCCTGGAACAGGTGAGGGCGGATTTGGCGGCGCAGTTGCGTGTCGCTGCCTATGAACTGATCCTGCGGCAGGAAGTGGCGCGAGTGGAGGCAAGCGTTTCCGATCTGATGGAGGAAATACGTCGGCGCGTCAAGGTGCGTGTGGATGTGGGCGAGGCGCCACGCTTCGAACTGATCAGGGCCGAAACGGAAGTTCTGGCCGCGTCCTCGCGTAAGGAAGCGGCGCAGTTGAATGCCCAGAGAGCGCGTATTGCCCTGAGGCAACTCACTGCTGGCGCCTTGCAGCCTGATTTCCAGATACAGGGGTCGCTCGCACAATCCGTGAGCCTTCCCCCCCTGGAAGAGTTGCGCGAAACTGTGCCGGCAGTCAATCCGGAAATTACGCGCCTGGAGGCCGAATGGAACCGGTCGCGGCTGCGGATCGACCAGGAACGCGCCGCGGTGCTGCCATCGTTAACGGTATTGCTCAGTAATTTCCAGGAGGCGCAGTACACTTCGAACCTTGCCGGCCTGAACGTGACCATTCCATTGTTCTATCAGCGACGCGGCGAAATCAATGCGGCTGTCGCCGACTCGGAGCGGGCACGCGGAATATTGGAGTTTCGGCGCTTTGAAATAGGACAGCTGCTGGAATCCGCCTGGCAAGCCAAGCAGATCGCCCAACGCAGGGTGGACATGTTCGACGGAGGATTGGTCAGGGAAGCTGAAAAGGCGCTGGAAATTGCGCAGGCGGCTTACCGCTTTGGCGAACGCGGCCTGATCGAAGTGCTCGATACGCAGCGCATGCTGCGCGGAGTGCTTTCGGACTTCTTGCAGGCGCGGTTCGATTTGCAGGCTGCGGTTACCGAGATTGACCGCCTCCGGGCATACTATCCCAAGGAAGACTTAGAATGAAAATCACCATGCCGTTGATCGGCATCCTGCTTGTATTGTCTGTTTCCGGGTGCGAGGGCGACAAGCCGGCAGTCAAAGAGGAGGTTGTGGCAAAAGAGCCGGAAAACGTGAATCTCGTCACACTGGAGCCCGAAAAGATGCATCACATCAAGATTGGGAAACCCACCTTGATCAATATCGCCGACAAGCTGCAGGCGCCGAGCCAGGTCGAGGTGGATGAGCACAGGCTGGTCCGCGTCGGGGCTAATGTCACCGGCAGGATTATCGATGTGTACGCCATGCTGGGCGACAACGTCGAGGCGGGCGTCGAGCTCGCCCGTATTTCCAGTCCGGAACTGACTCAGGCACAGCTGGCTTACCTGCGGGCGTTCTCCCTTGAGACCCTGGCGGAAAAAGCGGCCGAGCGTGCGCGCCACTTGCTTGCCGCAGACGTCATCAGTGTTGCGGAAATGCAGCGGCGCGAGTCCGAACTGCAGGTTTCGCGGGCAGAGCTGGGCGCGGCGGCGGATCAGTTGCGCCTGCTGGGCATGGACAGCAGAGCCCTGAGCAAGCTTGGGAAAGACGGAACCATCATGCCTTCAGTAGCGATCAAGAGCTCCAAGCCGGGCATTGTTATCGAGCGGAATGTCGCCATGGGGCAGGTAGTTCAGCCCTCCGATCTGTTGTTTCAGGTTGCCGATCTCTCTTCTGTATGGGTCGTGGGGGACGTGCCAGAGCAGATTGCGCGCCATGTGCAGGTTGGCCAGCATGTGGAGATTCACGTTCCAGCCTTGGGAAATATCAGCTTCGACGGTTTGATCATCTTTGTCGCCGATACCGTGAATCCGTTGACGAGAACAGTGATGGTGCGGACCGTGGTGGAAAACCCGAGGAGGAAGCTCAAGCCGGCGATGCTCGCGAGCATGCATATTCTCGACAATCCGGTTGAAAGCCTGGTGGTGCCGGAGACAGCGGTGGTGCGCGAAAACAATCGGGATTATGCATTTCTTGTCCAGGGCGACAACCGGTTCCTTCGCATCCCGGTCGAACTGGGCGCGGAGGTAGGCGATATGCGTCCTGTGCTGAAAGGACTTTCCATCGATCAGACCGTCGTAGTCGATGGCGCATTTCACCTGGAAAACGAGCGCAAGCTCGCCGAACTGGAATAGTCCCGTGCTGGCATCCATCATTCGTGCAATGCTCAAGCAACGCCTGATAGTGGTGGTGGTGGCACTCGGCCTGGTGGCTGCCGGCATGCGTGCTTCAACCAAGCTGTCGGTGGATGCCTTTCCAGACGTGACCAATGTACAGGTAATTGTCGCGACGGAAGCGCCCGGCCGCAGCCCGGAAGAAATCGAGCGGATTGTAACCGTACCGGTGGAAATAGCGATGACCGGGCTCCCCGGACTGGTGGAAATGCGTGCCCTGAACAAAAGCGGAATATCGATTATCACACTGGTTTTCACCGACCAGACGGACGTCTATTTTGCCCGCCAGCTGGTGATGGAGCGGCTGCTCGGGGTCACCAGCAAGATGCCGCCTGGTATTACACCGGTACTTGGACCTGTCACTACCGGCCTGGGGGAAGTCTATCAATATACCCTGGAGCATCCCGATGACGGCCAGCAGGCGCTTTCAGTGGAGGAACTGACGCGGCGGCGCACCATACAGGACTGGGTAGTACGGCCGCTGCTGCGTTCGGTGCAGGGCGTGGCCGAAATCAATTCGATGGGGGGTTACGTCAAACAATACCATGTGCTGGTCAACCCTAACCGCCTGCGCCACTACGATCTGACCCTGGCGCAGGTGGATCGGGCGATTGCGAGCAATAACGCCAACTCGAGCGGCAACATATTGCCCCTGCATGCTGAGCAGTACCTGATCAGGGGCGTCGGACTGATCCAGTCGCTGGACGATATCAGAAACATTGTTCTGAAAGAAGTCGATGGCGTTCCTGTGTTCGTGCGGGACGTTGCCGAGGTTAAATTCGGAGCGGAAGTACGGCAGGGTGCGAGCATCAAGGGCGGATATACCGAATCCGTCGCAGGTATTGTGATGATGCTGCGTGGCGGGAATGCGAAGGAAATTGTCGCGCGGATAAAGGCAAAAGTTGCCGAAATCAACGATCGCAAGCTGCTGCCGGGCGGTCTTCAGATCGTTCCATTCTATGATCGTACCGACCTCGTGGATGCTGCATTGTGGACGGTAAGCAAAGTCCTGATGGAAGGCATTTTTCTGGTTGTGGTCGTATTGTTCATTTTTCTGGGAGATGTCCGCTCCAGTCTGATCGTCGTCGCGACACTGATCATTACGCCGCTGGTCACCTTCATGGTGATGAATCAGCAGGAGATTTCCGCCAACCTGATGTCGCTCGGAGGGCTTGCCATCGCCATTGGCTTGATGGTCGATTCTACCGTGGTGGTGGTGGAAAATGTCTATCATCGCCTCGGGCATGCGAGCGGCACGCGCGAATCCAGGCTGCAAATCATCCTCGATGCGGTCGTCGAGGTAGGAACGCCGGTGATTTTCGGTATCTGTATCATCATTCTGGTATTTCTTCCGCTCATGGCATTGCAGGGCATGGAGGGCAAGACCTTCAGCCCGCTTGCGTTCACCATCGCCATCGCGCTGGCGGTGTCGCTGGTCGTATCGTTGACGCTTTCACCCGTGCTCTGTGCCTATATTCTCAAGGGGGGCGCCGATAAAGATACCCGGATCATAGCCTTCCTCAAATCGGCTTATCATCGGTTGCTGAATTCGGCCCTGGCGCACGAGAAAACCACGATCGTCACTGCCATCGGTCTGCTCGCATTGTCGTTTTCGTTGTTCCCGCTCCTCGGAAAATCCTTCATCCCGACCATGCAGGAGGGCTCCATTACGCCTGTCATCATCCGGGTGCCTTCGATCTCGCTGGATGAGGCCATCGAAATCGAATCGGAGGCAATGGCGCTGATTGCGGCAGTGCCGGGTGTCAAGACCGTGGTATCGAAGCTCGGTCGCGGGGAGTCTCCCGCCGACCCGGCTTCGCAGAACGAGTCTGATCCCATTGCGGCGCTGGATCCCGAATCGGGTCGAACCCAGGCGGAAGTCGAGGAGGACATTCGCAAGGCCCTGGCTGTCTTACCCGGTGTATCCATCGTGTTGTCCCAGCCTATCGCGCAACGGGTTGACGAGATGGTGACCGGTGTACGCTCGGAGGTTGCCGTCAAAATTTTCGGCGATGATCTGGATAAATTGCGTGAACTGTCTGAACAGGTGGCGCGCATCCTGAAGTCTGTACGGGGTGCGCGCGACCTTCGCATCGAGCGCTTGTCGGGACAGCAATCCCTGACCATCGATATCGACCGGTATGCGATCGCGCGCCATGGCCTCAACGTCGCCGATGTGAATGAACTGATCCAGACGGCCATCGGAGGAAAAGCGGTGACGACCGTATTCGAACGTGAGCGGCGCATCTCGCTCGTCCTGCGCTTTCCTGAGCGGTTTCGCGACGACGTCGAGTCGATTCGTGATCTTCTGCTGCGGCGTCCGGGCGTACGGGGTCCGGATGGCGTCCTGGCGAATGGAGGTCTCCTGGTGCCGCTGAGCGCCGTTGCGGATATTCGCGTTGTCGACGGACCGGCACAGGTATCGCGTGAATATGCGAAACGGCGGGTGGTGGTAGGGGTCAATGTGCATGAACGCGACCTCGGAGGCTTCGTTGAAGAAGTGCAGCAGCGCATCGCGAAGGAAGTGCAGCTTCCGACAGGTTATTACTTTGTCTGGGGGGGGCAGTTCGAGAACATGGAACGCGCAATGGAAACGCTTTCGATAATAGTCCCCCTTACCATCGCTGTGATTTTCTTCTTGCTGTTCGTGCTGTTCAATTCGATCAAGCTTGCCGGGCTCATCATCCTCGTGCTGCCATTTGCTTCCATCGGCGGAGTCATTGGACTTTTTGTCACCGGCGAATATCTTTCAGTGCCGGCCTCCGTCGGTTTTATCGCGTTATGGGGTATTGCGGTTCTCAATGGGGTCGTGCTGATTTCCTATATCCGGAAGCTGCGCGAGCAGGGGGCAAGCGTTGCGGAATCTGTCGTCAAGGGGTGTGAGCAACGCTTCCGTCCAGTGCTGATGACGGCAACAGTTGCGATGCTTGGCCTGATACCGTTTCTCTTCGCAACCGGTCCGGGTTCGGAGGTGCAGCGCCCCCTTGCCGTAGTGGTCATAGGCGGATTGATCACCTCGACCCTGCTGACACTGGTTGTATTGCCGACGTTATACCGCTGGTTCGACGAGAAGCCGGTAGAAGCCTGAAGGAGAGCGATATGAGGGAGATTCGTGCAGTACTTCGTCCAGATCGCCTGCGCGGATTGCGTGAGGCTTTACGCAAGATCCCGGGTTTTCCGGGGTTGACCGTCATGGACGTAAAAGGCTTTACTGCACCTGCTCTCATTGATAATCCTACAATCAAGGATGATCTCACGGATTTTAGCGGGAAAACCATGATTTGCACGCTTGTAGCGGACGACATGATCGATATGGTCACCGATGTAATCATGCGTGAAGGCTGTACCGGCCAGATCGGCGACGGCCTTGTCTGGGTCCTGTCAGTTGAATCTGCTCGTCGTATTCGCGATGGAAGCAATCTCTGAGATGACCTCTTATTTCATATTAATGCCGCCGAGAGTGTCGAATTTTTGAAGCCCGGTAGCGCGCTACTCAAGGTAGAATAGCGCAGAAAATTCCCTCAAGTAAGACATGCCGCCATCTCAACCTTCCTCACAAGACAAAGCAAAAATTCTGGCTGAGGCGTTGCCTTATATTCAGCGCTTTCACGGGAAAACCATTGTCATCAAATATGGTGGCAACGCCATGACGGAGAAGAATCTCAAGAAATGTTTCGCTCATGACGTAGCGCTGCTGAAAGTGGTCGGCATGAACCCGGTAATCGTTCATGGAGGAGGCCCCCAGATCAACGATATGTTGAAGCGGGTCGGCAAGCAGGGCGCCTTCATTCAGGGAATGCGCGTGACCGATGCGGAAACCATGGATGTCGTAGAGATGGTGCTGGGATTGATCAATAAGGAAATCGTCAATCTCATCAATCAGCACGGTGGCCGCGCAGTCGGCCTGACGGGCAAGGATGGCAGCTTTATCCGCGCGAAAAAAATGCTGATGCGCGACAAAGAGAAAGTGCATGAGTGGGTCGATCTCGGTCAGGTTGGAGAAATCGAGGATATCGATCCCGCCCTGATCGAGTTGCTCGAAACCCGGGATTTCATCCCGGTAATCGCCCCGGTCGGCGTGGGCAGCCGCGGCGAATCCTATAACATCAATGCCGACCTGGTCGCAGGGGAACTGGCGCTGGTTTTGAACGCGGAAAAACTCATACTGCTTACCAACACGCCAGGCGTACTGGATAGGGAAGGGAATCTGCTGACAGGATTGACTGCACAGGGGGTGGATGAATTAATTGCCGATGGTACCATCTCAGGGGGAATGATTCCCAAGATCAGTTCTGCGCTGGATGCGGTCAAAAGCGGTGTCAAATCGTGTCACATCATCGATGGACGTGTAGAGCATGGATTATTGCTCGAAGTGCTGACGGACGAGGGAGTTGGAACACTTATAAAGGCGAACTGATTTACTGCTTCATGACAATCCGACAGGACGAAGTGTGGTTCGTAGCCAAATATCTCTCAAGGTCCTTATGGATTTCCTTCGAGTGAGGAGGTCATAGTATATTTTCTGGTAGGGACTGAACACCTGAAGTTGAACTCGGATGCCAGCAAGGTAAATGGAACGAAGCAAGTGTAATCCGGGAGATACACTTGTTCTACAGGACAATCTCAGGGACTGCGGCCTCTCTTGGTATGCCGCGTGCGCTGATTACTATATCAGCGGCAAGGCTTGAAATTCGGTATTGAAGCGGGGGATCAATGACGGGCAGGCTTGGTGAAAGAAAAGATCAGATTCTGCAGGTTCTGGCGGAGATGCTGGAAGAGCCTAGGGCAGGTAAAATTACCACAGCGGCGCTGGCGGCAAAACTGGATGTTTCCGAGGCCGCGCTTTACCGTCATTTTGCCAGTAAGGCACAAATGTTTGACAATTTGATTGAATTCATAGAAAAAACCCTGCTCACCTTCATCAATAAGATGACAGCGGAAGAAAAAAGCGGGATCAGGCAGATTGAAGGCATCCTTTCTCTACTGCTTGGTTTTGCAAAGAAAAACCCTGGGATGACCAGGGTGTTGATCGGCGATGCCTTGATAAACGAGAATGAGCGTTTGCAAAATCGCGTCAACCAACTGCACGACCGGCTGGAAGCGACGCTCAAGCAGGCATTGCGTTTTGCAGTAAGCGAGCGGGAAGTGGTAGAGGATCTGGACGTATCCGCTCACGCAAATATGCTGCTATGTTATGTTGTGGGCCGCTGGCACCAGTTTGCCAAAAGCGGCTTCAAACGTGATCCGATGGAATATTGGGAAGCACAGCTCAGAGAGATAGTTTCCAGCAGTTCCTTCGGGCAGGTGGTTTCGTAGTTACTGCGGCATGCTTACCCCCGGCTTTCGGGAGCACCAAATTTCAAGCTCACTCCACGATCACACCATGGGGCTAAACACCTGGTTACGCAGGTTTCCACAAACCCCGCACGCTGGATCCTTTCTCAGTTCTGACGATTTCCATTTCATGGCAAGACCGTCCAGCGTAAGCAGGCGGCCGTTCAAGGTTTGGCCGGTGTCGGTGAGAATTTTCAGCGTTTCCGCAGCCTGCATGCAGCCGATGATTCCCACCAGCGGCGCAAACACACCCATCACCGCACAGCGCATATCCTGATCTTCGCCGCCTGCTGGAAACAGGCAGTGATAGCATGGACTGTTCGAATGCCTGAGATCGAATGCCGCAACTTGTCCCTCAAAGCGCACGGCTGCGCCTGATACGAGCGGCTTGCGGTGAAGGACACAGGAATGGTTGATGGCATGGCGGGTGGGAAAGTTATCGCTCGCATCCACGACCACATCGGCGTTCTCGGCCAGTTGCAGCAATCTTTTTTCATCCATGCGCTCAGTCAGTTCGATTACTTCGACTTCAGGATTGATTTTTGCAAGGGTCTTTCTGGCAGAGTGTGTTTTCAGTGCGCCGATGTCGTCTGTACCGTGAATGATCTGGCGCTGGAGGTTCGTCAGGTCAACTCTGTCATTGTCACAGAGGGTGAGCCTGCCCACCCCGCTCGAAGCAAGGTACATGGCAGCGGGGGAGCCGAGGCCACCTGCGCCGACTACCAGTACATGCGACCGGATCAACGCTTCCTGACCCTGTATTCCTATCTCTGGCAACAGGATATGACGGCTGTAACGCAGCAGCTGATCGTCATTCATCTGGAAATGATCCGCCGTGTCCGGGGAGCGCTACTGGATATCATCCTTTTTCAGAAGATGGCTGCAGCGGACATAAGCGAGGCATACGGAGACATAAAGATAGATGCAAGACAACCAGATGAGCGTATGTCGATGCGGGCTTCCCGGAGACAGGGAAAGATGGGGGCATAACAAATAAGCGAGGCGATGCGCTAAATGAAGCGCTCGACCTTGTGTATTAGTATCTGTGGACTTTGCAGAAGGGCAGGCAGCGGAAGAATTATGGCGTTTCGCCTCGATTCTTCCGCTGCCCCCTTATGTTCAGGCAGTTGCCTCAGTTTTCTACTTTTGCAGTTGCCCGCCTGCCTGAATTTTCCTTGATATAGCTGATCGCCTGAACCAGCAGCAGATCATCGCTGGAGCCGAATTCAGCAGGTGACTCACGCTTCTTGCTCTTGTCTTCTTCGTTCTCGGGCTTGGCCGGCTTGACTCCCGGCTTTGGCGCTACCTTCGCTTCCGGTACTACTTTCACTTCCGGTACCGCTTTCGCTTCCGGCACTGCCTTCGCTTCCGTCTCCCGTTTCGACTCCTCCGTCTTGCCATTGGATAGATGACGATCGAGATCAGCTTCACGCAGGCGTTCTACTTCATCCTTTGCCAGTTCGTCCATGACGTCAGGCGTAATTCCCTTGGCCTGGATGGATTGTCCGTTTGGCGTATAGTATCGCGCCGTGGTCAATTTGATGGCTGTGTTGTTCCCCAGCGGTAAAATGGTTTGCACCGAACCTTTGCCGAAGGTTTGCGTTCCCATCACGATCGACCGTTTATGATCCTGCAATGCGCCGGCGACGATTTCCGAGGCTGAAGCCGAGCCGCCATTTACAAGTGTCACCATCGGTACTGTCTTGATACCCGGCGGGAGCCGCCTGACATAGTCGTTCTTCGTATCGCGAAGATAGAATTCAGGACTGGCCTTGAGTTTCATCTTCGCATCCTCGCTGCGGCCATCAGTATAGACAACCAGAGAATCCTCCGGTAAAAAGGCCGCAGATACCGCCACTGCTCCATTCAGCAGACCGCCGGGGTCATTACGCAGATCCAGCACCAGCCCCTTCATCGATCCGCCATTTTCCTTGAAAAGCTTATCTATCGCTTTTGCCAGGTTTTCCCCCGTCTGTTCCTGAAACTGGGTGATACGAATATACCCATAGCCGGGTTCGATCATTTTCGACTTCACGCTTTGTATCCTGATGACGGCGCGAACCAGGGGGAACACGATCGGCTTGTTCTCACCCTTGCGAACCACGGTAAGGGTAATAGAAGTATCGGGCTTGCCGCGCATGCGCTTGATGGCATCCGTAAGCGAGAGTCCCTTGACTGCCGTATCATCCAGTTTGATGATAAGATCTCCCGGTTTTATTCCGGCGCGGAAAGCGGGTGTATCCTCTATAGGAGAAATGACCTTGACAAACCCGTCTTCCATGCTCACTTCGATGCCCAGACCACCGAACTCGCCCTGCGTGCCAATCTGCAACTCCTTGAACGCATCCGCATCCAGATAGGCGGAATGGGGATCAAGGCCTGTCAGCATGCCATTGATAGCTTCGGTGATGAGCTTTTTGTCTTCTACCGGTTCGACGTAATCATTTTTTATTCGGCCGAACACTTCTGTGAAGGCGCGAAGTTCCTCCACCGGAAGGGGATGCAGGACCCCCTGCGGTTCCTTATTGGCAACAGCAGAAAAATTGAGGCTCAGCATCACGCCGGTAATTGCACCGAAAATGACGAGGCCGAACTGCCGCATTTTGTCGCCCATTAAATATTCTCCAAACAAGTCAAATTGTTGCTTAGATCATTTTATTCTGACCCAGTTCAAAGGGTCAAACGGTTTGCCCTGATGGCGCAATTCAAAGTATAGGCCGGTATCGGAGTTTCCACCGCTATTGCCTACTGTGGCTATCGTTTCTCCGGCATTGATCGCGTCCCCTACCCGCTTATGGATCGCTTCATTATTTCCATAAAGACTCATATAGCTGTCACCGTGATCCAGAATCATCAGATTGCCGAACCCTCTGAGCCAGTCGGCGAATACGACGCGTCCATTTGCAACCGCCTTCACACTCTCGCCACCCGCGGCGCGAATGAACAACCCTTTCCAGGTAACGCCACCATCTGCACGTGGACTCCCGAAGCGGTTCGCAAGTTCCCCGCGCACCGGTGAATTCAGGCGGCCGCGGAGGGAGGAGAAGGACATTCCATCCGTGAGTGGCATCGCATTCTCCGATGAATCGGGGGAACTGCGGGTGCTGGCAGGAGCAGGGGGTGCGCCTGGCTCGAAAGGTTTTTCAGATGCTTCGAATTTCTTTTTCTTTGCAAGCATCCTGGTGAGTTTTTCCACCAGCCTGGTGAGACGGTCTTCATTGCGCCTGAGTCGATTGATTTCGCGCCGCTGCTCTTCGGCTTGCAATGATATTTCTGCCAGAAGCTTCGCATGGCCGTCTTTTTGTTGTTCGAGTTGCACTTTCTGCTCGGCATGCCGTGCGTGCACACCCGAGATCTCCGCACTTTTTTCCCGGCTGGCGTGACTGAGCGTTTCGAGCCTCTGGAGATTCGCACGCAGGTCATCGATACCTTCCTTGCGAGCGCGTGAGAAATATTCGTAGTAGTGAAGATTGCGGGCTATTTCATTGGGATTCTGCCGACTCAGCAAGAGACTCAAGTACTCTTTTCGTCCGCCTCCGGCGATATAGAGCCCGTAAAGCAGGTTCCTCAACTGCAATTGCTGGGCTGCTATTTCCTTCCTGATCTGGGCGGCCTGTGCTTTCAGTTGGCCAAGCTTGCTGTTTGCCGCACGCCGCCGTCTGGCAAGTTCCGCAAGCCGCCGGTTGGCGGCGTCGATCGCTTTTTCCGATTCATGCAGCGCACCCGCCGCTTCCGATCGGTACCCTTCCGTATCGGTGAGTTCCTTTTCCAGTGTCTCGATCTTGTTTCTCAGCTGTTTCAGTTCTTCACTATCGGATGTCTCCGCAACCGCGGGTGCTTGCCAGATTAACAGCGCGCAGACAGGGATAATCGTGCGGAAGACCTTGAGCCAGGGATGAATATGGATTGAGGCTGAAATTTTCAAACGTATCGAGCGTGAGCGGATCCTATGCCATCAAGCAGTGAGAGGAGAAGGAAAAGGCAGCCGGATCAGAAATCAGAGAGTATGCGTATAAAGAACGGGTACGGCAAGCACGACAACAGGAAAAACAGAGATTAAATCAAAAATTAAAGGTTGGGCAGAATTTTCCCCTGATTTGCGACGACCTGCATGGCCTGCTCGATTTTTGCCTGGTCTCCGAGGTAATAGCTGCGGACTGGTTTCAGGCTGTCGTCAAGCTCATATACGAGCGGAATGCCGGTCGGAATATTGAGTTCCATGATTTCCTGTTCGGAAAGGTTGTCGAGATACATGACGAGGGCCCGCAGCGAGTTTCCGTGCGCGGTGATGAGCACGCTTTTGTCACTTTTGACCTGCGGGGCAATGCTTTCGCGCCAGTAGGGCAGAAACCGTGACACGGTATCCCGCAGGCACTCGGTAAGGGGAATATCCTGTTTTGGCAAATTCCGGTAGCGAGGGTCCGATCCGGGATAACGGGGATCATCGGGAGTGAGCGCGGGCGGGCGAATATCGTAACTTCGCCGCCAGACCAGTACTTGTTCTTCACCATATTCAACTGCTGTTTCAAGTTTGTTCAGGCCTTGCAACGCGCCATAATGACGTTCATTCAGCCGCCATGATAATTCGACGGGAATCCACATCTGATCCATTTCATCCAGCACGATCCATAACGTGCGAATGGCACGTTTCAGTACCGAAGTGTAGGCGATATCGAAAGTGAATCCGGCTGCCCGCAACAGACGTCCGGAATTGCGGGCCTCCTCCACTCCTTTTGGAGTCAAATCCACGTCCGTCCAGCCCGTAAAGCGATTCTCCTTGTTCCAGGTGCTTTCTCCATGTCGCAGGAGAACGAGTTTTTTCATGTTCTTGGGCAGATAATATTTTCCGCGATGGAAAAACTTCAAATTTTACCGTATTTTCGACACTACCGCAGCAGCCAGGCCAACTGACCAGCCTGCCACAAAGAGTGGGAGTGGAGGCGGGAGTGGTTAAGGCAGTGAAGCGCGAAAATTCCGCACACCTTCTGTCTCTGATAGAATAATCGGTTGCGAAAGTCAAGGAAACCAGAGACTAAAGGGATTTTTAGGAGACTTGGTGTGTCATCATTCTTACAGAACAACATTACGCTGATTGTTGCCGCCCTCGCGAGCGGTATCCTGCTGTTATGGCCGCTGGTTTCGCGGCGCGGCAAAGAAGTGGATACGATGGCAGCGGTGCAGCTCATCAATTATAAGGAAGCGCTGGTGCTGGATGTACGTGAAGGGAGCGAATATGAGTCGGGGCACGTTCCCAATTCAAAGCATATTCCAGCCGACAAGCTCGAACAGCGGTTGCAGGAGCTGGATAAGTTCAAGGACAAACCGGTGATATTGATTCATCGCAGTGGAGCTAATACCACCGGCAAGGCGGGTTTTCTTCTGCGGAACCAGGGTTTCCAGCACGTGCACAATCTTGCGGGCGGCTTTGATGCCTGGCAGCAGGCCAATTTGCCGGTAATAAAAAAATGAGCGAGGGATCTGCAAAGGTATTGATGTACTCCACCGGTTTCTGTCCGTATTGCGTCATGGCGGAACGGTTGTTGCGAGCCAGGGGCGTGGAGGAAATAGAAAAGATACGGGTGGATCTTGAACCTGCACGCCGGATGGAGATGATGGAGAAAACCGGACGCCGCACAGTTCCCCAGATCTATATTGGTGACACGCATGTAGGCGGTTACGACGATCTGGCGAAGCTCGACCGCAGTGAAGGGCTGGCAAAGCTCCTCGCAACGTGAATTGCCTCTCGAAAAGGACGAGAGGCAAGGAGGGTTGCAGCAAGTTTGAGCAGGTGGGAACGCCTTTTTGTGAATAGTTTTCAGTTCCGGGGATTATGGTTTCGGATTAATATTCACCTGATTCACAGTTTTATCATTCTTTGGAAATCCGACATGAGCAACGAGCAGCAGCAACCGGTTTTCAGCATCGAAAAGGTCTATGTCAAGGATCTTTCTGTTGAAATACCAAACGCGCCCAGAATATACCTGGAGCGTGAGACGCCTGAAGTGAACATCCAACTGCACAGCAAGAGCGAGCGCATCGATGAAACCTTGTACGAGGTCGTGCTGACCACGACCGTTACCGCAAAGGTCAAGGACAAGACGATGTTTCTGGTGGAGATACAGCAAGGGGGTGTTTTTCAGATTCGTCATGTCCCGGAAGCTGAAATGGAGCTTGTGCTCGGTATTGCATGCCCAAATATTCTCTTCCCTTACCTGCGCGAGGCGGTTTCGGATACTGTGACGCGCGCGGGATTTCATCCGGTCATTTTGAATCCGGTGAACTTCGAGGCACTTTACTACCAGAGAAAGCAGCAGGCTGAGAATGCGACGGCGTCGCAGACTCCAGAGACACAGCAAATCACGCATTAAAATAAAAATGGGGCTTGTGCGCGGTTCATTGCTGAAAATATCACCCTCGCTGGGCCGGGGACTGGTCATTCTCGGGATGGCGGTATCGATGCCTCCATCGCTTGCCATTGCGGCGCTGGAGTTTTATTCGATCAACGACAACGTCGCAATAATGTATGACGCGCCGTCACTCAAGGCGGGGAAGTTATATGTGGCCGGCCGGAATCTGCCCGTTGAGGCTATTGTAAAAGTCGATGGATGGGTAAAGGTTCGGGACAGTGAGGGAGCGCTTGCCTGGGTGGAAGAAAAAGCCCTGAGTGAGAAGCGCTATATCATCGTTACCTCGCCAGTGGCGGATGTCTATCAGGTGGCAACCACCAATTCGCCCCTGATGTTCCAGGTACAGCAGGGTGTAATCCTGGAGTGGCTGGAGCCACCCGCCAACGGGTGGGTGAGGGTGCGGCACCGTGACGGTCAAACCGGGTACGTCAGAACCAGCCAGGTCTGGGGGTCATGAGAATAGCAGTGATGGGAGCCGGCGCATGGGGCACCGCGCTGTCTCTCAGTCTTTGTGCAAGCACCATCTCTGCCCACCAGGTGACATTGTGGACCCGCAGCCGCCAGCATCTGGCTGATCTTGTTTCGCAGCGTATCAATCGCCGCTATTTTCCCGCTTTTCCTTTACCGGCATCGTTGCGGCTGACCGCGAGGCTCGAAGAGGCCATCGAGGACGCCAACCTCGCTCTGATCGTTGTGCCGGTTTCGGGTTTGCGCGAGACTTTACGGGAAATTGCAGCAAGCGGCAAAAAGGTCCCTGTAATCTGGGGATGCAAGGGATTTGAGTCGCAATCGGCAAAGCTGCCTCATCAGGTGGCCGACGAGGAATATGCCGGAGTGGCGCCCTATGGTGTCCTGTCAGGACCGAGTTTTGCACTTGAAGTGGCGCAAGGCTTGCCCGCGGCCCTGACTCTGGCCTCCGGGGATGGGGAATTCGCACGAGAGGTTGCCGCGCAATTGCACGCCCCGCGGCTGCGCGTTTATTCCTGTACCGATGTAATAGGGGTGGAAACGGGTGGCGCAATCAAGAACGTCATATCGATCGCCGCAGGTATTTGCGATGGTATGGGGTTCGGGTACAACGCCCGCGCAGCCTTGATCACCCGTGGACTGGCGGAAATCACCCGGTTGGGTTTGAAACTGGGAGGACGCATGGAAACCTTTCTGGGTTTGACCGGGGTGGGTGATCTGACGCTGACCTGCACAGGGGATTTGTCGCGCAATCGCCGGGTTGGGCTGGCACTCGCAGCGGGCCGTTCCCTGCCCGATATTCTGCACGAACTGGGGCATATCGCCGAAGGCGTCCATACGGCCCGGGAGGTATTGCGATTAAGTCAGATGATGAGCATTGAAATGCCCATCACAAAGGGTGTGTGCAGCATATTGGACGATGGTGTTCCGGCTGGACAGGCGGTAGAAGCGCTGCTCAATCGGGAACCGAAATCAGAAATCTATTGAGCGGATCAAAAGACAACAGAGAAGACAGTACACTCAACTCGTTCAACTCATCCCGGCGCTATGCGAAGCCCATCTGGCGCCACGCCTCATAGACTATCACCGCAACGGCATTCGACAGGTTGAGACTGCGGCTTCCCTCCGCCATCGGTACGCGAAGGCGGTGCTGCTCAGGAAAATTTTCCAGCAGCTCGGCTGACAGGCCACGGCTTTCAGGCCCGAAAAGAAAGGCATCGCCAGGCGAATAGGTAACACGGTCATAGCGTTGTTTTCCTTTAGTGGAAATCGCAAAAAAGCGCCTGCTTCTGTCCCCTAGTTCATTCATACATTCCACCCAGCCTGCATGCACGCTGATACTGGCAAATTCGTGGTAATCCAGTCCGGCACGAAGCAGTTGTTTGTCTTCCAGCGTAAAGCCGAGGGGCTTGACCAGATGCAAGCGGGCGCCTGTATTGGCGCACAGGCGAATGATATTGCCGGTATTGGGCGGAATCTCGGGCTGGTACAGAATTACGTCGAACATATCGATTCTGTCTTGCATGTTTTTATGGAGTGCCGGGAAGCGTGCGTGCGACTACCCACGCGCTGACATGGACCGCGCCGCATTTGCGCAATACCCGCGCCAGCTCGTTCAAGGTTGCGCCCGTGGTCATTACATCATCGACGATGGCAATATGCTTTCCGTTTAATTTTCCCTCGCAGTCAAATGCGTCTCGAATATTTTTTTCCCGCTCCTTCCATGGAAGTCCGGTTTGGGAAGCTGTATCCCTGACGCGGCGGCATAGCGCGGGCAGCAGGGGAATATCCGATTTTTTCGATATCCGCCAGGCGATCTCACTAGCCTGGTTGAAACCGCGTTCCCGCAATCGTACCGGGTGTAACGGCATCGGAATGATGAAATCCGGTAATACAGCCTTGTCGATCCGTGCCAGCAGCAAATCTGCAAGTACCGGCGCCAGGGCAAGATTAGTCCGGTATTTGAGTGAGTGGAGAAGCGCATCGATCGGAAAGGCATAATTCATGGCGGCGAGCGTACGGTCAAAGGCCGGAGGATGGGCAAGGCAAGCACCGCAGATACGGGTTTCCTCCATCGGTAACGCGCAGACCGGGCAGCGGTGGTCTGAAATATGGGGCAGGCTGTCTCGGCAAGGCGCGCACAGGTCTTCAGCAGTGGCGCTTCCACAGAGGAGGCAGTTTCTCCCGAATAACGACTGCACTATTTTTAAGCGATAGTTCAAAAAAATTGAGAAAAAAATTGACAACAATGGCGCAATTTGTGATTATGCCACTCGCTACTGAAGACGAGGCGGGAAAATGAGAGCCATTTGGCTTTCATTTCGTCTATCGTGAACAGAGTTCAGACAAATCGATTGTCAAACATTGAAGGGTAGGGGTATGAGCCAATCCGCTTCCGGTATCGTTGACATGGAAATGCCTTCGGATGGAGCAGTCGACAGTTTCGCTGACAAACTTTCCGATATCAGTGCTGATTTCCGGCGGTGGGACGTTCGCCGCGTCGAAGCGCTGCTTGATCTGCCGTTCAGCGATCTGATTCATCGGGCGCAACTGGTTCATCGTCAATATCACGATCCCAACGGAGTGCAACTTTCCACACTGATTTCCGTCAAGACCGGGGGTTGTCCCGAGGATTGCGGATATTGTCCGCAGGCAGCGCGCTATCATACGAACGTGGAAAATCAGGACATGCTCACGGTTGAAGATGTGATAGCAGCAGCGACAGCCGCCAAAGCGCAGGGGGCCACGCGGTTTTGCATGGGCGCAGCGTGGCGCGGTCCCAAGGAGCGGGATATGAAAAGCGTGGTGGGAATGGTGAGAGCTGTAAAAGCATTGGGGCTTGAAGCGTGTACGACGTTAGGCATGTTGAAGCCAGGACAGGCGGAACAGCTTCAAGAGGCGGGTCTCGATTATTACAACCATAACCTCGATACATCCCCGGAATTTTACGGAGAGATCATTACAACCCGCGATTACGAGGACCGGCTTGATACCTTGCAAAAGGTTCGTCATGCGGGTATCAATGTGTGTTGTGGAGGCATCGTGGGTATGGGCGAATCGCGTCGTGCCCGCGCCGGATTCATCGCCCAGCTGGCCAATCTCGATCCTTATCCCGAATCCGTTCCCATCAACCATCTGGTGCAGGTCGAAGGTACACCGCTTCACGGGACAGAGGTGCTGGACCCTCTGGAATTCGTGCGCACGATTGCGGCCGCGCGCATTACCATGCCGAAGGCAATGGTAAGATTATCAGCCGGAAGGAGAGAAATGCCGGATGCAGTGCAGGCACTGTGTTTTCTCGCTGGCGCCAATTCCATTTTTTACGGCGATAAGCTGCTTACTACCGGCAATCCTGAAGCCGGGCGGGATAAAGCGTTATTTGACAGGCTGGGGCTGCATTCCATATAGCAACTTTTCACCCCGATCTCCCTTATTTTCCACTACCCTGCGGCAAATGATCTTATCGGGCAACCTCTGCTCGCATGCTCGACGACTCGGATTCAACCCATCAGCCCGGTGAAGGCCTGGGCGAATACCTGCGCAACCGTGAAAACCGGAGCCTTTATCGCTGCCGCCTGACACTCGAGAGTCCTCAGGCCCCTCGGGTTACGGTAAACGGCCGTGAATACCTGGCATTTTGCAGTAACGATTATCTCGGTCTTGCCAATCATCCCGAACTGATTGCAGCAATTTGCGAAGGCGCAGTGCAGTATGGCGTGGGAGCAGGCGCGTCGCATCTCGTCAGCGGGCATTCGCGGGCACACCACCTGCTGGAGGAAGCGCTGGCATCCTTTACCCGGTATTCCCGGGCATTGCTGTTTTCCACAGGATACATGGCAAACGCAGGCGTAGTAACAGCGTTGACCGGCAGGAATGACGCCATATTCGCGGACAAACTCAATCATGCATCGCTCAACGACGCGGCGCTTCTATCGCGCGCGAGGTTGAGCCGTTATCCCCATCTGGATCTGGCTGTTCTGGGGCGGCAGCTTGCCGCGTCTCAAGCTCGGCGCAAACTCGTGGTCTCGGATGCGGTATTCAGCATGGATGGAGATATCGTACCGCTTCCAAAGTTGCTGGAGTTGTGTGAAAGATACGACGCCTGGCTGTTGCTCGACGATGCGCACGGGTTCGGGGTACTGGGCGACCAGGGGAGGGGAATCCCGGCGCACTTCAATATCAGCTCGCCGCGTATTATCTACATGGGGACGCTCGGCAAAGCGGCAGGCGTATCCGGGGCTTTCGTAGCTGCGCAGGGAGAAATCGTCGAAATGCTCATTCAATGCGCACGAAGCTACATCTATACCACTGCGACTCCCCCGTTCCTGTCTCATGCCTTGCTGAAAAGCCTGGAGCTGATTGCGGGCGGTGCATGGCGGCGTGAAAAACTGGCGCGGCTCACCAGGCTGTTCAAGCAGGAATGCCGTTCCCTGTCCTGGAAACTGCTGCCGTCGGATACTCCCATCCAGCCGCTGGTCATGGGAGAGAATGCCAGGGCTCTGCAGGTCAGCGAAGCGTTGCGCCAGAAAGGTATTCTGGTAACCGCCATTCGGCCGCCTACCGTACCCGAGGGGACAGCGCGCCTGCGCATCTCGTTATCCAGTTCACATGATATCGAGGATGTCGTGCAACTGGGCGCAGCACTGCGGGAAATCGACCGGGATATGGAATGACTATGGAATGACTGAGCATCTTTACACCGGATATGACATTCGCCTTGTAAGGGCGGATCTCGCGGATGCAGCGTGGAGTGGTGGATGGGCCAGGTGAGCCTTTACGTTGAATCTCTTGGTGAAGGCCCGGATCTCGTTCTGCTGCATGGGTGGGCCATGCACAGCGGAATGTGGGGGAAAGCCCAGGAATTTCTGGCGCAGCGTTTCCGCGTGCATCTCATCGACCTGCCGGGCCACGGGTTCAGCCGGCCTGCTTCTCTTTATGAAACGGGAGAAAAAACCGATGTGGGCGAGTGCATGATCGAGAGGATAGTGGAGGTTCTGCCTCCCGGCTGTGTAATTTGTGGATGGTCGCTGGGGGGACAACTCGCCATCGAACTTGCATTGCGCGAGCCGGCACGCGTGAAGAAAATCGTATTGACTTCCACCACGCCCAGCTTCGTCAAACGCGAGGACTGGCAATGGGGAATGGAGGAATTGACATTGAAGGCGTTTGCGGAAAATCTCAAACGAGACTTCAGTACCACCATGAAGCGATTTCTTACCCTCCAGGTGAGTGGGGAAGGAGATGCGGGGAAGGTATTGCCCGAAATGCGGAGACTTTTGTTCGAGCGCAGTGCGCCGGAGCCGGAGGCATTGGAAGCGGGGTTGCAGATCGTGCTTGCGAACGATCTTCGCGGAAAGCTGCGAAACATCGTTCAACCCGCCTTGCTGATACACGGCGAACATGATGTCATTGCCCATCCCGAGGCAGCGGGATGGATGAAGCAGCAATTTCAGGATGTCGAGCTGGCCATGCTGCCGGATTGCAGTCATGTGCCTTTCTTGTCCTATCCTGATAAATTCGTTGCGAATATCGTTCGTTTCGCCAGATGAGTTCAAATGAGTGCAAATGAGTGCAAATGAGTCTGCAGTGAATCACGATCACTTCATCGATAAGCGCCGGGTGCGTAAGGCGTTCGAACGGGCTGCACCTTTATATGACCAGGCTGCAATCCTTCAGCGCGAAGTGTGCGACCGGATGCTGTCCCGCCTTGAATACATCAAATATACGCCTGATGTCGTTCTCGATGCGGGAAGCGGCACCGGCCATGGCACGCGCAAACTGCTTGAACGCTATCCGGATGCATCCATGCTTGCCGTCGATATTGCACCTGGAATGCACTGGCAGGCTCGACATCAAGTGAATTCCACAATCCCGCGCTGGCGCCAGCTGCTCGGGATGGGCCGCAAACAGGGCACAAGCCGGATCCGCTATGTCGCAGGCGATATCGAACAACTACCATTGAAAGATGCCTGCGTCGGTCTCGCCTGGTCCAACCTGGCACTGCAATGGTGCAATGATCTCAAAAAAACCTTTGAGGAGATACGGCGTATCCTGCAAACCGGCGGCTTGTTCATGTTCAGCACTTTCGGGCCCGATACGCTGAAAGAGTTGCGGCAGGCTTTTCGCCAGGCGGATGATTACAGCCATGTCAATCGCTTTACGGACATGCACGACATTGGCGACATGCTGGTGCATAGCGGCTTTGCAACTCCGGTCATGGATATGGAATATATTACGCTGACCTATGACGAAGTAATCAGCGTGATGCGCGATCTCAAAGCCATCGGCGCCCATAACGCCACCGGGGCGCGGCCCCGCGGCCTGACCGGAAAAAATGCGTGGCAAAAAGCGGTCGGCCATTATGAGACGCTGCGTACAGGGGGAAAATTGCCAGCGACTTTTGAAGTGGTATATGGCCATGCCTGGAAACCGGTGTCCCGAACATCCATTCTTACACCGGAAACACGTCGCCACATCGGTCTGGAATAAGGGTATTTCGCCTTATGGGAATGGGAAGCGGGTATTTCGTCACCGGGACAGATACCGGCGCGGGTAAAACGCGCGTGAGCTGCGCTCTGCTGCATGCCTTTGCTGCCACGGGAAAAACTGTGGCGGGCATGAAGCCCGTTGCAGCCGGATGCGAAAACGGGGCGTGGCCTGATGTCGAATTACTTGCTGCGGCAAGCAGCATTTCCGTGGGACGCGAGCATATTAATCCTTATGCGCTTGTTCCTCCGATTGCTCCACACATTGCCGCAAGCAGGGCAGGCGTTGAAATCGATCTCGAAGTCATTCGTCAGGCATACCTTGAACTGAGAAAAAGAGCGGATATCGTGATCGTGGAAGGAGCAGGCGGATTTCTTGTTCCTTTGAACGATCACGAGGATATGGCAGCTCTGGTGCAGACTTTGGATTTGCCGGTCCTGCTGGTGGTGGGGATGCGGCTTGGCTGTATCAACCACGCGCTATTGACGGCCCATGCCGTTCGAGCAGCCGGACTCTCGCTGGCGGGATGGGTGGCAAACCGGATCGATCCCGAAATGGCGGCTTTCGAGGAGAATGTACTTGCCCTGGAGCGGCGGCTCGACTGTCCACTGCTTGGCATATTGCCTTACGATCAGAGTCATGATGCCAGGGATTTGTCGCCCTTGCTGGATATTGCAAGAATCGGGATGAGCTCCTGATTGAAGTGCTTTCCGCGAGGCTCTCAATCCGATGAAACCTCCAGTTGCCTGAAGAATGCCAGCAACGCTAAATCATATGCAATTTTCAAAGCTCCACAGGCAATTAAAGGAGCCCCCAGGAATCCGCTAGCCAGCAAAGCGCCGGCCAGGCTTGGACTCAGGACTGAGGCGAGGCTGCGGGGTACGGTAGTGAAGCTTGCTGCGGCAGTGCGCTCCGATGGTGTAACTGCTGCCATCACGTATGCAGTCCGTACGGGCACATCCATCTGCGATAATGCGCTCCGCGCGAACAATAGTGCCAGCGCGACTTCTATATTTGGAGAAATCGCAGCAAAAATGAGGCACACGTTGGCAGGAATGTGGGTGAAAACCATTGTATTAAGCAGTCCGATCCTATGCGCAACTATTGGTGCGGCGAGTTGCGATCCGGCTGATAAAAGTCCTGCGCAGAAAAAGAAAACTCCTGCCTCTCCCGTTGAGAGTCCAAATCGCTCAAGCAGCCAGAGTGTAAGGAGCGAATTTACAATCAATCCACCAGCGAATGCATCAACACTGAACAACATCGCAAGCTTGAAAACGATACCGCGTGACGGACCCAACGGTACTGGTATTTGGTTGGTAAGAATGTTGCCCGCTGGCAGAGTTCGATAGAGCAGCCAAACCAGTCCACCGAGTAAGCCGTACAACACGAACATCCCGCGCAAACCATCCATCAATGGTAACCCTAACCATTGCATCAACCAGGAGGGAGTACCAGCCGCCAAAGCGCCTATGGCTGCGCCTAGTGAGCCAATAAGCGTGTAACGAGCGAATAGAGTGATGCGTAGGGTACCGGATGCTGCTTGTGCCAAGCGAGCATGTTCCAGCGGCAGGAACATGCTCACATCACCCGAACTCGGATTAAGTGTTCCAATAAATGCAACGATGAGAAGCGGCCAAAATGACGAGACACTCGCGAAAGCAAAGCCGGTGGTTACCATTAACAGAGCAGCGAACAGCAATAGCCGGCGGCTTGGCCATCGATGGCTGGTTGCTCCGATTGCCAATGTGGCTATGGCCGATCCCGCCAGAGTGGCTGTGCTTAAATATCCAACGTCAAGCTGGTCAAACCCCAATACCAGAAGGTACACAGGCAGAAGCACAACGACATATCCGTCCGCAAATCCACGCAGCGCGCGAGCGATCAGTAATGGGAAAGCGCCTTCGGCTACTCCTACAGGCATGAGCAAGCGGGCAAGTATCCTGCCGATCCGGCCTGTTTCCACCGATTTGGCCTTCTCTACTTGATCCACGATGCGAGACTGCAAAAAGGAAAGAATCCGGGCAACTGATGTTTTTTGAGAAGGCTCTGCGTTCCTAGCAGGTAGCCGGGAAGCGCAACAAGACCAGCACGCAGGACGGCTAGCAATGGCGCCATGCAACGATTGCTGACCTTCGCCCAGCCATAAATCGCTGGTTCATTCCAACCTGCTATTTGACAAGAGATAGTTGGCGATCGTAATCATTCCCTCTTCGGCGGGTGCAAGACTACCGACAATTGCAATATGTGCTCCAGTAGCCTTCGCCGCAGCGACACCCGCAAGCGAATCCTCGAAGATGAGGCATTCGTTGATCGGGATGTCAAGCAGTTTCGCCGCTTTCAAAAAGCCCTCCGGATCAGGCTTACCTCGTGCTACATCCTCGGCTGTAACCAATATCCGCGGCACAGGAAGCCTGGCTGCTTGAAGTCGCAATTTTGCTAGCTCACGTGGCGCCGACGTCACTATTGCCCATAGGGCAGGATCAAGGCTCGCGACCAGTTCATTTATCCCCCCAATCGGGACGATGCCTTACACGTCTTCCATTTCAGCCTGCTGAAGCCATGCGACTTCCTCAGTGATATTCGTTCCGGGCGGGGCGAACCGTCGAACGGTATCTTCACCCCTTACACCATGGACATTTGCGAGTAAGGTAGTCGTGTCAATGCCGTGTCGCTCTGCCCATAATCGCCAAACGCGCTCTACAACGGCGGAAGAATCCAGCATCGTTCCATCCATGTCGAAGAGAAAGGCTGAGTAGCAGTGATCGCGAAACTTGAGCATGGGTCATACCTTAACGGATGAGCCCGCTCCAGGGAACGGCCTTCAGCATCCCACCGAACGCGCGGTCCCAAGTCGCGCGTTCCCTTTCTGGATGCACGAAGCTACTTGGGCTATGATGAGTATACCAATCTGCGCTCTTCGGCAATCCAGCCCAATCCGGTTTTCTCCCGATGCTCTCGCGTGGCTCTGGAGTCCACAGGCGTCGCTTTCAAGGCGTTGTGGAACTCCGCCGATCTGTGAATGGGGTCACTGCGTGACCGAGGGGAATGGTTGTTTCACTTAGAGCCGTTTGAGAATGCGGCGGCTCTGAAAACGCTTCGATTCAGTAATTGTTCATTAAACCTGGCCCCGAAGATCTATTTGACGTATCAATCCTTGAAACACTGTATTTATATCAAACCAAACCTGGTTTATTGCCCTCAGATCATTACGCCTTTCTGCTGAGCGGGCATTTCGAAATAATTCTTTTCGGGTTGAAATAACATCGTGCCGATGAACAGACTGACGACCGTGACAACGATACTTGCAAAAAAGGCAGTCCAGAATCCGGAAATCCTGAATCCGGGCACGAGCGCCGATACCAGCATCATCATAAGGGCATTGATAACCAGCAAAAAAAAGCCGAAGGTGATCAATGTGAGCGGGATGGTCAGAATGATGATGACTGGTTTCACGACAGCATTGACCAGGCCCAACAGCAAAGCGGATATGAACAGGGATTTTTTACTGTTGAATGAAATCCCATGAAACATCAGGCTTGCTATCCATAGCGAGAGCGATGTGACGCCCCAATGAGCCAGAAATGCCATCATGTTATCCAGCATTTTTCAGTCCTGATTTCCAAGGTCATATTTAATTGGTATATTAGCAGTTGCCGGCAGGTGGACGCAGAGAGCCTGGCGTGATAGTACATCTGCCTTCAGGGGTATCGGTAAATTTTACAGCGATTTGACTATCGTTTGGGAAGAATGGCTTGCATGGCGAGTCCAGGCGGGTGGCACAGATCCTGCTTATTTCCAAAGGCCAGCTTTCGGCATCGGTTCTGATGTATTGCGGACCCTGAGTTATCTCCAGCTTCCACAGATGTTGTAGGGTGGCATGAACAGGATTATGATGCGGCGTCTTCGCCTCCATCTACGTAAGGGGTAAATCCGGGTAATCAATCTGGCATGCAAGCGGACGAGCGATGCCATATGCAAAGGAACAGACTGGGTTGAGAATCGGAGCAAAAATTTATCAGGCATGGACGGCGCCAGCGTTAAACAAGTATTGAAGCGGAAAATTCGATGACGTCTTCCGCCGATATTCTTAATGCCCGGATTTTAGTGGTCGACGACCGGAAAGGGAATGTCGAGCTCCTTCACGGCATGCTTTCGAGCGCGGGCTATACATCAATCGCCTGCACCATGAACCCCCGGGAAGTGTGCGATCTTCATCGCGCCAATCGGTATGATCTCATTCTCCTCGATCTGATGATGCCGGGAATGGATGGATTCCAGGTGATGGAATGTTTGAGAGAAATAGAAGCGCAAATAGAATCGGAAGCGGGATATGAAAGCGGACTTCAGGTTGAATCTCAAGATGAGCGTTCTGCTCTTCCCGTCCTGGTAATCACTGCCCAGCCGCAACATAAGGAGAGAGCCTTGCAGGCAGGCGCAAAAGGTTTTATTACCAAGCCTTTCGACCGCCTGCAGATGTTGACTCATATTCACGACGTGCTTGAAATCAGGCAGTTGCAGAAAAAGCTGCAGAAATTTGCTGTGCGCAGTGAAGTCGTGCCAGGAGAGAAAATCTTTCCCCGGGAAACCGGAGATTTATTTGATCAGCTTGCGGGTAATCTTCCCCAGGTCTTCTGGATATGGGATGTCCATGACCAAACCTTTCGCTATATTAACCCTGAGTGGGAGAAAATGACGGGGCAGCGGGTTGGCCAGGGAGATAAGCTGGAAACGATTTTCGAACCTGTGCATCCGGAAGACATGGAACGTGTCCTGCGCGAAGCGGAAAATCTGCCGCTCGGGGGCGTGGACCATGATTATCGCTTGCTATTACCAGACATGTCGATACGCTGGGTCCATTCGCGCACTTTTCCGATCAAGGATTCAGCCGGTGTGCATCGAATCGTGGGTGTAATGGATGACATTACCCAGCGCAAGCAGGCTGATCAGCAGTTGCTGCAGGTTTCCCATTATGACGCGCTCACGCATCTTCCGAACCGTGTCCTGTTCTATGAGTCACTCCGCAAGGTAATCAAGCAATCTGAAATGAATCACCGGATCGTTTCAGTACTGTTTCTCGATATCGATAACTTCAAAAATATAAATGACATGCTGGGTTTCGCGCTGGGAGATGAACTGCTGCGCGAGTTCAGTCTACGCTTGCTGGAATGCCTGCGTGTAACCGATATCATCGCGCGCATCGGAGGAGATGAATTCGGTTGCATTCTGATCAGCGCCGACGGTCTGGGGAATGCAGGCGTGGTTGCAAGCAAGATCAGGGAAGCATTGCGCCAACCCTTCGATTTACAGGGGCATCAGGTCACGGTAACAGCGAGCATTGGAATCAGTGTGTACCCGATAGATTCGATCGATGCCGATACGCTCGTAAAAAATGGAGATACTGCGATGTACCGGTCGAAGACGGCAGGCAGGGACACCTATCGCTTCTTTACACCGGAAATGAATGCACGCGCAATCGAGAAACTCGACCAGGAAAATGCTTTGCGGAAGGCACTCGATCGGGATGAGTTTGTCTTGCATTATCAGCCGAAGGTGGATCTCTCCAGTGGATGGGTCACCGGCATGGAAGCCCTTCTGAGATGGAAGCGGCCCGAACATGGCGTGGTGGGGCCGCTGGAATTCATTCCGGCCCTCGAACAGACCGGATTGATCACCCAGGTGGGCATCTGGGTAATCGAGAGCGTATGCAGGCAGATTGCGGAGTGGCGGCAGGCGGGGATAGGAGAAATCCCGGTTTCGGTCAATGTCTCGGGAAGACAGTTTTCGCGGAGCACCCTGAATCAGGATGTTATTCGGGCAACTCAGGCCAGCGGCATCCAGCCCGCCCTGCTCGAATTCGAATTACAGACGGAAAGAGCATTGCGGGAAAACAGCATCGATTCCGATCTGCTGGAACTGGAACTGACGGAAAGCTCTTTGATGACGCATGCAAAAAAGACAGTAAGTATTCTGCAGAGGTTGAAGGTGCTCGGAATCCAGATCTCGATCGACGACTTCGGAACCGGTTATTCAAGTCTGTCATATGTAAAACGGTTTCCAATAGATGTGCTGAAGATCGACCGTTCTTTTATCCAGGAGATCACTACAAATTCCGCCGATGCCGCCATTACGACTGCAATCATCGATATGGCGCACAGCCTTCATGTGAGAGTGGTGGCGGAGGGTGTGGAAACTGCCGAACAATTTGATTTTCTGAAGGGAAGAGGCTGCGACGAAGTGCAGGGTTTCTATTTTTCACCTCCACTTCCGGCAAACGAAATATCCCAATTGTTGTTGAGCGGAAACCGCCGGCTCAAACCTGCTCCATGCCGGCCCAATGCCGGCGAATCTGCCTGTAATCCTTGATCTCCACGCTTAAGCGCCTGGCAGATTCTTCCACTTCCCCCTGGAATGATTTGTTCAGAGTGGCATCGGTGTTTCCGGTGCTACGGTAGGTAATGCTGAGCAATCAGGAGTCTCAATCCCTTTGAAATCAGGGCATCGATGTTTCGGACGATTATCACGCATACAACAACTTGCTAGCACGTCTCAATCCCTTTGAAATCAGGGCATCGATGTTTCGGACGATTATCACGCATACAACAACTTGCTAGCACGTCTCAATCCCTTTGAAATCAGGGCATCGATGTTTCAAAACTATGATTTGTTGTTGCATTGCGACGATACAGTCTCAATCCCTTTGAAATCAGGGCATCGATGTTTCGGCACTCCGTCCGCTGGTTCAAAACCAGTGGGCGGCGTCTCAATCCCTTTGAAATCAGGGCATCGATGTTTCCAGGAGGGGAAGATGGATTTATCAGACGCATTACGTCTCAATCCCTTTGAAATCAGGGCATCGATGTTTCCAGATGCTCGGCAGCAAACCTTCTGGCGAGCAGCGTCTCAATCCCTTTGAAATCAGGGCATCGATGTTTCACTGGAACCTCTGGAAAGAGGCATTGAGCCTGAAGTCTCAATCCCTTTGAAATCAGGGCATCGATGTTTCACTGGAACCTCTGGAAAGAGGCATTGAGCCTGAAGTCTCAATCCCTTTGAAATCAGGGCATCGATGTTTCTTGATGGCAAGATATCTGAAAGGATGGAAAAGGAACGTCTCAATCCCTTTGAAATCAGGGCATCGATGTTTCCCATGGGAGTATGGTCAGAGGAACATGACTGGCGGTCTCAATCCCTTTGAAATCAGGGCATCGATGTTTCTAAGCACGATAAAGCCAGAGTTGTTGCATGGTCTCAATCCCTTTGAAATCAGGGCATCGATGTTTCTTCTCATGTAATTCATCAGCATGTTCATCATGTCTCAATCCCTTTGAAATCAGGGCATCGATGTTTCTTTAAGAACGAGTCCACACTAGACTATAACAAAGGTCTCAATCCCTTTGAAATCAGGGCATCGATGTTTCGAAATCCAACTGTCGCAAGCCATCGAAGCTGGACTGTCTCAATCCCTTTGAAATCAGGGCATCGATGTTTCGCATATACAACATAGATTCAAACGTGGAACCAGAGTCTCAATCCCTTTGAAATCAGGGCATCGATGTTTCGGACAAATGCGCAAAAGGAAGACAGGCCAGGGGGTCTCAATCCCTTTGAAATCAGGGCATCGATGTTTCCCATATTGGAGTCTATACTATGTACGGAACACTTAAGTCTCAATCCCTTTGAAATCAGGGCATCGATGTTTCATGATTCTATCGCCGCTCATGTTCGTAATATTCTGTCTCAATCCCTTTGAAATCAGGGCATCGATGTTTCCCGGCTAGCCCGGGTAATTAACAAAGGAGCAGGGTCTCAATCCCTTTGAAATCAGGGCATCGATGTTTCAAAGCTTCCTGAGAGCGCTTTGTGAGTATTACGTCTCAATCCCTTTGAAATCAGGGCATCGATGTTTCAGAAGTGATATCAGCATCTATAATGTAGTTAACGTCTCAATCCCTTTGAAATCAGGGCATCGATGTTTCAGTAGGTAAGATAGTATTGTCTCATGATTTTTCGGGTCTCAATCCCTTTGAAATCAGGGCATCGATGTTTCTATAATCTTCTACATTCTTCTGTATCATTCTAGTCTCAATCCCTTTGAAATCAGGGCATCGATGTTTCCAAAAAACAATTGGAAAAAGCATTAGCATTACTTGTCTCAATCCCTTTGAAATCAGGGCATCGATGTTTCTCTAAGCGAGCATAGGAAATACTCAGTTTGTTAGTCTCAATCCCTTTGAAATCAGGGCATCGATGTTTCACAATGAATATGTGGCATTAGCAGACTTTCCAGTCTCAATCCCTTTGAAATCAGGGCATCGATGTTTCATAAATGATGACTGAAAATAGTACCTATATCAGCGTCTCAATCCCTTTGAAATCAGGGCATCGATGTTTCAGAGAACTAAACTTGAGTTTGATGCTAATGCCAGGTCTCAATCCCTTTGAAATCAGGGCATCGATGTTTCGAGAAATACGCAGCTAGTCTGGCAAATTGGGCAAGGTCTCAATCCCTTTGAAATCAGGGCATCGATGTTTCCATAATAAACATAATGTATTCTATGTCTGGAATACTGTCTCAATCCCTTTGAAATCAGGGCATCGATGTTTCGTAATCATCCTTTTAAATAACCTTTTATGAGACTAGTCTCAATCCCTTTGAAATCAGGGCATCGATGTTTCTCTAGGTTTCAAGGGGGTAGAGCTAGCAAATAATGTCTCAATCCCTTTGAAATCAGGGCATCGATGTTTCCTAAGAAACTTCCACTATATTACCAACGTTGGATATGTCTCAATCCCTTTGAAATCAGGGCATCGATGTTTCATAAGTTTTCTTTCCGTAAAGATAAACTTGGCAAGTCTCAATCCCTTTGAAATCAGGGCATCGATGTTTCACGTTAACTCAAGCACATAAACATCTACCAATTGTCTCAATCCCTTTGAAATCAGGGCATCGATGTTTCCCTTGGCTCATACAATGATAGGGTTAATTCTAGTCTCAATCCCTTTGAAATCAGGGCATCGATGTTTCGGAAAACACCAGCAGGTATTGAGGCAGGTCGTAAGTCTCAATCCCTTTGAAATCAGGGCATCGATGTTTCACCTTTCGTCACGTATCAA
>Ga0209916_1000483_pt1 | contig 60644 bp, 53 predicted proteins | sample ThiBio_1000_plan_FD_183956 | JGI IMG/M metagenome (GOLD analysis project Ga0209916, IMG submission 183956) | Wastewater bioreactor microbial communities from Cape Town, South Africa - Thiocy_solids_2 (SPAdes) | ecosystem: Engineered > Bioreactor > Thiocyanate-remediating > Anaerobic-Aerobic ... | reverse complement strand
GTTCCAGAGCATCTACGGCCTGGAGGTGGTGGTGATCCCCACCCACAAGCCGATGATCCGCAAGGACAACCCGGACATGATCTTCCTGTCGCAGACGCCGAAGTACAACTCGGTGATCGAGGACATCAAGAACTGTCACCAGCGCGGCCAGCCGGTGCTGGTGGGCACCACCTCGATCGAGGTGTCCGAACTGCTGTCGGGCCTGCTGAAGAAGGCCGGCGTGGCGCACGAGGTGCTGAACGCCAAGCAGCACGAGCGCGAGGCGCACATCGTGGCCCAGGCCGGCGCGCCCGGCCAGGTCACCATTGCCACCAACATGGCCGGCCGCGGCACCGACATCGTGCTCGGCGGCAGCCTGGACGCGGCGCTGGCGGCGCTGCCGGCGGACGCCGGCGAAGCCGACCGCCAGCGCGTCAGGGCCGAGTGGAAGAAACTGCACGACCAGGTGGTTGCTGCCGGTGGCCTGCACATCATCGGCACCGAGCGGCACGAGTCGCGCCGCATCGACAACCAGCTGCGCGGCCGCTCCGGCCGCCAGGGCGACCCGGGCTCCTCGCGCTTCTACCTGTCGCTGGAGGACAACCTGCTGCGCATCTTCGGCGGCGAAGGGCTGGTGCGCTGGATGAAGCGCTTCGGCATGAAGGACGACGACGCGCTGGAAGACCGCATGATCAGCCGCCAGATCGAGAAGGCGCAACGCAAGGTCGAACAGCACAACTTCGACATCCGCAAACACCTGCTGGAGTTCGATGACGTCGCCAACGACCAGCGCAAGGTGATCTACCGCCAGCGCGACGAACTGCTCGACGGCGACGACGTGCAGGCCACCGTGGCCGACATCCGCGACGACGTGGTGCAGAGCATGGTGCGTGCGTACGTGCCCGACGACAGCATCGACGAGCAGTGGGACCTGGCCGGGCTCGACCGCGAGCTGGAAAGCGAGCTGGGCCTGTCGCTCGACCTCAAGCATTGGATCGAGCAGCAGCAAGAGATCGACGCGAAGATGATCCTCGATCACGTGCGTGGCGCGGTGAACGAGCTGTTCCAGGCCAAGGAGGCGCAGATCGGCGCCGAGACCATGCGCCAGCTGGAAAAGCACATCATGCTGACGGTGGTCGACAACGCCTGGAAGGACCACCTGGCCAGCATGGACTACCTGCGCCAGGGCATCTATCTGGTCGGTTACGCGCAGCAGGATCCGAAGCAGGCGTTCAAGCGCGAGTCGTTCAAGCTGTTCTCCGACATGCTCGAGCGGATCAAGGCCGAAGTGGTGCAGATGCTGGCGCGCATCCGCATTCGCAGCGAGGAGGAAGTCGCCGCGATGGAGGCCGAACAGCGCCGCCTGGCCGATCGCCTGCAGAAGCAGATGCTGGCCAGCGGCGGCGGTGCGCCGGCAGAAGGCGCGTTCGGCGGCGCGGCCGCGGCCGAGGCGGCGGTGGGCGCCGGCATGCGCCTGGCGCAGCCCGCGCAGCACGACGGTCCCAAGGTCGGCCGCAACGACCCGTGCCCGTGCGGCTCGGGCAAGAAGTACAAGCACTGCCACGGCCAGCTCGCCTGAGTTGCCTCCTTGCGATCGTCCATGATCGCGAGGGGCAAACGGGCGGCCATCCATGGCCGCACTGCTCAACTCCTTGCGATCGTCCCTGATCGCGAGAATCAAACGGGCGGCCATCCATGGCCGCACTCTTCATAAGGAAAACCCCGCCGCGGCGGGGTTTTTCATTCCTGTCGGGTCAGTCGCGGCGAATCAGTCCTCGCCGCCCGGTGGGCGTTTGCGATGCGGCTCGGCATTGACCGCGATGTACTGCGGCTCCTCGCCGTCCAGCCGCAGGGCGGTGAGCTGCCCGCCCCACACGCAGCCGGTATCGATCGCGTGCACGCCCAGCCCGGCGAAGCGACCCAGGGCCGACCAGTGGCCGCAGACGATGCGGGTATCGCGCCGGCGCATGCCGGGCACCTCGAACCACGGATACAGTCCGGCCTTCTGTGTACCGGGCGCGCCCTTTGCCTCGAAGTCGATGCGGCCGTTGACGTCGCAGTAGCGCATGCGGGTCATCGTGTTGATGGTGGCGCGCTGGCGGTCCAGTCCCTGCAGCCGGCTCGACCACTGCGCTGGCCGGTTGCCGAACAGGTTGCGCAGCAATCGCGGGTGACGCGGACTGGACAGCTCGCGCTCGACCTCCTGCGCAGCGCGCTGCGCCTGGCGCAGCGTCCACGTCGGCGCCAGGCCGGCATGCACCATGGTCCAGTTGAGCTGCTCGTCGTGGTGCAGCAGCTTCTGCGAACGCAGCCACTCGAACAGCACCGGCGCGTCGTCGGCGAACAGCACTTCGCGCAGCTCGGGATTCACCCGCGCCTGCGCGTCGGGCCGGCGCTGGGCGATCGCCAGCAGGCTGAGGTCGTGATTGCCCAGGGTGACCACGCTGCTTTCGCGCAGGCCGTGGATCAGCCGCAGCGTGTCCAGCGAACGGCCGCCGCGGTTGACCAGGTCGCCGCAGAACCACAGCCGGTCCTGTGCCGGGTCGAAGCGCAGCTTGTCGAGCAGGCGCTGCAGTTCGGGATAGCAGCCCTGCACGTCGCCGATCGCGTACGTAGCCATGTCAGCGCAGGGCCATCAGTGCAGCGTACGCGGAATTGACAGGGTGAAGGTCGGGATGGGCGCATCGAATTCCGTGCCGTCGTCGGCCAGCATCCGGTAGCTGCCGCCCATGGTGCCGACCGGCGTCTCCAGCACCGCGCCGGAGGTGTATTCGAAATCGTCGCCCGGCCGCATCCAGGGCTGCTCGCCGACCACGCCTTCGCCGGTGACCTCCTCGACCTTGCCGTTGGCGTCGGTGATCATCCAGCGGCGTGCGAGCAGGCGCGCGGGCATCTCGCCGGCGTTGCGCAGGGTGACGGTGTAGGCGAAAACGTAGCGATTGTCACCGGGCTTCGATTGGTCGGGGACGAAGCGGGTTTCGACCTGCACGTCGATCGTGTAGGAAGATTTTTCAGTCATGCCGGGATTGTAAGGCCTGCCGCCGCGAATGGGGCGCGTTTCCCTCAGAGGCTGCCATAGACCTTGGCCAGGCGCACGAAATCGGCCGGGGCGAGGGTTTCGGCGCGCGCTTTCGGGTCGACGTCGGCGCGACGGATGGCATCGGCGTCGAGCAGCTGGCGCAGAGCGTTGGCCAGCGTCTTGCGACGCTGGCCGAACGCGGCCTTGACCACCGCGTGGACGTGTTCCGGCGCTGCGTCGTGCCGTTCGTCCGCCGGCAGCGGCTGCAGCCGCACCACCGCGGACTCGACCTTCGGCGGCGGGCGGAACGCCTCCGGTGGCACCTCGAACAGCGGCTCCACGCGACAGGCCAGCTGCAGCATCACCGACAGTCGGCCGTAGACCTTGCTGCCCGGCTCCGCGGCCATGCGCTCGACCACTTCCTTCTGCAGCATGAAGTGCATGTCGCGGATGGCCGCGGCGTGCTCGACGCAGTGGAACAGGATCGGGCTGGAGATGTAGTACGGCAGGTTGCCGGCGATGCGCAGCTGCGCCACGCCGTGGCTGTGCGCCAGCGCGCTGAAGTCCACCTTCAGCACGTCGGCGTGGATGACGTGCAGCTCGCCCACCACGGCGGCACGCGAGCGCAGGGCGGGAATCAGGTCGGTGTCCAGCTCGATCGCGGTGAGCCGGCCGGCCGCGGCCAGCAGCGGCAGGGTCAGTGCGCCTTCGCCGGGGCCGATCTCGACCACGAAATCCTCCGGCCGCGGCGCGATCGCGCCGACGATGCGGTCGATGTAGCGACGGTCGTGCAGGAAGTGCTGACCGAAGCTTTTCTTGGGGCGGGCGTTCATCGGTTTGTTTCCGGTGAGGGTGGCCCCTCACCTCGTTCCTCTCCCCGGCGGGGAGAGGATGGATGAGTGGCGCAGCGCGCCACGAGTTCCAGTGCCATGTTCGCCGCGGCGATCAGGCTGGCCGGGTCGGCGCGGCCGCTGCCGGCCAGGTCCAGCGCGGTGCCGTGGTCGACCGAGGTGCGGATGAACGGCAGGCCGAGGGTGAGGTTCACGGTGCGGTCGAACGCCTCGCTCTTCAGCACCGGCAGCGCCTGGTCGTGGTACATCGCCAGCACCGCGTCGTAATGCGCACGCTGTGCCGGCACGAAGGCCGTGTCGGCGGGCAGCGGGCCGAGCAACTGCATGCCTTCGCGGCGCAGCGCGTCGAGCACCGGGATCAGCGTGTCGATCTCCTCGCGGCCAAGGTGGCCACCTTCGCCGGCGTGCGGGTTGAGCCCGAGCACCGCGATGCGCGGCGCGGAGATGCCGAATTTGCGCTGCAGCTCGGCGTGCACGATGCGCAGCGTGCGGGTCAGCACGGCTGGCGTGATCGCCGCCGATACCGCCGCGAGCGGCAGATGGGTGGTGGCCAGCGCCACCCGCAGTTCCGGGCTGGCCAGCATCATCACCACGTCGGCGTGCGCGCGTTCGGCGAAGAATTCGGTATGCCCGCTGAAGCGGATGCCGGCGTCGTTGATCGAGGACTTCTGCAGCGGCGCGGTGACCACGGCATCGTAGCGGCCAGCCATGCAGCCGTCGGCGGCTTCGGCCAGCATGGCCAGCACATGGGGGGCGTTGCGCGGGTCCGGTCGGGCCGGCACTTCCTCGATGGCCAGCGGAACATGGCGCACACGCAGCGAGCCCGGGCGGCGCGCTGTCTGGTGGCTGCCATCGTCGTTGTTCAGTTCGATGGCTACGCCGCAGCGCGAGGCGGCGCGTTGCAGCAGCTCGCGGTCGGTGATCGCCACCAGGCTCGCCGCCAGCGGCGTGGCGGCCAGGCGGACCAGCAGTTCGGCGCCGACCCCCGCCGGCTCGCCCGCGGTCAGCGCGAGCCGGGGCAGTGGCATGGCGTCCAACGGCCGCCGTTACGGCGTGCTGGCGGCAGCCTGGCTGTCCGCTTCACGCAGCTCGGGCACCAGGATGTCGACGTAGGCATTGGAGCGCAGGTCGCGCAGGTAGTCGTCGTAGACCTGCTCGGACTTGCGCGTGCCGATGGCCTGGCGCGCCTGGTCGCGTTCGATCTGCACGGTCTGGTCGCTCTGGCGTTCGCCGAGCCGCTGCACGATGTGCCAGCCGGCGGCGCTCTGGAACGGCTGCGACACCTCGTTGTCCTTCAGCTGCGCCAGCTGCGCGGCGATCGCCTGGCCCCATGCCTGCGGCGGGAACCAGCCCATGTCGCCGCCGATGTTGGCGGTGGTGTCGTCCTTGGAGTTTTCCTTCGCCAGCTTGGCGAAGTCCTCGTGCTTGTCGACGATGCGGTGGTACAGGTCCTGCGCCTTCTGTTCGGCCTGGGCCGGGGTCAACAGCTCGCTTGGCTTGATCAGGATCTGCCGCGCATGCAGCTCGGTGACCATCTTGCGGCTGCTCTGGCGCTGGTCGACCAGCTTGAGGATGTGGAAGCCGGTGGGACCGCGCAGTGCCGCGCTGACGTCGCCGGGCTTCATCGCCGCGAGGGTGTCGGCGAACGCGGGCGGGATCTCGTCCAGCCGGCGCCAGCCGAGGTCGCCGCCGTCGAGCGCGTCGGGCGCGTCGGAGTAGCGGATCGCGGCGGCGTTGAAATCCATGCCGCCCTTGATCGCGGCCAACGCCTGCTCGGCCTTGGCCTGGCTGGCCTGGATCGCGGTGGCGTCGGCGCCGCTGGGGATGCCGATCTGGATGTGCGCCAGGTGCACTTCGCCGGCCTTGTAGGTCGGGCTGCTGAGCAGGTTGTCGATTTCGCTGTCGGTGACCGAGACCGAGTCCTGTACCACGCTCTGGTGCAGCCGCTGCACGGTGATCTGGTCGGCCAGCTGCTCGCGGAACGAGGCGAAGCTGGCGCCGCTGCGTTCCACCTCGGCACGCAGCTGCTCGGGACTGAGCTTGTTCTGTTCGGCCACGCTCTGCACGGCCTGGTCGACATCGGCATTGGAGATGCGGATGCCCTGGTCCTGCGCCTTCTGGATCTGCAGGCGCATCAGCACCAGCCGGTTCAGCACCTGCTGCTGCAGCACGTTCAGCGGCGGCAGCTGCCCGGCGCGGCCGGCGTACTGCTGCTGCACCGAGGCCACGGCCTCGTTCAGTTCGCTCTGCAGGATCACGTCGTCGTTGACCACTGCCACGATGCGGTCCAGCGGCTGGTCGGCCGGCGCGGCCGGCGCCAGCAGCTGCGCATGGGCGGGGAGCATGATCGCGAGCGCGAGCAGGAGGGATGCAAGGGTTTGCTTCATCAGTGGAAAGCCTGATTTCGCCGGGGCGAATGCGTTTATTGATAGCCGAGAATATCACGGCGCAGCAGTGGGTCGATCTGGCCGCCGGTGGAACCCAGCCCCTTGAAAACCACCTCGAACATGACGGCGTTGTCGCGGTGGTTGATGTTGCCGCCGGTCGGCGCCGGGCCGAAGCCGTAGTAGCCCTGGTTCACGTAGCTGCGCCCGACCAGCCGCAGCGACACGCAGCAGCTGTCGTATTCCACGCCGGCCAGCGCATCGACGCTCTCGCGATCCTTCACCGAGTAGGTCCACCCGCCCACCAGCCGCCAACGTTCGGACACCGGGTAGACCACGGAGGCGTTGTATTGTTCCAGCAGGCCGCGGCGGTAGCGGTAGGAGAAATTGAGGATGCCGTCGGTGCGGATGCGCCGCTGCAGCTGCACCGCGGCCAGGTCGGTGAGGCGGGTGTTCGGGCTCCACTGGTAGGCGCTGTTCAGCCGCCAGCGCTCGCTGAGCTGCACATCGAGCTGGGCCACGTAGGCCGAGCGCACCCAGTCGGTGCCGAGCACCTTCTGCGGAGCGAAATAGTGGATCTGGCCGATGCTGGCCGACACGCGCTCGACGCCGCCGTCGTCGAGCAGGCGGCTGGTCAGCGCCGCGGTGAGGTTGTTCGCGTCCATCTGGCGGTCGGCGCCGGAGAACTGGTTGGTCGAGAACAGCTGCCAGTAGTCGAACGACATCACGTTGGTATCGAACAGCGGCAGATTGTTCTGGTTGCGGTACGGCACGTACAGGTAGTACAGCCGCGGCTCCAGCGTCTGCGTGTAGCTGTCGCCGAACAGCGTGGCAGCGCGGTCGAACACCAAGCCGCTGTCGAGGCTGACGATCGGCAGCGAGCGGCTTGGCGACTTCTGGTCGAACGGCGAGGTTGCGCCGCTGCCGAGGAGCCCGCCGTAGCCGTAGTCCTGGTAGTTGCTGTCCAACTGGTAGGCGGTGTAGCGGTAGGCCAGCCGCGGGCGCACGAACCAGGCCGAGCTGCCGAAGTCGGCCGCCAGGTACGGGTAGATGTCCTCGCGCTGCCCCTCGACGAAGCCCGCCTTGCGGAACGCCACCGCCGAGCTGTCCACGCCGACTTCCAGCCAGCGCGACAGCGGCACGTCCAGGCTGAACCTGGCGTAGGGCAGCTGTCTGTACGGCAGGCCGCGGTCGGTGACGAACGGATTGACGTTCTGGTAGATGGTGCCGCCGAAGGAGGCGTTCCACCATTTCCCGCCGCCGCTGATCGCGGCGTTGGAGCCGAGCGTATAGACGGCCGAATGGGACAGCGTGTCGCCGTAGTCGTACAGGTAGCTGCTGTCCGAGGCATGGTTGTACGCGCCGGAGAACTGCCAGCCCTGCCACAGCCGCGTGCGGTCAGCGAACTTCACCAGGTAGCGGGAGTCGCCCTGGGTGTCGGCCAGGCCGTCGCTTTCGCCGTGGTCGTCCGGCACGTATTCCACGTTGAGCTGGCCGCGGCTGCCCGGCGTCAGGTAGCGGAACTCGCCGGCCAGCATCGCCCCGCGCGCGCTGTAGTAGCGCGGATCCAGCGTGGCGTCGTAGTTCGGCGCCAGGTTCAGGTAGTACGGCGTGCTGATCTCGTAGCCCGAGCGGCTGGTGTGGCCGACGGTGGGGTAGAGGAAGCCGCTCTTGCGGCGGTCGTCGACCGGGAAGCTGAAGTACGGCAGGTACAGGAACGGCACGTTGCCCAGGCGCATGGTGGCGTTGCGCGCCACGCCGACGCCGGTTTCCTTGTTGATGGTGATGGACTTGGCGCGGAACTCCCACAGGTGGTGGCCGACGTCGCAGGTGGAGTAGGTGGCCTGCGAGTAGCGCGAGTGCTGCGCGTCCAGCATCTGGCCCTGGCTGGCCGTGCCGTTGCCGCGCGCGTCGAGCAGCTGGTAGCGCACATCGTTGGCGATGCCGCGGCTGGCTTCGGTGTTGCCGCGCATGCTCGAGGCGGCCAGCAATTGACCGGCCTCCTGGTAGCGCACGTTGCCGCGAGCGTCGTAGTCGGTGTTCTGGTCGTTGTAGTCGATGCGCTCGGCCTGCAGCTGCTGGTCGGCGCGTCGCAGTTTCACGGCGCCGGCGAGGTGGTAGAGCGACTGGTTGGAGCTGTCCACGTGCTGCGCCTGCACCAGGGTGGGGCTGGTCTCGCGCAGGCTGGCGTCCACGCCCAGGCTGGGATCGTAGAACTCCAGCAGGGCGTTGGGGCGGCACATGGCGTAGTTGAGCGGGCGCGGCGCGCAGTGGAAGGAGCCCAGCGGACAGGCCTGGGCGAGCGGAGCGGTGGGATTCGCGGGCGTGACCTGGGTGCTGCTGGCGTCGGCCTGGCTGCCGAACAGGGCAAGAGCGGCAGCGACCGCCAGCAGGCGGCGTGGAGGTAGCTTGGGCGTCACGGGAAATCTGCCGGCTTCAAAGGCTCGTTAAGCTAACAGAAAGCCCTCCCGGACGGCAGGTGAAGCTGCGTCGAGGCCTGCCAGGGATTCAGTCCGGGTGGGCGCCGGAAGGGAATTCGGCAAAGGAAACACGGCGCATGCGACGGCCTAGCCAATGAGCGCGCCGACGTGCGCACCCACGCAGGCGGCCAGCGCGCCCAGGTCGTAGCCGCCTTCCAGGGTGGACACCATCCGGCCGTCCGCATGCGCATCGGCCAGCGCAGCCAGGCGTTCGGTGACCCACGCGTAGTCTTCGCTGCCCAGGCGGATGTCGGCCAGCGGGTCGTTGCGGTGGGCGTCGAAGCCGGCCGAGACCAGCACCAGCTGCGGCTTGAACGCATGCAGCCGCGGCAGCAGCACGCCGTCCCACAGCTCGCGGAACTCGTGCGAGCCGGCGCCGGGCGACAATGTGCCGTTGACGATGTTGCCCACGCCGCGTTCGTCCTCGCGGCCGCTGTCCGGATACAGCGGCGACTGATGGCTGGAGGCGAACAGCACGCGCGGCTCGCGCTCGAAGATGTCCTGGGTGCCATTGCCGTGGTGCACGTCGAAGTCGGCGATGGCCACCCGCTTGAGCCCATGCGCGGCCAGCGCGTGGGCCGCGCCCACCGCCACGTTGTTGAACAGGCAAAAGCCCATCGCCTGCTCGCGCGTGGCGTGGTGGCCGGGCGGGCGTACCGCGCAGAAGGCGCGCCGCGTCGCGCCGCCGAGCACCGCATCGACCGCCGCCACCACCGCGCCGGCGGCGCGCAGCGCCGCCTCGGTCGAGCCGGGCCCCATCACGGTGTCGGGGTCCAGCGCGAGCATCTCGCCCGCCGGCGCACCGAGCAGCACTTCACGGATGTGCGCCGCGCCGTGCACGCGCTGCAGTTGCTCGCGGGTGGCCGGTGGTGCCTCGATGCGGTCCAGCGCGGCGAAGCGGTCATGGTCGAGCGCCTGCAGCACCGCGCGCAGGCGCGACGGCCGCTCGACGTGCCCCGGGCCGGGGTCGTGCTGCAGGCAGGCAGGATGGGTGTACAGCCGCAGCATCGCGGCGGATCTAGGTCGCGGAGGGCTTGCGGCGACGCTCGTGCTGCCACAGCACTTCGCCGTGGCCGCTGGCGCGGGCCAGCACGCGCGAGATCACGAACAGCAGGTCGGACAACCGGTTCAGATAGCGCTGCGGCTGGTTGCGGATGTCTTCCGCCCGCGACAGCGCCACCACCGCGCGCTCGGCGCGCCGACATACGGTGCGTGCGAGGTGGCCGCAGGCGGCCGCCATGCCGCCGCCGGGCAGGATGAATTCCTTCAGCGGCGGCAGCGGCTCGTTGAGCGTGTCCAGGATGCGTTCCAGCCGCTCGATGTCGCTGTCCTCGACCATCGCCATGCCCGGAATGCACAGCTCGCCGCCGAGGTCGAACAGGTCGTGCTGCACCTGGGTCAGCGCCTCGCGCACCTCGTCATCGACGCCATCGGCGGCCAGCAGCATGCCGATCGTGCTGTTGAGTTCGTCCACCGTGCCGTAGGCCTCGACCCGCAGCGAGTCCTTGCCCACGCGCGAGCCGTCGCCGAGACCGGTCGAACCGTCGTCGCCGGTGCGGGTGTAGATCCGCGAGAGGCGGTTGCCCACGTCAGTGCCCGGCGTGGGTGCCGCGCGGCGCGGCGTGCGCCAGCTGGGTCACCAGCACGTGCAGCACGGCGCCCAGCGCCACGTAGACGGCCGTGCCGGCGAGGAACGGCAGGTACCAGTCGCCGAGATTGCCGAGCCACGCGCCGAAGCTGCGTGGCGCCGGCACGCTGGCGCTGATCCAGTAGAAGCTGCCGTTGGAGATCAGGTAGCACACGCCCTCGGCCACCAGCAACGCACCGGCTGCGAGGGCCAGCGTGCGCAGGCCCAGGCCCTGCTGGCGCTGCGCCAGCCAGCTGCCGCCCAGCCACAGCGCACCGTAGGACGGCGCCAGGAACCAGTACGCCGGCGACACGCAGTAGTGGCTCCAGAAGTCGACGCCCTGGCCGCTGATCACCAGGTAATCCACCAGCACCGCCTCGGCCATCAGCAGCGGGAAGGCCCAGCGGCCCTGCCCGCGCAGCCAGAAGCCGGCGAGGAAGAACACGCCCCACGAGGCGTCCCACAACGCGTGGTGCAGCAGCGAGGGATGGAAGCGGGTGACGCCCATCACCAGGGCCAGGCCCAGGAAGATGGCCAGGCGTCGGGTCGTTGAGGTTGCCATGCGGGACTCCGTGCAGCTCGGCGGGATACAGGTCTGCCAGTTTAGCCCAATGCGACCGGCCCGATGTGTCGGCGTCGCGCCGGCGCGTATCATCCGTCGCATGAACCCTTCCGCATCCCCTGCAGGCGGCAGCGTGCTGGTCATCGGCGGCGGCCTGGTCGGCGCCAGCCTGGCGATCGCGCTGGACGCCGCCGGCATCGCCGCCACCCTGGTCGAGGCCGCCGCGCCGCGCACCGATGCCCAGCCCAGCTACGACGAGCGCAACCTGGCGCTGGCCCGTGCCACCGTCAACGGGCTGGAGGCGATCGGCGTGTGGCGCCACGCCGCCGCCCATGCCACGCCGATCCGCCACATCCACGTCAGCCGCGCCGGCGAGTTCGGCAGCGCACGCCTCGACGCGGACAGGCACGGCGTCGACGCGCTGGGCTGGACCTTGCCGGCGCGCGAACTCGGCGCGGCGCTGCTGCGCCGGCTCGATGAATGCACCCGGCTGACCCGGCTGGCGCCGGCGAAACTGGCCTCGCTGCAGCCGTTGCCCGGCGGCTGGCGCGCCCAGGTCGAAAGCGCCGACGGCACGCGCAGCCTCGACACGCCATTGCTGGTCGGCGCCGACGGCACGCAGTCGTTCGTGCGCGCGCAACTGGGCATCGACGCCGAAAGGCATGACTACCGGCAGACCCTGTTCGTGTGCACGGTGACGCCCGAACGCGGGCACGCGCACCGGGCGTGGGAGCGTTTCTCCGATGAAGGGCCGGTCGCCCTGCTCCCGCTGGCCGAGCGCCGCTGCGGCCTGGTGCTCACGGTGGCGGGCGCCGAGGCCGATGCGGTCGCCGCGCTGGACGACGCCGGTTTCATCGCCCTGGCGCAGCGCCGTTTCGGCTGGCGGCTGGGTCGACTGAGTCGCCCGGGCAAGCGGCATCCGTATGCGATCCAGCGGGTCGCGGCCACCCGCTTGACCGCGCCGCACGCGGTGCTGGTGGGCAACGCCGCGCAGACCGTGCACCCGATCGGCGCACAGGGTTTCAACCTTGGCCTGCGCGATGCGCTGACCCTGGCCGAGCTGGTCGCCGCCGCGCCCGATCCCGGCGCAGCCGATCTGCTGGCGCGCTACGCCGCGCGGCGCGCGCCGGACCGCGAGGGCACCATGGCGATGAGCCACGGCCTGGTGCAGCTGGCCTGCCTGCCGCAACCGCTGCTGGCGCCGCTGCGCTCGCTGGCCTTGCTCGCCTGCGACCGGCTGCCGCCGCTGCAACGCGCGCTGGCGCAACGCGGCATGGGTTTTCGCGGCGAGCCGCCGCTGGCGGTGCTGGAGCGCCTGCCATGAACACACCGCTGCAGGACATGCCCTCCCGCCGCCGCCCGCCCGCGCTGGACGTGGCCGTGGTCGGCGGCGGGATGGTCGGCGCTGCGGCGGCGCTGACCTTGGCGCGCGCGGGTTTCGCCACCGCGCTGCTGGAGGCACGCGCGCCCGCGGTCTGGGACGCGCACGCCGAGGTGGATCTGCGCGTGGTCGGGCTGGCGCCGTCATCGGTGATGCTGCTGGACGAATTGGGCGTCTGGACGTCCATTCGTGCAGCCCGCGCCGGATCGTACACGCACATGCACGTGTGGGACGCCGCAAGCGGCGCGGCGATCGACTTCGACGCCGCCAGCGAGGGACGCGACCGGCTCGGCTACATCGTCGAAAACAGCCTGGTGCAGTGGGCGCTGTGGCAGGCGCTGCCGGCAGCCGGCGTGCACGTGCTGTGTCCCGCCGAGGTGAAGGCGTTCGAGGCGCGCGAGGATCGCATCCAATTGGAGCTGGCCGGCGGCGAGACGCTGGCTGCCAGCCTGCTGGTGGCCGCCGACGGCGCCGCCTCGCCGCTGCGCGCGCTGGCCGGCATCGGCACGCGCGGGCGCGACTACGCGCAGCGCGCGGTGGTGGCGCACGTCGCCACCGAACGCCCGCACGCAGACACCGCATGGCAGCGCTTCCTGCCGGGCGGCCCGCTGGCGCTGCTGCCGCTGGCCGACGGGCGCAGCTCGATCGTGTGGTCGCTGCCCGAGGCCGAGGCGCAGCGCGTGCTGGCGCTGGGCGAGCGTGCCTTCCTCGACGAGCTGGGCGTGGCCAGCGACTTCCGCCTGGGGCGCATCCTCTCCAGCACGCCGCGCGCGGCGTTCCCATTGAAGCTGCAGCTGGCAGAACGCTACCAGGCCGAGCGTTTCGTGCTGCTGGGCGACGCCGCGCATGCGGTGCATCCGCTGGCCGGGCAGGGCGTCAACCTGGGCTTGCGCGACGTGGCCGAGTTGCGCGACACGCTGCTCGACGCCCGCGCGGCTGGCCGCGACATCGGTGCCGCGCACGTACTGCGTCGCTACGCGCGCCGCCGGCGCAGCGCCGACACGCTCGACGCGCTGGGCTTCGACGCGCTGGCGCGCATCTATGCGTGGCAGGCGCCGCCGCTGGTGGCCGCGCGCGCCGTCGGGGTGCGTCTGCTCGATCGCCTCGCGCCCTTGAAACGGCGGCTTTCGGAACACGCTGCAGGACTCTGAAGATTTGTTCCTTCCCCTTCTTGGGGGGACGGGACCGTCAACAACGTCACCGGAGAATCGACCATGCGCATCGCCCGACTCTGTTGTCTGCTGTTGCTTGCCGGTTCAAGCCTTGCCGTCCAGGCGAAGATGGTGCATCGCCCGGTCGAGTGGACCCAGGACGGCACCCGTTTCCACAGCGTGCTGGTCTACGACGACGCCTCGAGCGCGAAGCGCCCGGGCCTGGTGATGGTGCCGAACTGGTACGGCGTCAACGACGCCGCCGTGAAGAAGGCCGAGACGATCGCCGGCAAGGACTACGTGATCCTGCTCACCGACATGTACGGCGCCGACGTGCGCCCGCAGCCGGGCCATGCCGATCAGGCGCAGGCGGCGGTGAAGCCGCTGTACGGTAACCGCGCGCTGATGCGCAAGCGGATCAACGCGGCGCTGGCGCAGCTGAAGGCGCAGGCCGCGAACGCGCCGCTCGACGCATCGAAACTGGCGGCGATCGGTTTCTGCTTCGGCGGCTCGGCCGTGCTCGACCTGGCCCGCAGCGGCGCCGACGTGGCCGCGGTGGTGTCGTTCCACGGCGGCCTCGACACCGACGCCCCGGCACTGGCGAAACACATCAAGGCGCGCGTGCTGGCGATGAACGGTGCCGACGACCAGGGCACCATGCCGGACGCGGACAAGTTCATGGACGAGATGCGCCAGAGTCCGGCCGACTGGCAGTTCGTGGTGCTCGGCCATGCGGTGCACTGCTTCACCGAAGTCGACGAACACTCGCCCGGCTGCCGCTACGACGAACGCGCCGCCACCCGCAGCTACCGCCTGATGCACGACTGGCTGCGCGCGGCGTTTGCGGGCACGCCGTAGGTTTTTAAGGGGGCGTCTTCGTGGCTGATTTCGGTGATTGATGCTTTTGAGCTCGAGAGCAGAGCGGTCGATCGCCTACGGCGCCCGACCGCTCTGCACCCGATCTCGGCTTGGAAGTGCCGCGCGCCGTGCCCGTCATCTGAAGCGAAGCGTTTCATTCCGCGCGCTCGCGCACCGCTTCCATCGTCAGCGCGGCCAACTGACGAAGGCGCGTGCCGCCGGCGTCGGTGAGCAGTTGTTTCAGGCGCTCGCCGGCGTCGTGCTGGTCGAGGCTCTGGCGTTCGGCCAGCGAGGCGGCCAGCGCGCGGCCCATCGAGTCGAAGATCAGCGCGTAGGCAAACGCGTGCAGTACGCCGCCGCCCAGCGTGCCGAGGCCGGGAAACGCCTTCAGCGCGTTGCCGGCGATGGCCAGCACGATCGAGCTGCCGGTGCGCAGGGTGAGTTTCGCCTGCTGCACGAAATCCTCGACCTGCACCTCGCTGACCTTCACGCCATAGAGTTCCGCGAGCGCGCGGGTGAGGCCGGCGGCAAGCACGCCCTGGATCACCAGGTCGCTGCCCGGCGCCACCGCAGCGAGCGCGCCGACGATCGCGCGGCGCGCGTACTGGCGCACGATGCGCTCGGCTTGCTCGGCGCGGGTTTGCGCTTCGAGCGCACCGGTGCGCTGGTGCAGGCCGGCCAGCACCGCGTGCTCGCGCAGGTCCTCCAGGCCTTCGGCGCCGGGCGCGGTGAGTCGTTCGAGCGCCAGCAGCAGCGGCTCGATCGCCGGCTTGCGCTGGCGTTCGACCGACTCGGTACGGCCGTCGGCCAGCTGGCGCTGGTAGCGCTCAAGACCGCCGGCGCTGATTGCCAGCACCGCGCTGGCGACGCCGCGCGCGTGGCGGCGCAGGCGCTCCAGCAGTAGCGCGCGTTCCGCGTCGCTCCACTGGTCGGCCTTGTTCAGCACCAGCAGCAGCGGCTTGCCGAAGTCGGCCAGCCAGCGCAGTTCGTCGGCCTGGCTGCGGTTGAGGTCGCCAGCGCACAGGTAGATCACCGCATGCGCGCGCAGCGCTTCCTCGCGCGCCAGTGCTTCATGCGCCTCGCCGCCGGCCTCGCGGCTGCCGGGCACGTCGGCCAGCACCAGCGTGCGGCCATCCGGCAGGCGACTGTCGTAATGGCCGACGGCGCGGGTGGTGCCCCCGCGCACGTCGCTGGCGATCTGCGCCTGCGGCGCCAACGCGCGCACCAGGCTGGACTTGCCGCTGGAGATTTCGCCGAACAACGCGACGTAGACGCGCGCGCTGGCGCGGCGGCGGTCGAGTTCGCCCAGTTCCGCCGTCAGCGCACCGGTATCGGCGCCGCGGTCGCGCAGCTGGCCGATGCGCTGCTCCAGGCTGCCACGATCGGGCGCCGGTGGCGGCCGGCGTCGCCGGCGCGGACGCAGCAGCCACCACAGCACGGCGAGGCCGGCCGCGGCGAAGACCAGCAGCACGCCGCCCAGCGTCCACTGCAGCCACGTCGGCAGATCCAGGAAACGCTGGGCCAGCGCCAGCGCGCGTTCGGCGGCAGCGAACAGCAGCCACAGCAGCGCGGCCATGGCCAGCGCGGTGAGCAGCAATCGCGGGCGGCGGGACATGCGCGCATTCTAGCCAGCTTCCTGCGGCCGCCCTTGCGCGCCGCCGGCTCGCGCCCGCCGCGGGGTTTTGGCACTATCGTGCGTTGGTGGCATGGCTGCGGCCGACACGGGTGCGGCGGGTATGGCACCGGGTTGCGGGGGGCTGATGGGGAACCGATCGAGATTGTCCGCTTGGCTGCTGGGCCTGGCGCTGGTCCTGCTGGCGTCCGCCGCGCCCCAGGGCTTCGCCGCTCCCGCGGCAACCGGTGCTGATGCGGCCGGGCCGTTGCCGACGCCCCAGTTCCGCCGCTACGGCACCGCCGACGGCCTGCCCAGCGGGGCGGTCTATGCGGTGGCGCAGGACCGCCACGGCCTGCTCTGGTTCGGCTCGGCCGGCGGCCTGGCGCGCTTCGATGGCGTGGACTTCAAGGTGTTCCGGCACGTGGTGGGCGACCCGCGGTCGTTGCCGGCCAACCAGACCTATACCCTGTTCGTCGATCGCGACAATCGCATCTGGGCCGGCGGCGTCTCCACCGGGCTCACCGTCTACGACCAGGACAGCGGCCGCTTCCGGCAGTGGCAGCACGACCGAGCACGGCAGCGTCACGCTGAGCGCGCAGCCGCTGGCCGACGGGTTGCAGTTCAGCGTGAGCGACACCGGCCCGGGCATTCCCGAAGCCAGCCAGGCGCGCCTGTTCCAGCGCTTCGAGCAGGCGGAGAGCCCGCAGCGGCGTGCCGGCAGCGGGCTGGGGCTGGCGATCTGCCGCGAGCTGGTGGAGATGATGGGTGGCAGCATCGAGCTGGAATCGCGGCTGGGCCACGGCCCTTTAGGTTTCAAGATGTCTAGAACCATTTAGGAATTGAAGCCTGCATTGGTTCGGAGTGTTCAGAAATTAGCTTTAAAAAAAAACGGCCGCCACTTAGGCGGCCGTTTTCTTTACTTTTAGCCCTTTTGCCCATCAACCACTTTGAACGCGGTGATGCCAAAGAACTCAGCCAGTGCTTCCAACATAATTAGTCCCCTTTGAGATAAATCGCAGTGTTGACAAGAAATGCTCGTAATCGTCATCCATGGTTTACTGAGTGCTTCCTTTTTCATTTAAGCGCAGGGACAAGCTTATCGTCAATGAGTTGGACGGTATATAAATGACAGTAGGGAAGTTCGCGCTAGATGGTGCGCGATCAAACGCTTTGAACTGGCGTCGCGCTCGATGCATCGGTTGAGAACCGGCTCGCGTTAGTATGGGGCTTTTGGCATCATGGCCGGCACGGGACGGCCAGCTGCCGCCGCGGCGCCTCGCCATGCGGTACGGCGCAGGCATGCAGGGACGCCCGAAGGGGACAATCCAAATGGTTTCGGCAGTCTTGCTGGTCCTGGCCCTTGGCTTGGCCACGCCCTCCGGCGTGCCGGCCCCCGCCGCTACCGCGACGCAGGCCGATCCGCTGCCGACCCCGCAGTTCCGTCGCTACAACACCTCGAACGGCTTGCCGAGTACCAATGTCTATGCCGTGGTGCAGGACCGCGAGGGCGCCATCTGGTTTGGTACCAAGGGCGGCCTGGCGCGCTTCGACGGCGTCGGCTTCAAGGTGTTCCGGCACGCCGAGAACGATCCGGGCTCGCTGTACAACAACGGCATCGCCACGCTGGTGATCGATCGGCGCGGGCGCCTGTGGGCCGCCGGCCTGAATGCGGGGCTGAACCGCTACGACGAGGAGCGCGGCACGTTCCGCCACTGGGGGCATGACCCGGCCGACCCCGCCAGCCTGGCCAGCGACCGGGTCTGGGCGGTGGCGCAGACCGCCGACGGCAGCTTGTGGGTAGGCAGCGCCGGTGGCCTCGACCGCATGCAGCCGGATGAACAAGGCTTCGAGCACGTGGTCGATCCGCAGCTTGGCGCCACGCCGTCCGCGGTGGGCACCGTGGCGGCGCTGTACGTGGACGGGCACGATCGCATGTGGATCGGCAGCAGCCATGGCGTGTTCGTGCGCGAGGCCGACGGCAGCATCCGCCGCGTGCCGTCGGCCGAGCCGCAGCGGGTCATCGACGCGTGGCGGATCGACAGCAATGGCGACGAAGTGCGCATTGCCGCCACCGATGCGTTGTGGATCGTCGGCGCGGACGGCGTGGCGCGCCGCTTCGGCGCCGGGGTGATTCCCGCCACCAACGTGATGAGCAGCGTGCGCGACCAGGCGGGCCGCCTGTGGGTCGGCACGCAGAAGGGGCTGTTCCTGCAGGCGCAGCCGGGCGGCCCGGTCACCGCGGTGGCCGACCAACCGGTGCTGTACGGCAATCTGCCGGGCACCTGGGTATGGCAGCTGATGGTCGACCGCGAAGGCGGCCTGTGGGCGGTGCTGTACGACGGCGGCGTGGCCTACCTGGGACCGGGCTGGAACCGCTTCAGCCGCTTCACGCATGCGCCGGACGATCCGTCCAGCCTGCGCGACGCGATCGCCACCACGATGGCACGCGGCAAGGACGGTCGCCATGTGTGGGTGGGCCAGCGCAGCGGCCGGATCGACCGGCTCGACCCGCTGACCGGTACGGTCGAGCACGTGCTGTCGGGCTTGCGCGGCGACGTGGTGGGCATGACCGAGGACGCCAGGCGGCGCCTGTGGGTGGTGGTGCAGGGCGCGCTGTACCGCAATACCGGCGGGCGGCTCGATCGCGTCGATCCGGCCGGCGCGGTGCTGCAGCGGCCGCTGGAAGTGGAGACCGGACCGGACGGCCAGATGTATGCGCGCACCTTCGGCCAGGGCCTGTTCCGCATCGACCCGGAAACGCTGGCGATCCAGCCGGTGCCGATGGACGGCTCCAGCGACAAGGTGCGCTGGGGCAGCCAGATGACGCTGCACGACGGTGTCTTCTGGTATGCCAGCGACGGCGGCATGATGTGGCTGGACACGGCGCGGGACCGCTTCGTGATGGTGCCGGGCGGACCGGCCGGGCAATCCGTCGACGCCTTCGATTTCACCGCCGACGGGCTGTGGATGGCCAATGCCGACGGACTGGTCCACTACCGCCGGCGCGAAGGCGGCATCGTGGCCGATCGCCGGGTCGACGCGGCGCATGGCTGGCCGTCGGTCAGCGTCACCGACCTGCGCGTCGACGCCGCCGGCCGCGTCTGGATATTCGGTCACGATGGCCTGTGGCGGTTCGACCCGGATACCGGTGCGTTCCGTTTGTTCGGCCTGCAGGACGGCCTGACCAATGGCGAGTTCTTCCGCGGCTACGCGCGCATGCCCGGCGGCTATATCTATGCCGCCACCCTGGGCGGCGTGGTGGCGTTCAACCCGGATCGCAGCAACCGGCAAACCAGCGTGCCGCAGATGGCGCTCACCCAGGCCCGGGTGCGCCACCGCGGCGCCATCCAGATACTGCCGATCGGCACGCAGCCCCTGCACATGGACTGGCACGACAGCCAGCTCGCGATCGAGGCGCGGGTGTTTTCCTATGTCGACCCGGCGGCCAACCGGTACCGCTTCCTGCTGCACGGTTTCGACAGCGACTGGGTGGACACGGGCAACCGCGGCGAGCGGGATTTCACCGGGCTGGGCGCGGGGGACTACACGCTGGAGGTGATGGCAGCGGGGGCGAACGACGTGTGGGTGCAGCTGGCCACGCCGCTGCGCATCCACGTGGAGGCGCCGCCGTGGTTGCGCTGGTGGGCATGGGCGCTCTACGTGCTGCTGGCCGCCGCGCTGGCGGGGCTGGTACTGCGCAGCTGGCGCCGGCGCATGGCGCAGCGCCACCGCATGCAACTGGTGGAGCAGCAGCGGCAGCTGGCGGAAGCGGCGAGCGCGGCCAAGACGCAGTTCCTGGCCACGCTGAGCCACGAGATCCGCACGCCGATGACCGGCGTGATGGGCATGGCCGAGCTGCTGCTGAGCACGCCGCTGAACCGCCAGCAGCACGACTACACGCAGGCGATGCAGCGTTCCGGCGGGATGCTCCTGAAGCTGCTCAACGACGCGCTGGACCTGGCGCGGATCGAGGCGGGCAAGCTGGAGCTGGAGCCGGTGCCGTTCGAGCCGCGGCAGCTGCTGGAAGACGTGGCGCAGCTGGAGCAGGGGCTGGCGCACGCCAAGGGCATCCGCTTCGTGCTGGCGCTGGCCGACGACCTGCCGGCCCAGCTGCTGGGCGATGCGGTGCGGATCAAGCAGATCCTGCTGAACCTGGCCAACAACGCGCTGAAGTTCACCGAGCACGGCAGCGTCACGCTGAGCGCGCAGCCACTGGCCGACGGGTTGCAGTTCAGCGTGAGCGACACCGGCCCGGGCATTCCCGAAGCCAGCCAGGCGCGCCTGTTCCAGCGCTTCGAGCAGGCGGAGAGCCCGCAGCGGCGTGCCGGCAGCGGGCTGGGGCTGGCGATCTGCCGCGAGCTGGTGGAGATGATGGGCGGCAGCATCGAGCTGGAATCGCGGCTGGGCCACGGCAGCACGTTCCGGGTGCGGCTGCCGCTGGCCGAGCCGGCGGCGCCCTCGCCGGTGGAGCTGCCGAGCGGTCGCCGCTACCGGCTGCTGCTGGTGGAGGACGACACCATCGTGGCGGCGGTGATCCGCGGCCTGCTGGAGCGCGAGGGCCACGCGGTGGTGCACGTGGTGAACGGGCTGGCGGCGCTGGCCGAGCTGGCGCACGCGCAGTTCGACGCGGTGCTGCTGGACCTGGACCTGCCCGGCGTCGACGGTTTCCAGGTGGCGCGGCTGATCCGCCAGCGCGAGCGCGCCGGGCAGCGCCTGCCGATCGTGGCGGTGACCGCCCGCCGGGGCAGCGAGGACGAGGCAAAGGCGCGTGCGGCGGGCATGGACGGCTTCCTGCACAAGCCGCTCAGCGGCGAACAGCTGGTTGCCGCGCTGGCGCGGGTGGTGGACGGCACGCCAGCGTCGGCGCCGGCGTGAATCACATGTCGTACTTGTGCAGCTCGAAACCCAGCCGCTGGTATTCGCGCCAGCGCGTGCGTGAGCCGTCGCGCGCGGCCGGATCGGCCGCCACCACTTCCAGCACGCGCTGGTAGCGGCCGGCAGGGCAGGCCTCGCGCAGGTTGATCAGCAGCGGCCGGTCGGCCGTGTCGACGCCGGGCGGCACGATCAGCACCGCGGCCTCGTCGTCGTCGTCGTCGCCGGCCAGCTGGTGCGGGATCATCGCGTCGTCGTCGAACTCCCACAGCAGTTCGTCCAGCGCATGCGCCTGGTCGTGGTCGCGGGTCAGGATCAACGTCGGCTGCTGCCCCGCGAACGCCTTCTTCGCCAGCTCGCAGACGAGCAGCAGCGGCTGTTCGCGAAAGCGCGGCTTGTCGATCAGGTAGAAGTCGGCACGGGGCATGGCAGGTCGGCTCCGGGATGCGCTCAGCCGGCGCGATCCAGCAGCCACTGCGCCAGCAGCGCCACCGGGCGGCCGGTGGCCAGGCCCTTGCGGCCTTCCTCCCAGGCGGTGCCGGCGATGTCCAGGTGCGCCCAGCGCTGGCCGTCGGTGAAGCGCGACAGGAAGCAGCCGGCGGTGATCGCGCCGGCGCTCTTGCCGCCGATGTTGGCGACGTCGGCGAAGCCGGAGTCGAGCTGGGCCTGGTAGTCGTCCCACAGCGGCAGGCGCCAGGCGCGGTCCAGCGTTTCCTCGCCGGCGGCCAGCAGTTCGGCGGCGAGGTCGTCGTGCTTGCTCATCAGGCCGCTGGCATGCTTGCCGAGAGCGATCACGCAGGCGCCGGTGAGCGTGGCGGCATCGATCAGCGCCTGCGGCTGCCAGGTCTGTGCGGCGTACGTCAGCGCGTCGCACAGGATCAGCCGGCCTTCGGCGTCGGTGTTGAGCACTTCGATGGTGAGTCCGGACAGGCTGGTCAGCACGTCGCTGGGGCGGTAGCTGTCGCCGTCGGGCATGTTCTCCACCGCCGGCACCACGCACACCAGGTTGAGCTTGAGGCCCATCTTCACCGCGGCCACGAACGCGCCGAGCACGCCGGCGGCGCCGCCCATGTCGAACTTCATCTCCTCCATGCCGGCGCCAGGCTTCAGGCTGATGCCGCCGGAGTCGAAGGTGACGCCCTTGCCGACCAGCGCGTAGGGCTTGTCGCCGTCGTTGCCGCCCTTGTATTCGAGCGCGATCAGGCGCGGCTTGTTGACCGAGCCGCGCGCCACCGCCAGCAGCGAGCCGAAGCCGAGCTTCGCCATCGCGGCTTCGTCGAGCACGCTGCAGCTGACCTTGTCGTGCGTGTCCGCGAAGCCTTGCGCCTGCGCCGCGATGTAGGCCGGGTTGCAGATGTTCGGCGGCAGGTTGGCCAGCTCGCGCGCGAAGCGCACGCCCTCGGCGATCGCCACGGCCTGGTCCAGCCCGGCTTGCGCATCGGCGCCGGCGGCGAAGCTCAGTGCGGCCAGTTCGGTCTGCTTGTTCTTGTCGCGCGGTTTGAACGTGGCGGTGTAGCGATAGGCGGCGTAGTCGCTGGCCAGCGCGGCGATGCGCACGCGCCAGGCGCTGTCGCGGCCGGGCACCTCCACCTCGCTGAGATAGGACACCGCGTTCGCCACCGGCAGGCGGCCGAGCGCACGCGCCGCCTCGATGTTCACCTTCTGGTAGCGCGCGGCGTCGAACGATTTCTGCGCACCCAGGCCGACCACCAGCACGCGTTGCGCGGCGATGCCTTGCGGCGCGAACAGCACGGTGGCGGAGCCGGCCTTGCCGCTGATGTCGCCGCTTTCCACCTGGCGCTTGATCGCGCCGCCGGCGGCGCTGTCCAGCTGCGCCGCGGCACTGGTCAGCACGCCCTGTTCGTAGACGCCGACCAGCACGCAGGCGCTGTCGACGGTGGCGGGGGCGGCGGCGCCGAGGCTGAACTGGAGGGGCATCGAGGTGGTTCCTGCGTGGGCCCGGCTGGCGGCCGGACAGGCTAGACTTGCGGTTTGCCGACCGATCGGGCCGGGCCGTAGAAGCGGACAAGTTTATCGCATGCTGAGCATCCTCGACCGCTATTTCCTGCGCGAGCTGGCGCAGACCGTGGCTGCCACCGTGGTGGTGCTGCTGGTGATCGTGGCCGGCAGCGCGTTCGCCAAGGTGCTGCAGCAGGTCGCCAACGGCAGCTTCCCGGCCAGCGTGATGTTCCAGGTGCTGGGCCTGCGCACGCTCGACGGCCTCACCAACATGCTGCCGCTGGCCAGCTTCGTCGGCGTGCTGCTGGGGCTGGGGCGGATGTACCGCGAGAGCGAAATGCACGTGCTGTCGTCTTCCGGCATGGGTCCGCGCGGCTTGCTGCGGCCGGTGCTGATGCTGGGCGCGCTGCTGGTGGCGGTCACTGCGCTGGTCTCGCTGTGGCTGGGTCCGTGGGCGGTGCGCACCAGCGACGCGCTGGTGGCCGAGGCGAACCGTTCGGTAATCGCGGCCGGGCTGGATGCCGGGCGCTTCACCGAGCTGCCGGGCAAGGGCGGCATCATCTTCGTCGACAGCCTGAGCCGCGACGGCAGCAAGCTGGGGCGCACCTTCGTGGCGACCCAGAGCGCTGGCAAGGACGGCCCGCCGCATCTCAAGGTGGTCAGCGCGACCGGCGGCGAGCTGTACCAGGAGAGCAACGGCGAAGGCCGCTTCATCGCGTTCAAGGACGGCTGGCAGTACGACATTCCGCTGGGCGAGAACAACTGGCGGCAGATGCAGTACCGGCGCAACGACACTTCGCTGTCCAGCGTGCAGGTCGACGACGACGATGACCCGGCGCACTCGAAGAGCAGCTGGGCGCTGTTCCAGTCGGACGACCCGACCGACCGTGCCGAGTTCGCCTGGCGCGCCAACGCGCCGCCGCTGACCCTGGTGCTGTTGCTGCTGGCGTTGCCGCTGTCGCGGCAGAGTCCGCGCGAACCGAAGTACGGCCGCCTGCTGCTGGCGGTGGTCACGTTCTACCTCTACTACACGCTGCTGGCGCTGGGCCGTGCGCAGATCGGCAAGGGCCACTGGCACGGCGAGGCGCCGCTGTGGGCGCTGCACGCGCTGGTGCTGGCGCTGGCGCTGTGGATGCTGTGGAAGCAGTACGCCCCGCGCAAGCTGCGTGCGCCGTCGGCGGGCACGCCGGCATGACGGTGTTCAACATCAAGCGGGTCGACCGGCTGGTCGCGCTGAGCGTGCTCGGCTCGATGCTGATGGTGTGGCTGGTGCTGACCGGCTTCGACGCGGTGACCCAGCTGTTGCGCCAGCTCGGCAACGTCGGCAAGCACGGCTACACGCTGAGCAATGCGATTGTCTACGTGCTGGTGACCTTCCCGCGCCGCGCCTACGAGATGTTCGGCAACGCCGCGCTGATCGGCGGCCTGCTCGGCCTGGGCGGGCTGGCCGGCACCGGCGAGCTCACCGCGCTGCGCGCGGCCGGCATGTCGCGCCTGCGCATCGCCGGCTCGGCGGTCGGCGTGGTCGCGGTGCTGATCGTCGGCGTGGTGGTCATGGGCGAGACGCTGGCGCCGTGGGGCGACCAGCAGGCGCAGGCGATGCAGCTGCGCGCGAAGACCGGCAGCCTCGGCATGGGCACCAGCAGCGGGCTGTGGGCGCGCGACGGCAATGACGTGATCAATGCCCGCGGCACCTCGCTGAAGCAGCACGACGGCGTCGGCGCGGTGCAGCTCAGCGACGTGCGCGTGTTCACCTTCGGTGCGGACGGCAAGCTAAGCCGCTTCGTCTGGGGCAAGACCGCCGAGCACAACGGCAAGCAATGGGTGCTGCACGACGCGCGCGTCACCACGCTGGATGCGCAGGGCACGCATGCCAGCACCGCCGCCGCGTTGCCGTGGCGCTCCAGCCTCGATCCGCAGGTGCTGGCGCAGTCGGTGATCCAGCCGCAATACCTCTCCATGCGCGACCTGCGCCGCAACATGGATTACCTGGAAGGCAACGGCCAGAGCCCGGGCACCTATGCGGTAGCGTTCTGGGGCCGCGCGCTGTATCCGCTCAACGTGCTGGTGCTGGTGCTGTGCGCGATGCCGTTCGCGTTCGGCTCGCTGCGCTCCGGCGGGCTGGGCAAGCGCATGTTCATCGGCATCCTGCTTGCGCTCGGCTGGTACTTCCTGCAGCAGGCGATGGTCAACTTCGGCACCGTGTACGGCATGCCGCCGCTGCTGGCGAACCTGCTGCCGGCGCTGATCCTGGTGGCGGCGGCCTGGCTGTATTTCCGCCGGCGCGTCTGAGCGCATCGACGACCCCACGCGCACTTGCCCGCGGCGCCGGATGCGACCAAGCTGCCATTCTTTGCCGGCAGCGAGAGGTGAGTCGTGGAATGGGTTGATCTGCGCAGCGATACGGTGACGCGCCCGACCGACGCGATGCGTGCGGCGATGCTGGCGGCCGAAGTCGGCGACGACGTCTACGGCGAGGACCCCACGGTCAACGCGCTGCAGCAGCGTCTCGCCGACGAGCTCGGTTTCGACGCCGGCCTGTTCGTGCCCAGCGGCACCCAGTCCAACCTGCTGGCGCTGATGAGCCATTGCGAGCGCGGCGACGAATACCTGGTCGGCGCGGACGCGCACACCTACAAGTTCGAAGGTGGTGGCGCCGCGGTGCTTGGTTCGATCCAGCCGCAGCCGATCGTGCAGGCGGCCGATGGCACGCTGCCACTGGAGCGCATCGAGGCGGCGATCAAGCCGGTCGACCCGCACTTCGCGCGTACCCGCGTGCTGGCGCTGGAGAACACCTGGCACGGCCGCGTGCTGCCGCTGGACTATCTCCGGGCTGCCCACGACGTGGCGCGCGCGCACGGACTCGGCCTGCATCTGGACGGCGCGCGCCTGTTCAACGCCGCGGTGGCCGGAGGCGTGCCGGCGCGCGAGATCGCGCGGCACTTCGACACGGTGTCGGTGTGCCTGTCCAAGGGGCTCGGCGCGCCGGTCGGTTCGGTGCTGCTGGGTTCGCACGCGCTGATCGACAAGGCGCGGCGCTGGCGCAAGGTCACCGGCGGCGGCTGGCGCCAGGCCGGCATGCTCGCCGCGGCGGGACTGCACGCGCTGGACCACCACGTGGCGCGGCTGGCCGACGATCATCGCCGCGCCGCCTACCTGGCTGGCCGGCTGCGCGAGATCGCCGGCATCGACCTGCTCGGGCAGTACACCAACATGGTGTTCGTCGACGTGCCGGCCGGGCGCCTGCGCGAACTGGACGTCCATCTGCGCGAGGCCGGCATCCGCATCAGCATCGGCTACCTGCCCACGCTGCGCCTGGTGACCCATCTGGACGTCGACGATGACGGCATCGAGCGCGTCGCCGCGGCCTTCGCGGCGTTCTTCGCGCACGGCTGAGCGCAGGCGCGGCCCGCCGCGGAAGGAACCGCGGGGCAGATGTCGAATCCGCCCGGCGCCGTTCGTCGCCTGCGGGCCAGGCCCGTCGAGGAATGAACCCATGCGCCAGTTGACCTCCCACCTGTTCATCTCGCTCGATGGCGTCGTCGAGGCGCCGGACCGGTTCCTGCGCAAGGATCTGTACCCGGACCTTTCGCTGTTCGACGACGAAACGGTGGGCGGGCAGGATGCCGTGCTGCTCGGGCGCCGGACCTACGAGGAATGGGCAAGGTTCTGGCCCGGCGCGCACATCGAGCCGTTCGCCAGCTTCATCAACCGGGTGCCGAAACATGTCGTTTCGAGCACCCTGACGAGGCTCGACTGGTCGGGATCGAGCCTGCTGCCCGGCAATCCCGTCGAGCAGGTCGCGGCGCTCAAGCACCGTGTCGGCGGGGGGATCGGCGTGCATGGCAGCATCAGCCTGGTGCAGGCCCTGCTGGCAGCCGGGCTGCTGGATGAGTTGCGCTTCATCCTGTGCCCGGTGGTGGTCGGACAGGGGCGCCGCCTGCTGTCCCGCGAAGGCGGCCCCATCCAGCTCGAGCTGCACTCGGCGCGAACCACGCCGCATGGACTGCAGTACCTGGTCTACCGGCCGCGCGCCTGACCGACGTCCGCGGCGCATCCCGCCAACCCCGTTGTGCCGTCGGCTGCGTTGAATCGTTGACCGGCATCCGCTTGCGCCGGAATCGTCGCCGACGCTTGGCTGTGTGCCCGTCGTGTTCCACTTACACTGTGCCCGCCGCACGGCGCTCAGGGGAGAAACGCATGCTTGCTCGAACACTCGGACTGCTGGGCCTGTGGTTGCTGCTGGCGGCGCCGCTGCCGGCCCAGGAGGTGCCGCCGGCGCTGCGCGACTGGCAGGGCTGGGTGCTGCATGACGTGCCGCAGCACGATTGCCCGTTCCTCGTCGGCCAGACGCCGAATGCCGCCAATCGCCAGTGCGCGTGGCCCGGCCGGTTGATCCTCGATGCCGGCAAGGACGGTGGTCGCTTCAGCCTGGAGCTGCGCGTGGACGCACCGAGCTGGGTGGCGCTGCCCGGCGATGCACGCAACTGGCCGCAGCAAGTCAGCGCGAACGGTCAGCCGGCTGCCGTGCTGCAGCGAGGCGATCAACCGATGCTGTGGCTGGCGCCCGGCGACTACCAGTTGCGCGGCACGCTGCCGTGGACGACGCGTCCGGCGCGACTGCGCGTGCCCTCGGCGATCGGGCTGGTGGCGCTGAGCATCGACGGCACGGCGGTGACGCGCGTCGAGCGCAATGGCGAGCAGCTCACCCTGGGCGAGGCTGCCGCCGCGCAGCGCGCCGCCGACGCGCTGTCGCTGCGCGTGTACCGGCGCCTCGCCGATGGCCTGCCGTCCATGCTGGAGACGCGGTTGCAGTTCGATGTCGCCGGCAGCGCACGCGAGCAGTCGCTGGGCCCGGTGCTGCCCGCGGGTTTCGTGGCCACCGCCTTGTCCGGCGATCTTCCCGCGCGGCTGGAGAACGACGGCCAGCTGCGCGTGCAGCTGCGACCCGGCCAGTGGACGATCACGCTGCAGGCGCGCGGCGCCGCGCCGCTGGCGAGGGTGGCGCTGAAACTGCCGGCGGCGCCGTGGCCGCGACAGGAAGTGTGGAGCTACGCCGACGATCCGGCGCTGCGCAACACCCGGGTGGAAGGCCGCGCCACCGACGCGGCGCAAGCCGGTGTGCCGGGCGCGTGGCGCGAGCTGCCGGCGTTCGTGCTGGACGATGGTGCGGGTCTGGCGATCGAGCAGGGCACGCGCGGCGACGAGGGCGGCAAGGGCGACCAACTGCACCTGCAACGTCAGCTGTGGCTGGATTTCGACGGCGCCGGGCTCAGCGTGGCCGACCGCCTCAGCGGCGAACTGCGTCATCACCAGCGCCTCGACGTGGCGGCACCGTGGCAATTGCAGCGCGCCAGCCAGAGTGGCGAACCGCTGCTGGTCAGCAAGGGACCGGACGGCCGCAGCGGCGTCGAGCTGCGCGAGCAGCAGCTCGATCTCGACGCCGGTTTGCGCCTGCCCACGCACCGCGGCGCCATCCCCAGCGCCGGCTGGCAGCTGCCGCTGGAATCCATCGACGCCACCTTGCACCTGCCGCACGGCTACCGCCTGCTCGGCGCCACCGGCGTGGACCGCTCACCCGATTCGTGGGTGGCGCAGTGGAGCCTGCTCGACCTGTTCGTGCTGGCGCTGATCGCGCTGCTGGCCGGGCGCCTGCTCGGCTGGCCGTGGGCGTTGCCGGCCGCCGGCTACCTCGCGCTGGCGCAGCACGAGGCCGCCGCGCCGCTGTGGACACTGGCGGTGACGCTGGCGCTGGCGCTGCTGTTGCGCGCCTTGCCGGAAGGGCGCTTGCGCCTGGCGGCGCGTGCCGGCGCGGTGGCCGTCTTCGCGCTGGCGGTGTTGTGGACGCTGCCGTTTGCCGCCACGCAGTTGCAGTACGCACTGCATCCGCAGCTGGAGGGCGGCAACCTGGTCCGCGTCGTTTCGGCGGGTTATGCCGCGCAGGACGAGATGTTGGCCGGAGCTCCGCCGAAGGTCATGGTCCAGATGGCGCCGCCACCCGCGGCGCCGCCGGCGGCTGGCGACGCGGCGATGCGAGCGGCGGCGGAGGTGTCGCGCGCTGCCTCGAAGGCGACTCTGGAGGCCGTAAGCGTGACGGGCGCGAGCCTGTCGTCGCCGCAACGGCGCAGCGACGCGGTCGACAACCGCAGCGTGACCCAGGCCGGCGCCGGCACGCCGCATTGGGACCAGGGCAACGACTATCGGCTCGGCTGGTCCGGTCCGGTGACCGCGCAGCAGAGCACGCGCCTGGTGATCGCGCCGGCCTGGCTGGTGCGGCTGCTGCGGGTGGCGATAGTGGGCTTGCTGGCGTTGTTGCTGGCCGGGCTGGTGCCGCTGTTGCTGACGCCGCTGCGCGGCGGCTGGCGCGACTGGCGTAGCAGCGGTATGGCCAGCGCGACCTTGCTGGCCATCGCCCTGCTGCCCGGCGGCGTGCATGCGCAAAGCCTGCCCGGCCCGGATCTGCTGAACCAGCTGCGCGGCCGACTGACCGAAGCGCCGAAGTGCGCGCCGACCTGCGCCGCGCTGGCGCAGGCGCAATTGCAGGCCAGCGGCGACACGCTGAGCATGGAGCTGGAGGCGCACGCCGGCGCGGCGGTCGCGTTGCCGTTGCCGCAGGCCGACGACGCGCTGCAACTGCTCGATGTCGCCGTGGACGGTCGTGCCGACGCACCGCTCAGCCAGCGCGGCGACCAGTTGCTGCTGCGGCTGGAACGCGGCGTGCACCGGGTCAGCCTGCGCTATCGCATCGGCACGGCGGACAGCGCCAGCCTGCGCTTCGCGCTGCGCCCGCAGCGTCTCACCTTCGGCGGCCAGGGTTGGTCGATCGCCGGGGTCGACGATGGCCGCCTGCTGGGTGACAGCATCGCGCTGCAGCGCCTGCGCACGGCCAGTGACGGCAAGAACCTGCCGCCGACGCAAAGCTTTCCCCCGTACGTGCGGCTGACCCGCCGCCTGCAGCTGGGCGTGGACTGGACCGTCGAGAACACCGTCGAGCGCATCGCCCCGCAGGACGGCGGCTTCGGCGTCGCGCTGCCGCTGCTGCCGGGCGAACATCCGCTGGGCGACGGCGTGCTGGTGAAGGACGGCCGCATCCACGTCACCTTCAACGCGAACAGCGATGAAGTGAGCTGGACCAGCCGGCTCGACCACGCTTCGACGCTGGCGCTCGAGGCGCCGGCGCTGGGCGAACGCGCCGAGGTGTGGGAGGTTCACGCCGCGCCGATGTGGCACGTGGGCGCCAAGGGCGTGCCGACCAGCGCCAGCGACGAGGGACTGCGGTATCAGCCACTGCCCGGCGAGAGGCTGCAACTCACCTTCAGTCAGCCGGCCGCGGTCGCCGGCGACAGCCTGGCGTTCGACGGCGTGCAGGTGGGCAGCCGCGCCGGCGAGCGCGCCACCGAAACCACGCTGGGCCTGCGTGCCCGCAGCACCCGCGGCGGAGAGCACGCGATCGGCCTGCCGGCCGGCGCCGAACTGCTGGACGCGAGCCGCGACGGCGAGCCGATCAACCTGGCCGTGCGCGACGGCAAACTGAGCCTGCCGCTGCTGCCGGGCGAACACGGCTACACGCTGCGCCTGCGCGAGCCGCACGGCGTCGCCGCGCGCACGCGCACCCCCGCGTTCGCGCTGCACGCGCCGGTGGCGAACATCGACCTCGCGCTGCAACTGCCGCAGGATCGCTGGGTGCTGTGGGCGTGGGGGCCGACTACCGGGCCGGCGGTGCTGTACTGGTCGCAGCTGGTCGTGCTGCTGCTCGCCGCGTGGCTGCTCGCCCGCTACGCGCCCACGCCGCTGCGTTTCCGGCACTGGCTGCTGCTCGGGCTGGGTTTCTCCGCGTTTGCCTGGAGCGCCTACGCGCTGGTGGTGGCGTGGCTGATCCTGCTCGGCCTGCGCGTGCGCGGTACGCCGTCGGAGCGGCTGGGTGACCGTGCGTTCAATCTCATGCAGCTGGGCCTCGCGCTGCTCACCGTGCTGGCGCTGGTGGTGTTGATCGGCGCGGTGCCGAAGGGCCTGCTCGGGTTGCCGGACATGCATGTGGCCGGCAACGCCTCCAACGCGTGGAACCTGCGCTGGTTCGCCGACCAGAGCGCTGGCATGCTGCCCGGCGCCGGCGTGTTCAGCGTTTCGCTGTGGGTCTACAAGCTGGCCATGCTGGCGTGGGCGCTGTGGCTGGCCTGGTCGCTGATCGACTGGCTGCGCTGGGCCTTCGAGGCGTGGACGCGCGGCGGCTACTGGCGCAAGCGCAAGCCCAAGCCCGGCGCGACGCCACCGCAGCTGCCGCGCGCGACCACGGAAACGCCGCCGCATGCCTGACGTGCGTGCCATGTTGGCGGCCGCGGTGGCGCGCCTCGGCGAGCGTGCCGATGCCGAGGCGCTGTTGCTGCATGTGTTGCAGCAGCCGCGCAGCTGGCTGTTTGCGCACGCCGACGACGAATTGGATATGGACGTCCAGACGGCCTTTTCGGCGCTGCTCGAACGCCGCGCCGCAGGCGAGCCGGTGGCCTACATCACTGGTCGGCGCGGCTTCTGGTCGCTGGAGCTGGAAGTGACGCCGGCCACGCTGATCCCGCGCCCGGAGACCGAATTGCTGGTGGAACTGGCGCTGCAGCGCCTGCCGTCCGTAGCCGCCTGCAGCGTGGCCGACCTCGGCACCGGCAGTGGCGCGGTCGCGCTGGCGATTGCGCGCGAGCGACCACGTGCCCGGGTGGTCGCCACCGACGCCAGCGCCGCCGCCCTCGCTGTCGCCCAGCGCAATGCGCAACGCCTGGGCCTCCGCAACGTGGCCTTCGTGCACGGCGACTGGCTGGCGCCGCTGGCCGGCCAGCACTTCGACCTGATCGTCTCCAACCCCCCATACATCGAAGCCGCCGACCCGCACCTGGCGCAAGGCGACCTGCGCTTCGAGCCGCCCGCGGCACTCGCCTCCGGGCCCGACGGCCTCGACGCCATCCGCCGCATCGTGCGCGACGCCCGCGCCCACCTGCATCCCGACGCCTGGCTGCTGTTCGAGCACGGCTGGAACCAGGGCGACGCGTCGCGCAACCTGCTCGCCGAGGCCGGCTACGCCGAAGTATTCACGGCGCAGGACTTGGAATCGCGCGATCGGGTGAGTGGTGGGCGGGCCTGATAGGCGGCTGAATCATTGCCGTGAGGCCTCGCTCAACGTGTGTGCTTGAAGTCGTAGTCGGCATCCATGAGCGCATTGGCAAACTCGGGATCCGCGGCCTCAAGTTCCTTTGCCGCCATGAGGCCTATATCCACCCACTCGCGTTCCCGTGTGGTCGGCAGGTGGGGGTAGCCCAGATCCACCAGCATGCGGGTGAGCTGCTCGTTGGCGTGAATATAGACACCGTAGCTTGGGTTTCTTGCTATACGCGCATTAAGTAGTGTCAGTGCCTTCCTGACTGTACATATCGCTTCATCCCGGTCGATCATGGACTGACCCCCATAGCGTCGAAAGCGCTGCTGTACGCACTCATCATCTGGGTACCGTTGCCCTGTGTGGCGACCGCCCGCCCCGGAATCGACCATGTATCGCTGACTGCCGCGGCCGTGGATTTCAAAACTTCGACCTCGCTGTTGGTGATGTAAGTCGTAGCTACCTTGTCAATAATCGTCCCGTTAGTGGGGTTCAGCGCAACGGGTGAAATGCCGAGTTGTTGCGCTGTTGTTCCGGGGAACGCGTAATAATTGCCTTGAGGTGCGCCTTGCACCTGCCATTGCACGACCTTCGTACCTTTGGGTAGCGTCACTATTTCAACAGGTTGATTGAAGTCAATGCCAGCCAAGTGCGAGTCGACCCGTTTCGGGCTATAGCCCTGCTTCAGATAGAAGTCACGTGCAAGTTGCTGCTTCTGGGCGATGGTGAGTGGTGGCGGTTTGACTGGCTCGGATTTGAGTGCCTCTTTTGGGCTCCGCTGTCGAGGAAGTGTCGCAGACGACCCGTTCTTGTTTATATCTCGCGTATCGGAGGTACGAGCCCGCAACCGCGGCTCCGCCTTCAGCTTCCCCTCATTCCTCACCATCCACTCCGCGAACCTCGGCCCGACCTTGCTGCCGCGCACGCTCTCGGCGAGTTCGCGCATGCTGCCACGGCCTTTGGCCAGGTAGGCGACGATGCCCATCAGCAGCAGGACGAACACGGCGACGTGGGCGCGGGCGATCTTTTCGGCGGCGTGGTGGAGCGCGAGCTGGTCGATGCGGATCGGCTGCTGCGGCAGCGGCGGTGCGGTGACGGCCTGCCAGGCCTGGTGGATGCCGGCCCAGTAGTCGCGGGCGATCCCGGGCATGTCGTTGACGACGTACTCGGCCAGCGCCTTCAGGCCCATGGCGATCAGGATCCATTCGCCGACCTGGGCGCCAGCGCCGGCGCCGACGACGACACCGGGCACCGCGCCGGCCCCGACGCCACCGATACCCCCCGCGATGCCGCCGATCAGGGCGCCGCCGCCGGTGGTGGTGAGCATGACGACGAGGCACTGGCGCAGCACTTCCACGATGTCGTTCACGACACCCTGAAGATTCAGGTCGCGGAAGTCGCGCAGGATCCAGTAGACCGCCAGTCCCTCGGAAAGCCTGATCGCCTGCCGCACGCTGTCAGCGCGAGCCGAGACCAGCTTTGCCTTGCCGCGGATGCCGGCGGTGTGCCGGTCGGCCCAGCGTTCCAGCTGCTGCCACGAGTCGAGCATCCCGCCCGTCGATGCCATTGACACTCCCTGTGCGCATGATTCCCGTGCCAGGCCCGCAAGGTAACCCGCCGGCGTTGGCAGATGCTCTGCTGCCGTTCACTCAAATGATGTAGGTCGATGGCGCTTTCGCGGTCCCGCCTTTGCCGCGGCCGCGTCGGTCGATGGAGGGTTTGGTCGCGCGGGCAGCGGGGACTCCCGCCGACTCGGCGACGCGCTCAGGCGCTGGCCTGGCTCAGGGTTTCCGCCTGCGGGAAGCGTGCGCGGATCGCGTGGCGGATGCCGGGCAGGTCGAGGCCGGCCATGCTCAGCACTTCCTCGCGGCTGCCGTGTTCGAGGTAGGCGTCGGGCAGGCCCAGGTGCAGGATCGGCAGCACGATGCCGTGCGCGGTCAGGCATTCGGCCACGGCGGAGCCGGCGCCGCCGGCGATCGCGTTGTCTTCCAGGGTGACGAAGGCGTCGTGGGTCTTCGCCAGTTCCACGATCAGTGCCTCGTCCAGCGGTTTCACGAAGCGCATGTTGACCAGGGTGGCGTCGAATTCGGCGGCGATCGCCGCGGCGGGCGCCAGCATCGCGCCGAAGCTGAGCAGGGCCAGGCCATGGCCGCGTCGGCGCAATTCGGCCTTGCCGATCGGCAAGGTGTCGAGTTCCTGGTGGATGGCCACGCCGGGGCCAAGGCCGCGCGGGTAGCGGATGGCGGCGGGGCCGGCATGCTGGAAGCCGGTGGAGAGCATCATGCGGCATTCGTTCTCGTCGGCCGGCGCCATGATGACCATGTTCGGCAGGCAGCGCAGATAGGTCAGGTCGAAGCTGCCCGCATGGGTGGCGCCGTCCGGGCCGACCACGCCGGCCCGGTCGATGGCGAAGGTGACGTCGAGGTTCTGCAACGCCACGTCGTGGATCGCCTGGTCGTAGGCGCGCTGCAGGAAGGTGGAGTAGATCGCCACCACCGGTTTGGCGCCTTCGCAGGCCATGCCGGCGGCCAGCGTCACCGCGTGCTGCTCGGCGATCGCCACGTCGAAGTAGCGCTCGGGGTACTCCTTCGAGAAACGCACCAGGCCGGAGCCCTCGCGCATCGCCGGGGTGATCCCCAGCAGGCGCTCGTCGGCGGCGGCCTGGTCGCACAGCCAGTCGCCGAAGACGTCGGTGTAGCTGGGCCTGACCGGCGCGGCCTTCTTGACCACGCCGGCCTCGGGGTCGAACGGGCCGACCGCGTGGTACTCGATCTGTGCCTGCTCGGCCGGCGCGTAGCCCTTGCCCTTGGTGGTGATCACGTGCAGCAGCTGCGGGCCCGGCAGGTTCTTCACCGTGCGCAGTGCCTGCAGCAGCTGCGGGATGTTGTGGCCGTCGATCGGGCCGGTGTAGTGGAAGCCCAGTTCCTCGAACAGCGTGCTGGGCACGAACATGCCCTTGGCGTGCTCCTCCCAGCGCTTGAACCAGCGGCCGGCGAAGGACTGCTTCGGGATCGCCCGCTTGGCCCGCTCGCGCACCGCATTGAGGCGCCGGCTGGCCATCGCGCGCGCCATCATCTTGGTCAGCGCACCGACGTTCTCGCTGATCGACATGCCGTTGTCGTTGAACACCACCAGCATGTCCGGCTCGACGTCGCCGCCGTGGTTGAGCGCCTCGAAGGCCATGCCGGCAGTCATCGCGCCGTCGCCGATCACCGCCACCACCTTGCGATGGTCGCCCTTGCGCTGCGCGGCGATCGCCATGCCCAGCGCGGCCGAGATCGAGGTGGACGAGTGGCCGACGCCGAAGGTGTCGTACTCGCTTTCCTCGCGGCGCGGGAACGGCGCCAGGCCGTCCTTCTTCTTGATCGTGGTGATGCGATCGCGGCGGCCGGTGAGGATCTTGTGCGGGTAGCACTGGTGGCCGACGTCCCACACCAGGCGGTCGTGCGGGGTGTCGAATTCGTGGTGCAGCGCCACGGTCAGTTCCACCACGCCCAGGCCGGCGCCGAAATGGCCGCCGGAGCTGGCCACCGCCTCGATCAGGTACTGGCGCAGCTCGTCGGCGACGGCAGGCAGATCCTCGTCGCTCACGCGGCGCAGGTCGGCCGGCGTCTCGATCGACGCCAGGTGGGGGTAGTGGGAAAGGTCGTTCATCCGCGTATTGTTGGTCCAGCGGCGGGGCGGGGCAAGGGCAGCCAGATGAACGGACGAGGGCGAGGCCGCTGCAGGGGGTTCTCCACGTGGCGCATACGTTCGCGCGACGACGCTGGGCGAGGTTCTCCAGCTACGGGAAATTCGTCATGTCCGCGCGCAGACTGTTCCGCCGTTTTGCCGAAGGCACCTCGCGTCAGGCCGGCAAGCCGATGGCGTTCATCCTGGCGGTCGCCCTGGTGGTGGCTTGGGCAGCCACGGGGCCGCTGTTCGGCTATGGCGACACCTGGCAGCTGGTGATCAACACTTCCACCACGATCATCACCTTCCTGATGGTGTTCCTGATCCAGAGCAGCCAGAACCGCGATACCGCCGCGCTGCAGATCAAGCTGGACGAGTTGATCCGCACCAGCCAGGCGCACAACGCGCTGTTGAACCTGGAGGAACTGGATGAGGACGACCTGGATCGCATCCGCAAGCATTACTGCAAGCTGGCGCACCAGGCCTACGGCAGCCTGTCCACGATCGAGCAGGAGATCAGGGACATGCACAACGACGAAGGCAAGGATGACCCGGTCAGGTGAACCTGAGGAGCCTGGACGGACCCTCAGGCGGCCACGGGCGTGGCCATCGACATGGAGCGCCGGTCGCGCGGCAGCCGGCTGACCAGGAATTCCATCTGGTCGGCCAGGATGTTGCGGTTGGAGAGGATCAGGTGTTCGACCCAGCTCGGCCGGTACGGCACCGCCAGCAGCGGCATGTCGGCTTCCTGCGGGGTGCGGTTGCTCTTCTTCAGGTTGCAGGCGAGACAGGCGCTGACCACGTTCTCCCATTCGTCCTTGCCGCGCTTGGAGATCGGCAGCACATGGTCGCGGGTCAGCTCGGCGCGGGTGAAGTGGTCCCCGCAGTACAGGCAGATGTGGCGGTCGCGGGCGAACAGCGCCGTGTTGGTCAGCGCGGGCGCCGGGTCGATCGCGTGCTCGCGGCAGTGGCCGGTGCTGGCGATGATCGGGTGCAGGCGCAGCAGGCTCTGCGCGCCGAGCAGGCGGTTGTGGCCGCCATGCACGGTGAGGCAGGGATCGCCCAGGGTCCAGGCAACGGCGTCACGGACATACAGGCAAACCGCCTCCTGCCAGCTGATCCAGTCGAGGATGCGGCCGGCGGCGTCCAGTGACAATACGCGGGTCGCATGGAGGTCGGCCCGACTTGGCACTTCCATCAGCATGTAAATCGTCCTTCAGCCAGGGGCGTCGAAAGAGCGTTTCGGCAATGCGGGAATGCTGGTCGGGGATCAGCATAGAACAATTCCATTGCAATTCGCATGCAAATCGGGCAGGGCGGCACGCGCGAGGCAGTCGCCGCGGTCGGCGGGCGCTGATATGATCGCCAGTCAACACAGACCTGACGCCGGGTTTGGTAGGGGCGCCTGGTGGCGACCCGGCACGGCGTGGGCAGAGGTAGACAACGTGGCTGAAGTTCTTTTCTACGAGCAACCGGTACCGCTCAATCGCGTCGAGCACAAGGACCTGCGCATGAAGGCCGTGCCGAACGTGAAGTTCGCCATGAATGCGCACTCGGTGCCGTTGACCGGCGTGGAGTTCGGCATCGCCGCGCGCGACCTGCTGATCGTGTTCGCCGGCACCAGTGTCGCCGACGCCGGCCCGGTGGCCCTGCTCGGTCTGCGCCAGAACGAAAACCTGTATGTCGACGCCAACGGCCAGTGGGCGCCGGATACCTACGTTCCCGCCTTCGTGCGGCGCTACCCGTTCGTGCTGGCCGAGAAGCCGGCCGGGCAGGAAGGCGACGACTTCACCGTGTTCCTCGACGAACGCTACGAGGGGTTCAACACGAGCGAAGGCCAGCGCCTGTTCAAGGAAGACGGCACCGACAGCGAACTGCTGACCAACGCAGTGGGTTTCCTCGGCGATTTCCAGCAGAACGTGGCGCGCACCAAGTTGTTCATGGAGCGGCTGAACCAGCATGAGCTGCTGGAGCCGCGCACGGTGCAGCTGCAGAAGGAAGGCAAGGACGGCCAGCAGGGCAAGTCGATCAACCTCAACGGCATGTTCGTGGTCAACGAGGCCAAGCTGCGCGAACTGGACGAGAAGACCGCCCAGGAGTTCCTGCGCGAAGGCATGCTGGGCTGGATCTACGCACACCTGCTGTCGCTGACCAACATCGACCGCCTGGCCCGCCGGCTGGACCAGCGCGAGCAGGCCGAGGCCGCCGCCGGCACGCTCGCGAACTGACCGTTCCGTGCCCGCTGTTCGCAAGGAAGCCGCCTGCGGGCGGCTTCTTTCGTTGGCGGGCTCAGCGCACCGGCTTGGCCAGCCGCAGCAGGTCCGTCGCGTAGCCGCTGGCCTCGTACAGCGCGCGGGCGCGCGCGTTGCCGGGGAACACCGCCAGCGTCACCAGTTGGCAATGATGATCGCGCGCCCATGCCTCGGCGTGCGCCAGCAGCGCCTTGCCGACCCCGCGATTCTCGTACGCTTGCGCCACCGCCATGTCGGACACGTGGCAGTTGCTGCGCCCGGTGAAAAAATCCGCGGTGCGCTGCAGATGGATGAAGCCGGCCCGTTCGCCGTCGGCGTCCTCGGCCACGAACAGGTAGCTGTTCGCCGGCTGGTCGTCCAGGTGGCGCCGCAGGTCGTTGCGGATGCCTTCGACGCACTCGTGGCGGCGCCGCCACGGCGGCAGCGTGAAATCGGCGAAGCGGGGGGCCTGCGCCAGAATGAAGTCGTCGTCCTCTTCTTCGGCCAGGCGGATCAGCAGGGGCACCTCGGTCATGGGCTCGACTCGGCGGCTGGGTGACAGTGCCGTTTCTACACCTTGCCCGAGAATGGCGGTAGCCCTCGGCCAGCCGGAAACGGTCCGCCGCCGGGCCCGTGTATATTTTTGCGCGGCGCAGCCGTGCATCGGCCTCGCCCTGGCGAACGGCATCCACGCAAGGAACCGGCCCATGTCGACCACCCGTCGCATCCATCTCCGGCCTGCCGGCGAGCCCGCGCTGGCGCAGGGCATGCGCGCCATTCACGACGACCTGAAACTGCCGTCGGCCTTCCCGCCGGAGGTGGAGGCCGCCGCGGCGCGGGCGGCCGCCAACCCGCGCTGGCCGGAGCTCGATCGCAGCGACATCGCGCTGGTCACCATCGACCCGGCCGGCGCGCTGGATCTGGACCAGGCGCTGCACGTGGAGCGCACCGCGGGCGGCTACCGGGTGCACTACGCGATTGCCGACGTCGCCGCCTTCGTCAGCGCCGGCGACCCGGTCGACCTGGAGGCGAACCGACGCGGCGAGACGCTGTACGGCGCCGATGCGAAAATCCCGCTGCACCCGAAGGTGTTGTCCGAGGATGCCGCCTCGTTGCTGCCCGACCAGTTGCGGCCGGCGCTGCTGTGGACGATCGAGCTGGACCGGACCGGCGAGAGCGTGGCCGTCGACGTGCGGCGGGCGAAGGTCAGGTCGCGCGCGCGGCTCGACTACGCCGGCGTGCAGCAGCGCATCGACGCCGGCGCCGCCGAACCGATGTGGACGGTGCTGCGCGAGATCGGCGAGCTGCGCCGGCAGCGCGAGTTCGACCGCGGCGGCGTCAGCCTGCCGCTGCCGGAGCAGGAGATCAGCGTGGTCGATGGCCGCTGGCAGCTGGCGTTCCGCGCGCGTTTGCCGATCGAGGACTGGAACGAACAGCTCTCGCTGCTGGTCGGCATGGCCGCCGCGGGCCTGATGGTGCAGGCGAGGGTGGGCGTGCTGCGCACCCTGCCGCCGCCCGACCCGCGCGCCATCGAGCGCCTGCGCGTGACCGCGCGGGTGCTGCGCATCGCCTGGCCGAGCGGGCTGGATTACCCGGGCTTCATCCGTTCGCTGGATCCGTCCAGCGACGTCCACGTGGCGATGCTCACCGCCTGCACCACGGTGCTGCGCGGCGCCGGCTACGCGGCGTTCGACGGCACGCTGCCGGCGCAGTCGCTGCACTCGGCGCTGGCCGCGCAATACACCCACGCCACCGCGCCGCTGCGCCGGCTGGTCGATCGTTACACCGGCGAGGTCTGCCTGGCGCTGTGTGCCAAACAGCCGGTGCCGGCGTGGGCGCTGGCCGCGTTGCCGGGCCTGCCGGCCACCATGCAGGCTTCCGGCCACCGGGCGAGCCAGTACGAGAACGCCGTGCTCAGTCTGGCCGAAGCCGTGGCGCTGGCGCCGCGCCTGGGCGAGGTCTTCGACGGCGCCATCGTCGAGGTGGCCCGCGACGATCCGGCCAGGGGCGTGGTGATCGTGCGCGATCCGGCGGTGGAGGCCGGCGTATCCGGCAGCGGTCGGCTTGCCCTCGGCGCCGACGTCAGAGTGAGCCTGGTGGAGGCCGACCCGCTGCGGCGGGTGACCCGTTTCGAACTGGCAGGGTGAGGCTGCGGGCGTCGATGCGGTGACTACAATCGCCGTACCGCCCGGCCGCAGCACGGGCGTCGATGGAGCAATGCCGATGAGCGCACCTCGATGAGCATCGCCACCTGCAGCCGGGTCCTGCGCGGCGTGGCCGTCATCGGGCTGCTCGGGCTCAATGCCTGCGCGATGGTGGGGGTGAGCCAGGTCGGCACCCACGACGCGGTCAACCAGCGGCGCGCCGACGTGATCGGCGCCAACCGGCTGAGCGACCGCACCGTGCAGTCGCTCAACGTGGTGGCGCTGACGACCGACAGCTGCGAGCGCGCCTTCGCCGCCTGCACCGACACCATCAGCCGCTCGGCGGGGTTGACCGACGAGCAGCGCCTCTCGGCGCTGGCCGAATTGTGGCTGGGCCGCGCGCTCAAGGCGCAGCGGCCGCGGCGCGGCCAGCCGATGGATGAGGCGACGCTGGATGCGTTCCTGCAATCGGCCCGCTATGCCTACGCCTACCTCTTCTACACCGCGCGTGCGCCGGCCGAGCGCGCGTTCGAGTGGCGCCAGATGCAGGTGATCGGGTTCTACAACCTGGCCGTACAGCGCGTGATGAGCCGCCTGTTCCGGGAGTTGCCGCGGCTGGATCCCCACTGGACCCGCGCCACGCTGGCCGGCTGGAGCGTGCTGCGCCCGCAGAGCGACGTGTACCTGGCCGGTGGTGCGCGTGTGCCGGTGGAGCTGATTCCCGCGGCGAACCTGCGCTTCGATGGCCTGCGCAACATCTACCGGCGCGATGGTTTCGGCTCCGACTTCGTGGCCGTGGCACCGGCGGAGAAGGCCGATGCCGGGGTGCCATGGCGCGAACCGGGCTACGTGCCGATGACCGGTGCACTGGTGTTCGACGGCAACACGCTGGATGAAGTGCTGGCGACGCGGCAGGTGCGTCCGCTGGTGCGCGATCCGTACCACGACGACACCATCACGGTGGGCGGGCGGGTGGTGCCGCTGGGGGCGAACTTCACCGCACCCTACGGCGTCTGGCTGGCGCGCTCCGGCTTCGCGCGCCAGTCGATCCGCTCGCTGCTCGGCCGCGAGGGCGGCATCGAGACGCCGCGCGTGCTGCTGATGCAGCCCTACGATCCCGACCGGCTCACCGTGGTGATGCTGCACGGCCTGGCCAGCAGTCCGGAGGCGTGGATCAACGTGGCCAACGAGGTGATGGGCGACGAGGAGCTGCGCCGCAACTTTCAGGTGTGGGAGGTCTACTACCCGACCAACCTGCCGGTGGCGGTGAACCTGGCCAAGATCCGCAAGGCGCTGGACGCCACCCTGCAGCACTACGACCCGTCCGGCCAGGCCCGCGCCTCGCGCGACATGGTGCTGATCGGCCACAGCATGGGCGGGGTGATCGCGCGCTTGCTGGTGTCCTCCAGCGACGACCGGCTGTGGGGCGTGATCCCGACGCGCGCGAACCTGTCGGCGAAGAAGCGGCAGCAGCTGCACCAGCGGCTGGCGCCCTACCTGCAGTTCAGCCCGATGCCGCAGGTGACCCGCGCGGTGTTTCTGGCCACGCCGCATCGCGGCACGCCGTACGCGCAGCACCGCCTGGCGCGCTGGATCGGCAACCTGATCCGGCTGCCGGTGGCCGTGCTGAAGGAAACGGCCGACGTCGCCGACCTGCTGAAATCCGGCGAATCGGGCGAATCGGGCGAATCGGGCCAGGCTGCGCCGCTGTACATGCCCAACAGCATCGACAACCTCAGCGACGCCTCCCCGTTCATCGCCGCGGCCGCCGATCTGCCGATCTCGCCGCGCGTGCACTACCACACCATCGTCGGCGTCTACAAATCGAAGGGGCCGCTGCAGGACAGCAACGACGGCGTGGTGCCGTACGCGAGCGCGCACCTGGCTGGCGCCGATTCGGAGCTGGCGATTCCGTCCTGGCACAGCGTGCAGGAAACGCCGGCGGCGATCCTGGAATTGCGCCGCATCCTGCGCCTGCAGCTGACGGCAAGCGGGGCGCCGCAATGATGGGGAGCCAGTGCCAGTGGCAGTTGGCAAGCCTGTTGCTTGACCTGGCGCATGAACGATCTTGCCTACGACATCTCCCATCTGCTCGACGCCGAGTCGGCCCAGCCCGCGCTGGCGTCGCGGGCGCCGGCAAAGTCCACGCCTGCCGCGGCGCCAGCGACCGGCACCGTCGATGCGCAGGAGGCGCTGGCGCGGGAACTGCTGCAGCTGGCGGAGGCCCACGACGAGCTGATCCGCCAGTATCTTGACTCCAGCGGCGCCACTTTCCAGGCGGCCCCCGGCGGCAGCCCGCTGCCGTTGCCGAAGAAAAACTGACGCGTTTCGGCACCGGCCCGACGCGCGCCGGCGGCCGCCGCGTAGCCGCTACTTCACCGATCTCGCCAGCCGGTACCTGAGGTACTGGCCCAGCGTGGGGTGATACCAGAGCCTGGAGGGGCCCACGCCATCGCGGCGGGCGAGGCCACCGTCGACCACGTCGCGCAGGGCCTGCTTCATCAGCGGGATGGCGGCGGCCAGCTGGTGCAGCGGATAGGTATTGAAACCATCGCTGGCCTCGACCGCGATCCGCTGCTGGTACAGCACGCCGCCGGTGTCCACCCCGGTATCCACCAGGTGCACGGTGACGCCGCAGTTCTCGGCGTCGCCCTGCACCAGCGCCCAATAGCCGCCGTGCACGCCGCGGTAGCGCGGGGTGATGCCGACGTGGGTATTGATGAAGGGGCGGTCGATGCATTCGATCACTGCGCGGGAAATGATGCGCGTGCCGTTCACCACCACCGCGTCGAGCTCGAGCCCGGCGAGCAGCCGCCGCACCGCCGCCGTGTTGACGCTGCGCACGCGGTGGACGATGGCGGCCGGCGGCAGCTCCGCGCGCAGCCCGTAGCGCCGGATCAGCTCGTCGATGCGCCGGCGCTGCAAGCGCGCCAGGAACCGGTTGAACGCGATGAAGGCCAGCTGGCCGGCCACCGTGCGCCAGCCCAGCTGGCGCAGGCGGTACCGGATCATGCCGCGTGCCGACGGCTTGCCTTCCACCACCACGGCGAGCACCTCGGCCTCGCCGGCCAGCGCGTTGTACATGAACCAGGACGACGGCCCGTCGCCGCACAGCATGGCGATGCGCGGGCGCCGCCCGCTCATCGCGCCGCCAGCGCGTCGGCCAGTTCGGCCATGCCCAGCGAGCGCATGCCGTGGGCATGGCGCAGGCGCTCGAATTCGTCGATCACCTGTTCCAGGAAGCGCATGTTCTGGTCGGTGTCGACGCCGAAATTGTGCGGGTGCCACCACAGGTGGAAGATTTCCTGCCGCCGGGCGGCATGGCGCATGGCGCGCCTGATCCGGCGCAGGCGCAGGCCGTCCAGCCAGGCCACGCGCCGGTCGTAGGGGCGCAGGAAGCGGCTGGCGGGAAAGTTGAACGGCGGCTCGCCGGCACAGCTTTCCAGCGGGTAGGTGTGGTGGCCGCTGAGGTCGAGGTAGCTGTCCAGCAGGCGACCCATCCGGCGCACGGCGTTCTGCCCGACGTGGCCGGTGGCGGCGTACAGCCAGCCGTGCTCGTTGCCGCGGTAGGCGACGATGCCGTGCTCGGCCAGGATCGCCAGATAGTCGGGGTGCCACTGGTTGCGCGGAAACACCAGGCTGCGCGGCGCGAGGCCACGCGTTGCGGCGATGCGCGTGGCGGCGGCGAGGTCGGCGCTGAACGTGGCGGCCGTCTGCCCGGCTTCGCGGCAGTAGTAATGCGAGTAGGTGTGGGTCGCGATCTCCTGGTGCGGCGTGGCGGCGATCCGGTCGATCAGCGCGGGAGCGAAGTGGTAGCGCTCGGCGATGTCGTGAGTCTGTTCCAGGTAGCGGTACGGGCACAGCGCACGGTTGGTGTAGCCGGGCCGCTCGCGCGGCGCGGCGGCGAGCGCCTCGGCGCGGTCATGGCAGAACAGGAAACCCACCGCCGCCCAGGTGGCATGGATGCGATGCTGCTCGAACAGCTCGAGCATGCGGGGAATGGCCTGCTGCACCCCGTCCAGGTTGTCGCGATAGGCATCGAGGCTGCGCGTGTCGCGCACGCCCCAGTAGAGCTCGAAGTCGATGGATATCGTGAATGCGCCGGTGTTCATGCCGTGCCCAGCCTGCTGTCCACGAACCCGAGCCTATCAGTTCGGTGTGAACGCCACCGTCACCGGGAAGCCACCGCCCCGATGGGCGGCGAAGGCAGCACCGTGGCGGGATTCCTGCCGACGGCGATGCGCCCGTTGCGTCAGCCGGCCAAGCCGGAAAAGCCCGGGTCGACCGGGCTTCTCCGGGGCGATGCGCCGCGTGGTGCTCAGGCGATGTCGGGCAGCGTCGCCACGCCGGCCTCGATCGCTGCCTTGTGCACCCGGGTCCGCGGCAGGATGCGCGCGAAGTAGAACGCGGCGCTGTCGCGCTTGGCCTGCTTGAACGCGGCGGACTGGCTGCCGGTCTCGGCGGCGGCCACGCTGCGCGCCCAGAAGTAGGCGAGGGTGACGTAGCCGCTGTAGTACAGATAGTCGGTGGCCGCGGCGCCGAGTTCCTCCGGGTTGGCCGCCACGCGCTGGGCCAGGCTTGCGGTGAGCTCGCTCCACTCCTTCGCGGCGGCGGCGAGCGGACCGATCAGGCTGCGCAGCGACGGGTCGGCGCCGTGCTGCTGGCAGAACGCGCCGATTTCCTGCAGGAAGTGCTTCGCGCCCACGCCCTGCAGCTGGAGGATCTTGCGACCCAGCAGGTCCGCGGCCTGGATGCCGGTGGTGCCTTCGTACAGGGTGATGATGCGGGCGTCGCGCACGAACTGCTCCATGCCGTTCTCGGCGATGTAGCCGTGGCCGCCGTAGATCTGCAGCGCCTCCTTGGTGCACTCCTGGGCCAGTTCGGTGGTCATGCCCTTGGCGATCGGGATCAGGAACGCGACCAGCTCGCCGGCCTTCTGCCGCGCCGCCGCGTCGGTGGCGCGATGCTCGATGTCGGTCTGCAGCGCGGTGTACAGCACCAGCGCGCGCGAGGCTTCGACGAAGGCGCGCTGGGTCAGCAGCATGCGCCGCACGTCGGGCTGCACCAGCAGGTTGTCGGCCGGCTTGTCCGGGAACTTCGCGCCGGACAGCGCGCGCGACTGCAGCCGCTCGCGGGCGTAGTTCAGGCTGTTCTGCAGCGCACGCTCGGCCAGCGCCAGGCCCTGCACGCCAACCGACAGGCGCGCCGCGTTCATCATGGTGAACATGGCCATCAGGCCCTTGTGCGGCTTGCCGATCAGGTAGCCCTCGGCGCCGTCGAAGTTCATCACGCAGGTGGAGCAGGCGTGGATGCCCATCTTGTGCTCGATCGCGCCGGCGGCCACGGTGTTGCGTGCGCCCGGCGAGCCGTCCGCATTGAGCTTGAACTTCGGCACGATGAACATCGAGATGCCGCGGCTGCCTTCCGGCGCGTCGGGCAGGCGCGCCAGCACCAGGTGCACGATGTTCTCGGCCAGGTCGTGCTCGCCGGCGCTGATGAAGATCTTGGTGCCGCTGATCCTGTAGACCGGGTGGCCGTCCGCGTCCGCCGCGGCCGGCTCGGCGCGGGTCTTCAGCAGGCCGAGGTCGGAGCCGGCCTGCGGCTCGGTCAGGCACATGGTGCCGGTCCAGCGGCCGGCGACGATCGGCTTCATGAAGCGCTCGCGCTGCCATTCCTCGCCGTGCAGCTCCATCGCGTGGGTGGCGCCCTCGGACAGCAGCGGGTACAGGCTCCAGGCGAGGTTGCCGGACTGGAAGATCTCGGTGGTGGCGGTGCCGAGCACGCCGGGCAGCGCCTGGCCGCCGTAGGCCTCGGGGTTGGTCAGGCCGGTCCAGCCGCCTTCGGCGAAGGCCTTGAACGCTTCCTTGAAGCCCTTCGGGGTGGTCACCGTCTGGCTGGCCTTGTCGTAGCGGCAGCCTTCCGCGTCGGCAGGCGCGTTGGTCGGCGCCAGCAACTGCTCGCTGAGGCGGCCGGCTTCCTCCAGCACCGCGTCGAACAGGTCGCGGCTGTGGGCTTCGCCGCCCTGCAGCGAAGTCAGGGTCGGCTCGGCGCCAAGTACATCGAACAGGGCAAAGCGCAGGTCGTCGAGGGGGGCCTTGTAAGCGGTCATGGTGATTCCTTCGGTGAAATGGCGGGGATCTAGCGGTAGGTATTCGGGATGCCCGGCACCGGCGAGATCCAGTCGTTGCCGTTGAAGTCGAACGGGCGCGGCTTGGCTTCCTGCTCGGGCCTGGCGCTGGCGCTTCCGCTGATGCGGTAGGCCAGTGCGCCGGCGCTGCCCTTGGCGGCGATGGCCTGCAGCGCCTGGCTCATCGCCGCGGTCGGCAGCAGCCTGAGCTGGACCACGTCGCCGGCGAGCTCGGGAATGTCCAGCTCGAACGTGGCGTGCAGCCGCACCGGCACCAGCTCGGCCACCTGCAGCTGGCCGTCCAGCGAGGTGAAGTCCATCCCGGCGTAGCTGTTGTTCTGGATGCGCACGGTCAGCTGCCACTGCCCGTCCGGCAGCACCACCAGTTGCTGGATGCTCAGGGTCGGCGGGAACACGCTCTTCTTCGCCGGGCCGCAGGCGGCCAGGCCCAGCAGCAGAACGGGGATGATCCAGCGCAACAGACGCATCGCGACTCTCCAAACGATCGTTTGAAAGTCGATTCTAACCATGTTTGGGGTCGGGATTGAAAGTGGCTGGCGCGGATGGAGCCGCCGACGCGGCGTTCGCGCCAGGCCCCTCGAAGGGCCCGGCGCGGGCGCGATGCCTCAGTGCCGCGAACCGGCCTTGCCCAATGCGCCGCTCGCTTCGGCGAGCTTCAGCACCTGCGCGACGAAGTCGGCGTAGTTCTCCTCGGCGGACTCGCTGTCGCCGCTGGCGTCGATTTGACGCACGGCGACCAGCCTCGCCCCAGGCACGATCACCAGGTATTGCCCGCCGTCCCCGTTGCCGTCGTAGGCCACGATCGGACCCTGACTGAGCTTGAACAGGCGATACGGGCCGATGCCCCGGCTGATCAGCTGATCGACCATGATGGATCGGGCATCGGGTCCGAGTGCCTTGGCAATGCCGCTCTGGAGCGCCTGCGGGCTGTCGAAATGTGCGCCCCTCAGCGCGGTTTGCAGCTTGCGGACGATTGCATCCGGTACGCCGCGCCGGCGCAGCATGTCGAAGCTGGCCGGATCGGTGTCGAAGTGCTCCCACTGCGGCGTCCGCCACCATAGCAGGCCGCAACTGCCGTCCTCCAGCGGACCGGCGGCAAGCATGGCGTCGATGTATCCGGGCGTCAGGAGTTGCTGCCCGCGCCATTGGCCGCGGTTGTTCACCAGCTCGCCCAGCTTGGCCAGGTCGGCCGCGGTGAGCGACAGCCCCGCCATGGCGTAGGGGTGGCCGGCCTTGTCCTTGCTCCATGGGCCGGGGTGGATGTCCATCGCCTTGAACAGGCCGTCGCGAAAGAACACGTCCATCGGCTGGCCCGAGGCTTTCTCGATGACGCCCGCGAGCAGGTTCACCGCCTTGTTGTTGTAGCTCGCGTCGGTGCCGGGCTTGGCACTCAACTCCGCGGCCAGCGCCAGCTGGATGGCATCTGGCGCGGGATAGATTTCCGCGTCGGCACGGCGCTGATTCTGCAGGCCGGAGCTGTGGTTGAGCAGCATCCGCACGGTGATGTCCTTTTTCTGTCCCTGCTTCCACTCGGGATAGAAGTCGGCCACCGGCTGGTCCAGCGACTTGATCCGGCCCTGATCGAGCAACTGGCCGATGCCCAGCGCGACCACCGATTTGGTCACCGACATCAGTTCGATCGGGCCCGGGGCCTTGCCGTCGGGATAGTAATGGCCGAGTTCGCGGCCATCCTGCAGCACCAGTACGGCGTTGCTGCGGGTCTGCTTGCCGCGATCGAGCAGTTGGGCGAGCGCCTTGGTCGCGGCGGGGGACAACTTGCCGGCGTGCGCGGGCCGCGCGGCGACCAGCGGCAGCATCAGGGCTGCGAGGACAAGTCATGTCTTCATGTGTGGGGTTTCCATGGGAGCGGATGACGTCATCGTCATGCGGCAGGCTTCACTATCGCGCTGCGCACCGCTGCGGTCATATGCCATTCGTGCCGCTTGCCGCGATCGGCATGCGAGGTTTCGCCCGGCCGGGCAAACGGGCATCATCCGTTCTTTTTCGCAGAGTCCTCATTCATGTCACGACGTTTCGTTGCCCGCCGCTCGCCGATCCACGGCAACGGCGTGTTCGCCACCGCCCCGATCGCCAAAGGCGAGGAGATCATCGAGTACAAGGGCAAGCTGATGAGCCACGCCGAGGCGGACGAGCGGTACGGCGACGGCGGCGAGACCGGGCACACCTTTCTGTTCACGCTGAACGACGACTACATCATCGACGCCAACCAGGGCGGCAACAGCGCGCGCTGGATCAACCACAGCTGCGCGCCGAACTGCCGCGCCGTGGTGGAGGAGAGCGCCAGCGGCGACCCGCGCCGCGACCGCGTGCTGATCGAGGCGATCCGCAACATCCGGCCGGGCGAGGAGCTCACCTACGACTACGGCATCGTGCTCGACGTGCCGCACACCGCGCGCCTGAAGAAGCTGTGGAAGTGCCTGTGCGGCTCGCCGAAGTGCAGCGGCACCCTGCTCAAGCCCAAGCGCTAGCCAGCGGCCAAAATCCGCTTCTATACTCGCCAGCGTTGCCCGCCATGGGGGAGAGCAACGCAGGACGGCGACAGGGGGAAGGAAGCGATGGAAAACAATCCGTATGCCGCGCCGGCGGCCGTGGTCGACGATGCGGCCGCGTGGGATGCGTACGACCTGGAAAACCGCAAGTCCGGGCGCGGCAAGCGCCTGGGCGCGGCGCTGCTGGACGGGCTGGTCAACGTGATCTGGCTCGCCCCGATCATCTGGGGCGCCACCATGGTGGTCGACGTCAGGCACGGGGTGAAGCCCGCGGCGCCGATGGTCGGCATCATGCTGCTGGGCCTGGCCCTGCTGATCGGCGTATTGGTCGTCAACTGCATCATGATCCATCGCAGCGGCCAGACCATCGGCAAGCGTGCGCTGGACATTGCCATCGTGCGCACCGACGGCAGCCGCGTCAGCCTGCCCCGCTACATCTTCCTGCGGGTGGTGCCGATCGGCCTGATCGGCGCGATCCCGGTCGTGGGCAGGCTGATCAACCTGGTCGACCCGCTGCTGATCTTCGGCAAGGAGCGCCGCTGCCTGCACGACCTGCTCGCCGACACCATCGTCGTCGACGTCTGATGCTCGACACCGTGCGCGAGATCGAGACGCCCGAAGGCGTCTCGCTGCGCCTGCGTGCGGCCGGCGCGTTGCCGCGCGCGCAGGCGTGGATGGTCGACCTGCTGCTGCGGCTGGTGGTGCTGTTCGTGGCGATGATCCCGCTGGCGCTGTTCGGCAAGGGCGGCAACGGGCTGGCCATGCTGCTGATGTTCGCGCTGCTGTGGGCGTACTCGGTGGCGTGCGAGGTGTGGCTGGACGGGCAGACTCTGGGCAAGCGTGCGCTGGGCCTGCGCGTGGTCAAGGCCGACGGCACGCCGGTGACCTGGCTGCCGTCGGTGGTGCGCAACCTGCTGCGCGTGGTGGACGCGCTGCCGGGCGTGTACGGCGTGGGCCTGGCCAGCACGCTGGTCGACCCGCATGCGCGCCGGCTCGGCGACATCGTGGCCGGCACCATGGTGATCCATGCGCAGGAGCTGCCGGCCGGCCAGCAGGTACCGGCGCTGGCGGCGCTGCCGCTGCCGCTGGTGCTGACGGCCGACGAACAGGCTGCGCTGGTGGAGTACGCCGAGCGCGCCGGGCAGCTCACCGTGCAGCGGCAGGAAGAACTGGCCAACCTGCTCGCGCCGCTGACCGGACAGCGCGACACCGCGGCGATACGGCAACTGGTGGCGCACGCCAACTGGCTGTTGGGGCGCGCATGAAGCAGGAACGTTTCGTGGCCCTGCACAGCCGCGAGTGGGACGGCCTGCAGTCGTGGCTGAACGCGCTGGACCGCCAGCCGAAGCGCACCCTGCGGCAGGAGCCGGCGCTGGAGTTTCCGCAGTCGTACCGGCGCGTGTGCCATCACCTGGCGCTGGCGCGCGGGCGCGGCTACAGCCACGAGGTCACCGAGCGGCTGCAGCGGCTGGTGCAGCAGGGGCACCGCGTGCTGTACCGGCCGCCGGCGCCGCGCTGGCATCGGGTGGCGGGCTTCCTGGTGGCGGGTTTCCCGCGCCTGGTGCGCGCGCAGTGGCGCTGCATGGCGCTGGCGGCGGCGCTGTTCTACCTGCCGGCGCTGTGCCTGCTGGTGCTGCTGCAGCTGCGCCCGGAGCTGGCGCACACGCTGTTCAGCAGCGCGCAGCTGGTGCAGTTCGAGAAGATGTACGACCCGGCCAACGCGCACATCGGCCGCAGCAGCGGCACCGACCTGCAGATGTTCGGCTACTACGTGATGAACAACGTCAGCATCGCGTTCCGCACGTTTGCCTCGGGCCTGGTGTTCGGCGTCGGCGCGATCTACGTGCTCGGCGCCAACGGCGTGCTGATCGGCGGCGTGGCCGGGCACCTCACCGCGATCGGCTACGGCGGGCCGTTCTGGCGCTTCGTGGTGGGCCATTCGGCGTTCGAGCTGAGCGCGCTGGTGATCGCCGGGGGCGCCGGCCTGCAGCTTGGCCTGACCTTGCTGGCGCCGGGGCGGCAGCGGCGCGGGCCGGCGCTGGTCGCCGCCGGCTGGGTCGGCGCGCAGCTGGCGCTGGGCGCGTTCGCGATGCTGCTAGTGGCGGCCTTCATCGAGGCCTATTGGTCATCGATCGCGGCGCTGCCGGATGCGCTGCGCTTCGGCGTCGGCGCGCTGCTGTGGCTGCTGGTGCTGGGCTGGCTGTGGCGCGGCGGCAGGGCGGGCACGCATGGAACTTGAGCGGATCAGCGTGGTGCTGCGCCCGCGCGCGCCGCGCGAGGCGCTGGACCTGGGCGCCGCGCTGCTGCGCGCGAACGCGGCGGCGGTATGGTCGGCGTGGTTCGCCTTCACCCTGCCGGTGTTCGTGCTGTGCAATGCGCTGGGCCTGCTGTTGGGGTGGCCGTGGCTGGGTTGGGTGCTGGTGTGGTGGCTGAAGCCGCTGTTCGACCGCCTACCGCTGTACGTGCTGTCGCGCGCGGTGTTCGACCGCGCGCCGGGCTGGCGCGAGACCCTGCGCGGCCAGCGCCGATGGAGCTGGCGCAGCACGCTGGCCGGGCTGACCTGGCGGCGCATCGACAGCAACCGTGCGCTGCGCCTGCCGCTGGAGCTGCTCGAAGGCGCATCGCGCCAGCAGCGCGCCGCGCGCTGGAAGGTGCTGCGCCGGCGCATCACCGGCGAGACCAGCCTGCTCACCTACGGCTGCCTGCAGTTCGAGCTGGTGCTGTTCCTCAGCTTCTGGCTGTTCGCGCTGCTGCTGATACCGCACGAGTGGCGGCCCGAATCGCTGGCCGGCTTCTTCCGCGACGACGTGCGCGTCGCCGCCACGCCGTGGATCCTCGCCGGCGCCACGGTGGCCTACCTGGCGATGAGCGCCATCGAACCGCTGTACGTGGCCTGCGGTTTCGCGCTGTACCTGAATCGGCGCACCCAGCTCGAAGCGTGGGACATCGACCTGGCGTTCCGCCGCCTGCGCGCGCGCTTGCAGGGCCTGGGCAAGCTGCTCGGCGTGCTGCTGCTGTGCGCCGGCGCGCTGCCGCTGTCGGCGCGGGCGGCGACCGCTACCGTGGACACACCCAAGCCAGCAACCAGCAACCTCGACCAGGTATTCGGAGCGCCGGCTGGCGCGGACCGGCGCTTTGCCGAGGCCGCTGCCGAGGTCTATCGCGACCCGCGCTTCGGCGGCGAGCGCACGGTGCGCCGCTGGACCTTCAAGTACGAGCCGCAGCCGTCCGCGCGTGCGCAGCCGCTGGCGTTCCCGCTGCTGGCGCGGGTGCTGGCGGCGGTGTTCAAGGGCTTGCTGTGGCTGGGCCTGCTCGGTGCCGTGGGCGCGCTGGCATGGTTCGCCTGGCGCTGGCGCGGGCGCCGACTGCCGGCTGCCGACGAGACGGCGCCGCTACCGCTGCACGACATGTCGAACGGCGAGGCACCCTCGCCGCTGCCGGCCGATCTTGCCGGGGCGACCCGGGCGCTGTGGCAGGCGCGGCAGCAGCGCGCGGCGCTGGCGCTGCTGTACCGCGGCAGCGTGGAGCGCACCGCGCAGCTGCTGCAGTTGCCGCCGGCGGTCGGCGCGACCGAAGCGGACTGGCTGCGCCAGGCTGCGGCCATCAATGATGCCGAGCGCGCGCAACGGGTGGTGGCGATCGTGCGCGCCTGGCAGTTCGCCGCGTACGCCGGGCGCTACCCCGACGATGCCGCGATCGAGCGCCTGCTGAGCGGCTGGCCGGCGCAGACGGGGGTGTCGGCATGAACCGCCGGGCACTGCTGCTGCCGGGCCTGCTGCTGCTGGGCGCCGCGCTGCTGGTGGCGGGCTTCTTCGCCACCTTCGAGCGCAAGGACGTTACCGAGCCGGTGGCCGCGCATGGCGAGGCACGCTACAACCGCTTCTTCGCGCTGGAGCAGACGCTGCGCCGGCTGGGCGAGCCGGTGACCTCGCTGGCCACGCTGGACCCGAAAAAAATGCCGCTGACCTCAGGCGCCACCTTGCTGCTCGGCGCCGAGGCAGCGCGGGTCGACGTCGACGATGCCGCGCGGATCGCCGCGTTCGTGCGCAGTGGCGGTCACCTGCTGCTGACGCCGGGCGCGGCAACCACCGCGCGCGTGCCGCTGTTCGAGGCGCTGGACCTGCTCGATCCGCGCCCGGCGGAACATGCCTGCAGCCTGCTGCGCACCGCCGCGAACGAGAAGGATGGCGTGCTGCTGTGTGGCCAGCGCTTCCGCCTGCAGCCGGGCACGCCGGTGGAAGCGGCGATCGGCGATGCGCAGGGCGGCTATCTGCTCGCGCGCACCCGGCTGGGCAAGGGCACCGTCAGCCTGCTCGCCGACTTCGATGCGCTCTCGCGCAACCAGCTGAAGCGACCCTCCGCGCAGCAGTTCGCCTGGCAGCTGCTGGCGCCGAACCGCGGGCGCGGCGTGCTCTACCTGGTCTACGCGCTGGACGGCCCGGCCTTCCTCAAGTGGCTGTCGATCCAGGGCTGGCCCGCGCTGCTGGCGCTGGCCGTGCTGCTGGCCGCGTGGATGGCGATGCGCAGCGCGCGGCTCGGCCCGCTGCGGCCGGCGCCGGCGCTGCACCGCCGCGCGCTGCTCGAACACGTGCAGGCCGCCGGCGAGTTCCTGTATCGCCGCGACGGCGGCCGCAGCCTGCACCGGCTGGCCTGCGAGACCGTGCTGGCGCGCCTGCGCCGGCGCGACCCGGCCTGCGCCATGCTCAGCGGCGACGCCCTGTACGCCCGTCTGGCCGAGCGCTTCGGGCTCGACGCCGCGCAGGTCGCCCAGGCCTTCCAGTCACCCGCGAGCGCGCCGGCGTTTCGCGCTTCCATCATCACCCTGGCCCGACTCAGGAGCCGCCCATGAGCACCGAAACCCTCGCCGCCCCGGCCACGCCGCCGGCACCGTTGTCGACCACCGAACTGGGCGAGCACGTAGGCGCCCTGCGCGCGCAGGTGGCGCGCGCCTTCATCGGCCAGGTCGAGGTGTTCGAGCAGGTGCTGCTGGCCCTGCTGGCCTCCGGCCACGTGCTGATCGAGGGCGTGCCCGGCTTGGGCAAGACGCTCCTGGTGCGCGCGCTGGCCGCGTCGGTCGGCTGCAGTTTCGGGCGCGTGCAGTTCACTCCCGACCTGATGCCGGCCGACGTCACCGGCCACGCCATCTACGACCCGAAGACCGAGGCGTTCAAGATCCGCCGCGGTCCGGTATTCGCCAACCTGTTGCTGGCCGACGAGATCAACCGCGCGCCGGCGAAGACCCAGGCCGCGCTGCTCGAATCGATGCAGGAAGGGCAGGTGACCATCGAGGGCCGCCGCTTCGCGCTGCCGGCGCCGTTCATGGTGGTGGCCACGCAGAACCCGATCGAGCAGGAGGGCACCTATCCGCTGCCGGAGGCGCAGCTGGACCGCTTCCTGATCAAGGTGACCATCGGCTACCCCACGCTGGAAGACGAGCGGCGCATGGTCGCCGGCGTGGTCAACGGCAAGATCGCCGCGGAGCTGGATCTGTCGCAGGTGCAGCCGGTGCTGAGTCAGGCCCAGCTGCTGGCCGCGCAGCGCGGCGTGGCGGCGATCCGCATGGATGCGGCGGTGACCGACTACGCCGTGCGCATCGTGCGCGGCACGCGCGAATGGCCGGGCGTGATCGGCGGCGCCGGCCCGCGCGGCGGCCTCGCGCTGGCGCGGCTGGCGCGTGCGCAGGCGGCGGTGGACGGGCGCGATTTCGTCACCCCCGACGACGTGCGCGCCGTGGCATTGCCGGCGCTGCGCCATCGCCTGCTGCTGGCGCCGGAAGCGCTGTTGGAACGCCAGCGCCCCGACGACGTGCTGAAAGCGCTGCTGCACAAGGTGCCGGCGCCGCGCGAATGAGGACTCGAGCGGCGATCCATCTGCCCACCGTTCCCGTGCCCGAGTGGTTCGGAGCCTCGGCACTCCCTCCCCTGCATGCAGGGGAGGGCTGGGGTGGGGTGCTCTTGCTGGCCTGGCGCTTTCAAAGGCACCCCCTCCCAGCCTCCCCCTGCGACCGAAGGAAGTCCCTTTGGGGCACACAGGGGGAGGGGCAAAGCCGTGGCGCCACCCGTCGATCGAGGCTTCGCGCTGATCGGGCTGCTGCGAAAACAGGGCAACGCATGGCACGGCGCTCATGAGGCCCGCCCCCGCATTGCTGTGGCTGCTGCTCGGCTGGACCGTGCTCGGCGTGCTGGCCAGCCTCGGCTGGCTGCCGCTCGCGGCATGGCTGGTGTGCGGCGCGGCGATTGCGCTGCTGGCACTGGTCGATGGCTGGCGCCTGCGCCGGATGCCGTCGCCCACCGTGCAGCGCGAGCTGGCGCCGGTGCTGCCGCTGGGACCGGAGGCGCGCGTGGGCCTGCGCCTGCGTGGCACGACGCGGCGCGCGCAGAAGCTGCGCCTGCACGACCTGCATCCGGGCGGCTGGGCGGTGCGCGGCATGCCGCGCAGCGTGACGCTGCCGCCGGGCAGCGACGTGCTGCTCGACTACGCGGTCACCCCCGACGCCCGCGGCCAGTTCACGTTCGACGGCTGCCACGTGCAGCTGCGCTCGCCGTGGCATTGCTGGAGCGCGCGCCGCGTGCTCGGCGCGGCATCGACGGTGCGGGTCTATCCCAACTTCGCCGCGCTGGCCGAGCTGGCCGGGCTCAGCGTGGAGCTGGCCTCGCGCAGCGTCGGCGCGCGACTGCAGCGGCGCCGCGGCGAAGGCACCGAGTTCCAGGAACTGCGCGACTACCGCCTCGGCGACAGCCTGCGCAAGATCGACTGGAAAGCCACCGCGCGCAGCAGCCGGCTGATCTCGCGCGAGTACCGCGACGAGCGCAACCAGCAGGTGGTGCTGATGCTCGACTGCGGCCGCCGCCTGCTGGCGCAGGACGACCAGCTGGCCCACTTCGACCACGTGCTGAACGCCTCGCTGGCGCTGGCCAGCATCGCGCTGCGCCAGGGCGACGCGGTCGGCCTGCTGGCCTGCACCGGCCAGCAGCAGCGCTGGCTGCCGCCGCAGCAGGGCAGCGGCGGCATGGACATGCTGCTCGGCGCCGGCTACGACCTGCAGCCGATGCCGCTGGCCACCGACTACCTCGCCGCCGCCAGTGCGCTGCAGGCATATCAGCAGCGCCGCGCGCTGGTGGTGCTGATCACCAACGTGCGCGACGAGGACGACATGGAACTGCGCATGGCGGTGACCATGCTGTCGAAACGCCACCTGGTGATGCTGGTCAGCCTGCGCGAGCTGGCGCTCGACCGCGCCGCTGCCGAACCCGGCGACGAACTGGAAGGCAGCATCCGCAGCGCCGCCGCGCTGCACTACCTGGCCGAACGCGAGCGCGTGCACGAAGCGCTGCGCCGCGAAGGCATCAACACGCTCGACGTGCGCTGCAATGAACTGTCCGGCGCGCTGATCGAGCGGTATCTGGCGATCAAGCGGGGGAGTCGGTTGTAGCGCGGGTGGGTTGGCGCGAGGACGGGGCAGTCCCTGCTTGCCGCTGCGGGCCTTGGGTGGGAGGATCGCCGTAGGGTTTTGGCGCCAGCGGGAAAGGCGGCGGGATTAGACGGCAGAATTAGGCGGCACAATCGGGGGAAGTTGTTGATCTGGATGGGAGGCTTCCGTTGGCCGCGCTCCGATTTGATGGGTTAGGCTGCGGGATTAGGCTTCATTCCACAACCGAATTTAAGTTGGGCCTCATGAGAAAGTTGCTCGCCAACAACACGTTTATGCTTGTATTGAGCATTGCCGTTGCGCTCGGCGGCTTCGTCATAGGCTGGTTGCGTCACGACTTCGCGGCGTTCGCGCGTGCGGGTGCGCTTTTAGTCGGTTTCGGCATAATTGTCCTGTCGCGTACCTTTATCAGTCGTACCGAGCTTCATCCGTTTATTGGTGGTGCGGAGACTGGGCTCAACGTCTACGAGCGCGAGCACTGGGAAAAAATTGGTCAACCAATCCATCCCGTTGTATTCGAGCAGGAGCGCAATCATTTTGCTCTTGGGTTGTTAGGACCTGCGCTAAGTTTTGCCGGTACCCTGATATGGGCGTTTGGTGACTTGCTCAACAAGGTTTGGTCGTTCTGAGGTCCAACAATTCGTTCAAGGCGGACGGCTTCGCCGCCGCTTAACTCAAGCGTTAGCACTCATAGGGGAAGTAATGAAATTCGTTGCAGCTTTATCAATCATCTTCGTGCTCGCTGGCTGCGCGACAACGCCAGTCACCCGCACTGCGTCGCAACCCGTTCCACAATCGCAGGTGCTCGCTCCGAAACTTCAGGCGGCATCGCCCAACCGCAACCTTCCGGTGCTGCTGATCCGTGACGCCGGCTTCATGGGCAGCTTCGTTGATGCAATCGTTGCGGTCGACGGCCAAAACGTCGTCGCGCTCAAGCCTAGCCAGCGCTTCGAGTTCTATCTGTCCGCAGGCAACCACATGTTCTCTATCAAACCGGCAAAGAATCCGCTGGGCGAGCCGATTGGCGAAACGGACGTAGAGATTAGACCACAGGGGCCAAATAGCTTCCGCCTCAGGCTAATTCCCGGCGAGGGTCCCCGGATCGAAAGGTCCACACAGATCAACGGGTGAGTGCTAACCATTCGCCCAAGCGGACGCGCAAAAGGCGCGCGCCGCTTAACTCAAGCGTTAGGCGTCAATGGCAATCTTCACTAGAGTGCAACGTCTATGAAAAGGCATCTCATCGCCCTGCGTGGCAAAAGCAGCATCGGTAAAAGCTCCTCCCTTCATCTACTCTACAAACACCTGCTGGCTCATCCTGATACAAAGCCCCTTCACTTTGAGGCACTTGGACGGAAGCTGGACTTCATAGCGATCTTGTCAATCGAAGGTCACGCAGTCGGAATTTTCAATCGTGCAGATGCGCCGGCAATAGTAAAGGAGCTGCTTGACAGGCTTGTTGAAGCAAAGTGCCAAGTTATCGTGTGCGCGGCCCGGACAAAAGGTGAGGTTGAGAAAGTGCTCAAATCTCAAGGCAGGAAATACAAGCTCGTAGAGCTGCAGAAGAAGGCGTGCGCCGGTAAATCTCAGGCCGTATCAAATAGCGCTGTATCTCATAGCATTGCAGCTATGGTGTACGCGGCTCTTGATGCCTAACAATTCGTTCAAGGCTGACGGCTTCGCCGCCGCTTAATTCCAGCGTTGGTGCCACGAGGAGGGATCAGATGTTTGGAAAGTGCCCCAAGTGTGAGCAGGTCGTCACCTTCGTCAACTGCAATGACCTTGACGTACGGGTTGCCTTTGGAAATACATGGAAGGGCGTAAGTTACAATTGCCCACATTGCCAAAGCGTTCTAAGCGTTCAAATCGACCCGATCGCGGTCAAGACTGACATCATAAACGGGCTGTTCGAGAAGCTTCGACACTAACATCGTGGCTCTAACTATTCATTCCAGCGGACGTGCTACGCGCGCCGCTAATTCAAGCGTTAGGCGGCAGGGGGAAGTATGTCTGGCTCTTACATGCTTTACTGCGACGAAAGTGGCCAACGCGACTACGGCAAGGGCACCGACAAGCACTTCGTTGTATCTGGAGTAATGGTCAACGACGAAGACGCTACCCACTTGGAGGACGAGATTCGAGGCTTTAAGCGCGCCCTTTGGGGAAATCCAGATATCGAGATCAAATCCAACTGGATACGGCAGCCTAAAGAACGGGAGAAGCACTACACGCAACCGCACGGCTTGAGCGGCTCCGATATCAACGGCTTACTTGAGCTATTGATCAAGTGGATCGCCAAAGCCCCAATCACCTTCTTTGCTGGCGTAGTTGACAAGCCCGGCATGCAATCCAAGTATCCCGAGCCGCACTACGCCGGAGCCGTGGCTTACACCATGTTGCTTCAACGCTTCCAGAAGACGCTTTCAGCTAAATCCTCAACTGGCAATTTGATCTTTGACGACCCGGCAGGCAAATCTCCTGGTGGCCACGATTGGCGGACACTACTCAGAAACCAACATTCAAAGCTCAAACGCTTTGGCTGTCCCTATACCAAGACCAAGTTTGATAACGTTGGCTCTATCAACTTTGCAGATTCTGCCTCATCCGCATTTGTTCAAGTCGCAGATCTAGTGGCATACAACACGTTCCGGCAGTTCAGGGACCATGGCTCCGCATATGACTCACCAGACGCTAAAGAGCTTCCGCTATACCCCCAATTCGAAGCAATTCTTGGCTCATTTGACCGCGATACGTACGGCATTTTTGCAGGCCGTGGCATCGCATACTGGCCATCAAGAGCAAAGAACAAGTGGGCATACAAGCCTGCTGCCTAACAATTCCTTAGGGAATATCTGAACAAGTCCTCGTGTCAAATTTCGCCGCTTTGAGTTTCAATGAGTTGCAGGGAACGAAAAGGTGTAACGAAAGGGTGTCAGAGATATTTTTTGAAGTTACCGGATCCCGGTTTCGCCGGGATGACGAGCAAAACGGAAGCGGCTCCCGGTTGCGTTTCAGGCACAGCACAACAGGCGCCCTCTCCTTTCCGCTCCCCACCACCTCACTCCTCCTCCACATGCGGCTTCCACGCCGCGCTGAGCTGCTTCTGCACGGTGGGCGGCACCGCTTCGTAGTGGCTGAGGTCGAGGCTGTAGCGGCCGCGGCCGCCGGTCATCGACTTCAGTTCGGTGGGTGGTCGGTGAGTTCGGCCAACGGGGCCTGCGCCTTGATCACCAGTTCGCCGCCGCGCTGGGTGTCGGTGCCCAGGATACGCGCTTGCCGGCGAGGCCGTCGCTGGCGGCTTGTGTAGTTATGCAAAAATTTGCATAATCGTCGCATGAAGCCCCTGGTGTTCCTCGGCAGCAGTCAGGACGATCTGCGCGCGATGCCGGCACCGGTGCGGCACGCCATGGGCATGGAGTTGATGCGCGTGCAGTTCGGCGGCGAGCCCGCGGACTTCAAGCCTATGCCGGCGGTCGGGCCGGGTGCGTACGAGGTGCGGCTGCGTGAGGCGAATGGTGCCTGGCGCACGATCTACGTGGCCAAGTTCGCGGAGGCGGTCTACGTGCTGCATGCCTTCCAGAAGAAGACGCAGAAGACGGCCAAGGCCGATCTGGACCTGGCCGCGCGACGCTACAAGCTGATTGGAGGTTGAGTCATGAAGAAGAACGATCCCCGCTGGGACGACACGCGCCGCATCGAGGGCAGCGGCAACGTGTTCGTGGACATGGGCTTCGATCCGGCTGAGGCGGAGGTGATGCGACTGCGCGCGGAGGTGATGCTGCGCATGGAGCAGTTGCTGCGCGAGAAGGGTTGGACGCAGGCCGAGGCTGCGCGCCGGCTGGGCGTGACTCAGCCGCGCATTTCGCGGATGGTGAAAGGGCGCTGGGAAGATTTCAGTCTGGACATGTTGCTGACGCTGGCGGCGCGTGCCGGCCTGCATCCGAGGCTGCGATTGGCGGCCTGAATCGAGGGAACGAAGCGGGATCCGGCAAAACCCCTCTCCCTGCGGGAGAGGGGCAGGGGTGAGGGTTCGGGCGGGAGCGCACGGCTTCATCGCCAATCCGAACCCTCACCCCCACCCCTCTCCCGAGGGGAGAGGAGCTCTACAGCTCAACGCCTCACTCCTCCTCCGCATGCGGCTTCCACGCCGCGCCGAGCTGCTTCTGCACGGCGGGTGGCACCGCTTCGTAGTGGCTGAGGTCGAGGCTGTAGCGGCCGCGGCCGCCGGTCATGGATTTCAGTTCGGTGGGGTAGTCGGTGAGTTCGGCCAGCGGGGCCTGCGCCTTGATCACCAGTTCGCCGCCGCGCTGGGTGTCGGTGCCCAGGATGCGCGCGCGCTTGCCGGCGAGGCCGCCGGTGACGTCGCCCACGCTGCTCTCGGGAATCGCCACCTCGACGTTGACGATCGGCTCCAGCACGATCGGCTGCGCCTTGCCGACGGCGTCGAGGAAGGCCTTCTTGCCGGCGCTGACGAAGGCCACTTCCTTCGAGTCGACCGGGTGGTACCGACGTCCCCCCGGTTGTGAGTAGCACCGCAGTTTGGAGTCCAATCCTCCAACCGAAGGAGATTGGACGTGAAGAAGCGCTTTTCCGAAGAACAGATCATCGGCTTCCTGCGTGAGGCGGACGCCGG
>Ga0209916_1000480_pt1 | contig 60762 bp, 63 predicted proteins | sample ThiBio_1000_plan_FD_183956 | JGI IMG/M metagenome (GOLD analysis project Ga0209916, IMG submission 183956) | Wastewater bioreactor microbial communities from Cape Town, South Africa - Thiocy_solids_2 (SPAdes) | ecosystem: Engineered > Bioreactor > Thiocyanate-remediating > Anaerobic-Aerobic ... | reverse complement strand
CTTTGTTGCGCGGCCGCATCAGGGCCGGGGAGGGCGACCTGCTGGCGCGTCTCGAGAGCTGGATGCGCCCCGACCAGCGCGGCTGGCTGTTCAACAACGAGGAGGACCAGTTCTCCTTGTCGAGCGTGTTCGGTTTCGACATGACGCGGGTGCTCGACGATCCCGTCATTCGGACCGCAGCGCTGATGTACATTTTCCACAGGACCGAGGAATTGCTCACCGGCGACCCGGTGATGATCTTCCTCGATGAAGGCTGGCGGTTGCTCGACGACGACGTCTTCGCCTTCTTCATTCGCGACAAGCTCAAGACCATCCGTAAGCAGAACGGCATTGTCGGGTTCGGCACCCAGTCGGCCGCCGACATCGTGCGGTCGAAGGCGTCGAACACGCTGATCGAACAGACCAGCACCAATATTTTCTTCCCGAACCCCAAAGCCGATGACGAAAGCTATCAAAAGGCGTTTCGCCTTTCCGGGCGCGAGGTCGCCTGGATCCGCGGCACGGTACCGGAAAGCCGCTCATTCCTGATCAAGCACGGCCGCGAGAGTGTGGTGGCGCGGCTCAATCTCGCCGGCATGCCGGACCTGATCAAGGTGCTGTCCGGGCGAACAGAGACGGTCGCGGAGCTCGATGCGCTGCGTGCCCGCGTCGGCGACGACCCGGCCGTGTGGCTGCCGATCTTCATGGGGAGAAACCAGGCATGAAACTCCGGATGGTGATCATCACGGCGACATTCTTGTCGGGCATTGCGCCGGCCCTCGCGGATATTCCCGTCAACGACGCGGCGCAATTGACGCAGCGCTCGCAGACCGCCGGCACGACCGTGAAACTCGTCCCGGTCACAACGCAACGCCAGGACGCCAACAGTGGCGTCAAATGCGCGGTGACGACGGGCAAGAAGGCGAACGTCACCAATCCGACCGTGCAGCCACAGGCGGGCGCTGGCAGCCAGGCCATCCAGACCTATGGTCCCGATTTGCCAGCGACGCCCGATCCGAATGCGCAAGGCGCGGCCCTCAATAGCCAGACCTTGTTCAAGTCGAGTGGCGACGTGGTGGCCGGGCTCGACGCCAGCCGCTCGACGATGTCAGCGGCTCAATTGGCATTCCAGGCGGCTGGCCAGCAGGTCGGAACCGCGCCGACGGTGATGGGCGCGATCGATATGAACAGCGCCGCCCGCCTGCAAAACAACCTTGCCTGGAATAGTGCGATCGGCTCCGCCAATCTCTGGGTGACCGCGCTCAACGCCCTCAATCTGGCACTGAACAGCGACTTGAGCCGCACGGCGCTCGGCATGCGCGCGACGGCGAGCGCGACCCAGCCGACGTCGGGTCCGGTCTGCCCCGTCGGCATGGCCGGCTCCGGGACGGCGGCCGATCCCTGTCGGGCGCCATCGGCTTGCTCGACCACGCCGCCGGGTTCGCCGGCGGACCCTTCCTGCGTGAGCGCGCGCTATGTCGACACCGACGGCAACGTCATCTTTTACCTCGCCCAGGTTCAGAACGCCGCCAACACCGGCACTGCCGGCACGAATGCAGCGCTGACGATCGCCGATGTCACCGCGGCGCTTGCCGCGATTTCCACCAACAGCCGCTAGGGAGGTTCCAATGCGTTGGATGTTCAAGCTTGCCATATTGACGCTGGCTCTGACGGGGACGCTGCCGGCGATGGCGCAGGTCCCGGTCATCGACAGCGCCAACCTGACCAAGGCGCAAGAGATCGCGACCAGCACACAGCAAATACTCACGGCGGATCAACAGATCCTGCAGTTCACGCAAAAGACCCTGCAGGCGGTGACGGGTGACCGATCTTCGCAGGCTCAAGGCACGCTTGCGCAGATGGCGCTCGGCGGCGGCTTCTCGATGGCGCAAGCGCCGTCGCTCGGCTCGGTCATTTCGGGCGGAGCCTTGTCGTTCGCTGGCATGGGATCGGCGTCTCAGAACATCGTCTCCACGCTGATCAACGGGCTGCAGCTCGTGCAAACCATCACCGGGCTCGTCAACGGCCAGAGCCACCCGGCCGACACGGCTTACAAGAACTCGGTCAATGTCGCAGCCACGCTGTCAGGGCTGATCAACTCGACGCAGGGCGCTGTGCAGCAGCGGTCCTCTGCCTTCACGCAAGGCGGCCAGCAGATCGGACAAGCGCAGGATCTTAAAGGCAGCGTCGATCAGAACACCCAGGTGCAGATCCAGACCGGGCAGACGATCAATGAGCTCAACGGCGTCGTCAACAACGCAGCGGCAGCCGCCAATCAAGCAAATCTCGACCGGATCGCCGCGGAATCATCCGCCGCCCGCGCGATGAAGTTCACGCAGCAGTAATCAAAGCGGTGGGGGAAACGTGTCAAAGCGTGCTCTGGTTCTCGTTGTCATCGTCGCCATCGGTGTTGGCGTGGCGATCGGCTATTACGGCCTTCCGCAGCGCCATGCGCCGACCATCGGCACAGGGGCCATCGGCAGCCAGGAGGATGCGGCCAAAGCGGCGTCACGCGCCATGACATTCACCCAACCGAAGGCGCCGGCCCCGTGAAGCGCATTGTGACATTCACCGCGTTGACAATCGTCGTCACCGCGCTTGCCGGCTGCGCCTACAAGCCGCTCAAGGCGCCGTGTTCTCCCGACGAAGGCGGGACGCCGCTCGCCTATTCCGACCTTCCGACGCCCGCGGTGCCCGAGCCGCTTCAACGCCTCGACCGCTGCGGTCCGATGCGGCCGATCTGAGAGGCGCGATGGCCAATAGCTTCAATATCACGTCGCTGCTGCAATCGGTCGACCAGCTCGGTCAGAACTACGTCTCGACCGCCTATCAGGCACTGGCGAACGCCGCGACGTCGGGCGGCGCAACCAGCGTCACCGGCTTGCTGCTCACGCTCTATGTGATTTTCTGGGGTGTCGGCATCTGGCAGGGCACCGCGACCGGCGGTCCTGCCGACCACGCGTTCCGCCTGTTTCGTGCGGCGCTGATCTACACCATGGCGACAAAATGGGGTGACTTCCAGACGCTCGCCTACAATTTGCTCAACGACGGTCCGTCCGCCATCGGCAACGCGTTGTTGAGCGCGGTGACGTCCGCCAACAACACGGGCACATCCGCCAACCTGAATTCCGTTAACGGCGTCCAGTCAGCACTACAGAACATGTGGGACACGACCAACAGCGCGACCGAGGCATTTCTCCAGAATGCCGGCATTACGAACTGGGGGCCCTACATCTTCGCCGCCGTCTTCTATGTGGTGATGGCGATCCTGATCGGCTTCGCGCTGTTCCTCATCGTGCTGTCGAAGATGTTCATGTGGCTGCTGCTCGCATTGGCGCCGCTGTTCATCATCCTGCTGCTGTTCGGGGTCACGACGCGGTTCTTTAGCGGGTGGCTCAGCTCATTGGCGCAGTATTTTCTGGTGCAGGTGCTCGTCTATGCGTTTCTCGCCTTCTACGTCTCGCTGATCCAGCAGACGATCGACACCCTCAACGGCGTCGCCAATTCCAAGTCGGCGACCTGGGCGACGATTGGTCCCGTCGTGCTGCTCGCCATCATCGGCATCCTGCTGCTGAGCCAGATCAACAACATGGCGGCGGCGCTCGCCGGCGGCGTGCCGATTTTTGCGCCGCGCATCGGTGCAGTGCTCGCCACAGCCACGGGCTATCGAATGGGGGCCGCGGCCAATCGCGCCCGTCTTGCCTTCCGTAACCCGCTGAATCCGGCCTCGATGTCGCGCCGTGAAGAACTGGCATCGCGCCAGCGCGCGCGCGTCGGTCTCCGCGCCGCATCGTGGGCGCAATCAGCGGAATTCCGGCGTCTTGCGGACCAGCTGCGCAATCCCGGCACGACGCCTTCCCAGGGCGGTGGAGGGCGGCCATGACGGAAGCCGCGACCACGGAACCCGCGCGCGTCGACCCGCACTACTACGTCGACGCCGCGACCTGGGAACGCGATATCGCCCGGCGAAACCGCAATTCCCGTGCTCTGGCCTGGATCGTCGCGACTGTGATGACCGTGGTCGCGGTCGCAGCGCTCGGCACGCTGGCCCTGCTGGTCCCGCTCAAGACCTACGAGCCTTATATGGTCGTCGTCGACAAGACGACCGGCTTCGTCGAGGTGAAGCGCCCGATGGCCGAAGGCCCGCTGACCCAGGACGAAGCCGTGACGACGTTCAACATCGTCCGCTACATCAAGGCGCGCGAGACTTACGACCCGAAGGCGTTGAAGGAAAATTTCGATCTGGCGCAATTGCTGGCGACCGGCGACGCTGCGCGCGAGCTCACGGAAATCTATTCCCCCGCCAACCCAACCAACCCCGTCAAGGTCTACGGCTCCAACACCGTCGTCGCAGTCACCATCAAATCGGTGACGTTCCCGAACAACCGGACAGCGCTGGCGCGATTCTCCACCGAGGAAAAGTCATCGACCAACATCATCACGCGCAACTGGGTCTCGCTGGTGCGGTTTCGCTACACCTCCGTGCCGATGCGCAATGAGTGGCGATTCGACAATCCGCTCGGCTTCCAGGTGTTGGAGTATCGCCGCGATCAGGAAACGGCGCCATCGCCCGGAACGGCGGGGGCACAGCAATGAACAGGCGCTGCATTGTCGTCAGTCTGATCCTCTGCATCACGGCCGGCGCCGCGCATGCTGAGGCTTTGCCGCGCCCTGGTCGGACCGATTCACGTGTCCGGGATGTCATCTACAATAGGGATAACGTCACTGCGATCGACGCCAGCTACGGCACCTCGACGATGATCGAGCTGCAGCCGGACGAGAAGATCGAAACACTGGCGCTCGGTGACTCGATCGCTTGGAAAGTCGAACCCAACCGCAAGGGCGACATCATCTTCGTCAAGCCGGTCGACAAGAACGCGATATCGAACCTCAACGTCGTCACGGACAAACGCATCTATTCGTTCCTGCTGCGGTCGAACACGCGGCCGCCGTCCGGTCAGATCTATGCAGTGCGATTCCGCTTTCCAGACGATGAAGCGAGCGCAAAACTGCTGGCTGAAGCCAAGCAGCGCGCTGCAAATCCGAATCTCAAAGACCTCAACATCGCCAACGCCAACAGCGACTATGGCTACAAGGGCTCCTCAGTGAACAAACCCGTCGCGGTGTTCGACGACGGGACCAAGACCTGGTTCCGCTTCGAAGGCGAGACGCCGGCGATCTATATCGTCGACGCCGATCGCAATGAAAGCCTGATCAATTTCCGGACCGAGGGACCCTATGTCATCGTCGACAAGGTCTCGCCGCAGTGGACGCTGCGCAACGGTCAGGAATCGACCTGCATCTTCAATCGCCGTCTCGCCAACGTGCATGAGCCGAACGGGCTGGAGCCCTATGCGCCGCAACGTGTCGGTGCGGCCACGACCGTGGGAGGCTGATCATGCCGACACCGGATGACTATCGCTCATTCGAACTGGAAGCTGCGGCGGCAACCTCGGTCGCCCGCGGCCGAACTGCACTCGGCAGTTTTTTGAAATTTGGGGTTCCGATCGGCGCGTTGATCGTCGCGGCATGGATGATTTACGGCACAGTGGCCCGACGTTCGCACACGCTGACGACGCCGGACAAGGAAGAGTTCACGACCACGCAGTTCCCGGCGCCGTCACTCTCGACGCCGCGTGTGCAGACCAATCAGGGCACCATCGTCATTCCGCAAGCGCCCGCGGAGCCCGCCCCGCCACCTCCTCCGGTCGCGCCGCCTCTTGCGTTACCGGCGCCGCCGCCGCCAGAGCCTCCGCTGGCAGCGGCACCACCCAATGACGACGAGGCCCGGCGTCTGGCTGAGCTTGAACGTCAACGACTCGAAGAAGAGCGGCGGCGATGGGAACGGCTGCGCGCGCCGCAAGTGATCGCCGATAACGCCGCCGCCGCAGCGAACGGCGCAAATCCGGATGACGGCAGCAGGGCTGCGAGCGGTCCGGAGGATGATCCCAACCGGCGCTTTCTCGCTTCCGTGTCCGCCGCAGGGGTCGAGGTCTCACGCGCGACCAAGAACAACCGGATCGACGCCCTGGTGGCGCAAGGCACCATGATCCGCGGCGTGCTCGAGACCGCGCTGCAAAGCGACCTCCCAGGCATGGTGCGCGCGGTCGTCACCGAAAACGTCTGGTCATTCGACGGACGGCGGGTGCTGATCCCAGCGGGAAGCCGGCTTGTCGGCGAATACAAGTCGGGCATCGCTCAAGGCCAGACTCGCGTCTTCGTGGTCTGGACGCGCATGCTGCGCTCCGACGGCGTCTCTGTGCAACTGGGATCGAACGGAACGGACGATCTCGGGCGCGCGGGCAACGCCGGTTTCGTCGACAACCATTATCTGGAGCGCTTCGGCTCTGCGGTCATGTTGTCGCTCGTCGGCGGCGTCTCGCAGTTCCTCAGCGCCTATGGACAGAATACCAACAACACCAACGGCAATGGCACGATCATCACCACAACGGATCCTGTCACCGGCATCGTGACGCAGACGCAGACCGGCGTGAACCAGAACCAGTTGAGCCTACAGGCTCGCCAGATCGCCGCGCAGAACGTCTCGCAGACCCTGACCAACATCGCGCAGGACGCGCTCCGCAACTCGATCAACATTCCACCCACCATCTATCTCGACCAGGGGACGCGGATCATCGTCTTCGTGCGACGCGATCTCGACTTTTCCGCCCTCTATCCGGACCCGGTCAAGGAAGCCCTGAGGGAGCTCAAGCGTGAACGCGCTGGCGCGAAGTCTGACGGTCTTCATTGACCGCGCCCTTGATCCGATCAGGCCCTGGCTCGACGATGACCAGGTCGTCGAGATCTGTGCGAATGGTCCGGGCGAGGTCTGGATCGAACGCTTCGGACAGGCCGCGATGGAGCGCCATGAGGTGCCGGGCCTGACCGAGCACGCCATCCGGCACCTGGCCGAGCGGGTCGCCGGACATTCGGGCCAGAGTGTCAACGAAGAGCATCCGCTGCTGTCGGCCGCGCTGCCGACCGGGGAGCGCTTTCAGGGAGTGATGCCGCCGGCGACGACGGCGGGAGGCGCCTTCGCGATCCGCAAGCAGGTCATCAAGGAAATGCGGCTCGACGACTATCGCAAGCTTGGTTCGTTCGAGAAGGTGACGACGGCGGGGGAGGGCGCACTGTCGGAAACCGACCGGCGGCTCTGCGAGCATCTCGATGCCGGCCGTATCGAGGATTTCATCCGGCTCGCTGTGGTCAGCCGCTACTCGATCCTGCTGTCGGGCGGGACAAGCTCCGGCAAGACCACCTTCCTGAATGCCATCCTCAAGGAAGTCCCGGTCGAGGAGCGCATTATCACCATCGAGGATACGCGGGAGGTCAATCCGCTGCAGAAGAATTACCTGCCGCTGGTGGCCTCGAAGGGCGACCAGGGCGAAGCGCGTGTCACGGTCGAAACCTTGCTGCAGGCTTCGATGCGGCTGCGCCCGGACCGCATCTTCCTCGGCGAGATCCGCGGAGCCGAGGCCTATTCGTTCCTGCGCGCGATCAACACTGGACATCCGGGCAGCATCACCACCGTGCACGCCGACAGCCCGGCCGGCGCCTTCGAGCAGCTTGCCTTGATGGTGATGCAGGCCGGGCTTGGCCTGCGGCGCGACGAAATCGTCGCCTACATCAAGTCGGTCCTGCCGATCGTCATCCAGCAGACGAAGGTAGGCGGCTGGCGCGGCACATCGGCGGTACATTTCTCGCGCATGGCGGAGTGGCGGCAGGAGCGAGAGGCCAGCAAGCCGCAACCGGGGAAGGGCCGTCATGGCGCGCGTCGTCGCCTATAGGATCGGCGTCGCCATCCTGCTCCTGCTCGCCTTCTGGCTGTTGTGGAGCATGGCCTACGAGGTCGTCGTCGCCTTGCGCTGGGCGCCGAGCAAATTCTCGAGCGAAGGCGCGTCGCGCTGGGCTCTGTTCCGGATGCAGAACGCCGATCGGTCCGCCGACTTCTTCCTGATCGCCTGGCGTCATTTCTATGACCGCCTCATCTACGCGCCGACGCGGATAGAGGCGCTCCTGCGCGCCGGCTACGCCGCTGCGGCCGTCGTCGCGCTCGGCGCCGGCGGCACCGTCTTCGCTTACGTCAACCGTCGCCAGATGCCTTACGGGTCGGCGCGCTTCGGCAGCGTCATGGAGGCGGCGAAGCAAGGCCTGACGGGCAAGCGCGGCATCGTGCTTGGCACCCTTAGCGGCGCGACGCTCCGCTCCGATGAGCCGGCGCACGTCCTGGTCGTAGGGCCGTCGCGTTCGGGAAAGGGCACCGGCTTCGTCCTCCCAAACGGCTATCTCTGGGAGGGCTCGGCGGTCTTCTTCGATCCCAAGCGAGAGAACTTCGATGCACTCTCGAACCACCGCGCGGCGCTTGGCAACAAGGTGTTCATGTTTTCGCCGGGCTCGAATGACACGCACCGCTACAATCCACTCGACTTCGTGCGCCGCGACGAGCGCATGGCGACCGACTGCCTCGTCGTCGCGTCGTTCGTGATCCCGGAGAAGGCCGACGACACCTGGGCCGGAGCAGGCCGTCTGCTGCTGTCCGCACTGATCGGTTACGTGCTCGCCTCGCCGCTGATCGCCGGCGCGCAGCACATGCGCTCCGTCGCGCGGATGACGACGACCGGGAAAGACATCTCCTCAGTGCTCCGCGCGATCGTCAAGACGGAACGCCAGCACCTGCCGACCTGGGTCGTTGACAGCTTCAACCAATATATCGCACTCGAGCCCGAGACCCGCAACAGCGCCGTCTTCAACGTCAACATGGCGATGTCGCTGTGGAACAATGGCCTGATTTCGGCGGCGACGGAGACGTCGGACTTCGACATCCGCGAGCTGCGGCGCACGCCGATGACGATCTTCATCGGCTGCACGATCGCCGAGCTCTCAATCTTCCGGCCGTTGATCCGGATTCTCTTCCAGCAGATCCACGACCTCTTGATGGTGAAGATCCCGGGCGACGACGAGCCGCACCAGGTGCTGCTGATGCTCGACGAATTTTATCACGTCGGACGCATGGACTCGCTGATCTCCAAGATCACGATCAGCGCCGGCTACGGCTTCCGGATGGCGATCGTCATGCAGGACCTCGCGCAGCTCGACGAGCTCTATGGGAAGAACACGCGCATCACCACGGTGTCCGGCTCGCAGATCAAGCTGTTCATCCAGATCAACGACCTCGAGACGTCCGAATTCGTCTCAGAGATGCTCGGCGAGACGACGCAAATCTACAAGACGCCGCTCCAGCGGCCGGGGCAGGGCATCTTCGCACCCCGCGTCTGGGCGCCTCACTACACGCCGCGGCCATTACGCAGCCCGCTCGAACTGCGCGAGATGTCGGCGCGCCTGTCGATCCTGATGGTGAAGAATTCGCCGTCGTTCGAGCTAACGAAGATTAGACATTACCTCGATAAGCCGTATCGAAGTTATTATGAGCGCGGGAAAGGCTCCCCACCTGTGCTGCCGCGGCTGCGCACGTGGCGGGACGAGGCGCTGCAGGGCGCGATCAACCCCGCCGTGGAACCACCGGCAGAAGCGCCGCCACCCACAGCGCCGCCGGCGGCCGCTCGATCGCAGAAATCGACACCGCGGCGAACGACGCCGAAAGCAGCAGCCAAGACCAAGCCGACGCCGCAGCCCGCCGCTCCCTTAACGCTGACGCCGCAGCGGACGCCCGCGCCTCCGGCCGAGCCGAGGCGCAAGGCATTATCGCTTGGGGCTCAGCCGACAGCGCCTCCAGGCGAGAACTGCGATGTTCGCGAGATATTGGCTGCAGCGGTTGCCGATCAAGGCGACGATTTCGACGTTATGATCGATGCACTCAAGAGGGCTCCCGACCCCAAAGTGCAGGAAGCCGTTGCGATGCTGGACGCGTTGCATCGTTCGTTCGGCGCCGAGGAGAAATGATCACGTGCTCCGCGGTGCTGGGTGCAGCATAGGAGCAGAGCGCCTAGGCAAGAACGGCGGCAATGTGCGGGCGTGGCGGAACTGGTAGACGCAGTGGACTTCAAAATCCACATCTTCACGGATATCCGTGCGAGTCCAACCAACGTGGTGCTACCTACGATGAGCGTGCCAACGGCGAACACCCATAAGCGCCCATTATGCGAACACACACACACGCCGCGGAAGGCTTTAGAGTTCCCGCTGAATACGTTTGCGCGAACAGCGCATTGCAGTATCGCACCCCCTGGCATCATCTCCTAAGCTTACGGTTCCGCATCCGTCGGCTTGTTCGACAGGAGAATAAGAGCGATAAGAGCAGACAGGCTTAACAGCGATGAGATAACGAGCACCCCGCCCCCAAGTGGCTCCATGAGCAGTCCGAAACCTAGTGGCGCCAACGCCTGGCAAATACGCGAGGGCGCACCGAGCAATCCCAAGCGGTAGCCATAATTCTCGGGTCCGAAAAGCGCTAGAGGCAACGTACCTCTGGCGATCGTCAGAATTCCGTTTCCGGCTCCATGAAGAAGCGCGAAGCCGGCAGCGGCCCCTCCTCCGAGCAAGCCAATGACGCACGCACCGAGTGGATGCGTCACGCATGCCAGCCTTGTTGAGAAGATGGGATGGTAACGGCTAAGCAACCCGGCTTCCAGAAGTCGCGCGCCGACCTGCGCCGGTCCGATCATCGCGCCGGCGAAGACCGCTTGTGCGGGTGTCGCTCCAAATGCCTCAACGATGCGTGGAAGATGTGCCGCCATTGCGGAAGTCACGGTCCAAGCCGCCGCGAATGCAAATGAGAGGAGCACCATTGTCCGGTCGATGGCTATGTGAGGCTCGATCATTGGAGCATCTGACCGTCTAGCCACCCCGTCCTTAGGAAGAAAAAGTAGGTTCAGCGGAAGTCCAATGATGATGTGAGCGACGGCCCAAGCTACACATGTCCAGCGCCATCCGATCGTATCCACTCCCCACGCGCTGAGCGGCCAGCCGATGGTGCTTGCGAAGCCAGCGAGCAACGTGATGCCGGTGATGGCATTGCGGGCATTGTCACCATAAATACGGCCCAGCGCGCCGAACGCAGCATCGTAAAGACCGAGGCCCATTCCCACGCCGAGCAGAATCCAAGCCGCTGCTAGCAGCCATAATGACGTTGAGGCGCCAAGCAATAGCAAGCCTACCGCAAGAATTATATTTGAAGCCGATAAAACCAAGCGGCCGCCAACGAGATCAATCTGCCGTCCGACCCCTGGTCCAAGAAGCCCAGAGATGACCAGCGAAGCGGAAAAGACAGCAAAAAACCAGTTGCTAGATATGCCAAGGTCTCGCGAGATTGGATCCGCGAGAATTGCAGGCAAATAGTAGCTTGAGGCCCAGGCGAGCGTTTGCGTCGTGCCGAGCGCGAGAATGACCGGTAGCTGCCGGTTCTTCATGGCGGCCTTTAGGAACATCCGCATCCGCCCGCGCCCGCCGCTTTAGCAGTGGCGTCCTGCGCGCAACATGCGTCCGTCCCGGCCGGCGCTGGTCCACCGCAGCAGCCCGTCGAACTGCGCTCGCCGATCGAGCGCGTACAGACTCCGGTTTCCGGTAGCACCAGTTCGACACGTTCGGCCGCCTCTCGGTCGCCGGCAATCTCGGCCGCGATCGATCGCACTTGTTCATAGCCAGTAATCATCAAGAAGGTCGGTGCACGGCCGTAAGACTTCATTCCGGCGAAGTAGAACCCTGGTTCGTCCTGTGCGAGCTCTCGAGCACCATGGGGACGGACCGTGCCGCAGCTATGCTCATTGGGGTCGATGAGCGGCGCCAGTGCAACCGGAGCTTCAATCGCCGAGTCGAGCCGCGTGCGGAGCTCGCTGACAAATGAAAAATCTGGACGAAATCCGGTCGCGACGATCAACTCATCGGCCTCGACGCGGCGTGCGTTGCTGGCCAGACCGGTCGCTATTCTGAGCTTTCCTCGATGCGTTGCAAGACGAGTGACGGCGAAGCCGGATTCGATACGCATGCTCCCGGCATGCACCAGCTTCGCGAAGGCGCTGCCAAGTTCCCCGCGTGCGGCCAGCTTGTCATTGGCGCCGCCTCCAAACGCCCTGGCAGGATCGGTTCCACGAAGAAGCCAGATCACATCGGTCTCCGGATGCTCTCCCTTCAGCGCGGCGAGCTCGATGAGCGTGCCTATGGCAGAGTGGCCGGATCCTAAAACTGCCACCACCTTGCCAGCGTACCGAATCCGCGCGCGGCCGAGAACATCCGGCATGCCGTAAGCGATCTGATTGGCGTGCTCCTGCTCGCCAAAGGCGGGCAAACCATTCGCGCCAATCGGATTTGGCGACGACCACGTTCCTGACGCATCTATCACGGCGTCTGCTTGGACCGTTTCGAGGCCTTTCCCGTTTTGATAGCGAATCTCAAAGGGTGCTGCCTCCCGCCCACGGGTCTTGGCCTTATCGAACCCCAGGCGTGATATCGCGGTAACACGGCTCGACGTTCGAATGACGTCCTTCAGGACCGTTCGTGTCGCCAGCGGATCGAGATAGCGATCGATGAATTCGCCACCCGTTGGATAGATGTGAGGCTCGGGAGAATTCCAGCCCGCCACGGCAAGAAGGCGCTCTGCGGCGCGGTCGATATTATATTCCCAGGGCGAGAACAATTGCACATGGCGCCATTGACGGATTGCATGACCCGCTTGATCGCCTGCTTCCAGCACGAGCGGCGTCACACCGCGCTCGAGGAGATGTGCCGCGGCGGCAAGACCAACCGGTCCTCCCCCGATAATCGCAACAGTCTTGACGTTTGTCATTTGCCTTTTCCGATATTTCTAGAAGCATGGAATTTATACGCAAAAAAAATCAAGCTGCCGTTTTCGTATCCTGACAATCTGCTTTGACCTCGTCGGCGCAACATTCGGCCATCAGGAAGTCCACCAATCCACGCATCATTACGTAATTCGCATGACAGATCAGAGTCGTTGATTCACGTACCTGCGAGACGAGTCCGACGGTGATCAACGCCTTGATATGATGCGAGAGCGTTGAGGGTGGCACCTTCAGCCTGTCTTGCAAGCGCCCCACGGTCAAACCAGTCGCGCCAGCACGAACCAGAGCCCGATATATCTTTAGCCTTGTCGGATTGCCGAGCGCCTCGAGGCGCTCGGCAGCATCATCTATTTTCATACCGAATACCCTTATTACCATCAACCACGGGAGTCAACCGTATTTCCAGAATAATCGAAGTTCTGTGACGAGCCGGGCGGCGCACTTACGGCCGAGTGATCGGTGCCCATCCGGGAGCACCGATCATTCAGACCTTCTTGTTTTTGGGTCGCTCAGCATATAGCTATTAGTTCAATATCTCTTGAGGACTTGAGTAGTGGACGAAAAGAAAGCGTTGGCGGCCTTTGCCGCACTCTCACAGGAGACACGTCTCCAGATTGTGCGTCAGCTCGTCATAGCCGGACGGGACGGTATGGCCGCGGGAGCGATTGCGCAGACGATGGGCGGAGCGTCCTCATCGCGCACGTCTTTTCATCTCAGCCAGCTTGAGCACGCGGGCCTCCTCACGTCGCGGCGCGAAGGACGCTCCATCATCTATAGCGCTGATTATTCGATGCTGGCGGCCCTGGTCAAATTTCTGATGCATGACTGCTGCCAGGGCCATCCCGCCGTCTGTGATGCGGCGATCGCCGCCCTCGCTTGTGGTGCTTCCGGGCGCGATGCCGCACCCTCAATGCAATCCTGACCGCAGCGCACCTCGGTCAGTTCTTCAAGGACACCCCGTTCGCCGCGGAGGGCGAACCTAAAAGGAGAAATGTGACAATGGATGTCATCATCTACCACAACCCCGACTGCGGAACATCACGCAATACGCTTGCCATGATCCGTAACGCAGGCATTGAGCCGCATATCATTGAATATCTAAAAACTCCGCCGGTGCGAGGGCTGCTCGTACAACTCATCGATCGCATGGGGATCAGGCCTCGCGACGTGCTTCGACAGAAAGGAACACCATATGGTGACCTTGAGCTTGGTAATCCGGCTCTGACCGATGGCCAATTACTCGACGCTATGATGCAGCATCCGATCCTGATCAATCGCCCAATCGTGGTGAGTCCAAAAGGTGTCAGGCTATGTCGCCCCTCGGAAGCCGTTCTCGACCTTTTGCCGCCACAGCGGGGGGCATTCACGAAAGAGGATGGTGAGAAGGTCCTCGATGAGACCGGCCATCGTCTAATCTGAGACATCGGTGACCATCGTCGACCGGCCTAGTCGAGCACGTCGGCCTTCAGCATCTGGTGCGGCAGATACGTCCAAGCGAATTCGACTTCAAAGGAACTTCCATGTCTCTGCGTGCACTCAGTGAGCCCGACCATCTCCCAGCACTCGACCAACGTTTTGTTCATCTTCGCCCCGGCGCCGGGCTCGGCGCTGATGGCCATCCACCACGAATCCTGTTGCTCTACGGTTCGCTACGGGAACGCTCCTATTCGCGATTGGCAACAGAAGAAGCGGCACGTTTGCTGCAACACTTCGGTGCGGAAACCCGCATCTTCGACCCACGCGAACTGCCATTCCCCGACCAGGTCAGCGGCGACGACCATCCAGCGATCAAAGAATTGCGCGAGCACGCATTGTGGTCGGAAGGTATGGTCTGGTGCAGTCCGGAACGCCATGGGCAAATCACAGGACTCATGAAGGCGCAGATTGATCATTTGCCGCTCAGCCTGGGCGGCATGCGCCCGACCCAAGGCCGGACGCTCGCGGTGATGCAAGTATCCGGAGGCTCGCAGAGCTTCAACGCCGTCAACACGCTGCGCCTGCTCGGCCGCTGGATGCGGATGTTTACGGTACCGAATCAATCCAGTGTCGCTAAAGCGTTCGAGGAGTTCGACACAAACGGCAGAATGAAACCGTCGAGCTACTACGATCGCATCGTGGACGTGATGGAAGAACTTGTCAGGTTCACGATTCTGATGCGGCCCCACGGCTCTCAGCTCGTCGACCGCTATTCGGAGAGAAAGGCGGATGGCAAGCTCACCGACCCCAAGAGAGACCTGTCGTCGATCGCGATCGCTCCGCAACGAGCAACAGCTTGAACGGGGCGGATCGCAGCGTCGTCGTCATTGGCGGCGGCCAAGCAGGCCTCGCGATGGCCTATTATCTTCGTCGAGCCGAAGTCGATTTCGTCATCGTCGACGCCGGTTCCGGTTCTGGTGGCGCATGGGTCCACACATGGGACTCTCTGCGCTTGTTTTCTCCGGCTGCCTACAGCTCGCTTCCCGGGTGGCCGATGACCGCCACTAAAGGCAGCGGTTATCCCAGCCGTGACGAAGCTATCGACTATCTCACGCGCTACGAAACTCGCTATGAATTTCCGATCGACCGGCCGCGCATAGTCGAAGCGGTCGAGCGCGATGGCAATTTCTTGCGATTGCGTTGCCAGGATGGAGAATCATATCGCACTCAGGCTGTCGTGAGCGCCACCGGTACCTGGTCCAAGCCTTACGTTCCGGACTACCCGGGGATCACCTATTTTACCGGTATGCAGCTGCACTCGGCGCACTACAGAAACGCCAACCCGTTCGTCGGCAAGCGCGTCGCCGTCGTGGGTGGCGGCAATTCCGGAGCCCAGATATTGGCCGAAGTTTCTCGGGTTGCCGAAACGATCTGGATTACCCCCAGAGAACCCGCCTTCCTTCCGGACGAAGTCGATGGCCGGGTGCTGTTCGAGCGAGCGACAGCACGCGTTCGTGGCGACGATATCGATGCGACAGTGTCAGGCCTCGGCGACATTGTAATGGTGCCATCTGTGAAAGAAGCGCGCGAGCGGGGCGCCCTGAAGACCGTGCGGCCGTTTGAGCGGCTGACACCAACGGGACTCGCGTGGCACGACGGAACGATTAGCAAGGTTGACGCTGTCATTTGGTGCACCGGCTTTCTGCCCGCGACGGATCATCTAAAGCCCCTTGGCATCGTTACAGCGGACGGGAAAGTGAAAGTTGTTGATCAGCGCTCGGTCGACGAGCCGCGGCTTTGGCTTGCCGGATACGGCAATTGGACTGGTGCAGCGTCTGCGACCCTGATCGGTGCCGCTCGGACGGCGCGTGATCTCGCGCCGCGCATTGTCAACGCCGTCGCGGAAAGCCAGCCTCCCGTCGGATAGCGTTGGTGATACAATGTCCGAAAGTAGCGGATGGAAAGCGTTCGATCGCTCCGCCCGGACCATATCTCGCGAGTGCGGCTCTGGAGCCGAGTAACAGGATGAATATTAGCGTCAAATGATAGCGTGCCGAACTCTCGCCGAGATCCATTCACTGACAAGAACCGTACCGAGGATCAGGAGAAGGATCAGGGTCACCTGTGGCCAAGCCAGAGTGTTGAGGGACGCCTCCAAGTTCAGGCCGATGCCGCCGGCGCCAACGAGGCCGAGCACCGTTGACTCGCGGATATTGATGTCCCAGCGGAATACCGTGATGCCGGCAAAGGCTGGCGTGATCTGTGGAACGATTCCCCAAGCGAGCGTTTGCGATTCGGATGCTCCCGTCGCGCGGATAGCCTCGACCTGCGCTTCGTCGACCTCTTCGATCGCCTCATAAAGCAGCTTGCCAATGAAGCCGACTGATCGCAACGCAATGGCGATGATGCCGGCGAGCAGACCAGGCCCGAGGATCGAGACGAGAAGCAGTGCCCAGACAATCGCATTGATCGACCGCGACGAGACGATCACAAGGAGCGCGGCCGGACGAACCAAAGTGACGCTCGGCGTCGTGTTGCGCGCCGCCAGAAAGGCCACTGGGACAGAAATCACGATGGCGAGCGCCGTCCCGAGCGTGGCGATATTCAGTGTATCCCAGAGCGGTTTCACGAGATTCGGAAAATACGACCAGCGGGGCGGCACCATGCGCGATCCGATGTCGGCAATCTGGATTGGTGCATCCCAGACATAGACCCAGATCGTGTCTTCGGTCATCACGCGCCAGCAGAACACGGTGAAGGCGATAACAAGAAGCCAACCGAGCCAGATCGCAAGGTCTGCTCGGGTGGTGCGCCGTCGCCACAGCGGACGGCCATCGGGAAGACGGGTGACCGGCATCACCGCACCCATTTCCGGACGACGCTCGAAGTATATTCGCTGGCCATGACGATGGCGATGATCAAGATCAGCACGGCTGCGGCGCTATCGAACTCGTAGCGGTCGATAGCCGTGTTGAGGGTGGCGCCGATGCCGCCGGCGCCCACGATTCCGACGACGGCCGACTCCCGGAAATTGATATCGAGGCGATACAGCGAGAGACCGATCAGCCTCGGCGCCACTTGAGGCAGCACGCTGTAAGCGAGAAGCGACGCCCAACCGGCCCCGGTGGCACGGATCGCCTCGACCGGAGCGGGATCGATATCTTCGATGTCCTCGGCCAGCAGCTTGGAGAGAAAGCCGATGGTCGCGAAGGACAAGGTCAGGAAACCCGCGAACGGACCGAAGCCCACCATGGCGACCAAGAGGATCGCAAGGATGATCTCCTGCAGCGACCGCGACACGGCGATGATCGCGCGACAAACATAATAGACCGGGCGGGTTACGACATTACGCGCCGCGCCAACGCCGATCGGGATGGAGATCGCGATGCCGACGGCCGTGGATGTCACCGTCATGGTGAGGCTTTCGATCATGCCTTGCAGGATGTCATCCCAGCGGGTCGAGAAATTCGGCTGCAGAAAACCCGCGATGAACCGGCCGCCGCGCTCCAGCCCGTCGATCACCCGCGCCCAGTTCACCTCCACCGTGCCGAGCGCCAGCGCCAGATAGACGGCGACGCTGACAATCAGCCCTCGCCGCAGCCACGGATTGGCGATCAGCGGCTGTGGCCGCCAGCGGCGCCCGGTGCTCGCAACGTCTGTCACAATGCCGCAGCCACGCGTCCAGATGAGGTGGAAGCAACGACACTCATGCGGGGTCTTCCCTCGTCGGTTTGATCCTCCTCCGCCCCATCCGCGTCCCGGCTGATGGTTTTCGACCAGTCTTCCTCGCCATAGATCGTGGTCAGCACGGTGGGATTAAGCGCCGCCGGAAGGCCGTCGAACACGATGCGGCCGGACTTCAGGCCGACGATGCGCTGCACGAACATTTGGGCGAGTGCCACATCGTGGATATTAACAACGGCCGCGAGGCCGCGCTCGGCACAGACCTCGACCAGAAGCCGCATGATCTGGCGGGAGGTCTTTGGATCGAGGCTCGCCGTCGGCTCGTCGACGAGCAGAATATCGGGCTCCTGCACCAGCGCGCGGGCAATGCCGACCCGTTGGCGCTGACCGCCTGAGAGCTCATCGGCACGCTTGTCGATGTGATCCATGAGGCCGACCCGCTCCAGCACGGCGAAAGCACGATCGATATCGGCCTGCGCAAAGCGCCGAAACCAGGAGCGCCAGAATCCGACATAGCCGAGCCGGCCGGAGAGTACGTTCTCCATGACGGTGAGGCGCTCGATCAAGGCGTATTCCTGGAAGATCATGCCCATGCGCCGCCGGATGCGCCGCAGTCCCGCTCGACCGAGGCCCGTGACCTCCGTCTCGCCGAGATGGATCCGGCCGGCGCTCGGCTCGACGAGGCGATTGACGCACCGAATGAGCGTGGACTTGCCCGCCCCGGACGGACCGATCAGTCCGAGCACCTGGCCGGACGGAACCGCGAGATCGACGGCGTCGAGCGCCTTGTCGCCTTTCGCATAGCGCTTGGAGAGTCTCTCGATCGTCAGCATCCCCGGCAAGGCCCAATTATCCGCGTCACTTGCAAGCGTAGCTGACGCCCATGGCCTCATCGACCTGACGGATTACGTTCCAATTTTCCTTGAAAGTGATCGGAATGAAAGCCTCCTGAGGCGGCTCGGAGGTCCGGAACTCCTTGAGAAGGGCCGTTCCCTCCCAATTGAAGGTGCGGAACGCCTCCTTGATCTTTTCGGCAAGTTCCGGCTTCAGATTGTAGACATAGCCGTAGCCGGTGGTGGGAAAGGTCTGCGATTTGTAAATCGATTTGATCTGTTCGGGTTTGACCACGCCGCGGGCGATCATACGTTTCATCACCGAGTTGGCCACCGCTGCTGCGGGGTAATCCTTATTCGCGACGCCGAGAATCGAGTTGTCGTGCTTTCCTGAAAAGACGGGCTCGTAGTCCTTTCCGGCGACGAGCTTGAACTGCGAGCCCAGCAAGGCCGACGGCGCCTTGTATCCCGAGTTCGACGTCTCGGAAGTGAAGGCCATTTTCTTGCCTCTAATGTCCTCGACCTTGGTGATCCCCGAGCCTGGATAAGTAATGATCTCCATCTCATAACCAAACTCACCGGTCTTTGACGCCATCATGGTGAAGGGTACGAACCCGGAGCAGGCGACCGCGATCGGATTGGAGCCGGTATTGAAACCCGCGACGTGGAGCCGCCCGGCACGCATCGCCTCGAGCTGTGCGGCGTTCGACTGGACGGGAAAAAACTGCACCTTCTTGCCCGTCACTTTCGCAAGATGGTCGAGAAATTCCGCCCACACTTTCGCATACACCGCCGGATCCTCCACCGGAGTGTAGGCAAAGATAAGCGTATCGGGATCCACCAACTTTGACGGATCGGTCGGCGTGTCGGCGACCATGTCGCTATTCGCGTCCGTGAAACGCGGGTCGAGCTTAAACTCGGCCTTCGCTAGACCCATGGAGAAGCCAGAAACTGCGAGAGCAGTCAGTGCGGCCAAGATACTTTTTTTCAGCATGATTTTGGTCCTCGTTGTGTGTCCAATGGGAGGGCCGGGACTGTCGACGTCTGCGATAATTCGCCTCCGTTCAACGCGTAGCCGACACCGCGAATCGTGCGGATCGGATCATGGCCACGATGCTGTTTCAGTGCCTTGCGCAATCGACCGACATGCACATCGATCGTCCTTTCGTCGATGTCACTGTCACGTCTCCAAACCGCTTGGAGAAGCTGCTCGCGCGTGAAAACACGATCCGGATGTTGCAGCAGAACCTGTAGAAGCCGGAATTCTGTCGGTCCGAGATGAACCTCTCGTCCACGCCGATAAACGCGATGGCTTACGGGGTCGAGTTCAACACCGTTCACCCGCGCGATCTTTTCAGCGGGTATGGCGGCGTTGCCTGCTAAGCCTTCCGTAATAGTGCTTTTGGAGGTACAGACGTCGTGACACACGACATCTTCCCGCAGATAGTGGCTTCCGTCATCGGCTGTCGCTACGCGCGCTGGAACGCATTTCATGGCACGTTGTTGCGCAACCTGGCGATACACAGTGCAATCGAATGGTTTCGTCGGATCTCCAGCATCAGATCCGCCGTCTTGCCGTGCACCATCCTCACAACCATCGTTGTCGACAACCACGAGTGCCACTTGATGCGTCAAGAACTTGCTGATTGGCCGCAAAAGTAGTCTGAGCGACTCCGGGTCTTGGATGATAAGGAGACGGGTCATCTGTCCGATCTCCTTCACGTTCCCGGATTCGGATCAACCCCCGGATGGAGTGTGCTGCTCGTGTCGAGCTTTGTACGCTCCTCTGCCGGAGTAGTTCCCGTAACGATGAAATAAACGTTCTCGGATATGTTGGTGACGTGATCGCCGATCCGCTCGATATTCTTCGCACAAAAGAGCAGATGCGCCGTACCAGCAATATCCTGATAGGTACGCGCGATATAATCGATCGATTCCTTAAAGAAGGCCGTATTCAAGAGGTCGATTTCGCCATCCGCGTCCCGAATTGCCATTGCCCGCGCCGCGTCCCGATCAGCGTAGGCAGCGAGTACCTGCCGAAGCTGATCTTGTGCAAGCGTGCTCATCTGCCGGATGCGCGCGGCGAGATCCTGCGGCGTCGGCTCGCTGCCGAGAGCCCCTGCCCGCTTTGCAATATTTTTCGCCAAATCACCGATACGCTCCAGTTCAGACCCGATCCGCGCCGCGGCCATAATGTCCCGCAAATCGACCGCCAAGGGTTGCCGCCGCGCAATGATCTGAATCGCCTCGTGCTCGACGCGCGCTTCGAGGACGTCAACTTGCCCATCCTGTTCTATGACTTTCGCTGCGGCCGCATCGTCACGGGTTAACAGCGCGTGGACGGCATCGACAAAGGCGCGGTCAACGAGCTCGCCCATTTGTAGAAGGTGGTCCTTCAATAAATTCAGATCGGCATCAAACGAACTGACGGTGTGCTTCGCTGTCGACATATCCCTCGCCTCTCTTCTGATCTTCTGGCTGCGTTGTTGAGTTGGAGGATCGGATCAGCCGAAACGGCCCGTGATGTATTCTTCGGTTCTTTTGTCTTTCGGTTTATTGAATATATCCGACGTGTTCCCGTATTCGACGAGTTCACCAAGGTACATGAAGGCCGTATTACTTGAGATGCGAGCGGCCTGCTGCATGTTGTGGGTGACGATCACGATCGTAAAATCAGCCTTGAGTGTGTCGATGAGTTCTTCGATGCGCGCCGTTGAGATCGGATCGAGGGCTGAGGTCGGCTCGTCGAGAAGTAAGACCTCGGGACGAAGCGCGATACCGCGCGCGATACAGAGCCGCTGCTGCTGCCCTCCCGAAAGGCTCAACCCACTTGCGGCAAGCTTGTTCTTGACTTCATCCCAAAGCGCCGCCTGACGCAAAGCTGCTTCGACGCGCGTGTCCATCTCGACACGAGACAGCCGTTCATAGTGGCGGATCCCATATGCCACGTTTTCGTAGATCGACATTGGAAAGGGGACGGGCTTCTGAAAGACCATACCAACACGCGAGCGCAAACGGCTAACTGGGTAGTGAGGATCAAGAATGTCATCGCCATCCAGTAGTATCTTTCCCGTCGCGTGCTGTTTTGGGTAAATCATGTAGATTCTGTTGAGAATGCGCAGCAACGTAGACTTTCCGCAGCCGGACGGTCCGATAAGTGCGGACACCTGCTTCTCTGGAAACACAAGACTGACTTCGTGTACGGCCCGGGATTGGCCGTAGAAGAAGCTCACGTTATCGAGCACCAGTTTTGGCTGGGAGGCGACAGGAACGGACATCTGCCCCACCTGACGTTGGCTGAGGTTAAGCATTGTCTGACTTCCTGGGATTGAGAATGGTGCGGGAAATGATGCTTAGCGCGAGCACAAACAGCGTCATGACGAAGGCGCCGGCCCAAGCGAGCGTATGCCACGCGTCGTAGGGACTCATCGCGTATTGAAAAATCACGACGGGAATATTCGCCATTGGCTCCGCCAAACTGCTCGTCCAATACTGATTGTTGAGAGCGGTGAAGAGAAGCGGCGCCGTTTCGCCTGAGATTCGGGCGATCGCCAAAAGCACTCCGGTCAAGATGCCGGCCTTGGCTGCGCGATAGAGGACATGATTGATCATCTTCCATCGCGGGATGCCGAGCGAGAGGGCGGCCTCACGCATGACGTCGGGTACGAGGCGAAGCATTTCGTCGGTCGTGCGGACCACGACAGGCAGCAAAATGAAAGCGAGGGCGAAGCCGCCAGCATATGCCGAGAAATGCCCGGCCTGTCGGACAACGAGTTCGTAAATGAACAGGCCGATAACGATCGACGGCGCGCTCAGCAGAATATCGTTGACAAAGCGGATGACCTCGCCAAGCCGGCTTCCACGTGCATATTCGGCCAAAAAGGTTCCTGCTGCGATGCCAATGGGGCTGCCAATCACGACTGCCATCAGCACCATCACGAAGCTGCCAAAGAAAGCATTCAGCAATCCACCGCTCTGGCCCGGCGGCGGCGTCATCTCAGTGAACAATTTGACGTTGAGTGCGCCGAGACCTTGGAAAAAGGTCGTCCCGAGAATCCAGACTAGCCAGACGAGGCCGAACACGGTTGCGAGCGTTGCGAGAGATAGTGCGGCGACGCTGACGATCTGGCGCCGACGATGAAGGGATTCAGCAGTGGTCATGTTATTCCCCCTTCTGCCTTGCAACGCGCTGGAGCATCAGCTTGGCAACTGCGAGGACGATGAAGGTTACTATGAAGAGAACGAAGCCCAGTGCGATCAGCGAGGAGAGATAGATGTCGGAATCTGCCTCGGTGAATTCATTGGCAATTGCTGCAGCGATAGAGTTACCCGGCTCCATCAAGGAGATACTGAGATTGTGGGCGTTGCCGAGGACAAAGGTTACCGCCATCGTCTCGCCCAGGGCACGTCCGAGCCCGAGGAAGATGCCTCCAACCACCGCCGTGCGCGTATACGGGATCACGACGTCTTTCACGACCTCCCATTTCGTGCTGCCGAGCGCATAGGCAGATTCCTTGAGCGCCGGCGGAACGACGAGAAATACGTCTCGCATGACGGCGGTGATAAAGGGGATGACCATGATTCCAAGAATGATGCCGGCGGTAAGCATACCGATACCCATAGGAGCGCCATCGAAAAGCGGTCCGATGATCGGCAACGGCCCGATGTGATCGATCAACCACGGCTGCACGTGGTCCGACATGAAAGGCACGAAGGTGAAAAGGCCCCACATGCCGTAAATGATGCTGGGAATGCCCGCCAAAAGCTCGATGGCGGTCCCAACAGGTCCGCGCATCCACCTGGGGGCGACTTCGGTAAGAAAGACCGCGATTCCAAGGCTGATCGGAACGGCGATGATCATGGAAATAAGAGAGGTGATAATCGTACCGTAGATCGGGACAAAGGCCGCGAACTGGCGGGTGACGGGATCCCACTCCGTACCATAGAAGAAGCGCCATCCGAACGTCTGAAACGCCAGCCGTCCACCCCAGGCCATGGAGAGCGCGGCCGCGCCGAGGGCAATCAGTACGAAGAAGGCCGATCCTGCCACCACCCAATAGAACAGCCGGTCAGCGGCCGCGTCGGAGAGCCATGTGGTTCGGGCGGTGACCGGCTGAGACGCAGGTGTATCAAGGACCACGACCGCTCTATTGCTCATAAGTAAGCTTCCATACTTTCGGGACCGGCGTAGCCGTACAGAAGAGGTGTTGCAGGACCGAATGCGCGGCCCTGCAACGGTCTATTTCAACCTCAGCTCTTGAACTCAGCTGTCCAGTAAGCTTCGATCAGCTTCGTCAGCGTGTCGGGAAGCGGCACGTAGTCGAGTTCGACCGCCTGCTTCTGACCTTCTTCAAGCGCCCATTTATAGAACTTGAACGCTTCTTTTGAGCGCGCTGCGTCCTTGGGCTGCTTGTACATGATGATAAAGACCGTGGCAGTGACAGGATAAGCCTTGTCGCCAGGTGCGTCCGTCATCACAAGATAGAAATCTTTGGCCTTGGCCCAGTCGGCGCTCGCGGCGGCGGCTTGGAAGCTCTCATTGTCTGGCTTAATGAACTTACCAGCTTTGTTTTGGACGGAGCCGTACGTCATCTTGTTCTGAAGTACGTAAGCGTATTCGACATAGCCGATCGAATTCTTGATGCGATTGACGTACGCCGCCACACCTTCGTTACCTTTGCCGCCGACACCGGTCGGCCAAGAGACTGACGTGCCTTCGCCGACTTTTGTCTTCCACTCGTCGCTGACCTTCGACAGGTAATTCACCCAGTTGAAGGTCGTGCCCGAACCGTCGGAGCGGTGCACGACGGTGATCTTGCCGTCGGGCAACTTCAGGTCGGGGTTAAGCTTCACGATCGCTGGATCATTCCAGCTTGTTATCTTCCCGAGATAGATATCGGCGAGCAGCGCGCCGGTGAACTTGATAGCGCCCGGCTTCACGCCTTCGATGTTGACCACAGGCACGACCCCACCGATGACGAGCGGGAACTGACCCATACCGAGCTCTTGAAGTTCCTCGGGCTTCATCGGCATGTCGGAGGCACCGAAGTCGACCGTTGCAGCCTTGATCTGGGCGATACCGCCACCGGAGCCGATCGACTGATAGTTGAGTTTGTCGCCGGTCTTCTGATTGTAGTCTGCCGACCATTTCGAGAGGATCGGATAGACGAAAGTGGAGCCGGCGCCCGTGATATCCGCGGCATAGCCTGCGGTCGTGGCGGCGGCGAGCATCACCAAGCCAAGGCTCACGCCTTTTATGTTTTGACGGATATTCACGATCGCTCTCTCCTGTTTTTTGGATCAGCAGGAGTCGCCTTTGTGGCCACCTCAGCCGATCCTGTTGCAAATTCATATCGCTGGTTTAAGGCGCTGCGCCTTGCGCGCCCCACAGCACGGGCTTAATACATCCGGTTCATGACGCTTCGATGACACAAGCGAAAAAACATCAACAATATCAATGCATTACGAACATAAAGCAGCTTTACCCCGAGACGGAGACCGTGTCGGTGGTGGTACTACTTCGCTTCACAATTCATTGGTTGTTCGATGTGCGACCACGTTCCCCCGTTTGATTTGCCGCAAACGATTTGACTATAGAGCGGTGACAGCGCGCGACTTCTCCGTAGCTCCCTCGGATTCAGATCCAATCTCCGCGAGGGCGCGCTTCAGGGCCTGGCCTTCGAGGCTATCGGACAAGGACAGCAGTCGATCGATACGCTGCTCGAGAAGAGCGTAGGCGCGAGCAAAGGCCGCGCGCCGTTGCGTCCCATCCCCGCTAGCAGTCGATGGATCGGCTATGCCCCAATGCGCGGAAGCTGGGCGACCTGGCCAGACAGGGCAGCTCTCGCCTGCCGCATTGTCGCAAACGGTAATGATGACGTGCATCTCCGGCGCGCCAAGTGCAGCGAATACGTCCCAGGATTTCGAGTACAATCCTTCGACCGAGTGGCCCCGCTCGGCAAGCAACGCCAACCCATCCGCATTGGGCGCGCCACCCGGCGCGCTTCCAGCTGAATAGGCACGAAAGCGATCACCGCCTTTAGAATTGAGAATGGCTTCCGCGAGGATCGACCGAGCGGAATTGTGGGTGCATAGAAAGAGGACATTACGGGCGGTCATCGTTACTCCAGATCATTCGAGCTCAGGTTCAGGCAGCGGAGGCTGGCGAAGGCCCCACATCTGTGGTCTGCCCAATGGCATCGAGCCGTTTCTTCAGCGCGAGAGTGTCGAGCGAGCGGAACGGGAGTGCCACGAAGAGAGAGATGCGATTGTTGAGCATCCGATAGGCATCCGCGAATGCCAACGCTATCTCCGCTCCAGAGCCTGTCGCTCTGGCGGGATCCGGAATTCCCCAATGCGCGGTCATCGGCTGGCCAGGCCAGACCGGGCATTCTTCACTCGCCGCATCGTCACAGACCGTGAAAACGAAATCGAGATGCGGCGCGTCTGGCTTGGCAAATTCACTCCAGCTCTTGGACCTCAGATTGCTCACGTCGTAATTTAGTCCCTTGAGGAGCGTGACGGACTCGGGGCGAACTTCTCCCTTCGGATGACTGCCGGCGGAGAATGCTCTAAAGCGGCCCGCTCCGAGCCGATTCAGAATGCACTCGGCCATGATCGAACGTGCCGAATTGCCCGTGCACAGAAACAGAACGTTGAAGAGTCTTTTTTCGTCAGCTTCGCTCATGGCAGCCTCTCCCTGGGCCGAATCGGCTGCGCTAGCAGCCGGAAAATATGGTTCACGCGGCAGTCGCCACACGAGTAGCTCCCTTCATGCCGCCGCTTCGGCAGCCGCCTTGCGAGGGCTCCTCATCATCAGGAAGCGTTCGGCGTCGAGCGCGGCCATGCACCCCATGCCGGCCGCTGTTACCGCCTGGCGATAGATGTCGTCAGCGACATCGCCGGCCGCGAACACTCCGGGAATGCTCGTCGTCACTGTTCCGGGTAGGACCTTGATGTAGCCGGACGCTCCGAGGTCGAGTTTGCCGCGAAAGAGCCCCGTCGCCGGTTCATGGCCGATGGCCACGAAAACGCCGTCGATTGGAACCTCGGAGATTTGCCCTGTCGCGATATCGGCCAGCCGCAAGCCCGCAACCGACGGCGGCGCATCCGAGCCGACAATTTCTGCGACGGTAGCATTCCACACGACAGCCACACGCGGATGAGCGAACAATCTGTCTTGCAGGATCCGTTCGGCTCGAAAGCTATCGCGGCGATGAATCACCGTGACTTTCGCTGCGAGATTGGCGAGGTACAAAGCCTCTTCCACGGCCGTGTTGCCGCCGCCGACCACGGCGACATGCTTGCTGCGAAAGAAGAACCCATCGCAGGTCGCGCAGGCTGAAACGCCGAAGCCTTTGAGACGCTCTTCACCAGGAACGTTAAGCCAGCGGGCCCGTGCACCGGTCGCGATGATCAATGCATCGCCTCTATAAGTCGCACCGGAATCGCCGATGAGCGTAAAGGGTGGCCCGACGAGATCGACATCGACGATATGATCGGCGGCCACACGCGCTCCCATCCGCTCGGCTTGCAGGCGCATCTGCTGCACGAGCCAAGGCCCCTGCACCGGTTCGGCGAAGCCCGGATAATTCTCCACATCGGTCGTGATTGTGAGTTGGCCACCCGACTGGATACCCTCAACGACGAGCGGGGTCAGCCCAGCGCGCGCCGCGTAGATGGCTGCGGTCCAGCCAGCGGGACCAGACCCGAGAATGATGAGACGAGCGGACATTGCTGACATTTGAGGAACCCGACCGGCCTGCGTATGACAAAGCATTAGACCAATCGTGGCCATATGTCGAGAGATAATGACATATCGACGCAAACAAGTTTAGGCCTCGACTTGTCGAACGGGCACGTGAGAGTCTGTGGGCTAGGCTGCTTCCTGGCCAGAGAGGGTTAGCGAGGTCGCACCCTCCATCCGCCCAATGTCGGCAAGCCGATCCTTCAGGCTGGCAAGATCGAGCGATTGGACCGGCAGATTGACGAGGGCCGTGAGGCGGGCGGTCAGGCGACGATACGTTTCCAAAAAAGCCGCTTGCTGTTCGATTTTTGTGCCGGCGACCAATGCCGGATCAGGGATTCCCCAATGAGCCTGAAGAGGATGGCCGGGCCAATAGGGGCAGGCCTCACCAGCGGCCGCGTCACAGACGGTGATGATGAAGTCCATGGTGGTCGCATCAGGGCCGGCGAACTCATCCCAGCTCTTGGATCGCAGACCTTCGGTCGCATAGCCGAGGGAATCGAGCAGCGAGATTGCCAACGGGTGCGGCTGCTCCTGGGGTCGGCTTCCGGCCGAGTAAGCCCGGAAAAGCCCCACCCCTTCGCGGTTTAGCACCGCTTCCGCCATGATTGACCGAGCTGAGTTGCCCGAGCATAAAATCAACACGCTATAATTCTTCGAACCACCTTCGGCTGGCCGGCGCTGTGGGAATGTTGGTTCGACGACGTCGGTTGTTTCTGCGTCAGAGTAACCCGTCAGCGCCGCGCCACGCATTTCGCTCAACATCACATCGAAAAGAATACTGAGCTTCGCCGGCTTGGCTGCGTAGATGATTGAGCGGCCGTCCCGGCGGCTCGTGATCAGTCCGGCACGCTCCAATTGCCCGAGATGGGTCGACATCGTGTTGTGCGGGACAGCGAGAAGACGAGCGACATCACCAGCGGGCAGGCCGTAAGGCAAATACCGCGCCAGCAACCGGTATGCTTCGAGCCGCGTTGGCTGGGCGAGACTGGCGAACATCTCTACGGCGGCATCGGAAGTGAATGAATCGGGGATCATAGCGGCCAAGGTCAAGATTGCGCGATACGCCGACTCCGACGCATTTCTGTCCAAGATAGTCGACGTCTCGACTTAAGCAAATATTTCGTGCCGCTAAGCGGCTTAAGGGTTGAGGCTCGGCAGCTTTGTGCTATATCGTCAATCGACGATTGACGATGAAGGGAAAGCCAAGTGAACCAAGCTCTCGCAAGTGTTCCGGTGCCACCAGTGCGCGACGCCGATGGACAGCTCGCAGGGCTCGCCAAGGCATTGGCGCACCCGGCGAGGATCGGGATTGTCCGCATGCTCCTCGAGCGCGAGACCTGCGTTGGCTGCGACGTGGTCGAGCATATTGGCCTAGCCCAATCGACAGTCTCCCAGCACCTCCAAATCCTGAAGGCCGCTGGGATCATCATTGGAGAGATCGAGCGTCCACGAGTTTGTTACTCCCTGAATCCACTAGCAGTGGCCCCGCTCAAGGCGCTGGTTGACGCTATTTCCACTCACACGACCGCTTCCAGCCGATAGGAGATTTTACTGTGTCAACCTTCGAACGCTATCTGACCCTGTGGGTTGCCCTTTGCATCGTCGTTGGAATTACCTTCGGTCATCTGTTTCCCAGCGCATTTCACGTCATCGGCGGAGCTGAAATCGCCAAGGTTAATCTGCCCGTAGCAGCCTTGATCTGGTTGATGATCATTCCCATGCTCATCAAGATCGATTTTGCCGCGCTCGCGCAGGTAAAGAGCCACTGGCGGGGAATCGGTGTCACCCTATTCGTGAATTGGGCGGTCAAGCCGTTTTCGATGGCGGCGTTGGGCTGGTTCTTCATTGGGTATGTGTTCCGGCCATATCTTCCGGAGGATCAGATCAATAGCTACATCGCCGGCCTCATCATCCTGGCTGCCGCGCCGTGCACGGCGATGGTGTTCGTGTGGAGCAATCTTTGCCGCGGCGAGCCGCATTTCACTTTGAGCCAGGTCGCGTTGAATGATGCGATCATGGTGTTGGCATTCGCTCCCATTGTTGGATTCTTATTGGGGCTGTCAGCGATTACCGTGCCTTGGGACACGCTGCTCATATCTGTGGCACTCTATATCCTTGTGCCTGTGGCACTCGCGCAGATCCTTCGCCGATTGATCCTCAACTCGGGGGGACAAGCAACACTCGAACGTTTTCTGGCCGTCTTACAACCGCTCTCACTCCTTGCGCTCTTGGCCACCCTTATCCTGCTGTTTGGATTTCAGGGTGAACAGATCATCGCGCAGCCGCTTGTGATCTTGCTCCTTGCCGTGCCGATCCTGATCCAGGTCTATTTCAACTCCGGCCTGGCTTATCTCCTGAACCGAGCCACTGGAGAGGCTCATTGCGTTGCCGGTCCTTCGGCCCTGATCGGCGCTTCGAACTTCTTTGAACTCGCTGTTGCGACAGCGATCGCGCTGTTCGGCTTCCAATCAGGCGCGGCCCTCGCGACCGTGGTCGGCGTTCTTATCGAAGTGCCGGTAATGCTGTCGGTGGTGCGGATCGTGAACGGCAGCAAGGACTGGTACGAGCGCGGTCTTGACGCCAAGCGCGGCGAGGCTCTTGGCTCGACGGAATGATGGGATCGGCACCGGATCATCGCGGCGGGGGAAGACACATAGGTCTGCGATTTCTCGTCGCAACCCTTTTGGGGGTCATCATTGGTTCTGCAATGTGGGTAGTTGCCGCGTTCGGATTATCTTATCCGACTCAAACTAGTGCAGAAATCGGCGTGCTCGGAGGCATGGGCGCGGCCATCTACATTCTTTATTTCCTGTAGTGAAGGCGATGTTCAACACGGAATGTGCCAGTGGCGCCGGTCTCATGTTCGAGCCGTGCTGGTCAACAAGTTGATTCCCGATTTGCGATCGTGACGACCGCTGCGGAGAAAGTTAGTTGTTGTTGCGGTATCAAGTTAAAATTGGCGCCATTCGAGGGCTTGCCGTCGCCGGCGCGTTGTTTCTATCCCGGGCGGTAGAGGCAGTTGCTTACAATTTTGACTTCAATCCCCTTGCCATCGCGTTGCTGGCTACTCTTGTGTTCGCGGTGCCGCTCAATTCGATGTTCATTGCGAACACGAGTTCCGAGCTCCGATCTGTGACGCTGGCTGCCGAGTTTGCCACCTTGGGTGTCGGAGCGTTGAGCGGCTTCCTCGCTCTTTCTGCTCTGCCGAGCGTGTCGCGGGAATTGTATTGTTTCCACGACATTCCCTGGCGGACGAGCATTGCCGGATTTGGTGGCTTTGCTCTCGCGATGCTCGAGCTCATGATCGACCGCCGTCGCCTGACGTCGTTGCTCGGACCCCTCCCCTATCTGGGTTTTTTCTGGATTGCCCCATGGTATGGGTTCTTCCAACCCGCAGCTTTTGTGGCGCTAGTCACCGCCTATCCATGCGCCGAACGCACGTTACCCACGACGGCAACAGCATTCGCCGCGATGATCTTAGGACGACTTATCGGCGCGCGTCTCGCGGCCTGGCTTGTGGTGCGCTAGTGCGTTCTGAAAGCCCCCGATCAGACACCCTACGCCTGGCCCCGATCGAGTTCTCATGTGTTTCCTCGTGGCCGGGAAGGCGCTATTGTCTGGAACAATAATAAAAAGCACGTGGGAGAGTACGCATGGCATTCAAGGGGGTGGACCGACGCAGTCTGCTAGGACGAGCAGGAGCACTGCTTCTAGCCGGCGCAACATCTGCCGGCGCCCAAGGGTCTGCTCCCTCGATCCGAGTCGGCCTCACACCGGTGTTTCTCTCAAACGACCTAGAGCTTCTCGGTCGCCTCGAAAGCTATCTGGAACGTGCCACCGGTTTACCTGTGACGCTTGTCACTCGCCGCACTTATCAAGAAATCACCGCTCTGCTCATTTCTCGCCAGCTGGATGCTGCCTGGATCTGCGGCTATCCGTTTGTGGCGCATCGTGAGGAGCTTCGTCTCGTGGCGGTCCCAGTGTGGAGGGGCAAACCGCTCTACCGCTCATACATCATTGTTGACCAAGGTCGGAAAGCTGAGAGCTTCGCCGACCTGCACGGCGACATTCACGCCTTCTCAGACCCTGATTCCAACTCCGGCTTCCTCGTGACCCGCACCCTGTTGGCTCAACAGGGACAACGACCCGAAACATTCTTTTCGCGCTTCTTCTTCACGTACGGGCATCGAAACGTAATCCGGGCGGTGGCCAGCGGACTTGCCGCATCGGGCTCGGTCGATGGCTACGTCTACGAGGTCGTGGCCGGAATCGAACCATCGCTGACGCAACGAACCCGCATACTGCGTCGCTCTGAATTGCTCGGATTTCCCCCGATCGCAGCGCCGCGCGTGCCGATCGACGAGGCTCGCCTTTCCTCTCTTACAAATGCTCTCTTAACTATGCGTTCCGACCCTGACGGCCGCATTGTGCTCGATATGTTGTGGCTGGACGGGTTTTCGGCCGAGCAGCCGGCATTGTTCGACAGCATCGCGGCGAAGGCGGCGCTCGTGGCGCAGCAAGCGGGATGAGGCCATGCTGATTCGTCTCGATCCTCGATCCTGGCCAATCACCGTGAAGGTTCCACTCGCTGTCGCGGTACTGATGATGCTCGTCGCCTTGCTGCTGTCCGAGCGGGTTTTGGCAGGTCTTGCCGAAACGCAAGCCCAATATCTACGCGAGCTTGCTCAAAGCTATCTCGATGGCCTTTCATCTTCGGTGGGGCCATCGATTCTTCGCGAAGACACTTGGGAAGTATTCGACGCCATCGAGCGAGCCCAAGAATTACACAAAGGCCTCCGTTCCCTCGAGACGGTTGTCACAAATGCCGACGGCCGGGTTATCGCGGCTTCGAACCCGCGGTTGCATCCGATCGGATCGCTGCTCGGCACACGTCAGCAGGCACTCTCGTCACCCGATCAAAGCTTTAGCTTCGAGGCCGGCGCCGACACTGCAAGCGCCGTTCGAAAAATCTCCTATCCCGGACGAACCGTGGCACTGATCCGTGTCGTTTTCGATACCCGGCATCTCGCCGCCGAGCGCCGAAGAGTTATCATTACTCTCATCACGACGAACGGCATGTTGACGCTTCTCCTCGCCGCAGCCGGTTGGATCCTCGTTGCCCGAATGATGCGCCCAGTAAGGGTCTTGACGCACCACCTCGGTCTCGCCCGCGATACCTCGGCCGTTCCGATCGCTTCAGAAATCGTATCGCGTCAGCGCGGCGAATTCAGTAGACTTTTCCAAGCTTATAATGCGCTTGTCCGCTCCATGGATGAACGCGAATCCCTGGTGAAGAAGCTCGCGGAGGAAGAACGGCTCGGCAGCCTCGGCCGGCTCGCATCCGCTCTCGCACACGAGATCAACAATCCGCTGGGTGGACTATTCAATGCGCTTGCAACCCTCAAGTCACACGGCCAGCTTGCCCAGGTTAGACGGAATACGATCGGACTCCTCGAGCGTGGCCTGCTCGGCATTCGGGACGTAGTCCGCACGACATTGGCCGTTTACCGCACTGAGGGTGACAGCCGCGATCTTGCGGCTGCTGATATCAACGATCTGCAACTTCTGATCACCCCCGAAGCGCGGCGGAAAGCGGTCACCGTCGTGGTCAAGAACGGTATCGATGGCACGATCGGGTTGCCAAGCACTCCGGTGCGGCAGGCGATTCTCAATCTGCTTTTGAATGCGGTTGCGGCATCGCCCGATGGTGCCGAAGTATCACTGGCGGCCGAACTTCTCGACGGCGCACTGTCGATCACCGTGGTTGACCGGGGTCCAGGCCTCCCGGATGTCGCGGCAGAGATTTTGTCGGGCACTCTGCCGACAACTCCCGTGCGAGACGGCGGAGGCCTCGGGCTTTGGACAACGCGGCGCGTCGTCACCGCGATGGGCGGCGAGATCGATGTACAACGACCCATGTCGGGCGGCACGGCCCTGCATCTGACGATTCCACTCCAATCGGGGAAAGAACTGCCCAATGTCGCTTGATGCACATATCGTTGCGCTCGTCGAAGACGATCCGATCATGGGTGAAAGCCTCGTTCAGAGGCTCGCATTGGAAGGAGTTACCGTGCGTTGGTGGCAGCGCGGCCGCGAAGCGGTTGGTGCACTGATAACGGGCAAAGTTCATGCCGTCGTCTGCGATATCAGGCTACCCGATCTCGACGGAGAGACGCTGTTTCGCGAAGTGGCGCGCACACCCGATGCGCCACCATTTCTGTTCATCACCGGTTACGCCGATATCGATCAGGCGGTGCGATTGATGCGCGCCGGAGCTGCTGACTATGTCACCAAACCTTTCGAGATGGATGACTTTCTGAGCAGGTTAGGCGATCTGATCAGCTCCCATCCACCCGATGACACTCCGGAACTCGGCATCTCGATGGTGATGCGCGATGTGGAGCGCCTTCTGAGACGTGTGGCTCGTGTCAATTCCACTGTGTTGATTTCGGGAGAAACTGGCACAGGCAAGGACGTCGCCGCCCGTTTTTTGCATGCGACATCGGAATCGAACTCCAAGCCATTCGTCGCGGTCAACTGCGCGGCTATTCCAAGCGATCTCTTGGAGAGCGAACTCTTTGGTCATGAAAAGGGAGCCTACACCGGAGCTAGCCAGCGCCACATCGGCTATGCGGAGCGCGCCGAAGACGGAGTCCTGTTTCTCGACGAGATTGGTGAACTCAGATCTGGCTTACAAGCCAAGCTCCTGCGTCTGATCGAAGAGCGCAGTTTCCACCGCGTCGGCGGCGAGCGTACAATTCCGTTTCGCGGACGTATCATCGCGGCCAGTAATGCCGACCTACCCGCACTTGTGGAAGCGGGGCAATTTCGTCAGGATCTCTATTATCGTCTTAATGTAGTGTCGCTGCGCATGCCGCCGTTACGCGAGCGCCCGGAAGACATACCGTGGCTGATGACTCGCTTTTTCGCGGAATTCTCCAAGCGGTTCGACTCGCCCCTAAAAGGAGTGAGCGCCCTCGCCGATGAAGCGGCTCGTATCTACTCCTGGCCCGGCAATGTGCGCGAGCTGCGCAATCATATGGAGAGGGCAGTAGCCTTGGGCCTTGGGCCCTGGTTGATGCCGGGTGACCTATTTCCCGAGATGGCAGTGCACGGCGCGGTGAGTGAGGAACAACTCGGATCTCTGGAGGAGGCCCGACTTAATGCGGAGAAGCGTCACATTGTGCGGGCACTGACCGCGACGGGTGGCGAGGTGGGGGCAGCCGCGCGACTTCTTGGCGTTGGCCGTACGACGCTATGGGAAAAGATGCGGCGTTTCGGAATCGATTCGATCTAGCAAACTTCGATGTTCGAGACTCCGAACGAACTGCGCTGCAGCATGTTTGGATTCCCAAACAAGTAGTGGTCCGTTCACTCAGTCCGAGCGGATGTCGTCCTTGATATTATTTTGTTTTTTGACTTGGCCCGACTCCTGCAGAGTATTCTAAACAAAGCTGTGGGAGGACACACGCGTGAATAGATGTAGGAAGATCGAGGACCTCGGACGTCGCCGGTTCCTGACTGGCACCGGCCTCATGACAGCCGGGATGGCGGTGGCGACCGTGTTGCCAGCCGAAGCGAAAACGGCGCCTAGCGCAGCGTTGGTCAAATATCCCGCAAACCGCCTCGGCAACATCAAGGATCTCAAGATCAATGAACCGTTCGATGTGGCTTATCCGGACGACGATGCACCAGGCGTTCTGATCAAACTTGGGACCCGTGTGCCGACTGGGGTCGGACCGGACGGCGATATCGTGGGGTTCACCACGTTGTGTCCGCATAAAGGATTCCCCCTCTCCTACGCAACTGGCGACAAGACGCTCAATTGCCCGGGACATTACTCGCGTTTCGACTGCGAAAAAGGCGGCTTACAGGTTTGGGGGCACGCGACCCAGAACCTCCCGCAATATGTGCTGACGGTGGACGAGAGCGGTGACATCTACGCCAATGGCGTGGACGAACTCCTCTACGGCCGGCTCGCGAACGTTCTCTAAGGGAGGTCGACATGGCATATAAGCGTCAGATCGGCCAGCTTCCGATCGTTCCGGTCAATGCCAAAGAGCACAACGTCGTCTGCCACTACTGCATCGTCGGCTGCGGCTATAAGGCCTACACGTGGGATACCAGCTACGAGGGTGGCCGAGCCCCGTCGGAAAATCGATTCGGGGTTGACCTTACTACCCAGCAGGAGGCGGAGACGCCAGCTTGGTACGCTCCGTCGATGTACAACATAGTCAAACAGGATGGACGGGACGTTCATCTCGTGATCAAGCCCGACAAGAACTGCGTGGTCAATTCCGGACTGGGCTCGATCCGCGGTGCCCGGATTGCCGAAATGAGCTATTCACAGCAACGCAACACGCAACTGCAACGACTGACCGATCCTCTCGTTTGGCGCTATGGCCAGCTTCAGCCGACGAGTTGGGACGATGCGCTTGAGCTCGTGGCTCGTGTCACCGCTGCGATCATCAATGAGCAGGGCGAGGATGGACTCTTCGTTTCCGCCTATGATCACGGAGGCGCGGGAGGTGGTTACGAGAACACGTGGGGTACCGGAAAGCTCTATTTCGGTGCGATGAAGGTTAAGAACATCCGCATTCACAACCGACCGGCTTACAATTCCGAAGTCCACGCTACTCGCGACATGGGGATCGGCGAACTCAACAACTGCTACGAGGATGCCGAACTAGCCGACACGATCATGGCGGTCGGAACCAATGCTCTGGAAACCCAGACGAACTATTTTCTCAACCACTGGATTCCCAATCTTCGCGGGACATCTGTGGACAAGAAGAAGGCCGAGTTCGGGGCTGAGGCGGTCGACCGGGGCCGCGTCATATTCGTTGATCCGCGCAGAACGGTAACGATCAACGCCTGCGAAGCGGAGGCTGGCAAGGAGAACGTTCTCCATCTGGCGATCAATTCCGGGACTGACCTTATCCTGTTCAATGCTTTGCTGACCTACGTCGCCGATAAGGGCTGGACCGATAAAACGTTCATTGGCGCTTCTACGACAAACTTCGACAAGGCACGAGCGGCCAATAAGGTCAGCATTGAGGAGGCTGCGCGCATCACCGGATTGAAACCGCAGGACATCATCAAGGCGGCGTCATGGATCGCCGAGCCCAAGGCGGCCGGTGCGCGGCGCCGCACGATGTTTGCGTATGAGAAGGGGCTGATTTGGGGCAACGACAATTATCGAACGAACGCGTCACTTGTTAATCTTGCGCTTGCCACGGGCAACATCGGCCGGGCTGGCGGCGGTTGTGTCCGAATGGGTGGTCACCAGGAGGGTTATTCACGCCCCTCCGACGCCCATGTCGGCCGACCCGCCGCTTATGTCGACAAGTTGCTGATCGAGGGTAAAGGCGGAGTCCACCACATTTGGGGGTGTGATCACTATAAGACCACGCTGAATGCGATGGAATTCAAACGCGTCTACAAGAAGCGCACAGATCAGGTGAAGGACGCCATGAACGCCGCTCCCTATGGCGATCGCGACGCGATGGTCGCCGCTATCGTGGATGCCATTCGAAAGGGGGGCCTCTTCTCTGTCGACATCGATATCGTGCCAACAAAAATCAGCGACGCGGCTCACGTCATCCTGCCAGCGGCCACGTCAGGTGAGATGAACCTGACGTCGATGAACGGCGAGCGCCGCATGCGCTTGACCGAGCGCTATATGGATCCACCCGGTCAAGCTATGCCCGATTGCTTGATCGCGGCACGTATTGCCAATCACCTCGAGCGAGTCTTCCGCGAGATGGGCAAGAAAGAAGTGGCCGAAAAATTCAAGGGCTTCGATTGGAAAACTGAAGAAGACGCCTTCATGGACGGCTATCACCAGCACGAGAAGGGTGGGGAATTCGTAACGTATGCGCGCCTGCGCGCAATGGGTACGAATGGCTTTCAGGAACCCGCGTCTGGTCTCGAGCCAATCGGTGCCAGTGCCCCGCCAATGCCCCCGGGAACAGAACGGATTATCGGCACCAAGCGTTTGTATACCGATGGCAAGTTCAATCGGCCGGACGGGAAGGCGCAGTTCATGGAAGCGCAGTGGCGCGGCTTGCAGGCGTCTGGAAAGCAGGCCGAAAAGGAGAAGTTCGCCTTTCTTATCAACAACGGGCGCACCAATCATGTCTGGCAAAGCGCTTATCTTGATGTCGACAACGAACTTATCGTCGACCGCTGGCCCTATCCTTTCATCGAAATGAATCCGCAGGACATGGCGGACCTCAAGCTCGGCGAAGGCGATCTGGTGGAGGTGTTCAACGATAACGGATCGACACAGGCCATGGTCTATCCGACCCCGACAGCAAGGCGGAAGCAAGCCTTTATGCTTTTCGGCTATCCGATGGGCGTACAGGGGAATGTCGTGTCCGCTGGAGTGAACGAATTCATCGTTCCGAATTATAAGCAGACTTGGGGCAACATCCGGAAGATTTCCAGCGCGCCCGAAGGCACCCGCCACCTTTCATTCAAGTCCCAAGAATACCCTCAATCGACCTAATGGTCATTGCAACAACTTTGGCGAGCGCAGTAGCGCTTGCCTCAATTCCTTCAGTTGCTGGTGACTTCATGAACATTCCGATTCAGGTTTCGAACGTACAAGAAGCTAACGATTGCATTGCACAGAGCGGGCTCCTCACCCCCTCAGCCGCCCGCGCCGTCCTGCTTGAGGATGTAAGGCCAGTTGACGGCGAAGAAGTGCTAACTCTCTCCCGACTGGTGGGTCGAATCACGACAACGAGCTCGCACTCTGCAGTCACGCTGCCGCGCTTCGATAACGCTGCCGTCGACGGATATGGCATCCACGCAAATGATCTCGCCAGCAGCCTGGGCACGGCGTTGCGCGTGGTTGGACCTGTACTCGCAGGTCATCGAACTACAGCGGAGGCGATACCAGGGTCAGCCGTTCGCATCCTCACGGGCGCTTCGATCCCCGCTGGCGTCGCGGCGGTCGTTCTCGAAGAGCATGTTTACCGCACGGGAGATTCTATTGTGATGCAATTCGCGCCCACGCTCGGCGCCAATATTCGCCGCCGCGGAGAGGATGTCTCGAAGGGAACGGAAGTTATCCAGAAAGGCACTCGGCTCGATGCGCGGCACATCGCGATGCTTGCTGCAACTGGCGCCTCCTCGGCTTCGGTCAGACGACAACTGCGGATTGGCGTCCTTTCCACGGGTGACGAACTTGCCGATGTCGGTGTTGAACCTGTCGAAGCTGGAATTGTTGACACCAATCGTCCGATGCTTCTTGCGCTTCTTGCCTCTCCCGCCGTCGAGCTTGTGGATCTCGGAATCGTTGCCGACAATGAACACATTATCTCCACCGCAATCGCTAAAGCTGCGGCGCGTTTCGATCTCTTGATTACGTCCGGAGGTGTTGCCGGCAGCGATGCCGATCATCTCGCATATGCGATCGGCGCCGCCGGCGGACATTGCCGTCCGCTCAAACTCGCCCTGCGGCCAGGCAAGCCGATAGCAGCAGGTGAGCTTGGCGCTATGCGCATTCTCTGTTTACCCGGAAATCCCGTCGCAGCAATGGTGAATCTTCTTCTATTTGGACGTCCGTTGATTCAGCGCATGCTGGGACTAACGGAGAGTGTTGGCCCGTCCGTTCCAGCCCGCGCTGCCGGAGCGTTTCACCATCGACTTGGGCGTACTGAATTCATGCCGGTGAAAGTGTCCGGGCTCGCGCCAGATGGGTTACCGCTCGTTGAGAGGCTCGGCCGTGGAGGGTCGGCACGCCTTCTCCCGTTGGTGTCCGCCGATGGACTAGCAGAAATTGGACCCGATATGGGTGACGTACCCTCCAGCGGCGTCTTGTCGTTTCATTCATTTTCCACATCTTTCGCGCTTTGATCCGCCCCTTCATAAGGACAGCAATGAAACGCTCGCTTTGCTCCGCCGCGGTCGCACTGCTCATCACCACGTCACTGCCAGCCCATGGCCAGGACGCCGCTGCCGGAAAGCGTGTCTTCAACAAATGCATCGCCTGCCACGCGGTGGGGCCAACGGCAACAAACAAAGTCGGGCCCGAACTGAACGGCTTATTCGGACGGCCTGCAGGCTCGGTTCCGGGATTCGCGTATTCCTTGGCAAACAAGCAATCAGGCATCACTTGGGATGAAGAAACCTTTGCGCACTATATCGCGAATCCGCAAACGGTCGTAAAAGGAACCAAAATGGCTTTCGCGGGCCTGAAGAACCCGCAGGAAGTAAAGGATGTCATCGCCTATCTCAGCACATTCGCCGCGGATGGCAGTACGAAGCAACAATAAAGCACCGCTGATATTAGCGAAGCTCCTACTGCAATCATTGCCTCGGACTGTCGCTGTCCTCAGCGCCTAGGACGGACGGTCCGGGGTCGGTTGCTGAGCTTAGGAGCATCAAATATTGGACTTGGATCTGACACAAACCTGGAGCGTCCTCGGTTGGCTCGAACAAGCGATTGATGCAAAAGGCGTTGAGACATGTCTACTCACCTACGCAGCACGGTTCGGCCTCTCCGCGCTTTTTGCGGGTTGGGTTCCTCGACTTGATCCAAGCATCGCCAGCGATATATCTTCAAGAATCCTCTTTCAAAAATTCCCTCCAGAGTGGGCTGCTCGATATAACAAACAGAATTACGTGTTCCTGGATCCTGTCGTTCAACGTTTGCAAACAGACCGAAATCTCTTTAGCTGGACAGACGCCTACAATTCTTGCTCATCGTCAAATGATGTTAAGCGTGTCGGCGGCGAGGCTTCCGAATTTGGTTTGGTCGATGGGCTTGTCGTCCCAATTCAGTCAGTCGATGGAGCGCTGGCGGCGTTCTCATTCGGCGGAGGGCGGCTTGAGTTGGGGGAAGAAGACGCGGCCGCCTTCGCCTTCGTGACAAATTTCGCAGCAGGGCGTCTGCTGACGCTTACGTCACGGCAAAAGATTGATCAATGCTCGAGGCTCACACCGCGCGAATCCGATTGCCTGCTTTGGTCAGCAGAAGGCAAAACCGACTGGGAAATTTCAGTAATCTTGGGAATATCCCGGTCAACGGTTTTGAAGCATATGGCGTCCGCTCGCGAAAAATTGGGAGCTATGAACAGAGCTCACGCAGTAGCGATAGCGATGCGAGCACACGTCGTGAGGTAATACGGAACACAACCGTCAGGTTGCTCCGTTTTTTGTTCCGAAATCATTTGAGCCGCTGACCCTTGATCGACTGCGTCTCCCCTTTCGCCGCCTCGAGCTCCTGCACGATGCGCTCCTGCTCTACACGCAGCTTCGCAAGGGCGTCGGTTTGGACGAGAGCGTTGGGAATGGTCTGGCCGGGGTGCGAGGCGATCTCGCGCGCCGCCTCTGCGGCAGCTGCGGCCTCGCGGACTTCCCTCGCGGTCGCTTGCTGCGATCCGGCGACGATCGCCCTCTCGGCGCGCAGCTCTCTCTGCGACGTGGGGTCCATGGCCGCGGTCGCCTCCTGTCGCCGCTCGGCGTTGAGCGCGCGGTCGGCGAGGCGCTCGGCTGCGGCGGCTTCGCGCCGTTCCTGCGTGCTGACCTCCTGTGCGCGGGCGACGAGTCTGTCCGCGTTCGCCCCGACGATCGCCTCCACCTCGCTTCGGCTGAGCTGCTGGACGCCGCGCTCTTGCGCTCGCTGCAGGTCAATCCGGTTCGCGAGGGTCTCCAGGTATCGCGCCGAGGTCTCGCGGAACTGCTGCTTGGTCTGGCCGTCGAGCAGGTCGCTTGTCCGCGACACCGCCTCGTTCATGACGCGAAGGTCCTTCGCCATCTGCTCCGACGTGATCGCCATTGCGGCGTCCTCCCTGGTTAGGTGTTCGACACGTTTCCCGATCGCCTGCAGGATCCCGCCGACGGCCTGCGCCAGGAGCAGCCGCTCAAGCATGTCCTTCGCCTGCCGGTTCGTGGGCTGCTCGGCTGCCACGGTGCGCCACGCCAGCACGCTCTCGTTCACCGCCCTGCGGTCGGGCGGCGACATCGGCAAGCGGATCGGGTTCGAACGCGCGACCGCGATGCGCTGGCGCGCGTTGTCGATGAGCCGGCGGTTGGCAGGGTCAGCTGCATAAGCGCGATCCCTTGCCTCGCGCGCCGGGCGCGGCCGGTCCGCAGCGTCGACGATGGCTTTGTCCTTCGGACCGTAGCTCTGCGACGAGGCGCGCTCCCGCGCCGACGTGGCGACGATGCGCAACCCCTCCGCCTGGGCGTGCTGGGCGTAGGCGGCACGCCACTCGCGGAACGTCTCAGGGCCCGGGTGCAATTTCTGGCCGGATTCGCTCTTCGTCGCGATGACGGCGTGGACGTGGATGTGGCCGGCCGCCTCCTTGTCGACGTGGATCCCGAACATGAACTTGTGGTCGCCGAAGCGGTCGTGCAGGAAGCTGCGTGCCGCCCGCCGCAGCGCCTCGACGTCTGTGCCCGCCTTCGCCGACAGCATCAGGTGCATCGTGTCGCGCACCGACTGCGACCGCAGCGACGGCCCCCACTCGCGCGCGGCGATCCGGGTATCGGCGACGTTGGCGATGGCCTTGCCCTTGTCGTCGACGGCCGCTCCGTGGTCGAGGAGCTTGTTAAGGCGGTAGGTGACGCCATTGCGGCCGTGGTTGGTCATCCCCGGGGACACGCCAAGCGCCTGCGTGTCGACGCCGGTCGCGGCGTGGATGCGGTCCTTGATCTTCCCTTCCGAGGCCATGTCGAAGCGTTTCCGGGTGAAGCCGTTCTCCTGGTCGCCCACGCGTTCCTCGCGGACGCGAAACCGCTCTTTCGGCGGTCCCGCCAACGCGACGACCAAGCGCGCCTCGAGCTCGCCCGACGCCGTGGTGTCGAGCCGGTATGCGTAGCGGTGCCCGACAAAGCCTGCTGCGATCGCCTTCTCGTAGGTCTCGCGCCCCTCTTCGCTGTCCTTCACGCCGTGCAGCGTCAGGCGGACGGCGCCGACGTCCTGGCTCTCCGCCCGCTTCGAGAAATTGACCGACCAGGCCTTGATCTCGTCGGCGACCGCCTCGCGGTCGGTCAGTATCCGCCCGTCGTGGGTCTCGAGCGGCACGTCCTCGCGCAGCGCGTACTGCCCCGTCTTGGTGGCTCGGACGGTGCCGTGGGCGTAGGACAACACCTTGATCACAGCCGGCTGGTAGCCGGAAGCAAGCTGGCGCGCGCGGCCGACCGCGCCCTTCCCTCCCCCGCTAAAGTCACCGGCGACCGGCGCCGGCGCGGCGGGACGAGGGGACGTTCCTCCTCCGCCGCCTCCCCCGGCGGACGACGCCGGCAGCGATCGCGAGCGCTCCTCGTCGCGGCCGCCGGTGATCGTCTGGCCGCGGATGACCTCGTGCGCCGGCGGCGCCTTGGCAAGCGGCGCGACCCGCACCGACCGGCGGCGCGGCTCCTCGTCGAGGCCGCCGAAGGATCGCGGCTGTCGACGCGACTGGGCGGCCGCGCCGACGGCGGTGCGCGCCGCCTCGACCTGCGCCACCCACCAGGCGATCTGCGCGGCCCGGTTCATCCGGCATCCTCGGCTGCGGCTTCGGCCGGCAGCGGGAGCCCGGCCTGCCGTCGCAACTTAGAGCCGTAGGCGACGGTCATCTCGGTCAGTTCGTCGTTGATGGCAGCGACCACTTCGTGCAGCCCACGCCACACCGGCTCGGTGTCCTCGATGCGCACCGCCTGCCCGCGGTGGATGGCGCGCAAGACCTGTGAGAGGTTGCGGCCGACCATGCGGACCTGCTGGGCGAGCTCGACGACGGCGCGCGTGTTGTCGGCCGACAGCGCTGGCCCGGCCTGCACCGACGCGCGGATCAGGCGCCGCACCACCTCGGCTTTCGGCACGCCGAACAGGGCCACGGCCGCCTGGAGCCGTGCCTCGTCGGCTTCTGACAACTCCGTTCGAAGCCTCGGCTTGCGTCGCGGTGCTGTAGCGGAGCGGGCCATCGGCGCTCCCCTTCCCTTCCCGTTCGCGCGGCTCTGCCGCCATCGCGCGTCAGCGCTTCCCGACTGCGTCCAGCAGTCGTCACCCGGTTTGGCCCACAAACCGGTATCTTGTCAACCAATATCTAATATATCGACTATACGACACCCTTGAGGTTCAGGGCGTCCGCGACAAAGCATCAGCCTCATCCACTACGTCACACTTCATGGCAGCCACATCACCGCAACTCCGCAATGATGGAATACGGTAATGCCGCAATACCGCACCGCGGCACCTCGCTAACACCGCATTGCCGCAGCAACATAGTGTTGTAGTGCCGCAGTGCCGCCTTCACGCATTGACGCATTGACGCATTGACGCACACCAACGCTATGCGTGAGCAACGCAACAACGCACTCACGTACTGCCGGAATGACGAATTGCGGCATTGCGGTATGTCTATTATATCGTATGTTAGGCGCTTCGATCCTAGACACGCAGGAGGGCAGTGTGCCAAGCATCTTCGCCGTCGCGAACCCGAAGGGCGGCAGCGGCAAGACCACGGTCGCGATCATCCTCGCCGGCGAGTTCGCCAAGCACGGCTATTCAGCCGCGATCGTGGACGCCGATCCGCAGGGGTCCTCCTACCAGTGGCACGCGTCCTCCGTCGCGCGCGGGCTGAGCCCCCAGGGCGTCGACCTCGTCCGCGCACCTGACGAGGCATCGTTGGTCCAGGCCGTCGAGCGCCTCGCCGGCTACGACGTGGTGGTCATCGACACGCCCGGCTACTACGGCGAGGTCCTTATCCAGTCGGCGTTGCGGGCCGATCTCGTGGTGCTGCCTTGCAAGGTTCACACCTTCGACGCCTCGCAGGTCGTTCGCACGATCCGCAATCTCGAGCAGCACGCCGCCGCCGCGCAGCTGCCGATGAGCCAGCACCGCGTGCTTTTCAACGAGTACGACAGCCTCGACCGCAGCACGCGTCCGTTGCGCGAGGTTGTCGCCTACCTCGACGCGGAGCATGTTCCGGTGTGCACGACGGCGCTCTACCGCCGCGTGACCTTCCGCACGATGACGAGCGGTTTCGGCACGCTCTACCAGATGAGCGACAAGGACGAGTCCGTGCGCAAGGCGCGTTTCAACGCCGACCAGGTCGTGCGCGAGCTGCTGGCCGCGAGCCAGGGCACGACGACCGACGAGACCGCGGCATGAGCGACGGCTCGCCGAGCGAGAAGCCGGACCGGCCTCCCCTGCCGCGTGACGCGTTCCGCGCGCAGCGGGCCGGCGCGCCAGCCGCGCAGAAACCTATGCTCCAGCCTGTCGTCGTCACGCCATCGTACGACGACCTTGTTACGCCGGCGCCGACCGCGCAAAGGCGACCGTCTTTGGAGACGACCGTGTCCGTCCAGCCGAAGAAAGCTGCTCGACAGCCGCGTGATCGCGATCGCAATCCGTTCGAGGCTTACGGCGAGCGCGCGTCGTCTCGGCCCTACGCGTTACGCCTGCCCGAGGTAATCGATCTGGTGCTACGCCAACTCGCCGCCGAGGAGCGCACACAGCCGCTGCGCGTCGTCGACCGCGCCATCTACGACCTTCTCAAACGTCTCGGTCGACTGCCCCCCGTGGACGAACCGTAGTTGTCCGCGCGAGAAAGAGACATCACGCAACGGGAACGGCCTCTACACGTTTTCGTCCGGGAAGGAAGGACGGGAAGGCGCTCGCACGCTTGCGGCATCTTTTCGGCGCTGCGAGGCGCCGAGCGCGATCAGCATGGGCCACACGGAGAACTGGCCGGCGGAGGCGCGTCGGGTCAGGGTTCTCAGATAGCCACCGGGATTCCTGATCGCGCTCCCGCGTTGCAGGATGAGCGCGAGCGTGACGCTCGCCGGTCCCGGCCCCATGGCGGTGCAGGCGTCCTCCCATGCGCTCGGGCTGACACCGAGCAGGGGGCGCACGATCACGGCGGTGTCGGTGACGTCGCGCGCTGTGCGCAGGCCGTGGCGAGCGTAGTCGACGAAATCGGGGCATGTCTCGGCGAGGAGCCGGACGGAGACCGGGGATAACGCCTTGTCTTGTGGTCCGGTGTGCGGAGCTTCCGCGTCGGGAAGTCCGACAGTGTCCCCGGCCACAGTCGCTGCGCGCTGTGCCTCCGCGTCCGCATCGCTATTCGCTGCAGGACCGACGTGGCGCTCGAGGATGCAGAGGATCCGTCTCGACAGTTCGGTCAGCGCGGCAGCAAGCGGCTCCAGCGTTTCGCGCCGCGCGGTGCGCGGGCGGCCGTCGAGCAATTCCCTGTATTCGCGGTGAAGCGCCGAAAGGTCGGCATCGACATGTCGCTCGACGCCGAATGCAAGCATTTTCGCGATCTCGCGTCGGGCAAGCGTGATCTGCTCGCGCAGCGAATCCACGGCTCGGCGTTCTTCGGTTATGCGCGCGGCGCTCGCAGCCAGTTCGTCGGCGCTCGCCACGAGCGGGCTGAGGTCGAACCCGAAGGCCTGCTCGATGCCGCCGCCGGCAGCCCGTCTGGCGTAACGCTTTCCGTTGGGGCTGTCGCGCCGAAGGATGAGGCCAGCGTCCACCAGGGCCGCAATGTGCCGACGAAGCGTCGAGGCGGGGATGCCGTGAGCCCGCAGCGAGAGCTCGCGGTTCGACGGGAAGACGACGAGGTCGTCCGACCCGAGCGTGAGCACCGTGTCCGGGTGGAAACTCAAGAGCGCGTTCAGCACTGTGAGCGACCGGTCCGTCAGGAGGAGTTCGGCCCTCACTTCGCAGACGTGTCGGAACGTCTTCCATTTGTGCGCCGCCTTGCCGTCTGGTGTTTGACGCATGTCTCGCTGCGCGCGCAGCGCAGCTGCGGACAGCGGCCGCGGCCCGAAGGGGGCGGTAGGATTGAGGCCAAGCATCTGCATTCGCGTCCTCTCTTCGCGAGAGCGCGTGGCAAACAAAGACCGTGGCGTGAACACGCGCGAGTCTCTTGAACTGTCGGGTGACGCGGGCTAGGATGCTGTTGCGTTTACGAGGCACCGCTGGCGATTGGCGTCGCCAGCCCGCTGACCCTCTTGAGAGACCCGGCTCTGCCGGGTTTTTCTTTGTCCGAGCACGCTCCTGTTGGTTGAATCGAATCCGTCTATTATATTGAATGTTAGACGGCCGTCCAATGTGTGGGTCAAACGCCCGCCCGGCAGCGCCGACGGCGGATCAGCAAGGGACGAGAGCGGCTCGATGAACACGAAGGTCTCCGGCCGGAAGGCCGCCCACGCGGCCCACGGCAACACGCTGCTCATCGCCTTTCAGGAAGCGCTCGAGCGCCTGCGCAAGGAGATGGGCCTCACCCGCTGCGCCTTCGCGGAGCGGCTCGGCATTCCTCGGTCGAGCTACTTCCATCTGATGACGGAGGCAGCGAACCCGAGCCTCGACTACATCGAGCTGATTGCCGAGCGCGCCGGCGTCGAGCCGATCGCTTTTTTGGGGAAGGCCGACCAAAACACGCGCCGATTGGCGGTCGGCGCGCGCTAAGTCGAGTCGGCTCAACGGAAAATTCCGTTTCCTAACGTCCAATATACTAGACTTTGCTGCATGGGTATGGTGATGGTTCCCGGCTTCCTCGTGCAACAGAGACGACCGAGATGTCGCCCGTCCGAAAACCACAGTCGCTCGATCACTCGGTGCTGAACGAGATGCTGGCGATTCGAATGCAACAACTCGAGATCGAGAACGGCGGCGCGGAGGCCTTCCTGGCGAAGACCGGGCTGGCGCGGCACACGTACTACACGATGGTGCGCGGCATCGGGAATCCGACAATCCGAACGATCGAGCGGATCGCCTCGAGCCTCAACATGAGCGTGTTCGAGCTGCTCGGCTTCGACGTGTCGGACGCGCGGCGCGCCCTGAAGAAGAGCGGCGTGAACTACGACGAGCTGGTCTCGGCGATCGCGAAGAAGAACCGCGCCGATCGCGCGCTGGCGCGTCAGACACGGTCGCGGAAGCTGCCGTCCTGATACTCAGGTGAGAGGGACTGGGGAGGCTTGCGCCTCCCCGTCTCTGGCCTAGGCGGCCGAGCGTTCCGCCGCCTGGGCGAGCCGGCCGAACTCGATGCCGATCAGGTCGACGGTGTAGATCCGCTGGCCGTCGCGCTCGTAGCTGTTCTGCCGCACCCGGCCGCGCACGTGCACCAGGTCGCCCTTGCTGACGTGCTCGTTCACATAGTCCTGGATCGACTTGGTGAAGATCGTCACCTCGTTCCAGTGCTGGTCGTCCTTCCACTCGCCGCCCTTGTCCTTGAAGGGGTAGTTGGCGCAGACGGTGACGCGGACTGTCTTGCCGACCTGCTTGATGGTCCCGACGCGACCGATGAGGGTGAATTCGGCGATGTTGCGCATAGTCTCTCTCCATCTTGTGGGGCTGCGCCCCGTTGCGATGGCGATCCGTCATGGCCGGGAAGACGGCACAGAGCCGAAGCCCGCGAGACGCGGGCGAAGGGCGAGCGCAGCGCTGCGTCCCGTCAGCCCGTGAATTTTGGCGCCGCAGGCGCGTGCGCGAGGAATGCCGTCGGGCCCCGCTTGCGGGTGGCGGCAGGGGAAAATTCTCGGGCGTAGGGACCGACGTGCCGGCGACGGCCATAGGAATCCAGCCATGCAACCGGGAGCGCGGCCCGACCGGAAGAGGCGAGCAATCGTCGCCGTGCCGCCATCACTACGCGCCGGGCCAAATTCGGCGGCAAGGATCCGCGTTGTCGATGCCAATTCACCAAGGACCACGGCCCGCGAGGAAAGGCCGCGCTGGATTTGTGGACGATCGCAACAGTCGGCCGCCGAAAGGATCGAACACCAGCGGAGAACCAGCAGCGCGCCCAACCCGGATGGCAGGACAGAAGCGTGGACGGCCGGAGCAGAACTCGAACCCGGCTCGCGAGATTCCAGCCTCGCCGTCGCGGAACGCCGACCGACCCGCCAGCCTGGCGAGCGCCTCCCCCTCGAGACCGCCACGCCGTCACGCCGACCGCTTGGTGCGCAGCTGCGCGTTGACCTGCGACATCAGGATCGGCCCGAGCGAGAACTCCCCGGCCCTCGCCTTTTCGGTCAGGCCACGCAGGTAGCCGCCGGCTGATCGAATGGCCGCGCCGCGCTGGAGGATGCACGCCACCACCACGGCGGCCTGCATTTCGCCCATCACGGTTTGCGCCTCCTCCCAGGCGCTGGGGCTGATCCCGAGCATCGACCGCACCATGGCCGCCGTCGCCAGCAGGTCCCGCCAGTTCGCAATCCCGCCCTTGGCGTAGTCGGCGATGTCGGGGCAGGCTTTCATCACCAAACCAAGCGGATAGGCCGTTTCTGCAACCCTCGGCGTTTCAGGATCTGGCACCGCCCTCGCCGCCCGGCTTCCTCGAAAGCCAGGTTCAAGATCAATTAAGGGGTCTGGATTTGAATTCTGTATATGGCGCTCACTTCGGGACTCATTGGCGCTCATATCTTGTGTTTTGACATGAGTTTCCAGCAAGTTGAGGACGTCATCAGCCAATTGCGATAGTTCCTCCGCAGCAGCCTCGAGCTGGGCGCGTGTCGCTGTGCGTGGAATCCCCTCGACGATCGAGCGGAACCCGGTGTGGACCTCAGCCCAGTCCGCAGGCCCCTGCCCTCCCCTGCGTGTCGGCACGCCCTCCTCGATGCCGGTCGCGATCATCTTCGCGATGTCGCGCCGGCAAAGCGTGATGCGCTCGCGCGCGAGCTTGATGGCGCGCGCTTCCGCTTCCACGGCCGCCGCTAGGCTCTCGAATTCCTCCGAGCGGACGACGAGCGGCGAGAGGTCGAAGCCGAACGCGAGTTCGATCTCGCCGGAGGCGCCTTTGCGGGCATAGCGCTTGCCGTTCGGGCTGTCGCGCCGGACGATGAGGCCCGCGTCGACCAGGACCGCGAGATGGCGTCGCAGCGTCGACGCCGGCATGCCGTGCGCGCGAAGCGATAGGAGTTGGTTCGAAGGGAAGACGACGAGGTCATCCTCGCCGGTCAAGGCGGTCTCGGGGTGGAACGTGAGAAGCGCGTTCAGGACCGAGAGCGCGCGCTCCGTCACGCCGAGGCTCGGCCGAGCCCTGCAGATCGCCTGGAAGATCTTCCACTTGTGTACGACCTTCTCGGGCGGCCGCGACGACGCGGCGATCTGCGTCGCCACGTGGGCGAGTGTCAGCGATCGCCGCCCGAAGGGCGTCGTCGGTGTGTGTGGTTCCATGTCTTGCCCTCATGCGGGCAAACGAAATCTGCTCGCCAAAACGGCGCCGTCTCTCATGAGAGACTTGACTGCGATTCGCGGAAGTGATTCTCTATCAGTCGCCAAACTAAGACAGAGGCTTCCGGGACGGTGACGTTTCGGGGGCCTTTTTCTTTTGCCTACGGTTCCTTTCGTGGTTGTTGGGTACGCGGTTTACGCATCGCGGTGCCTCCAGACAGAAACTGACCGGTAGCAATCGCAATTTCGGGGCGGAGAAATCATGTCCCCTCCTTCGTGTGCCGGAATGCGTCGTAGAGCTCTGGGAGCTTGTCCAAGACGAAGTCCCCGAACGCAGGCGCGACTTTCTCGTCAAGCGCCAAAATGAATCGATCGCCCGCTCGTTCGACCTTCGCGATCTTTTTCCCGTCGGCTGCGGTCCAAGTTGTGGCTTTGGGTGCCTTCGCGGGACGCAGGGTGACGGCCGAAAGAACCATCGAAAATCGATCGTCTGTACTCGCTGCGACGAACCGTTGGCTGGACAATAGCCCCTCGAGTTTGCCAGCAGGCTTTTTCTCGCCGAGGCGATCGACGAGCTCCATCCACCGCCGGCGACCGACCTTTGGCGCGGACCCGATCGCATCACTCAAGTTCACGGGTATGGCGCGATAGATTGAAATCAACCGCGAGAGCTCCGTCTTGTCGACGGATAGCGCCGCCATGATAGTGTCGCGTTTGAAGTTGCGGTCCTCGAGCAGCGTCGCATATCGAGCTCGCTCGATGAACGAGAGATCCTCGCGCTCACCGTTTTCCTTCCCTTGGGCGATGACAAGATCATCGTCGCTGAGATTTTGGACGACCGCGCGAACCGGGCGGCCAAGCTCGCGCAAAGCGCGAACGCGTCGGTGACCGTACGCGATCTGATAGCGGCCCTGGTGTGTTGGGTGCGGCCGCAGCAACGCCGGAACAAGCTGGCCTTTCTCTCTGACCGATTCCTTAAAGGCGGTGAAGCCTGCGTCCGAACCCTCCATGCGGTCTGGAACGATGGAATCGTCGATAAGACTTGAGTCAACCTCGAGAACGGCTTCACCGTTCGCCAAGCGCTCGGAGAGAGCCTTCGCAGCATCGCGCTCGGCCGAAAGCTGTTCGAGGGATCGGCTCATTGCGCCGACGGCGCCGCGCGAGCCGAGAGTCGGCATCGCTCCTCTCTCCGCGCCCGCAGGATTTGGAGCGGCTGCCTGGTCCGGATTGGTGCCTTCAATAAGATCAGCGAGGAGATTCTTGCGTCCCATCAGGGCCTCCGCCAGGCAGCTCGAATCAGGGACTCGATCTCGCCGTTTACGCTGTCGAGGGACTCAATGGCGCGGTCGTAGGTCGCGCGCGTGAATTGCTGCCGCTCCACCTCGTACAGCGTTTGTTTGGTGATCCCGGCGTCGGAGATCGCGGTGCTCTTGAGCACCATGTGAGTGAGCACCCGATCAGCAAACAGCGAGCGCATGAAGCTCACCATCTGGGTTTGCGGCCCGTCGCTGGGTTCATAGCGGGTTACGAGATATCGCATCCAATCGTAGTCGGTATTTCCGCCAGCCTTGGCGACGACAGACATCAGGTCGGACGTCATTATGAGAAATTGGCACATCGACATGACGTCGAGCATCTGTGGATGAACGGGAATGAGAAGGGCCGTCGCAGCGCAGAGCGCTGACAGTGTCAAAAATCCGAGCTGGGGTGGGCAGTCGATGACGACGACATCGTAGTTCTGCTCTACCGAGGCGAGCGCGCGCGCGACGCGCGAAAAAAAGAGCGGATCGTCTGTCTGTCGCGAGGTCAACGCCTTCGGCGTTTCGTGCTCGAATTCCATGAGCTCGATGTTGCCGGGTATGATATCGAGACCGGAAAAGTAGGTCGGGCGGATGATGTCCCGAAGGTCACGGCGTTCATCGTCGTAACGGATCGCTCCGTAGAGCGTCCCGTTTTCTTCGATGTCGAACTCTGGCTGATATCCGTGAAGCGCGGACAAAGAGGCCTGAGGGTCGAGATCAACGGCGAGAACGCGATAACCCTGTAGCGTCAGGTGCTGCGCAAGGTGTGCGGCGGTTGTCGTCTTTCCGGAGCCGCCCTTGAAATTTACTACGGCCACGACCTGCAGATGCTCGCCGGTGATGCGCCACGGGCGGTAGCGCCGAGTGCTCTTCCCCGTTTCGTCGAGATAGGTCCGCAGAGCCTGGATGTCGTCGAACGTATAGGACCGACGGCCTGAGGGGTTCGTCTCTGGCTGCGGCCCCTTCCCTTCCAACGAAAGCTGTCTAAGGTAACCGTCGTTGACGCCAATGAGTTTCGCCGCCTCGCCCGACGAGAACGGACGGAGCTTTTTTCGAGCCTTGGGCGGGAACAGTTTGAGACGATGGGCCTGGAGCTTTTCGGATAGCTCTCGGGCGTCTGCCGCAATAAGTTCGTGAATCGCGAGGCGACGTGGCTCGGGCGGCGTTGAGAGTGTTTGCTCCACTGATTTGTCCACGGTCTGCTCGCGTAGTTACGTCTTTGTCGGCCTCTTACGGCTCAAAACCGTGGCTACTTAAGCCCGATTCTCCTCATTCGGCAAGAAATTAAGGGTTAACGAGATATTAACGGAGTTCCATGGTCGTCCGATGCCGGCTCCTTGAGCCTCCGCATTTGACAACCGGGCGATCGCTTTCAGTCAGAATAACGGCGAGCGCACGAGTTGACCGGTGTCAACTTTTCGCCGCTCTCAGGTCGAGTTGACACCGGTCAACTTCCGGCCGCCCTCGTCGAAGGCGTCTCACTCAGTCCCTCACAACGCCATTCGCGCAGCCCTCCCCTGCGCGCGCTCCGCCTCGTTGTAGTAGCTCGCCGCCTGCTGGACCGATCGGTGCTGCGACTGCTGCATCGCCTCGGGCAGCGCCACGCCCTGCCGCGCCGCCTCGGTGAGATACCCCGACCGGAGGCCGTGCGCGGCAAACTCTCTTGGATCGAGTCCGGCCATCGCGCACCGCCGCTTGACGATCAGGTTGATCGACTGCGGCGTCAGCGCCCGCTCCTCCAATACCTCCCAGCGGTCGATCGCGCGGAACACTGGCCCCTTTTGGATGTTGCTCCGCTCGAGCCACTCCCGAAGAGCCTCGACCGGCGGGCCGACAAGGAACACCCTTGCCTCCTCGTCCGCATCGCCAGTCTTGGTGCGGCCCAGCTGGATCGCGACGCATGGTAGCGTCGGCGAGTTCGGGTCCATCGGATCGAGCGGCACGGCTGGCTCGTCGCTCAACTGCTCGATCCGCAGCCGCGCCACCTCGCTGCGCCGCCGCCCGCCGGAGGCGAAGGCCAGCAGCAGGATGGCGAGATCGCGCGTGTCGGCGAGCCGGTCCGTCGCACACGTCGCCGTCAGCCGGTCGAGGACGTCCCGCGTCACGGCGCGCTTGCTCTTCCGCCGGCGCGGTCGCGGGGAGGCCCGCACCGCGAGGCGCACAGCCGAGCGCAAAGCCGGAGAGCCGAACGGTCCTTCGATTCCCCTCCACCGGTGCAGCGTGCCCCAGCTCGCCAGGCGCCGCTTGACAGTGCTCGGCGCATGCGGGCCGGCGCTGCGTAACAGCCCCTCCCCACGCAGCGTCTCGGCGACCGCTGCCGGCATCCCGTGCCGGGGATCGGTCTCGCGCTGCGCCGGGTCCCACAAGTGATGCGCGACGAACTTCAGCGCCAAGGCTTCCCCCGCCGGCCACGGCAGCGGCGCGCCGGAGGCAGCCGCCGCCCAGCCTTCGAGGTACGCTAGGTCCGACGCCAGCGCCCGCAGGCTGTTCTCGCCCATGCCCTCGCGCGCGAGGTGCTTGAGCGTTGCAACGTCGTCGTCGGTCAAGAGCTGCGCCAGCCGGTCCCGTCGGTCCATGGGCAGGATCGCCGAAAGCGTATCGAGGTCCAGGGCACGCCGGGATTCGGCGTCGAGGGATCGGTTCTTGACGATGTCGTCCATCATAGTCCTCAGAAGCCGTAGGTCCGCTCGGCCCAGCGCAGCAGCACCGCCGCGTCAGCGTCGGGCAGGCGTACGCGCTGCGCCTTGAGACCCTCCGCGATCGCAAGCCCGACGTCGGGCTCGACCCAGTGGCCGTGCGTCATCAGGAAGAACCAGCCGAAGGGCAGGCCGACCTCGCGGTCGACGGCCTCGATCCGTTCCATCAACTGGTGGACCGACATCTCGGGGGCCATTAACAGGCGCTCTCGCGGCGCTTTCAGCGGCCGCGGGATGAAGCCGACTTCGCGCTCGCCTTTGTGGGTGTAGTCGCGGGCGTCGAGGGCCCAGTGCGCGAAGACACGCTGCGATCTCGCGCTCGAGGCCTCCCAATCCTGGAAGAAACGGAGTTCGCGCGGCACGAACTCGAAATAGTCCGGCACCAACTCAAGAAAGGGCGTCTCGCGCGTGGCGCCGTTGGGTCCGGTTTCTCGGACGACGCGCTGCTCCATCTCCGGCCGCTTCGCCTCGCGCTTCTCACGCTCAATCCGGCCGCAGCGGTCGACGAAGCTGCGGACGTGGATGAAGGCGCCGCCGGCGCGGTCCAGCAGGCGGTAGATCGGGCCGGCGAGGCGGTCGGTATCGGGCAGGGACTTGTCCCGGGGCCAGCTAGGATCAAGCATCTCCTCCGTGCCCCAGGGGCGGTAGTCCGGATTGACGATCGGGCCGGCGCGCCACTCGATCTCGCGGCCGAGCGCGATCTGGATGTAGTCGGCGGCGGCGGGGCCGGTCGGCGCGAAGACGAAGGCGCTGGTGCCGCGCCACTCGGTGATTTGCAGGTCGGTGTCTTTCAGGCGCGCCCAGGTCGTCTTGATGTCGCCGCCGTCCTTGGCGAGCTCGACCGTCATCCACGGCCGCAGCTCGCCGACGCGCGTCGCATCCGGCCGGATCACCGAACGGGTATCGCGCCAGTAGTCGTCGTCGATCTGGGCGAGGCTGAAGTCGAACCCCGGGAAGGCTGCGGCGAGGGCAGGGACGAGGTCCGCGTCGACCGAAGCGGGCGCCAGACTGTCGAGAACGGCTGCGAGAGAGGTGGCGTCGGGAAGACGCGTGGCGGAAGACGTCATGGTCGGTCCCGGCTATCGAGAGAGGCTAAACGCGTTGTCGGTTCTTGAATTAAATCCGGAAAATCGCTATTTTGGCGGAAACGGAGAGTTCTCATGGCCACCGTCACGATTAGCGCCAGCGAATTCCAGGACCGGGTCGGCGAGGCGCTCGACCGCTCGCTCAGCCAGCCGGTGCTGATCACCAAGCACGGCCGGCCGCGCAATGTGGTTCTGTCGTACGACGAATACGAGCGGCTCAGCGCCCGCGACCGCCGCGCGGTCAAGGCCGCGGACCTGACCGACGAGGACATCGCCGCCCTCGAAGCGAGCGAGATGGCGCCCGGATATGAGCACCTGAACGCCGAGCTCGATCCGAAGTGAGCCTTGAGCCGAAGGTCGGCTGGCTGCTCAGCTACAGTTACCTCTGGGCCGACGAACACCGGCGCGGCGCGGAGGAGGGGATCAAGAACCGGCCCTGCGCGCTGGTCGCGGCGACCCGCCGCGACGGCGACCGCATTGTCGCGATCGTGGTGCCGGTGACGCACAGCCCGCCGGCGGATCCAGCGACAGCGATCGAAATCCCGGCTGTGACCAAGGCGCGTCTCGGGCTTGACGCGGAGCGCTCCTGGATTGTCTGCAACGAGGCCAACGTCTTCGCCTGGCCGGGCCCGGACCTGCGCGCCGCCGGCCGCCAGACGCCGCCGAGCGTCTGGTACGGGCCGCTGCCGCCGAAGCTCGCGACGGCGGCCCGTGAAAAACTGCGGGAGTTCGCCAAGGCCGGCCGCCTGCGCCAGGTGCCGCGCACCAAGTGAAAGCTGCCGGCGGCGGCCGAAGGCGTCCGGAAGAGGGGAGGGGGCTGGCAGCGGTGGCGTCCTCTTGTCGATCGGAGGCCCGGCGGACGTGATTTGCCGGGCTGAGGAGGCTCAGAATCGCTGATTTGCGGGTGCGTGTCCAACACTATCGATAAGGGGTGGTTATCGATAGTGAGAGGGGTGCCCAAACCGACATCGCTGTGACGGAAGCTATATCCGTGCTAGCTTCCGTTTCGACAATTACAGTTAAGGTTATCAAGACCTTGCATTTCTGCTACCAGATCCCCGATCCGTTGCCCTGGGCCCAGCTCGCCGGCCCGCTCGCCGCCGCCGAGGACGCACTCGCCCGGCTCGACGAGCGCCTCGCAAAGAGCCCGATCCGGGAGGGATGGACCGCGCGGACCCACTTCACCGATGCCTGCGCTACAATGTGGCTCGAAGGCGAGCTCGTCCACCTCGACGACCTCGTGCTCCACGACGCCGGCATGGACGTCCGCGCCCCGACCCACGAGCTCACCCGCGCCCACGCCGTGCTGCGCGCTCGCCGCCGCATTGCCGATGCCAAGCCCGACTGGGCACTGTCGACGGCCGGCCTTGCCGGATTGCGGGGGAGGGGAGGGCGCGAGCGGGACGACGAGGTGAGCAACCGGGATGAGGAAGACCAATCGCTCGCTATCGTCGACGATGACGACGCGGCGAATGTAGCCGAGCTGGTCGGCCAGGCGCCAGCGGACGACCGGATGGCCGACGTGTTCGCCGCGGTCAACGCGGCGATCGCCCAGGCCGACCGCACGCTGGCGGGCGAGGCGGTGATGCAGGCGAGGCGGGCGCCAGAGCGCGACCCGTTGGTCTACGACCTCGACTGGGACGAGGACGAACGTCTCGACGCGTGGAGCGCCGTCGTCGACGAGGCCCGCGCGCTGCCGCCGACTTTGGCGGCGGCGATCGCGGCCGACGCCTGGCGCGCGATCGAGCCGCTGCAGCACACGCCGTGGCTGGGCCGGCTGCTCGCGGCCAGCCTGCTGCGCGAACGGGGTAAGGCCCGCGCGCACCTTCCGTGCCTGCACGAGGGGATGAAAGCGATCCCGCGCGAGCGGCGGCGGCCGTGCGATAGCGCCGGCCGTCTCGCCGTCGAGCTCGAGGCGATCGCCGCGGCGGCCGAAGCCGGCCTGAAGGACCACGATCGCTGGCTGACCGCCCGCACGCTGCTCGCCCGCAAGCTGGCCGGCCGCCGCTCCACCTCCCGGCTGCCGGCGCTAATCGATTACGTGCTGACCCGGCCGATCGTCTCGGCCGGCATGATCGCGGAGGAACTGAAAATCACGCCCCGCGGGGCCCAGGATCTCGTCGCCGAGCTCGGGCTGCGCGAGGCGACGGGCCGGGGACGGTATCGGGCGTGGGGAATACTCTAGCCGATGCCCGAGCCGGAGGCATTTGCGTTGTTTAAATCGGGCAGTAACCCCATCGTGCAACGCTGCGTTTGCGGTTATGATTCGGCCAGTAGGAGAAAGTAAACCAGAGCTATGGCCCGCGGAGAGTTGATGAAAAAATTGCTGGCCAGCTACGGTCGGGACGATGAGTTCCGTGCCGTGGCGGAGCAAATCATCGACGAAGAGGAAAAGAAGAACAATCGCGTCCTAGCACGCAGCCTGCGCAAGACCCTCGAAACGGGGCCGAGCCGGCCGGCCGGGCCGAAGGCGCTTGCGCCCCTCATTCCCTTCCCTGAGGCCGCTGCTGATTTCATCGAGCGCATCGAACCGCGCCATAGCCGCAACGACATCGTTCTGGGCGCGACCAACGTGCGCGTGCTGCTCGGGCTCGTCAAAGAGTTTCGGCGCGCCGACGAAATCCGGCGTCACGGGCTCAAGGTCCGGTCCAAGCTCCTGTTCTGCGGTCCGCCCGGATGCGGCAAGACCCTCTGCGCGGAGATTTTTGCCGCAGAGCTTGGTCTACCCCTATTCCTCGTCAAACTCGATCGGCTGATCTCTTCCTATCTCGGCGAGACGGCTAGCAATGTGCGAAAGACTTTCGAGTTTGCTCGCAAGCAACCGTGCGTCCTGTTCTTCGACGAATTTGATGCGTTAGCCCGTTCGCGCGACGACTCGAGCGAGCACAATGAGCTGCGCCGCGTCGTCAACAGTCTGCTGTTGTTCATCGACCATATTCAGCCGAAGGGCTTCTTGATTGCAGCGACGAACCTCGACCACTCGCTCGATCCGGCAGTCTGGCGTCGGTTCGATGAGGTTGTGTGGTTCGACAAGCCCGATCGCGCGATGATCGCGCGATTCCTCCGGCTGAAGTTCAAGAACGTCCCTGTCGCCTTCGACCCACTGGACCACGCCGCAGCACTGGAGGGTTACTCCTACGCCGAGATCGAGCGTGCCTGCACGCAGGCAGTCAAGGCGATGATTATCGATCGCCGCAAGCTGGTGCAGGCGCGCGACTTCAATCGAGCCTTGGAGGACGAGGCACGACGCCGCGCAGGACAGTCTCGACTCGCGCCACCGAGCTAGCCGCGTCGTGGCCCGATACGATCATCTCGAGCTCGTCCGACTGCCAGAGCAATTCGAACGCCGTAAGCACGGCGGAGGCGGGCCGCCGCCCGGGCGTGACCGCGACCAGCACACCACGAAACTGCGCGACGAACTCGATGCCGCGACGCAAGAGCAGAGACGCCGCCGAAAGCCCGAGTTTGTCAATCCCTCGCTGATCCTGCGGGTGCAGATGACAGGCGCCCTTCTCGAGGAGGACTGGGAAAGGTTGGGCCTTACGGTGCTGTCGAGCGATGCAGACCGCACGCTGGTGCTGTTTGCGTCGAATGAGGAGATGCAGCAGTTCCGGGCTCGGCTTGACGCCTACCAGGGCGGGCCGCCTCCGGGCCAGAAGCACGCTCCCTATGTCAACTTCGTCGCTGGGATCGAAAGCATCGGGTCGGTCGAGCCACGGGACCGCATCGGGCCGCGCTTGCGCGAGGAAGGATTCTCAGATCTCGAGGGTTTTGTCCCGCAGACATCCTACCTGATCGATATCGAGCTTTGGGATCTTGGAGAGCGACGCCTGCGCGAGCGCAAGATCGACGAGGTGATCCGGTACGTCGAAGCGCGGGCGGGTGACGTCTTCGATCGCTACGTCGGCCCCTCGATCAGCATGTTCCGGGCTCGCCTCACGGGCGAGCTCATCCGCACGCTCCTGACGATTGAGGAGATTGCGGCGATTGATCTGCCGCCGGCGCCGGACGTGACGACGGCAGAGGCGCTCAACATGGCACTGCCGGATGTGCCGCCCCTCAACGCTCTTGCAGACGATGCGCCGCTGATTGGAATTATCGACAGCGGCGTCAACGATCATCCGTTCCTGGCCGACGTCATCGTCGGATCAATCGCCGTTCCTGAGAACCTCGGGACTGCCGACGTTTGGGGACATGGGACTCGGGTCGCAGGCATCGCCGTGTTCGGTGATCTTCTCGCACAACTCGATGCAGGTGCATTGCAACGCGGTGCTCGCATCTGTGCGGCGAAAGTCGTGAACGACGGCGGCGACTTTGACGATCGCCGGTTAGTGCCGTCGCAGATGCGCGAGGCAATCACGACGCTGAACCAGCGCTATGGCTGTCGGGTGTTCGTCATCGCGCTTGCCGACCGTCGACGGATTTACGACGGCGGCAAAGTTGGCACCTGGGCCGCCACGCTGGACGAGCTGGCACGCGAGCTTGATGTCGTCATCGTGGTCGCGGCCGGAAACCGCCACCCGCGCGGCGGAAACCGCCTCGAACAGGCTGTCACCGAATACCCGCGATACTTGTTGGAGGATGCGAATCGATTCTTCGAGCCAGCTGGCGCTTTGAACGTGATCACCGTTGGTGCGCTTGCGCACGGCGAGGGTCTTGATGCCGAGCGTGCTGACGACGTCCGCGTGCGCCCGATCACGAAGTTGCATGAGCCGGCACCATTCTCCCGCGTCGGGCCGGGCCCAGGGGGCGCGACGAAACCGGACGTCGTAGAGATCGGCGGTACACTGATTTTCGATCCCGTCGTCGCGCGGCTGAGGGGCGGAGAGGATGTCGGCAGTGCCGGAGTCCTGACGTTATTTCACAGCTATCTCGATCGGCTTTTTACGGCCGGCTCGGGCACGTCCTACGCGGCGCCGAGGGTTGCTTTCAGCGCAGCGCAGATTTTAACGCGCTTCCCGCAGGCCTCGGCCAATCTCGTCCGCGCCCTGATCGTTGGATCGGCGGAAATACCCGCGCCCGCACGCGAGCGGCTTCAGTTACTCGGTGCGGACGCAACCCGCGCGATTCTTGGCCACGGCCTTGTCGATCTGGAACGCGCCGCCTTCTCCGATGACGCACGCGTGACACTCTATGCCGAAGATGAACTCAGCCTCGATCATTTCGCTGTATATCGCATTCCAATCCCGGAAGCGTTCCAGGCAGGAAATGGCGAGCGTTGCATCAGAGTGACGCTGGCCTTCGATCCTCCGGTGCGGCACACGCGGAATGACTATGCCGGCGTCGGCATGAGCTTTCGCCTCGTGCGCGGATGTCAGCCGGAGTTGATCTTCGACCATTATCGCAAGCGTGAGCAGGACGACGGACCGTTCCCGGAACTCGCACCGCGATATAACTGTGCGCTCTCTCCCGGTCCCCAGGCGCGCGAGAAGGGAACGGTTCAGTGCGCTACGGTGACGTTCAAGCGCGGTGTCGAAGATTACGGAGACTATTATTATCTCGTCGTGCGCTGCGAGAGCGGCTGGGCGACGCATGTGGATCGGCAACGGTTCGCGATTGTCGTGGAGCTTCTGCAGAAGGCAGACGTCCAGCTCTATGAGCGGGTCCGACAACGGATTCGGGTTCAGGCCTAGCGTTCGTTCCCAATTTCACAGAGTGATCCGGTTGCCCCCGCTACATAGCTGCGGTCCTTTCGGCCTCGCTCAGCTTTTTGGCTCTGACGGAAAACCGGCCTTCGCCGTGGCGCCTGTCAGATCCTGCAAGCTCGCTTTTGCATCATCGAAGACCACGACGGCGGTCTTATCCTTGAACGAGACCGTCACATTCGAGACGCCTGAAACACCTTCAAGGGTCTTCTTCACCATGTAGGGGCACGCCTCGCAGTACATGTTGTTGACTGTTAGCGTGACCGTCTGCTGCGCGGCGAATGCCGACTGGCACGAAACGACAAGCAAGAACGCAAGAGCGACCAGCAGCCTTGTCATGAGGTTCTCCGTTAGGAAGAGAGCATGGGTGCGAGGAAGTTAAAGCCAACCGCAAGAGCAACGAGCGCTGTGGCCAGGGTAAGCACACCTCTGACGAACTTGTCGGCGACGGGTCTCTTACACGTCTCGCCATCAGCGCATCCGCTCCGTGAGCGATACACGAGCC
>Ga0209916_1000477_pt1 | contig 60965 bp, 53 predicted proteins | sample ThiBio_1000_plan_FD_183956 | JGI IMG/M metagenome (GOLD analysis project Ga0209916, IMG submission 183956) | Wastewater bioreactor microbial communities from Cape Town, South Africa - Thiocy_solids_2 (SPAdes) | ecosystem: Engineered > Bioreactor > Thiocyanate-remediating > Anaerobic-Aerobic ... | reverse complement strand
CCCGCCTGGTGCTCCTTCAAAATGCCGATGATCTGTTCGTCGGAAAATCTCGATCGCTTCATTGCCTGTCTCCTCATCCGGATAACAGGCTACCCTCAAAGTGAGGACATTTCAGGGGAGCAGGTCAATTCCGTAGAACAGTCTCCAGTCGCGTATTGTAGAACCCGTCATAACGATGCTTTTCGATGACGATCTCGCCAGGCTCGGGCGCCAGATCGGGAATGATGTCCGATCCGGGGCGGCCCTCTCTCATCCCGGCTGTCCGAAGCCAAGGTTGATAGGTGACTTCGAGCGGCGAAATATTGTGGCCGTCGAGCAGGAGATGCCGGGTGAAGATCACCGGGATTCCAGATGCGCGGCTTTGCTTCACGAGCGATTGCATAGCCGGCACGCGGGCGCGTGCCATGGGAACTTCCATGATCGCGCCTTTCTCGACAAAATCCCGCTGCATATCGACAACCAGCAGGGCGGTTTTATCCACATTCAGGGACCATCTTTTTTGTTCGATCGTCGCCATGTGGAAACCGTCTCTTCCCAGCCGATGCATATCAAGAAAATGGTGTCATCGGCGGTCAGGCTTGTCCATCGGACATGGACGCAATGTCTGACAACGGCAACTGACCGGGCCGAAATCGCAAAATCCAGAGAGGAAAGGGTCGGGAGGCGCCATGTCCCGAACGCACGCGGCACTTCGCTGCGGTCCCGACAGAGAGACATTTAGGTGGAGGCTGGGCGTTGCCGATTGTATATATCGAGCCCATGCAAGGCGCCGAAGCCACCTGGGTGGCCAAATCGAATGTGTCTACTTTGGCGGTCCCGCAAGCGGATCGCATCGGCTATTGGGAAGAGGTGAACGCTACGGCGTTCGCCGGGGCACGTTGCTCGACCTTCGATGCACGTGGCTTGATGGCGGGAGCGTCGAGCGTGCGCTCACACCTCCTGACGATCAACGATATTCGCGGCAATGAGCATGTTATCGAACGCACCCCGGAATTGGTCCGTTCGACGCCGAAGAACTCAATTTTTGCGTGTTTGCTGCTGGAGGGGAATGCATTCTTCTACCAGAACAACAAATGTATAAACCTCAACGCCGGCGACCTGCTGATCTACGATACCGAGAGTCCGTTTCTTTATGGCTTTCCGGGACAGATGAGGGAACTGTTGATCGATCTGCCTCGTGGTGAATTCCTGAAGTCGCTCGCAATCGCCGGCAGAATCGATCCAATCTACTTCGACAGCTCGATCGGCATCGGCCGGACCTTGTCCGGGGCCGTCAGGCGCATCACGCTGAGCGCGATGGACGACGCTTCCCAGGCCGAACGGGCGAAGCTGTTTGAGATTGTGTCCTCCGTAGTCGGCGGGGTGAAATCGAGACGATCCGGGATACTGCTTCTGATGGAAGCCAAGAGCATCATTGCGGAAAATATATCCAACCCCGAACTGGATACGGCTTTCGCCAGCAGGCGGATGCGCCTTTCGGCAAGGCATCTGAATCGACTGTTCCATGCCGAGAATATGTCCGTCGCGCGCTATATCAGGTCGGAACGGCTGAAGAGGGCACATCGCGACCTGCTGATGACAAATTCGGCGACGGTTGCGGAGATTGCCCAGCGCTGGGGGTTCTCGGACCTGAGCAGCTTCAGCCGCGCCTTCCGCCAGGAATTCGGCAAGACAGCCACTGACGTTCGCGTCGAGAGCCGCCTCGCCGACGCCGATTGACGCAATCCGCTGACTGCAAGCATTACCAGCTCGGTGGAGCTTCCCTCGGCAAGGTCGAGGGGAAGGATTCCGCCCTGATCGGCAAGCGGGGCGCGGAATAATCCTGCTCAACCAAACTGGCCGGCACTGAGATCGGCTTGCGCTTGCGGCCTTATGTTCTGATTCAGGCAAAACATGTTCGTCGGGTCGTATTTGCTCTTCAGCTCGACGAGCCGTCGGTAGTTCGGCCCGTAAGCCGCCTTCACGCGCTCCTGCCCCTCGTCGCCGAGATTGTTCACGTAAACCCCGCCCGTCGAGAAGGGCTGTATCGCCGCCCACGCCTCGCGAACCCAGCCGAAATTATCCTCGTCCCGGGCCGGGTCGTCCCAGATGGCGATCGGAAAGCAGTCGAACTCGGCGTTCCGGCCCGCATAGGCCGTTGCCGGGACAGGAACGCGGGAGATGGCGCCGCCGACCTGCTGAAGCACCAGCAGCGCATTGTCGCTCGGCGCCTTCCTGTGGACATCGACGAGCACGTCGATCGCCTCCCCGGCCAGTTGGCGCATGAACTGCGCCTTCCAGGAGTAGCGGCGTCCGCGCGGAAACACGGCATCGCCGGCCGACTGCACCTGCAGGTAGGGGACGCGCGCGACGTGCACGTTCATAGACTTGTCTCCTGCATAGGCGAGTAGCGGCGCGATCGCCATCTCGGCCTCCCTGGAGGAGCCCGAATGGAAGATGGAGATCGAAAACATGCGTTCGCCGGCAGAAATCACCAGGGCCGCATCGAGGCTAAGCTCGTCCGGTGCCGTTCGCGCAAACTCGTCATAGAACCGGAGCGCATCCCGTGCCTGTGCTTCCGGAAAGACGATGGAACCGGCGAGAACCTCCGTCCCGATCGGGTGAAGCCGATATTCGAAACTGGTGACGATACCAAAATTTCCGCCGCCGCCGCGTAGCCCCCAGAAGAGATCCGGATTCTCGTCGGCGCTGGCGCGACGCACGCTGCCATCGGCCGTAACGACCTGCGCCGACAGAAGGTTGTCGCAGGCGAGCCCGAACCGTCGCCCGAGCTTGCCGAAGCCGCCGCCCAGCGTCAGTCCGGCTATTCCCGTATCGCCGTTCACGCCCATGGTCGTCGCCAGACCGCAGGCCTGCGTCGCGCCGTCGAACTCGGCGAGCGTCAGCCCGGCTTCCGCCCAGGCAACGCGCCGCTTGTCGTCCACCGACCTGTTCTTCATGCGTGACAGGTCGATCACGAGCCCGCCTTCGCAGACGGAGTTTCCGGCCACGTTGTGGCCGCCGCTGCGCACCGAGAGCGGCATCGCATTTTCCCGCGCGAAGGAAAGTGCCGCGACCACGTCGGCCGTGCCGGCACAATAGGCAATCGCGGCCGGATACTTGTCGACAAGGCCGTTCCATACCCGCCGCGCCCGGACGTAGGCGGGATCGGTCGGCAGGACCAGTTCCCCGCGAAGCGTCCGCCGAAGCCGGGCCGTTTCCCGCGAGGAGCCGTTCTCAATTGGCCTGGCCGTCGTGATCCCGGGCAGCATGTTCGCTCTCCTTCTGGACGTGCAATTCAGTTTCCCACGAGCAGGACACACTGGCAAAATCGAAGAAATCAGGTGCTGGGTGAACTCAATTCATCTACAATAGGGTGATGAGGAAGCTGCCGCCGCTCAATGCGTTGCGGGCCTTTGAGAGTGTCGCCCGGCATTTGAGCTTTCGGCTCGCCGCGGCGGAACTCGGCGTCACGCCGACTGCCATCAGCCATCAAATCCGCTTGCTGGAGGATATCTGCGGTCAATCCCTGTTTTTCCGCCGGCCGCGCCCCCTTCGCCTGACAGCCGCCGGCGAGCTCCTGTTCCCCATCCTGCGTGACGGGTTCGACTCGTTCGCAACGGCGCTCGGGAACTTCTCCCGCGGCGCGGCGAGCGAGACCTTGCGCGTCACCACGCCGAACGCCTTCGCCAGCCGCTGGCTGGTGCCGCGTCTTCCGAAATGGCGTGAAGCCCAGCCCGGGATCGCACTTGAGGTGATCGGTACCGACCGCGCCTTGAACCTCGTGAGCGGAGAGGCAGACGTCGCCATCCGCTACGGACGGCGAATGCCCGGCGAACACATCGCGCAGGAGCTGTTTCGCGACACCTATTTCCCGGTTTGCAGCCGCGACCTGCTTCCTGACGGAAAACCTCTCGCCGAGCCTGCCGAGATGTATCGGCTTCCACGTATCCATTATGACTGGGCGAAAACCGACGCTGAAATCCCCACATGGCGGCGCTGGTGGAAAGCCGCGCGCGATCTCGGCCCCAGCCTGCCGCGCGATGCGGAGACCTGCCAACTCAGCTTCCGCGAGGAATCGCATGCGATCGCCGCGGTGCTCGCCGGACAGGGGGTGGCGATCTGCAGCGACATTATTCTCGCACCGGAGCTCGAGCGGGGCGAGCTGGTAAAAGCGCACGAACTCTCGCTGCCGGGCCTGGGGTATTACCTGCTCCATTTGCCCGAGCATCCGCAGAAGCGCTTGATCCTGGTCTTCGCCGACTGGCTGCGCAGCGTGATTTGAGCAAGACCTCGAAGCGATCCGATGCCTCTCCGACGAGGGATACTCAAGCCGAAAAAGCCGGCGCCGCGATGGTGGTCGACTTCGCCTCCGGGCGTACCTCCCCTCCCGAGGCCGCCGACATGAAAGGCATGCTGGCGAGGAGGCCCCGCCGGCAGCCATGGCTGTCAAGGCGGACAGGCCTTAGACGGCTCGAGAAACTCTCCGATCGCAACGATCGAGCGCATCGATCAGCCTGTTGCCGATATCGGCCGTACTCAAGGCGGGATCGTTGGCGGCCGCAATGTCGCGTGTTCTCGCACCGGTGCCCAGCACCCGCTGGACGGAAACCTCCAGCAATGCTGCGTCGTCCGTACGATCCAGCGTGTGCCTGAAGCACATCGCCAGACTGAGGATCGACCCGAGCGGATTGGCGATGCCCATGCCTGCGATGTCCGGTGCGCTGCCGTGGATCGGCTCGTAAAGCGCCTGCCGCCTGCCATCGGCTTTCGCCGGGCCTATCGAAGCGGAAGGCAGCATACCGATCGAGCCGGATATCATCGCCGCGCAGTCCGACAGGATATCGCCGAAAAGGTTCTCGGTCAGGAGGACGTCGAATTGCGTCGGCCGGCGCACGATCTGCATGGCCGCGTTGTCGACATACATGTGCGAGAGTTCCACATCGGGAAATTCGGCGGCACCGACCTGCGTCACGATCTCACGCCAGAATGAGCTGACCTCGAGCACGTTCGCCTTATCCACCGAGCACAGGCGGCCTTTGCGTCCGCGGGCTATCTCAAAGGCCGCACGCGCGATGCGTTCGACCTGCCGCCGCGTATAGACCATCGTGTTGAGCGCCCTTTGTCCGTCGTCGTCGCGGCCTCGCGGCTCGCCGAAATACAGGCCGCCGGTCAGTTCGCGCACGATCATCATGTCGACGCCCTCGATCACCTCGGCTCGCAGGCTCGACTGCCCAATGAGTTCCGGATGAATGCGGATCGGGCGCAGATTGGTGAAAAGATCGAGGTCGCGCCGGAAACGCAAGAGCGGGTCGGGCTCGCGCTCATGGCTCGGGATATCGAAGAAGTCGGCGACCTGGGATGCCCCAAACAGGATTGCGTCGGCATCTGCTATCGCCGCCTTCAACTCGGGACGAACCAGCGTTCCATAGCTTTCCCAGGCGGAGCGACCGTACTTCTCTTCCCTGATCGACACGTCAAGGCCCCGGTTTTCGACAAACCAGTCCAGCACCCGCCGGGTCTGAGGCATTATCTCCGGGCCTACGCCGTCTCCGGCGAGGATCAGAATGGAAACAGGCCTGGCTTCAGTCATAGCAGTAGATCCACGGTCTCTTGTGTCTGTGATCCTGGCGAAAGGCGCGTATCTCGTCTTCGAACAGGAGTGTCTCGGCGATGTCGTCCAGGCCTTCCAGAAGTGCCTTGCGGCGATCCGGATCGACGGTGAATTCGATGCTCTTCCCGGATGGAGTGACCAGGATGTTCTTCTCCAGGTCGATGCTGATTTGCGGCGCCTCTGTCGCCTCGACTTCGGCAGCGATCTCGGCGACACGAGCATCCGGAAGGCGAATGGGGAGCATTCCGTTCTGGAAGCAATTCGCCTCGAATATGTCGCCGAAGCTCGGCGCGATGACTGCCCGAAGGCCCATGTCCATCATCGCCCAGACCGCCATCTCGCGCGAGCTCCCGCAGCCGAAATTCGTTCCGGCGACGAGTATCGGCGCGCCCTTGTATCTCGGCTGATTGAGGGAGAATGCGGGGTTGTCCCTTCCGTCTTCCAGATAGCGCCAGGATTCGAAGGCGTACGGCCCAAGCTCGCCCTTGGCGTATTTGATCAGCCGGTCCATCCGGATGATCACCTCGGTGTCGACATTGGCGCGCATCAGCGGCGCGGCTGTCCCGGTCAGTTGGCGAAATTTCTGCATTGTCAGTTCACCAGGTCGCGGGGATCGACGATCGTTCCGGCTATGGCCGCGGCGGCGGCCGTCGCCGGGTTCGCCAGATGCGTGCGGGCACGCGGGCCTTGCCGGCCGACGAAATTGCGGTTCGAGGTTGAAACGGATCGTTCGCCCGGTCCCACGTGAAGCCCGTTGGCAGCCACGCAAAGGGCGCACCCCGAATCGTGCCACTCAAATCCGGCGTCCCGGAATATCCTGTCCAGCCCCTCGGCTTCCGCCTGCCGCTTGACCTGCTGCGACCCCGGCACCACGATCGCCGTCACGTTCGCCGCCACCTTGCGATTGGCCACCACGCTCGCGGCGAGCCGAAGGTCGCTTATCCGGCCGTTGGCGCAGGAACCGATGAAGACCCAGTCGATCGGCGTGCCGGCGATCTTCCCGCCACCCGTCAGGCCCATATAATCGAGCGCCGCCCGGGTGCCCGACCGTGCCACATCCGTCCGGCAGGATTCGGGATCCGGAATATCGCCTGTAACGGCTATAACGTCCTGAGGGCTCGTCCCCCAGGTAACCTGTGGCGCAATCTCGTCGGTCGCGATGACATGCTCGACGTCGAAGACCGCTCCCGCGTCGCTGGGCAGCGTCCTCCAGTAGTCTATGGCCGCTTCAAGTTCGGCACCCTTCCGAGGCGCATAGGGACGGCCAGCCACATAGGCGAACGTCTTGTCGTCCGGGGCCACCATCCCGACCTTGGCCCCGAGCTCGATCGAAAGGTTGCACAGCGTCATGCGGGCTTCGATATCCATCGCCCTTACAGCCGAGCCGGCATACTCGACCGCAAAACCCTGCCCGGCCGCGGTGCCGAGACGGCCGATGATGGACAGCACCACATCCTTCGACGTGACCATCGGGCTCAGTTCGCCCTCGATCGTGATGCGCATCGTCTTTGGCCGGCGTTGCCGGATCGTCTGCGTCGCCAGAACATGGCCGACCTCGCTCATGCCTATGCCGAAGGACAACGCGCCAAGGCCACCATGCGTGCAGGTGTGACTATCGCCGCAAAGCAAAAGCGTGCCCGGCAGCGTGATCCCCATCTCGGGGCCCACGACGTGCACGATACCCTGCTGTTCGGAACCCAGGTCGAAAATGCGAATGCCGGCGCGTTCGGTCTCGGTGCGCATGGAGGTGACAAGCTTGCGGGCGATGTCGTTGCCCCCGTCGCGGTCCAGCCGCGAGCGTGTCGTCACGGAGTGGTCGGGGGTTGCCCAGGAGAGCTCGGGCGCCGCAACGGAAAGTCCCCGCTGCCTCAATTGCTGCAGGACAGGGCCAGCAACCAGATCGTGGATAAGGTGCCTGTCGACATGTAGGAGGTCCACGCCATCCCCGATCGTTCTGATCTTGTGGTCGTCCCAGATCTTGGCGAAGAGCGTACGCGCACTCATCCATTGGCCTCAGGCAGTTCAAGTGTCATGTGCAGTTCAAAGGAATCCGGCGAAACGAGAAGCTCCATGAATTCGATTGGCCGGCCGTCGGCATCGAAATTCACCCGTCGGACATTGAGAAGCGGAACGCCGACATCGAGCTTCAGGTAGGAGGCGACCGGTGGGTCGGCGGCGCGTGCGCTGACGATCTGCCGCGAGGAGGTCAGCTTTATGCCGTTCCTCTGCAGGAGCTCAAACAGGGACGTCGCCTCGAGATCCTGAGCGGTGAAGCTGCGGCCGACTGCTTCGGGCAAATAGGTCGTGATATGGAAAAGCGGGTCCTGGCCGATCGACCTGATGCGCACGGCCCTTTGAAACAGCGCACCGGGCTCGCTGCGGAATTCGCCCTGTACTGCCTTCGGCGCCGTTTGATACGCGAACTCAACCACCTTGGCGCGGGTGTAACGATTGACGTTGAGGATGTGAGACAGATGTTGGCTGTCGACCAGCTTGCGTTTTGGCCCCGATGCCGGCCCGATCACGCGCGTGCCGACACCCTGGAGCCTTTCGATCAGCGCAATTTCATGGAGCGAGGCGAGTGCGGTGCGAACGGTCGCGCGCGACAGTTGGTAACGTGCGCACAATTCCGGTTCCGCCGGCAGAAAGTCTCCGGGTTTGACGAGACCGGAGAGGATTTCGTTTCGAAGAATACGAAAGAGCTGCTGGTGCAGGGGAAGCTTGCCGCGCCCCCGGTCAAGCCTGGCGGCGTGCTTGAACTCCTCGACAGGCCTGGCGGGTGCGCGGGTCACTTCCCCTGCCCTCCTGCCCTCAGATGCTTGTCCAACCGCAGCAACAGCGCGTTCATGGTGATCGCGAACACCGACAACACCACCGCCAGCGCGAGGATCGTCTTGACCTGCGCCGTCTCTATCGAAGCCATGAGCAACGCCCCCAAGCCGCTCTGGGACGCGAACATCTCGCCGATCAGCGTACCGAAGAGGGTGAGCGAAAGGCCGACGCGCAGGCCTGAGGCTATGCCCGGAAGTGCCGCGGGCACGTAGATATGGGCGATCCGTTTCATCAGGCCCAGCGACATGGCACGCCCGGAGCGGACGTAGACCGGATTGATCTGCGCAATCGCGCCCATGGTAAACAGCACGATGGGGACGATGCCGTGCAGCACCCCGAGCGCCACCTTCGAGGACAGCCCAAACCCGAAAATCAGCAGGATAACCGGATAAAGTGTGATTTTGGGCAATGAGTAGATCATGGTGATGATCGGCTCGACGGTTTCGCGAGCGAAACGCGAAATGCCGAAGACGATCCCCAGCGCAACACCGCCGGCGACGGTGATGCACGCGGCCATGGCAAAGGCGACGACCGTCGCCCGGGCATTGTCCCAGAAACGCGAAGTGCCCGCCAGCGACACGAGATGCTCGATCGTATCCGTAGGCGAAGCGATTGCGCTTGCGCCGGCGATCAGATGTGCCGCCTCCCATACGACCAGCACGAGCCCGACCAGCAGCGCCAGATTGACCAGCCGGCGGCTCATCGGGCCAACTCCGTCCCGCGCGAGCCGGGAGCCCTCACCAGCCTCAGCAGCGCGTTGATCAGAAGGATCAACAGGATGACGAGCAGGATGAGCCCGTACATCGAGGCATTGTCGAAATTGTTGTAGGCGAACGCGATCTCGTGGCCGACGCCCTTGTTCGACAGCAGGAATTCACCCGCTATGACAGCGATGAACGCATAGACCACGACGAGCTTCATCCCCGTCAGCAGGTAAGGCGCCGCGGCCGGAAGCCGGATATGCCACAATTCCTTGCGGTAGCCGATCTGGAAGACGCTCGCCACGCGCCGATAGATGGGTGGGATGCTGTCCAGCCCGTCGATCGTCGCAATGACCATCGCGCCGATGGCAAAGAGAACCGCCAGCGCGATCAGCGACGGAGCGCCGAGACCGAAAACGACGATGAAAAGCGGATAGAAGATGAAGTTAGGGATGGCATAGTATGCGGAAAGGACCGGTTCGACCACTTCCCGCAGGCGTGGCGTGGCGTGAATGACGATCCCGATCAACACGCCCATCACCACCGACATGACGCCGGACACGGCCACGACCATCACGGTGAATGCAAGGCTGTCGAGGATTTGCGGCTGACGGAGAAGCCCTATCATCGCGATGAACATTTCGCTCGGCGGAATGATCACCAGACGCGGCATCTGCCCGGTGCGACACAGAAGCTCCAGCAAGCCGACGCAGAAGGCGACGACCAATAAGCGCGCTATCGTCGTCGCTTTCATCTCGCTTCGACCCTGCCCATGCTTTTGATGGACTCCTCGCGCAGAACGCTCCACAATTCGCTTGTTATCTGGCCGAAGCGCGGCGTGCTGGCGTTGCGCGAATCCCGCTCACGCTCCCACTCGGTGTTTATGAACTTCAAGAAGCGCCCGGGACGCGCCGACATGACGCCGATCCTGTCGGACAGGATGGCCGCTTCGTCGAGCGAATGGGTGACGAGCACGATCGTGGCATTGGTTTCCCGCCAGATGCGCAGCAATTCGTCGCCCATCAGGAATCGAGTCTGCTGATCGAGGGCGCCGAAGGGTTCGTCCAGGATGATGAGGTCCGGCTTCATGACCAGGGTGCGCACGATGCACAGGCGCTGGCGCATGCCACCGGAAAGCTGCGCGGGCATCGCGTCGGCGAACTTGGCGAGACCGACAAAATTCAGGAAATAGTCAACGCGCTCCTTGATGACGGCCGGATCGGTGCCGTTGTGACGCAGGCCGAAGCTTGCATTCTCGCGGACCGTCAGCCACGGAAAGCTGGCGTCATCCTGAAAGACGACGCCGACGCCAGCCGGCACCTTGCCGCCCACATCCATGCCGTTGCAGCGGATTTCGCCTTCCGATGGCCCGCCCAGGCCGGACAGGAGATCGAGGATCGTGGACTTGCCGCAACCCGACGGGCCCACGATCGAGAAAAACTCGCCCCGGGTGAGGTCGAGATCGACCGGGCCCAGCGCATGGACGGCCGCGTTCTTTCCTCGCGCGGGATAAATCTTGCTTACCCCGCGCAATGTAACGTGCGGCACAGCCCCCACCGTCCGGACCCCGACGTTCATCCATCGCTCCCCAGACACACGATCAATTGTGCTTGGCAAGGAAGCGATCGTCGATCATGCTCGACCAGTCGATCTTCTCGTCGCCGGTGCCGCCGCTGGCCAGTTGCATGACCTTCATCGTCGCGTTCATGCCGTCGAAGTTGAAGCCTTCGGCATTCCACCACTTGTTCGAGATTTTCCGCAGACCGGCTATCGCCTGCGTATTCTCGTCGGCCGAAAGGCCGTTCACTGCCGACATGATCTTGCCCGCCTCGGCAGGGTTTTCGTAGAGAAAGGCCACGCCCTTGCGCCGTCCGTCGATGACGGCCTGGATTTTCTCGGGGTTCTTCTCGATCACCTCGACAGGCGCGATCCCCACCGTCTGTGTGAAATTCGGCACGAGATCGTTAAGCCAGGGCTCCGTCTTGTAAGGCGGCGGATTCATCGACATGCGCTGCGAAAGCGTCGGCTCGGGAAGGATGGCGACATCGACCACGTTCTGCTCGAGCGCGGTCAGGCCCGCTCCGACGCCGCCAATGGCGACCAGTTTCACATCCTTCTCCGTCAGGCCGGTGGCCTCGAGAAAAGCGCGCGCGAGACCCTCGGTGACGGACTTCGGATTGGTGTAGGCGAGACGCTTGCCCTTCAGATCTTCGGGGCCGTCAAGCTTCGTGTCAGGCCGGGTCACCCAGTAGGAGTTATGCCCGTCCGCACCGGGCGAGACGATCTTCACGGGATAGCCTTCGCGGATGGCCGACACCGCCGCCGCGAGCGCCACTTCGGCATAGATCGCGCCGCTTGCCATCAGGTTGCGCACGGAGGTGCCGCCGCCACTCGAGCCTGTAATCTCGACGTCCTTCAGGCCGGCGTCCCTGAAATACCCCTTCGCAGCGGCAATGGCATAGGGCGTGCCGAAAAACTGCGCCTCGTAATGGGAAACGACAATCTGTTCTGCATGCGCCGCCGGCGCGCCGATGAGCAGCGCCGAGGCAGCCGCCAACATTTTTATGAGCTTTCCGACCATCGAAAATAGTCCTCCCGAAAAATTTGTCTGGTTGTACGTATTTACATACAACATCACATCGTTAGAGGATGGCTGACAGCCTTGTCAACGCGCTCGTTAGAGGAAATGCGAAAAGCCAATGCCCGAAGAGAATAGCCAGCGCGCAGCGTTGTCGGCCCGGATGAAAAGCGGCCCGCTCGTGGTCGCGCCCGGAATCTACGACATGATCTCCACCCTCGTCGCAAGCAGGATGAATTTTGCGGCGCTCTACATGACCGGGTTCGGCACCGTGGCATCCCATCTGGGGCTGCCCGATGCCGGCATCGCCACCTATACGGATATGGTCGAGCGGTTGGCGCGAATGGCCTCCATTGCCAGCGCGCCGATTATCGCCGATGCGGACACGGGCTATGGCGGCATGATCAACGTGCACCACACAGTGCGCGGATACGAACGCGCCGGCGCGGCCGCCATCCAGATCGAAGATCAGGAGTTCCCCAAGCGGTGCGGCCATCTCGCCGGAAAGCAACTCTGCACCGCCAACGAAATGGTTCGGCGCATCAAGGTAGCGGTGGATGCACGCCGCCATGACGACACGCTTGTCATCGCGCGCACCGATGCGCGCTCGGTGCTGGGGCTGGACGAAGCGCTGCGCCGGGCCGAAACCTACGCAGACGCAGGCGCCGACGCACTGTTCATCGAGGCGCCCGAAAGCGAGGCGGAAATGGCGCGCATCGGTGCAACTTTCGACAAGCCGCTGATTGCCAATATGGCGGCCGGCGGCCGCACTCCGCTCGTTGGCCAGGAACGGCTGGCACAAATGGGATATCGCGTCGCGATCTACCCCGGCCACGGTTTCCTTGCCGCCGCGCACGCGGCCGAACGCTCTTACCGAGCCGTCAAGGACGACGACTGTGCCGCCCAGGCCGCCGTGCCGCTATATGATCTCGCCGCCTTCGCCGAGATCCTGGGATATCGGGATGTAGAGACGATTGCGGAACGTTATCCCGTTGACGCTGTTTGAGCTCCGAACGTCGCCGCGAGCAAAGCTGTAGCGGTGGGGCTCGATTTCCAGCGACCGCGTGTATTTTTCCGGGCCAGGGAGCCATGGGTTCGGGAAAACTTTGGACCTTGGCACGCAGCGTCACGCTCGCGAGATCGCGACCATCGCGGCGCTGACGACGATTGGAAATGCGACACTGCAATTGACGGTCCATAAAGAGGCGGGCCGGAATGTCGGGCTGACCCAGGACGAAATCACCGAAACCATTATGCAAATGGCCGTCTATACCGGCTTCCCTCGATCAAAGATATGGCGACCCAAGCCACAGGATGCGGTCTATCAGGCGTGCGACGAACGGGCGCGAACGCAAACCGGCGAGCGTAACCGGCGAGGCGGATGCGATGGCCGATCGGATTCGTGCATCGATCCTGCCGGCAAAATCCCGATCAAGTATAGCAAGGTCGATCTCGAAATTCAAACGCAGCGAGCGGGGATCGAGGTTCGAGGATCCGACGAATGCCCAGGTCGCATCGACGGAAAGCAGCTTGGAGTGGTCGAACAGGCCTTCGGCGCGCCAAACGCGGCAATAGCTCCTCAGAACCTGATCGAACTGAGCCGTCATGGCACGGTCGACAAGCACGAGGTTGTTGGCTGACGGAACGACAATATCGATATCAACCCCGCGCCGCGCGGCGGTCGTCAGGGCAACGATCAATTCACGGTCGGGCAGGAAATAGGGCGACATGATAAGGATCGACTTGCGCGCGACGGAGAAGGCTCCCATCAGCATCTTCTGGTTGGCTTCGAGGCCGTCATCGGGTCCCGACGGGATGGCACGCACGAGCATCCCCGCACCCGGTTCGCCGGGCAGCACACCGGTTCGCCAGGCGTCGCCATGCAACCGCTCTCCTGTCGTGAAATGCCAGTCCTCAGCGGCAACCAGGAAGATATCCGCGACGACCGGTCCCGTGATCCGAAAATGTGTGTCGTGGGCGTAATCCGGACCGGCGAATTCCGAAGTGAAGCCTTCCCGTATGTTCATGCCGCCGGCAAACGCCGTCGTTCCGTCGGCCACGAGAATTTTCCGGTGGGTCCTGAGATTAGCGTAGGGCAGCCGTAATCCCATGATGATACGGCCGTTGAACACGTCCGCCGAAACGCCGCCCTGGCGAAGATAAGGCACGATACTTGGAACCGAATAGCGCGCACCCACTGCGTCGATCAGAACCCGCACCTCGACACCGCGTTTCACCGCCTCGATAAGGGCGTCGGCAATACGCAAGCCGATCGGGTCGCGATCGAAGATGTAGGTTTCCAGAATGACACTGCGGCGAGCACCCGTGATCGCCTCGACCATTGAGGCGTAGGCTTCATCGCCGGTTTCCAGTATATCGACGGTGTTTGCGGCCGTCTGCATATGGTGGGTTATCCTGTCGCCCACCGTTTTGAGGGCAGCGAACCGCACGCCGAATCGTTCGGCGACAAAGTCGTTGGTGACGTCGAAATGCGGATGCGTCAGCGTCTCGTGCCCGGTTATCGAGCGTTCCGCCGCGATCGAATCGCGCCTGATCCGGTTTATTCCGGCAACCGCATAGATCAGCGCACCGACGATCGGCGACAGCATGATAACCCCGACCCATCCGATCGCCGAACGCACTTCGTCCTTCGTCATAGCCGCGTGCACGGCGGCAACCGCTGCGACCAGCACGGATATGACGGCAAGGAAATGGGGCCAGTACGTCAGGACCAAGGTCAACATAAGCAGGCAAGCTACGTGATCACTTGACCGATGTCGTTACCTCGATAGAAAGAACCGGTTCATCGTCCATGGCCGATGGCCTTCGCCGGCCATGAACCGATGCCGGGAAGCTCGACCCGGTCCCGAAGGCGTTAAGGAAGACGCATTCGTATTTGAGGCTGCGCCGCAGCCGCTCGATAATGAGACGGACAAGAAATCATGGATAGGCCCCATGATTTCCCGACGACGGTTGTACCCACAGCCGGTTCTTTTGGACAAATTTTAGCATAGCTATTCTTTTACCGCGCCGCCGATCAGGCCGGCGGTGATGTATTTCTGGCCGAACAGGAGAAGGACAATCGGCGGGATCGATGCCATGACCGCGGTTGCCATGATGCCGTTCCAGTCGGTGCCATGCGTGCCGATGAAATCGTAGATGCCGAGCGTGATCGGGACGATTTTCTGACGCGTACTCAAGGTAAGCGCGAAGATGAAATCCGACCAGGCGAACAGGAAGCAGAACAGGCCCGACGTGATCAGGCCGTTGCGGCTGAGCGGCAGGACGATATGGAAAAACACGCCTGGATAGCCGAGACCGTCGCATAGCGCCGCTTCGAAAAGTGTGCGTGGCAGCGAGGCCATGAAAGCGCGCAGGATCAGGATCGCGAAGGGCACGCCCATGGTCGAGTCGGCCAGGATGAGCCCGTAATAGGTGTCGAGCAGGCCGAGCCGCGCATAGATGGCGTAGAGCGCGTTCGCCATGACGATATGCGGCAACATCTGCGCAATAAGCATCAGCAGGATAAAGAGTGTCGTCCAGCGCATGCGGAATACGACCAGCGCGTAGGCGCAGGGGGCCGCGACGGCGAGCGACAACAACGCCGCGGCGCTCGCCACCGCGCAACTCGTGACGATATGCGGCCATTGCGAACCGGCGGCCGATCTGTAGCCGTCGATCAAGGGCGGAAGGGGAAACCATTTCGGGGACGGATCGAGCAACGCCCATTGCGCCTGCAAGGACGCGTTCGCCATCCAGTAGAGAGGAAACAGCATGACGCTGACGATGAGCAGGCCGCAACCGATCCGGAGCAAATCGCTCGTGCGCTCGTTCCGCATCAACCCTCCTCCACTACCAGGCTGCGCTTGAAGGACCGGATGTAGAAGAAGGCAAAACACAGCGAGATCAGGATAAGCACGTTGCCGACGGCAGCCCCGTGCCCAAAGTCGAGATCACGGAAGGAGAGCTGGTAGGATCGGATCGCCAGCGTTTCCGTGCCATAGGCCGGCCCGCCCCCGGTCATGACGAAGATAAGGTCGAACACCTTGACCGTATAGGTCACCGAGAGGATGAAGACGATTGCCGTGAGCGGCTTCAATAGAGGCAGCGTCACAAACCAGAAGCGCTGCCAGGCATTGGCTCCGTCGATCTCGGCCGCCTCGAAAATCTCCTTGGGCAACGCCTGCAGGCCGCTGTGGAAGACAGCCATCGAGAAGGGAATGCCGATCCAGATATTGGTGAGGATCACGGCACAGAGCGCATAGGCTGGCTCGATCAGCCATGGCAGAGGTTCCGATACGACGCCGGCGCTCAGCAGTACGTAATTGATGATGCCGGTGTCCTGCGCGAACATCCATCGCCAGACCGATGCCGACACCACGATGGGAAGCAGCCAGGGCGCTAGCAGCAGGGCACGCATCGCCGAGCTGAACGGGAAGGCTCGCCGGAAGAAGAGCGCCAGCAGCATGCCGACCGCCATCTGTCCGCCGATGGAGAACGCCGTGAAGATCGCCGTCTTGCCAAGCGCGGCGAGGAAGAGCCGGTCGGTGAATAGATCGACATAATTCCGCAATCCCACAAAGGGCGCGACACCGGTCAGGAACGACGCAACCGTGAAATGCCGCACGCTCATCGAGATGCTGTAATAGAGCGGATAACCGAACATCGCCGCGAAATAGACGAGCGCTGGAAGGACGAAGCCGAGCGGTACCCATGGCCCATAGAGGACGTTGCGCCGCCGGACGCGCTCGGCGTCCGGCGACTTTAAGGCTTCGGGAAGTGGGACCGCCAGGGAGCTATTTCCCCGAGGCGGTCTGCTGTGCCTCATCGAGCGCTTCCTTCGCCGTCTTCTGCCCGATGAGCACGGCCTGCATCGCCGCCGAATAGGCGGCGGAATATTTCGGATAGGCCGTGCCGAGCACCGAGGTGCGGCTGACGGCGCCCGCCATTTCGGAAACGAAGGGCGCCATCTTCGGCAGGTCCTTGTTGAACCGATCCATCACGGAAACGACGGCGGGTATGTTGTGGCGGCCTTCGGCATATTCGAGCACCACTTCGGGGCTCGAAAGACACTCGAGCGTCTTTTTCGCCGCTTCCTTGTCGGCGGTCACCGACACGACCCAGAGCTCGCCGCCGACCGGCACCTTCACTTGCTCATCCGCCTTCGGGGTCGGGATCGGCACGATGCCGTAGTGCAGGTCCGGATGCTTGTCGAGCTGCGGCATCAGCCACGATCCGCCGATCAGCATTGCGGCGCGGCCGGCAAGGAACTGGTCACGCGATTCGTCGATGCCCCAGGTAATCACCGATTTCGACACAGCGCCGATCTTGACGAGATCGGCGAGATATTCGAGAGCGCCGATCGCCTGGGGGCTGTTCAGCTTGTCGAAGCTGCCGCCGTCCGACCAGACGAAGGTCGAGGTATGGAATGTCCCCATCTCGTTCGGCGTGCCGGGGAAAGCGAGCCCGTAGGTCTGGCCGCCGGAGAGCTTCCTGGCTGCCTCCTTCAGTTCGGACCAGGTCCTGGGTGGCTCGATCCCGGCCTTCTTGAGGAGATCTACATTGTAATAGAGGCCGATCGTGTTGTTCGCCGAGGGCAAGGCGTAGTTGACGCCCTTGTAGTCGCCGAGCGCCGCGAGCGCCGGCACGAAGCCTTCCGTCTTCAGCCCGACATCGCTGATCGGCAGGATGTAGCCGCCGTCCGCGAGCTTGGCGACATCCGAATTGTCGATATAGATGATGTCCGGCAAGGTCCTGGACGCGGCAGCGAGCAGCACCTTCTGTATGAGATCCGGATACGGAACCGCCTGGCGATCGACGGCAACGCCGGTCTGCTTAGCGCAGGCGTCGATCGCTTTTTGCATCGCCGCGTTCGCCGTCGGCTCGGTCATGTAGTCCATCGACCGGATCGTCTCCGCGCGCGCCGTGGCGACCCCGGTTATCGCCAGGCCCATTGCGGCCGCAACGGACCATTTCAAATACGCACGGCTCGCCGAGCGAGCGCCGTTTTTCAACACAAGTGCCACGTCATCCTCCCTGTTATCAACGCACGCCGCCGCTCGCCCGAGGAAATCCTTTCCTGACACCCCGTGAATGCCGAGCGCCTGTCCCCGCCCCCTCGTATCGACACCAGCAGCGTAACCATATGGTTACAAATCCAATCATTATCGTCCCATTTCGTCAAGAGAAGGCAGCGAAAAAGGCAGGCTCATGGCGTATACAGTGCGTGCGAACGCAGCCGGAGCACCCTATACCCGGTCCCGAGCTTGCCGGTGATCTTCCCCGATGGATAAGTAACCACATGGTTATAGTATCTCATTCATGCCCTGCCTCGATACCGATTATCTCCGAGATCCGGCGGACGCCGTCGCGCTCCATCAGGCGCAGGAGTTCCCGTGTCACTCGACCCACGACGGCCGGGCCTTCATAGATCAGGGCGGTCAGCATCTGAGTCAGCGAGGCGCCCGATTTCAGCATCCTGTAGGCGTCCTCCCCCGAACTCACGCCGCCCGCGCCGATGATGGCGTAACGATCGCGGTCCATTCGCCGCCAGGTTTCGCGGATGCAGAATTCCGCAAGTGCACGAGAGGGCGGGCCGGATACGGCGCCAGGCATGGTGCGCCAAACGTCTTGCGGCGTCTTCAGGCCAGCCGGCTTGCCGGGCGGCAGGTTGAACATGAAGCCCGAGACGAAGGAGGCGCCGTCGGCGGCCGCCAGGACACGCTCGCCCGTCTCGATTCCCCCGAGCGGCGAGACCTTCAGGAATACAGGGAGCGTGAGGCCTATTTCGCCCAGCGCCGCCAGGCAGGCGTCGAGATGGCTCCGGTCGGTGAAGAAGTCGCGCCCGTCCGTTGTGTTCGGGCAGCTCAGATTGAGCATCAGGTAATCGGCGACCGGCGCAAGCGTGCGCGCCGACGCGACATAGTCGGCGATGATTTCGTCCGCGCTTTCGGCCGGCGCCCCGGAACCGGGATTGGTCTTGACGATATTGATGCCGAGCGGCACGGGGAGGTGCGTGCGTTGCAGCCGTGACGCGACTGCCGCCGCGCCGTCGTTCGGCACGCCGTAGGCCACCGCTATGGCGCGGTCATCCGGCAGCCGGAAGAGCCGCGGGCGAGGATTGCCGGCGGAGAACTCCGCCGAGACCGATCCGATCTCGATCGAACCGAAGCCGAGCCCTGCGAGCAGGTCCACCGCAACGCCGCTCTTGTCGAAGCCGGCCGCCAGCCCGACAGGCGTCGGGAAGGAGAGACCCGCGATGGTGGATTCAAGCCGCTCATCCGCGATCGACGTGATATTCCTGAGCCGGGCGCCTGCCCACGCGCTCTTCGTCGCCACCGCCAATGCGAGACGATGCGCCATCTCCGGATCGAGCCGGAAGAGGAGCGGTCTGGCGATGTTTTTATAAAAGCCCATCGGTCCGGCTCAGTTGTAGATGCCTCCGTCCACGACCAGCGCCTGCCCGGTCATGTAGGAGGACTCGTCGGAGGCAAGATAAACATAAAGCGGCGCGATCTCGGACGGGGTGCCCTGGCGGCCGAGCGGCACAACCTGCCTGACGAATTCGGCCTGCCGCTCGCGCCCGCCCATATGGGCGATGGCCGCGTCGTTGAACGGCGTATCGATCCAGCCGGGGCAGATCGTGTTGACACGGATCCTGTCCTTCGCAAGTTCCAGCGCGAGCGCATTGCCGAAGGCGACGACCGCTCCCTTCGAGGCGCAATAGGCGGCGACCCCCGGAGCACCGCGCTTGCCGGCCAGCGAAGCCATGTTGACGATCGCGCCGCCGCCGGCGCGCCTCAGATGCGGGATCGCGTATTTCACGCCGAAGAAGATACCGCGCGTGTTGACCGCGAAGAGCCGGTCCCAGCGCGGGATGTCGAATTCCTCGATCGGACCGGCATATTGGAGGCCCGCATTCTGGCAAAGCGCGTCGAGACCGCCGAGCCACGCGACGCCGGCGTCCACCATGTCTTTCACGCTCTCCTCGTCGGTAACGTCGACGCGGAGAAAAATCGCGGCCGTGCCGTGCCGCGCCGCGGCCTCCCTTCCGCCTGTCTCGTCTATATCTGCGATGACCACGCGCGCGCCTTCCGCGATGAACAGCCGAACGGCCTCTCCGCCGATATTGTTCACCCCGCCGGTAATGATGATGCGCTTTCCTGTCAGGCGTCCGGCCATCTTCATTGTCCTTGCTTGATGGGAATCAGTGATCCCACCCCATCACAAGCGTCGTTTTCTCGCTCGCGGAACAGACCGTGCCGCCTCTTGCCCCACATCGTCATGTGGAGCCGCCGCCTCTTCCCCCTTGATGATGTCGGCGAGACGCTCGGCAAGCATCAGCGTGGGCATATTCGTATTGGCCCGCGGGATCGATGGTATGATCGAGGAATCGCAGATCCGAAGCCCGGCAACACCGTAGACCCGGCCCTCCCCATCCGTCACCGCCATCGGGTCGTCGGCGGCGCCCATGCGGCAGGTGCCCGAGGCATGCCAGACGCCGGCGACCGAATTGCCCACGAATTCGCCAAGTGCGGCGTCGTCGCGGAGGAGCTTGTCGAGGCTGATGCCGAGGGTGACGACGGAATGGATGACGGCGCTGCGCAACGGCCCCGACCAGTCGAGCATCCTGGCAAGGAGCCTCAACTGGATGGCGTTCCACAGACCGGGGGCAGACACCTTCTTGACCCGCTCGGAATAGCTTGTGGGGAAAACTGGGCCGATGGTTCCGCGGAGGCCCGGCTCGCAGAGGATGGACGCGGCCTTGCGGAAGCCCTCCTTCAACCGGCTGAAATCCCGTGCATCGGAAAGCAGGCGGAAATCGACGATCGGCCCGTCATGCGGATCGGATGATCGCAGCCGGACCTCGCCGCGGGAATAGGATTTGTTCACCCAGACCAGGATCGTGCCCATGCGCTGGCCGATTTCGTGCCAGGCGGTGCGGCCGATGATGGCGAAATGCATGTCGCCCTGGGGGGCATTCTCGATGCTGGAGGTCCAGCGCAACAGAGCCTGGTCATGGTGCTCGGCGAGATCGGCCATGCGCGATTTGGCGGGTAGATAAGCGGAGACGGCTATCAGCGGATGTTCCATCAGGTTCTTGCCGACGCCGGGCCGGTCGCATCGCGATGCGATGCCGAGCGCCTTGAGCTCGGATGCGGAGCCGATGCCGCTGCGCATCAGGAGACAGGCCGAATGGATGCCCCCCATGGTCACGATGGTTTCCTCGGCGGCCAGACTTTGGCGCTTGCCGTCGCGCTCGATCTCGGCACCGATGACGTGGAGGCCGTCGAACCGCAGGGTACGGACATACGCATCGGTGAGGATGGTCAAATTGCTTCGGGCGCGTACCTCGTCCGTCAGATAGGCGATGGAGGCAGGCACCCGCTCCCCGTCGTCGCTGACGGCGATGGCGGCGGGGAAGACGCCGTCCTGCCATTTGCCATTCTGGTCGGACAGGATCGGTTCGCCGCGAAGCCTCAGCGTGTCCATTACCGCACGGACGAAGGGGGAGACACGGTCGGGCGGCAAGCGGCGGACCGGGATCGGGCCGTCCCGGCCGTGAAATTCGTCGTCGAAATCGACGTCGCGCTCGATCTTGCGGAAATATTCGAGCGCCACCGCGCCGCTCCAGCCCTTGGCGCCGCGGGCCGCCCATTCGTCATAGTCTTCAGGGGCGCCACGATTGGCAACCATGGCATTGATGGCCGAGCCTCCACCGAGCACGCGGGCCTGCTCATAGAGACGCGGCGTCCGCTGCGGCCGACGCGTTTTCGCGCCGCTAAACACGGCCTGGAGCGTGGTCCAGATGTTCTGCGGGTCGAGAAAGGCGCGGCCGGGATAGCGGGCGCGGATATTGCCGGGCATCGTCGCCCGGCTGAGGTCGCGCCCTGCCTCGACGAGGACGACCGACTTGTTTTCGACTTCCGAGAGGCGCGCGGCGAGCGCACAGCCCGCCGAGCCCCCACCCAGAATGAGATAGTCGATTTTCCGGGTCACCGTTTCGCTCACTTCTTGCCGCCCCAGCGTTCCGGGAAGCCGGGCATGTCCTCACAGCCGCACATCGAGAAATGCAGCGGGGAAAGCTTGGCGTTTACGAATTTCGCCAGATTGTCCTTGGTGATGACCGGTTGCGGCAGGATCCATTCCGGCGCCGGAACCGGCTTGCCTTCGAGGATCTTCAGCGTCGCCTGGACAGCGGTGCGCCACTGGTAGGCCGGATATGTCGAGGCAAAACCCTTGAAGCCGTCTTTCTGCCAGGCCTGCAGATAGTCCTGCTCGTCCTCTCCGGTAATGACCGGATAGGGCATTCCCATGTCCTGATAGGCCTCCGCCACGGCAACCGAGACCGTGCCGAGATCGACCCAGACCGCATCGATTTTCCCGACCCGGGTGAGATAATCGGTGACGACTGCCTTGGTCTTGGCCCGGTCGCCTCCCACGAACTCGTTGCCGACGACATCGACCCCGGCATCCTTGAATATCCTGTCAGCGGCGGTCCATCGTGTCTCGAAGACGTCGATGCCCGGCGCGGTGCGCAGCACCAGGACCTTGCCGCCCTTGGGAATGTTCTTGACGATAAATTGCGCCCCGGCCGCGCCCCAGGCATAGCCGCCGATCGAGCGCACCGCGGTTACGGGACAGGGTGTGTTCACCGAGCGGTCGAAAGTCACCACCGGCATATGCTTGCAAGCTTGCTCCACCACCGGCGTCAACGCGGCCGAGGTATTGGGCGACACGATCAGGGCGTCGCATTTACCTCCGTTGATGAAGGACTGGATGTCGGAGATCTGCTTGTTGTCGTTGCTCTGCCCGTCGGCGTAATCGAAGCCTGCGATCTTGTCTTTGTCGCGATCGACCTCGGCCTGCATGGTAATCCAGCCGGTGACGCGCCAGGCATTCCCCAATCCGGCGTTGGAAAAGCAGAGGTGATAAGGCCCCTTCTTCGCATAGGACGAAGTGTCTTTCAGGTTGGCGTCGAACCATTGCTCCCAGGGTTTGTCGGCCGGGCCGTTCGGCTTGGCCTTCATCAGCGCCATCTGCTCGGCGAATTCCTTATCGACGTTGACATTGGCGACCTGCGCCCAGGTAACGCCGCACGTCGCCAGCAAGAGCGCGACCAATGTGCCGGCTCTCAATAAGGCTCGTATCAATCCTGTCTGTGCCATTTTCTTCTCCTCCATGTTGAAGCACTGTGCTTGGTTTCAAAGACGATCATCGCCGTGCCGTGAAAGCCGCCGCGGCGATCAGGATCAGTCCCTGAACCGCCAGCCGGACCGGCTCCGACACGCCGAAAAGGTTGAGGACGGTGAACAGCGCATAAAGGGCGAGCGCGCCTGAGGCGGCGCCGGCGATGGTGCCGCGCCCGCCCAGAAGGGTAACGCCGCCGATGACCGCCGCGGCGATTGCCTGCAGCGCGTAGTCGCCCCCGACATCCACGGAGACGCCGGAGTAGCCACCGAGCAGAAGTCCGGCGATGACGGCCGTGAGCGACGACACGACAAAACAGGCGACGCGTACGCTGCGGGTCGGCACGCCCGCGAGCATTGCGGCTTTCGGATTGTCGCCGAGCATGAAGACCATGCTGCCGAAATTCGTCCTGTGCAGCAGCCAGTGCGCTATCGCCCAGACGACAACGAGCACGATCACGCTGACCGGCAGGCTTCCCAGAACCGGCACGTCGTGGATGCGGCCGCGGCCGAGATAGCGGAAGTTTTCCGGCAGCGTGCTCGACGGCGCGCCGCCCGACCAGGCCATCGCCATGCCCTTGACCGACAGGAGCGTGCCGAGCGTGGCGATGATCGAAGGCACTTTGATATAGGCGACGACGATGCCGTTCACGGCGCCGACCGCGAGGCCGATGGCGAACACGGCGGCGATTGCGGGCGCTGTCAGTGTGGCATCGCCACGGGTGATCATCGCGCCGGCAATCACCACCAGCGTGATCAGCGATCCGAGCGAGAGATCGAAGCCGCCCGCGATCAGCACGAACGAGGTGCCGCAGGCCAGCACCACGAGAGGTGCGGCACGCTGCAGGAAGATCATCAGGCCCGGAGCGGTCTGATAAAACGGGCTCATATAGATCATTGTCGCCAGCAGCGCGATCAGCAGCGGAAGGGCCGGCATGGCTTTCAGGACGCGCCTCATGCCACTTCCCCGCTCGTACGGAACGTGTAGAGGCCGACCGCAGCGACGACGATCAATCCACGCAGCACCTGGCTCAGGAAGGGATCGATCTGCAACATGTTGACGACCGCATCGATGACGGCAAACAGCAGCACGCCCGCCAGCGCGCCTGTGATGCTGCCGCGCCCCCCCGCCAGCAGCGTGCCACCGATCACCACCGCGGCGATGGAACCGAGATCGTAGTTGCCGTCGCGCCCGACCCATGGCGTACCGACGCCAAGGCGGCTGGCGAGATAAAGCCCGGTCAACGCGCACATCACGCCGGAAAAGACGAAGGCGGGAATGGTCACGCGGGCATCGTGAATGCCGGCAAGCCTTGCCGCCTTGGCGTTGCCGCCCACAGCGAAAAGCCGGCTGCCTATCCGGGTGTGGCTGAGCGCAACGCCGGTGACGAGCGCCGCCGCGGCAAGACTGACAACCGAGGCGGGCACGCCGCCGAGGGCGCCATAGGCGAATTGCTGGAAGGCTTTCGGCGCCGTGCCGCCGAGCGCATGGTATGAAACCGACAATATGCCTTGCAGCATAAGGCTGGTGCCGAGCGTGGCGATCAGCGGATTGACGCCGAGCAGTGCGACCAGCGCCCCGTTGACTGCGCCGATGAGGGCGGCGAGCGCCACGACGATGACGACGGCTTCCGTGATCCGGCCGGGATCGTCCTGCATCACATAGGCGGCGATCACGGCGCAGAGGCTGACAAGATTGGCCACCGACAGGTCGATCGCCCCGCCCGAAATCACCACGGCCTGCCCGATCGCGACGAAGCCGAGCGCGACCATGCGCTCAAGAAGCCCCATGAAGCCATCGAAGGTCAGTTGGGAATACTGGCCTGTCTGAAGCGCGGCGACGGTGTAGAAAAGGAGCGAGACCACGAACAGGATAAGCGCCACCGCATAGCGGCGCGAGAGCGTGGCGACGGACGGCCCGGTCATGCCGCCTCCACCGGAGCGTGGCGCATCGCGTGGCGGATGATCTCCTCCTCGCTTGCGCCGCGCGGCAATTCGGCCACGAGGCGGCCTCCGGCCATGACGCATATGCGATCGCTGAGACCGATGATCTCCATAAGATCGGAGGAAACCACCATGACCGCCGCTCCGGCCTCGGCAAAGCCGCGCAGCATGGCATAGATCGCGGCACGGGCGCCGACGTCGATGCCGCGCGTCGGCTCGATGACGATCCAGACCTTCGGCGCTATACCGCTCAAGCGGGCGAACAGCACCTTTTGCTGGTTGCCTCCGGAAAGCTGGCCGACGGGCATGGCATAGTCCGCCGCCTTCACGGCGACGCCATCGAGCAGTGCGTCGATCTGCCTGCGGCCACGGCTGCCGCCGCTTGCCTGGCCGAGGAAGGGCGCCAGCGCGCGCATCGTCAACGCGCAATTGTCGCGCAACGACTGGACGAGGCCGAGCCCTTCGCCCTTGCGGTCCTCCGGGATCGCCCCGATGCCCCGCCGAGCGGCTTCACGCGGACTTTGCGGAGCGCCGCCGCCGTCGAACAGGCGGATCGCGCCATGGCTGAACGGGAACACGCCGGTCATCGCGCGCGCCAGTTCGGCCTTGCCCGAACCTTCGAGCCCGGCGATACCGACGATCTCTCCCGCGTGCAGCGTAAGCGAAATGCCGGAAAGCTTGCCTGCCGCACCGTCCAAGATGCTGTAGAGTGCTGCGCCCGGCGAGGCCGAGGCTGCAGGCGGGAAGAAATCCTCGAGCGCGCGGCCGACCATCAGCCGGACAATTTCGTCGATTTCGACCCCGGCCATCGGGCGCGTCGCTACCTGCCGGCCGTCCTTGAGGACGGTTATGGTATCGGCAAGCGCGCGAAGTTCGGCCATTCGATGCGAGATGTAGATCAATGCCACGCCGGTACGCCGCAACTCGTCGATCAGACGGAAAAGAGCCTGCGTTTCGGCATCGTTCAGCGTCGCCGTCGGCTCGTCGAGCACCAGGATGCGGGCGCTCTCCGAGATCGCCCTGGCTATTTCCACCAATTGCTGCTCGGCGATCGCCAGGCTGCCGCAGGCCGCGCCTGGATCGATGGTGCAACCGAGGCGGTCGAGTACGGCACCGGCCTCGCGATCCATCCTCGCTCGGTCGATGAAACCGAAGCGGGTGGGCTCCCGGCCGAGGAAGATGTTGTCGGCGACGGAGCGATAAGGCAGCAGGTTGAATTCCTGATGGATGACCGCGATGCCCCGTTGCTTGGCCTGCGCGGGGTGCGAGAAGGAAACGGGACGGCCGTCGATCAGGATCTCCCCGGCGGACGGCGCAAAGACTCCGCCCAATACATTGATGAGGGTAGATTTGCCGGCGCCATTCTCGCCGCAGATCGCCGTTACCGTGCCACGGCGGCAGGCGAGGTTCACGCCGTGCAGAACGTCGATCCCGCCGAAGGATTTGCGGATGCCCCGCATTTCCAGGATCGGCACTCCCGTTTCGGCCACGGTAGGCCCGTGCTTAGTCGCGCTGGTCATAACCAGTATTCCTGCGTTGCGGCCTCCTGGCGGCTAGCCCTCGAACACGAGCTTGGCATTGGTCAGCTCGCGCGCCCCGAGTGCTCCGAGTTCGCGGCCGAAGCCCGAGGCCTTTACGCCGCCGAAAGGCGCGCGCGGATCGGAACGGACGAAGCCGTTGATGAAGACCGCGCCGGCCTCGAGCGCCCGGCTGACGCGGGCGGCACGCTCGGCATCACCGGTCCAGACAGTCGCGCCAAGCCCGTAATCGCTGTCATTGGCCATGGCGATCGCCTGGGCCTCGGTGTCGAAGCGAAAGAGCAGGGCCACGGGGCCGAAGAATTCCTCACGCATGACGGGAGCGTCGTGCGGCAGGCCGGCGATGACGGTGGGCGGGTAGAAATTCCCTTCCCGCTTGAGCGGCGCGCCGCCGCACAAAAGCCTTCCGCCCTGAGAGAGCGCCGCCTCGACCTGGCGCTGGGTATCGCTGACGACGCTGGCGCGTGCGAGGGGCCCGAGCTTCGTCGCCGGATCCATCGGATCACCGACGGGCAATGCCTGGGCCGCCGCGACATAGGCCTTCTCGAACCTGTCGTAGATAGGCGCGGCAACCAGGATGCGTTTGGCGGCAATGCAGCTTTGCGCGTTGTTCGCGAAGCGCGACAGCACCGCCATCGGCACCGCCTTGTCGAAATCGGCATCGTCGAAAACGAGGAAGGGATCGGAGCCGCCGAGTTCCAGCACCACCTTCTTGCCGTGCGCGCCGGCAACAGCGGCCACCGCGCGGCCGGCGGCGGCGCTGCCGGTGACGGTGGCCGCGGCGATCCGTGGATCGGCGACGATCGCGGCGACCGCATCGCGGCGGATTGCGAGATTCTGATAGAGGCCTCTGGGCGCTCCGGCATCGAGCACGAGTTCTTCCAGCGCCCGGGCACAGCCCTGGACGCTGTCCGAATGCTTCACCAGCACCGTGTTGCCGGCGAGCGCCGTTGGCATGAAGAAGCGCAGCACCTGCCAGAACGGCAGATTCCATGGCATGATCGCGAAGATCGTGCCGAGCGGCTCATAGACGACACTGGCCTTCAGCCCCTCGATCGGCGCATCGGCAAGATAGCCCGGCCCCTTCTCCGCGAAATGCCGGGCGCCGAGGGCCGATTTCCTGACCTCGGCTATCGCTTCGCCAATCGGCTTGCCCATCTCGCTCGTAATGAGCGCGCCGTAATCCTCGGCACGCTTCTCGAGCAGGTCGGCGAGGCGCGAGAGCATTGCCACGCGCTCGGCCATCGGCACCGCTCCCGCCCAGGTTCTTGCCGTCCGATACGCTAGCGCAATCCGTTCCTCGACCGCCGTCGCGTCATGCCCCGCATGGGCTTCCAACCGCCTGCCCGTGGCCGGGTTCCACGATTCCAGCTTCACCTCTGTTCCTCCCATCCACCGCAGATCGCGGCAAGTCGTCACGGGAGACAGGGTCCGGCGGGGTGCGGCTTCTGTCTACTTTGGAGGCTGAAAATGTTCCAAGATACGAGAATATACGTCGGAAAGGCCGTGAATATTCCAATATAAGAGAATATTCTGTTCAGACGCTGCCTTGTCGAAGTTCCCGGGAGGATTTTGGTGAAGAGCTTTGCCCGCATCAGCGCAGTACTGGCCTGTTTCGATCCGGATGAGCCAGACATGCGGATCGAGGACCTGCTCTCACGCGCCGGGATTCCGAAGTCATCCGGCTACAAACTCGTCAGCGACATGACGACCGAGGGTCTCTTGAAACGCGAGGCACGCGGGTTCGTCACCCTTGGCCGGTCAGCGGCTGAACTTTTCTATGCACCGCTCAAGGCCAATATGCCTTTGCGTGAATCCTTCGGGAGCCCGAAACTCCGGCAGTCCGAATCCACGCCACGTAAATCGCATTTTGAGAGCAACCTGCTCGAACTGGTATCGACCGAGCGTTACCGGAAATCTCCTCCTTTCATCATCGGCTTCGCCAATGCCGCGACCACGCACCCCTGGCGCCTGGCAATGGAAAGCAGCCTGCGGGCGGCCGCACAGCGCCACGCCGAAATCGTCGCGAAGCTGATCGTCAGCGATGCCCAAAACGACCCCGTACGGCAGGTCCGGCAACTCGCCGAGATGCAGAAGGCCGGAGCGGATATTTGTATCCTGAGCGCCGCTGTCGAACGCCACGACGCGCTCGAAGAGAAAGTGATGCAACTCGCGCAGCAGGATGTTCCGGTGGTGGGCGTCGACCGGATGTGCGGCGACGGCCGCCACCTCGTCTCCTTCGTCACCGCCTCCGACGAGACCGTCGGACGCGTCAGCGCGTTGTGGATGGCTGAACATCTCAGGGGCCAAGGACGGATCGTGCTGCTTTGCGGCATGGAAAATGCGAGCCCTTGTTCGATCCGGCTCCGCGCCGCGCGACAGGTCTTCGTCACGTTTCCTGGTATCGAGATCGTCGACATACACTTTACCGATTGGCTGGCGGAGCGTGGTTACGCCCTCATGAGGGGATATCTGTCGGCGGGTTTCGTTCCCGACGGCGTCTGGTGTGATTCCGGCCTGCAGGGGATCGGGTCCCTCAATGCTTTCCGCGATCATGGTTTTCGCCGCGGCACGATCCCGCCGCATACGGGAGGCGAAATGAACCTGATGTACAAGATCGCAGCGACCGAGAAGGTACCGCTTTGCGGTCTGGATTATCCGCCGGCGATGGGAGCGATCAGCTTCCAGATGGCGCTCGACACGCTTTTCGGCCGCCAGGTGCCACGCGTCCTGGAGGCGAATTCCGAGATCATCGTCACCCGCGGGCACGAAACGAAATCAGTGCGCGCGGATATCCATGCCGAGAAGAAGGTCTACTGGAATCGCGCGGACGACCATGTTCATGCCTCGGGGCGCCTGCGTGGCTGGCGGGCGAGCAGGGCGGATTGAGCCATGGCATCCATGCCCTACACCGATGCGGTGCGCCGCCTGCTCGACATCCTTGTGGTCGTGGCGAAAAAGCCCGTCTGTACCGCCTACGACATCGCCAAGGATCTTGGCCTGCCGATGAGTTCGACCTATCAGGCGGTGAACGAGATGGAGCGGCTTTCGTGGTTGGCGCGCGACGAGGAGGGCTTTTTCCTGATTGGCGCCGTGCCGCAGCAGGTCGCACTCACCGCGCTCGGCTACGATTTTGCTACCCAGCGCTTGCCGCCTGTCATCCGCTATCTGCGCGACCAGACCGGGGAGACGGCCTTCGCCGCAAGCCTGCGGGCGGAACTCCAGATCGGAACATTCCTTCTAGGCTTCAATTCGGGTAGCGTCGGCTTCGCCCCTTTCCAGTGCTTCCATGTCGCCGAGCGCGTGGACTTTGACCAGGCGTGCGGAGCAATGGGCCTGCGAAGCTTTTCCAAGGAACGCTACGACATAGCCAAGACCGCCGTTGAATTCCTGGTTGTGCCGTTACGCGACAGCGCACCGGAGCCCGCCCACGGCAAGCTGGTCGTGGGGATATGCTGGCAGAACAAGGATGTGGACCGGCGAACGATTCTGAAGCGGCTCGTGGAAGTGCAGGAATTGCTGTCGGGACGCTCCAGAGCGTGAAACAATGGCTCGAGCGGCTGACCGGTGGGGTGTGCCAATCGGTGCCCGGTTTATTACAGCCTTGTTCGACGTTCCAAGCAGGAGCAGAGGGCTGTAATAACCATTCGGTTACATGCTATACAGAATATAGCGAAGCTGCCAGGTCCGTCTCGGGCGGATTGGCTAGAAGCGGTGGCGATTGCATGGACGATGGCTATAGTTGATCCGACGGGCACGCAGCGACGATGCGTCGAGCCGCTGACAAGGGTGAATTCATGAGTGATTTTGGCCGCTCCGCGCTGCCGTGGAACGCACAAAAGAGCAAATCCGCGAAGGTTTCAGCCGCACGCGCGGAAAAGAATACCTCGCCTGCCGCCCCACGGGCTTCCGGAAAGGCCGGCACGGACGCAAAGAAAGCGCGAGCGACCCGCGACCCCCGGCGCACCAGCGCGGCGATCCTTGACGCGGCGATCAAGGAATTCACCGAGAAGGGTTTTGGCGGCGCGCGCATCAACCGTATCGCGGCGCGAGCCAAGATCAACAAGCGCATGCTCTACCATTATTTCGGGGGCAAGGACGCGCTCTATCTGGCTGTACTCGAAGGCGCCTATATATCGATCCGTTCCGCGGAAACCGGCCTACATCTTGCGGACCACGATCCGATCGAGGGCATGCGCGAACTCATTCTTTTTACCTGGCAATATATACTCGACCATCCCGAATTCCCGAGCCTGCTCGCCACCGAGAACCTTCACAAGGCAAAATATCTGCAGCGCTCGGCCCGCATTTTCGGTCTGCATTCGCCACTGGTGGCGGAAATTTCCAAACTTCTTCAGCGGGGCGAGGCCGCCGGGCAGTTCCGGAGCGGCACAGATCCCGTCAAGGTCTATATCAGCATCGCCTCCCTCGGATTCTTCTACCTCTCGAACCGCTGGACACTTTCGACGATCTTCAGGCGGGACCTCGCCGAAGATACCGAGTTGCACGATTGGGGAGAGCACATGGTCGATGTGATTCTCTCCTATCTCAGGCCCTGAAGCCGGGCTTTATCAGCGGCAAGCGGATCGTTCCCGACTCGACGCTCTTGACGCGCCATGCATGTCCGTGGTTTTTTAGTAACCGAATGGTTATAACTGGCGAACCGGACATCCGGTATTCGATTGAGGAGATTCGAACGTCATGGCGATCCACCGTCTCGGTCTCATCATGCACGGCGTTACCGGGCGCATGGGCTACAACCAGCATCTGGTCCGCTCCATCCTGGCGATCCGCGAGCAGGGCGGCGTTGACCTGCCGAACGGCGACCGGGTGATGCCGGATCCGATCCTGGTCGGCCGCAACGTCGACAAGCTTGCCGAGATCGCCAGCCGCCACGGCCTGGCCAGAATCTCGACAGACCTGGCCGCCGTACTCGCCGATCCGGACGACACGGTCTTCTTCGACGCCGGGTCGACGCAGATGCGCTCCGACTTGCTCAAATCGGCGATCGAGGCGGGCAAGCACATCTATTGTGAAAAGCCGATCGCCGAATCCCTCGATGACGCGCTCGCCGTCGCCAGGCTCGCCAAGGCGCGCGGCGTCAAGAACGGCGTCGTGCAGGACAAGCTCTATTTGCCGGGACTGCGCAAGCTCGCGATGCTGCGCGATTCCGGTTTCTTCGGCCGGATATTGTCCGTGCGCGGCGAGTTCGGCTATTGGGTATTCGAAGGAGACTGGCAGCAGGCGCAGCGCCCGAGCTGGAATTACCGCAAGGCCGAGGGCGGCGGCATCATCCTCGACATGCTCTGTCACTGGCGCTACGTGCTCGACGATCTCTTCGGCAAGGTGCAGGCGGTGAGCTGTCTCGGCGCCAACCACATTCCCGAGCGAGTCGACGAGAACGGCCAAGCCTATCGCGCGGATGCGGACGATTCCGCCTATGCGACCTTCCAGCTAGAAGGCGGCGTCGTCGCCCATATCAACTCGTCCTGGTGCGTGCGCGTCAAGCGCGACGACCTGGTCACCTTCCAGGTGGACGGCACGCTGGGCTCGGCGGTCGCCGGGCTGACCCGCTGTGCCACACAGCATCGGGTCAACACGCCCCGTCCGGTCTGGAATCCGGACGTGCCGCAGACCACGGCATTCAACGATCAATGGGAGGACGTGCCGGACAACCAGGTCTACGACAACGGCTTCAAGGTCCAGTGGGAGGAGTTCATCCGCCACCTCGTCGTCGGCACGCCATGGACGCGCGATCTTATGGAAGGCGCCAAGGGCGTGCAGCTTGCCGAACTTGGCCTGAAGAGCTGGGCGGAGCGGCGCTGGATAGACGTTCCCGACCTTGCCGAGAGCATGTCGGGGTCCAGGGCGGCGTGATGGCGACGGTCGAGCTTCCGGCAAAGGGAGGGCGGATCGAGCGCTATGCGGTCCGCAACGCCCCACTTCCTTCGCCCATGGCGAACGGCAATCCGGCGTCCTTCAACCGCATCGCCTACGCGGCCGCCCATGTGGTCGCCAATCCCTTCGCCGACAACGATCCATGGCTGGATGCCGCGATCGACTGGGAGCGAACGATTGCCTTCCGCGAATACCTTTGGGGCCTCGGCCTCGGCGTCGCCGAAGCGATGGACACCGCGCAGCGCGGCATGGGCCTCGGCTGGCCGGAGGCACGCGAACTTGTCCGGCGATCGCTCGACGCCGCGAAAGGCCGACCCGGCGCGCTTGTCGCCTGCGGCGCGGGCACCGATCACCTCGTACCCGGTCCGGATGTCACGATCGACGACGTGATCCGCGCCTATGAGGAACAGATCGAGACCGTCGAAGGCCTTGGCGGCCGCATCATCCTGATGGCAAGCCGGGCGCTTGCCGCCGTGGCGCGCGGACCCGACGACTATGTGCGTGTCTATGGCCGCATCCTCTCGCAGGTGAAGGAACCCGTAATCATCCATTGGCTGGGCGAGATGTTCGACCCGGCACTGGCCGGCTATTGGGGCAATGCCGATCATATCGCGGCAATGGACTCATGCTTCGACATCATCGCGGAGCATGCCGGCAAGGTCGACGGCATAAAGATCTCGCTCCTCTCGAAGGAGAAGGAGATTGTGCTTCGTCGCCGTCTGGCCAAGGGCAACGCCACGGCGGCCGTTCGCATGTATACAGGCGACGATTTCAACTATGCCGAGCTGATCGCCGGCGATGACGAGGGTCATTCCGACGCGCTGCTCGGCATATTCGATGCGATCGCGCCTGCCGCTTCCGCCGGCCTAGCGCGGCTCGCCGAAGGCGATGAGGCCGGCTTCCACGCCGTTCTTGCTCCTACCGTCCCGCTGTCGCGTCATATCTTCAAGGCACCGACTCGCTTCTACAAGACGGGCGTGGTGTTTCTCGCCTATCTGAACGGGCTGCAGGACCATTTCGTCATGGTCGGCGGCCAGCAGAGCGCCCGTTCCCTGCTGCACCTGGCCGAACTCTTTCGTCTTGCCGACGGGGCGCGGGTGCTCGCCGACCCGGAACTCGCGGTGCACCGCATGCGCAAGGTGCTCGCCGTCGGGGGCCTGGCCTGAGCAACGCGATGACGGTCCAGGGCCTCTTCATCAACCTCACCACCGTTCGGCAATGGACGGTGGACAAGGCGGCGGGTGCCTGCCTTGCGCAAGGGATAACGGCAATCGTACCGTGGCGTGATCGGGCCCGGAAGATCGGCCTTGCCGAGGCGGCGCGCGTCGTGCACGCGAACGGTCTACGCGTGACCGGCCTTGCCGGGGCGGCATGCAGGAAGGAATGCGCCTGAAAGGACGCACGCATCGCGAGAAGGAAGGATGATCCGATGTCGAGAGCAGGGAAACGCCGCGTGGCGATCGTGGGGGCCGGATTCCGGGGCGCGGGAACCTGGGGCAAGGAGCTGCTCGCCAATTGCGGCAAATGGGTCGAACTGGTCGGCCTCTCCGACAGAAACCCCATGCGGCTCGAGCGCGCCCGCGCCGCGATCGCCGTCGATACCCCGATATTCGCCGATTGCCGCGTAATGCTGGCCGAAACCCGGCCGGACACGCTGATCGTCTGCACACCCGACGACACGCATGCCGGGATGATCGTGACGGCGCTCGAAGCGGGCGTCGACGTGCTCACCGAAAAACCGATGACAATTACGGCAGAGAATTGCCGGACCATCCTCGCCGCCGAACGCCGCACCGGCCGGCGCGTCGATGTCGGCTTCAACTACCGTTTCTCGCCGACGGCGCGGAAGATCAAGGAGGTGCTCCTGTCGGGCGTCATCGGCGAGATCGTCTCCGTCGATTTCCACTGGTATCTCGACGTGCAGCACGGCGCCGACTATTTCCGCCGCTGGCATGCCTTCATGGCACATTCGGGCAGCCTTTTCGTCCACAAGGCCACGCATCATTTCGACCTTTTGAACTGGTATCTCGACGCCGATCCGGCGGAGGTCTTTGCGCGCGGCGCGCTTCGCCGCTACGGCCGCGCCGGCCCGTTCCGCGGCCCGCGCTGCAAGACCTGCCCCCATGCCGGCGAATGCGATTTCTTCTTCGACCTCGCCAGCCATCCATGGCTCGAAACGCTCTACGAAGACCCCTCCAACGAGGACGGCTATGTCCGCGACGCCTGCGTCTTCCGCGAAGAGATCGACATATTCGATACGATGAGCGCCGCGATCCTGTATGGAAACGGTGTCCAGGTTTCCTACTCGCTCAACACCTTCATGCCGATCGAGGGCTATCATCTCGCCTTCAACGGCAAGAAGGGGCGCGTCCAGATCAGGCAATACGAGCGGCAGGCATGGGAGACGCCGCCGGAGGACGAGATCCTCGTGCTCAAGAATTTCGGCCCGGCCGAGCGCATCCGCGTGCCCCACCAGCCCGGCGGCCATTTCGGCGGAGACCCGGCCTTGCAAAGGATGCTCTTTGCCCCGGATATGGCCGATCCGCTCGGCCAGCGCGCCGGTGCGCGCGCCGGTGCGGTGTCGGTGCTGTGCGGAGTGGCTGCGGTCGACAGCGTGCGCTCGGGCGCGCCGGTCAAGGTGATGCCGCTGCTGGAAGGTGAAGCGTGATCAGAAGACGGCCGCGCAGATTTAAATCGATTGTGTAGGCGATTGTGCGGGAGTGACCGCTGGGTTACGGTCGGCACAAGGCGCGCGCGGGAGGCTGTGCAGCGTGCGTAACCGGGACCGGGCACCGGGGGGAACGGGAGAAAAAGGGAGGTAGACATGAAAGCTTTGTCACGTCGTGATTTCGGCCGCCTGGCGATTGCCGGGGCGGCCGCTGCGGCTGTTGCCGACATTCCGGGCTACGCCAGGGCCGAAACGAGACTACGCTACATCTGGTGGGGCAACCCCGACCGCGACAAGCGCACCAACGCCGCCGTCGATCTCTACCACAAGAAATATCCCGACATTTCGGTGGACCGCGAGAGCTATGCCTGGGCCGACTACTGGCCGAAGCTCGCTACCCAGGCGGCCGGCCGCAACCTGCCCGACGTCATCCAGATGGACTACCGCTATATCTTCGAATGGGCGCGCCGCGGCCAGCTTGCCGATCTCACGCCCATGCTGGGCAAGGAGTTGAAGCTCGAGCATTTCGACAAGAACCAGCTCGAGAGCGGCAAGATCGGCGGCAAACTCTACGGCCTGTCAATGGGCGGCAATTCCGTCGCGCTCGTCTACAACAAGACCCAGTACGACGCTCTGAAGATCGTGCTGCCCGATCCGCTCACCTGGACCTTCGACGACTTCGTCAAGCTGGCCAAGGACGTGCAGCCGCATCTGCCGGACGGCGTTCATTTCACCGCCAACAAGGGCGACAGCGAATCCTGGCTGGAGATGTTCGTCCGCCAGCGCGGCAAGGAACTCTACACCGAGGACGGTCAGCTCGGCTTCGGGCTAGACGATTTGGTAGCGTTCTGGACGATCATGACGCAGATGCAGAAGGACGGCCTCACCCCGCCGCCGGACGTACAGGCGCAGGACACGACCGGTGCGCTCGAAAAGACCATGCTCGTGCTGGGCAAGGCGATCACCGATTTCACCAATTCCAATCAGCTCGTCGCTATCCAGAAGCTGATGAAGGATCAGGTGGATTTGACGACGCTGCCCAACCAGAAGGGCAACCGCCCGGGCCAGTACATGAAGCCGTCCATGTTCATCTCGCAGTCGGCTTCGTCATCGCAGCCGCAAGAGGCCGCAAAGCTGCTCAACTTCATGGTCACCGACGTTGACGCCGGCGGCATCCTGCAAATCGAGCGCGGCGTGCCGGCGGATTCGGAAGTGCTGAAGCATGTCGAGCCCAGCCTGACGGAAGTCGAGCAGCGCATGACCCGCTACCTGACCCTGTTGGCGAAACATGTCGGCCCGCTGCCGCCGCCGCCGCCGAAAGGCGCCGGTGAGATCCAGCAGCTGCTCTACCCTGCCTATCAGAAAGTCTCCTTCGGACGGCTGAGCGTCGAAGACGGAGCCAAGGATTGCATACAGCGGGCGAAGGACATCCTGAAGCGCGCCTGAGGGAACCATGGCCAGCACAGTCGGCCCTATCGGAACGGCGACGTCCGGGCGGCGTGAGACCGCGGCGCCTGAAGGGCTGCGCGCGCGGCTTGCGCGCAGCTTCAGGAGGAACGGCCCCGGCTACCTGTTCCTGCTGCCTTGGCTGATCGGCTTCTTCGGGCTGACCCTCCTGCCGACGATCGGCTCGCTCTATCTTTCCTTCACCGACTACGACCTCCTGAACCCGCCGCGCTGGGCAGGCGCGGCGAATTATTCCTATGCCTTCTTCGAGGATACGCGCTTCCGCTCGGCGCTCGGCGTCACCTTCCATTACGTGCTTTGGTCGGTGCCGCTGAAGCTGATCGTGGCGCTTGCGCTCGCTATGGCGCTCGACCGCGGCGTGCGCGGTATTTCCGTCTACCGCGCGGTGTTCTATCTGCCGTCGCTGCTCGGCTCGTCGGTCGCGGTCGCGGTGCTCTGGCGGCAGATTTTCGGCGACGCCGGCGTGGTGAACCAGCTGATCGCGCTGGTCGGCCTCAAAGGCCCGTCCTGGATCACCCACCCCGACTATGCGCTCTGGACGCTGATCGTGCTTGCGATCTGGCAGTTCGGCTCGCCGATGATCATCTTTCTCGCCGGCTTGCGTCAAATCCCCCAGGAGGTGCATGAAGCAGCGGCCATGGACGGGGCGGGACCGGCGAGGCGCTTCTTCCGCATCACCCTGCCTCTCCTGGCGCCGGTCATCTTCTTCAATCTCGTGCTCCAGACGATCGATGCCTTCAAGGCCTTCACGCCGGCCTTTATCGTGTCGGGCGGCAACGGCTCGCCGATCGATTCCACGCTTTTCTATTCGCTCTATCTCTACATCGAGGCCTTCGCCAATTTCCGCATGGGTTATGCGGCGGCGCTCGCCTGGATCCTCCTGGTGATGATCGCGATCTTCACCGCCTTCGCCTTCCTTACCTCGCGATACTGGGTCTACTACGAGGACGAAGGCCGATGAGCACCGCGGCGCCACGAGCGAACAAGACCAGACGGCAGTTGTTCCGGCACGCGATACTGATCGCGGCCGCGCTGGTGATGATCTATCCGCTGCTCTGGCTCATATCGAGTTCGCTCAAGCCGGAAAACCTCATCTTCCACAATCTCGGCCTGATTCCCGAAAAGCTCCAGCTCGACAATTACGTGCAGGGCTGGACGGCGCTTCGCTTCAGCTTCGGCCGCTTCTTCCTCAATTCCTTCTTCGTCGCCGGCATGGCGGTGATCGGCAATCTGCTCTCCTGCTCGCTGGCGGCCTTCGCCTTCGCGCGGCTGAATTTCCGGCTGAAAAAGCTCTGGTTCGTCCTCATGCTCGGCACGTTGATGCTGCCCTACCACGTGACGCTCGTTCCCCAATACATCCTCTTCCTGCATCTCGGCTGGGTGAACAGTTTCCTGCCGCTCATCGTGCCGAAATTCCTGGCGATCGATGCCTTCTTCATCTTCCTGATGGTGCAGTTCTTCCGCGGGATACCGCGCGAGATCGATGAGGCGGCGATCATGGACGGCTGTGGCCCCTGGCGCATCTACTGGCGCATCATGCTGCCGCTCTCCACGCCGGTGCTGGCGACGGCCGCCATCTTCTCCTTCATCTGGACCTATGACGATTTCCTCGGGCCGCTGATCTACCTGAACGACATGCGCGACTACACCGTGCCGCTGGCGCTGCGCGCCTTCGTCGACGCCACCGGCGAATCCCGCTTCGGCCAGCTCTTCGCCATGTCGACGCTGTCGCTCATCCCCGTCTTCGTTGTCTTCCTCGCCTTCCAGCGCCTCATCATCCGTGGCGTTGCGCTCGGCGCCCTGAAACGCTGACCTTCAACGCCCGAAAGGACTCCATGCCCACCCCCGCCTTCTCATTCGCGACCATCGGCATCAATCACGGCCATATCTACGAGCAGACGGCGCTGATGCTCGCCGCCGGCTGCCGGCTGAAATATTTCTGCGCGCCGGAGGACGATCTTGCCGCCGCCTATGCGGAGAAATTCCCTCAGGCCGAGCGTGTGGCCGACGAGCGGAAAATCCTGGAGGACCCGGAAATCCGTCTCGTCATAGGTGCCGGCATTCCCGCCGACCGCGCGCCGATGGCGGTCAGGGCGATGCGTCACGGCAAGGACGTGATGCTGGACAAGCCCGGCGCGACGACGCTCGATCAGCTTGACGAGCTTCGCCGCGTGCAGGCCGAAACCGGGCGTATTCTTTCGATCCTTTATTCCGAGCACTATACCCAGCGCGCAACGCTCGCCGCTGGCGAACTGGTGAAGACGGGCGCGATCGGCCGCGTACTGCAGACGGTCGGGCTCGGACCGCACCGGCTCGGCAACTACGCGCGGCCGGACTGGTTCTGGAAGCTCGAACGCACCGGCGGCATCCTCTGCGACATCGCCTCGCACCAGTTCGAGCAATTCCTGTTCTTCACCGGCAGCGACAGCGCCGAAATAGTAACGAGCCAGGTCGCCAATTTCGATCATCCCGACGCGCCGGAATTCGAGGATTTCGGCGACACGGTGCTGCGCTCCGGCCACGCCTCCGGATATATCCGCATCGACTGGTTCACGCCGGCTGGCATGCCGGTCTGGGGCGACGGGCGCCTCTTCATCCTCGGCACGGAGGGGTCGATCGAGCTCAGGAAATACGCGGATGTCGGCGGACGGAGCGGCGGCGATCACCTCTTCCTCGCCGACCGCAACTCGGCGCGTCACATCGACTGTTCCGGCACGAAGATCACCTATGGCGAGCAGCTTCGCGAGGATGTGCTGAACCGCACCGAAACCGCGATGCCGCAACGGCACTGCTTCCTTGCCATGGAACTGGCCTTGAAGGCACAGGCGGCCGCGACAAGGATCGTCGGAACACGTCAGGATGGAGATGCGGCATGACAAGGAAGCTTACAGTCGGTGTTGTCGGCGGCGGCATCGGCGCGATGCAGATCGAGGCGTTCCGCGCGCTCCCCGACCTTTATTCGCTCGAAGCGATCTGCGACATCGACGCCTCCAGGGCGGAGAGCCTGGCGGCCAAACATGCCATCCCGAACGTTCTCGCCGATTTCGATGCGCTGATCGCCAGCGACCTCGAAATCATATCCATCTGCACGCCGTCCGGCCTGCATTTCGAGCAGGCGAAGAAGGCCCTTCATGCCGGCCGCAACGTGATCGTCGAAAAGCCGTTCGCGAGCTCGCTTGCCGAAGCGGACGAGCTGGAGAAGGTCGAGCGGGAAAGCGGGAAGCGGCTCAGTCCCATCTTCCAGTACCGCTTCGCCAACGGCCTGGCGCAATTGCAACATCTGCGCGAGCGCGGACTGGTCGGCAAGGCCTATGCGGCGACGGTGGAGACGCATTGGCAGCGCCTGCCGGCCTATTACGACAATCCATGGCGCGGCCGCTGGGCAAAGGAGCTCGGCGGATGCCTCGTCACCCACGCCATCCACAACCACGACATGCTGATGCGCGTGCTCGGGCCGGTGCGGAGCATTTATGCCCGCACCGCCACGCGCGTGAACCCGATTGAGACGGAAGACTGCGCCGCCGCCGTGCTGGAAATGGCGGACGGCTCCTTCGCCACGCTGTCGGTCACGCTCGGGTCGCAGGAGGAGATATCGCGGCTGCGTTTCTGCTTCGACGGGCTGACGGTCGAGAGCAACCATAGTCCCTACAATCCGGGCAAGGCGCCGTGGCGCTTCATCGCTTCGGACCTTGAGCGGCAAAACGCGGTCGATGCGGCGATAGCCGAGATGAGGCCGGCCCCGGAGCTTTATGCCGGCCAGTTCTCGCGCCTCCACAAGGCGCTGACGGAGGGCGGCGAACTGCCCGTCTCCATCGCCGACGCGCGGCCCTCCCTGGAACTGATCACCGCCGCCTATCATTCTGCGCGCACGGGCGAAGCGGTGCGGTTGCCGATCGGACGAGACCACCCGCTCTACGCGGGCTGGCTTCCGCCCGCCGCGGGAGATCGGGCGTAATGGCGAGCCTCGACCTGAAGGGCGTGGTCAAGAGGTTCGGCACCGCCGAGGTGATCCACGGCGTCGATCTGGAAGTCAGGGATGGCGAGTTCGTGGTCTTCGTCGGTCCGTCCGGATGCGGGAAATCGACGTTGCTCAGGATGATCGCCGGGCTCGAGGAAGTCTCCGAAGGCGATGTCCATATCGACGGCGAACGGGTGAACGAGATTCCAGCGGCGAAACGCGGCCTCGCCATGGTGTTCCAGTCCTATGCGCTCTACCCGCACATGACGATCCGCAAGAACCTCTCCTTCGGCCTGGAGACCATGGGCGCGCCGCGCGCGGAAACCAAGCGGCGGGTGGAAGATGCGGCCGAGATCCTGCAGATCGCTCCCCTTCTCGACCGCCGCCCCGGCCAGCTCTCAGGCGGCCAGCGGCAGCGCGTGGCGATCGGGCGCGCCATCGTGCGCGAGCCGCGTATCTTCCTGTTCGACGAGCCGCTCTCCAACCTCGACGCGGAACTCAGAGTGCAGATGCGGGTCGAAATCAACAAGCTGCACCGCAGGCTCGGGGCGACGATGATCTTCGTGACGCACGACCAAGTCGAGGCGATGACGCTCGCCGACCGCATCGTGGTGCTCCGCGCCGGCCTTATCGAACAGGTCGGCACGCCGCTCGAACTCTACAACCATCCGGCAAATCTGTTCGTGGCGGGTTTCATCGGCTCGCCGCGCATGAATTTTCTTGCGGCTCAGATCATTGCCGGAACGAATGGGGACACCCGGGTTCGCAGCGAGTCCGGTCTTGATCTCCCCTTCCCTGCCGGCGACTTGCCACCGTCGTCCGACAACAAGGTCACGGTCGGCATTCGCCCGGAAAATATCAGGATCGTCGATCCTCGACACGCCTTGCTCACCGGCGAGGTACAGATCGCGGAGCATCTCGGCGGCGAGACTTTTCTCTACATCACGCTCGCCTCGGGAGAAACTGTGGTCGCCGAGGTCCGGGGCCAGGCTGCCGTTACGGCAGGCGAACGCGTGGGCATAGAGCCGGATACCGGCGCAGCCCATATCTTCGCAAATGACGGAATGGCGATCAGCCGCCGGGTCGCCGGCACGGAACGTGATTCCACGTTGGCCTGAGCGCAACGCAATCCACACAGCTTCGAGGTGGCGCTCTCCGGATGAGACGTCATGGCGAGAGGCCCGCGGATACGTTGCGTGACTTCTACAAAGATCGGGCCGCCCACTATATCGACGTGCGCTGCACCTATCCGAGACTCGCGGATAGCGTGTTGATGACGACGACTGAGCCCATCTTCTGGATTGTCGCAACCGTGGCCCGCCCGATCTCGCCGTCCCGCTTGGTGCCGGCAACCAACTGGAGATACTTGGCCGCACGATCCGGCCCGCTGTTGACCGCGAAATCGAAGCAGACAAAATCGACGCCGGCCGGAAGCGCCGCCCAATAGTGACGATAGTAGACGGTGGAGACCTGGGCATCCGTGATCCGGCGAAGATCATCCTTCGTCACGTCGGCTTTCACATAGCGGCGGAACGTGGCAAGGGCGACACCCTTCATGGTCGCGCCGCCGGGATCCTTGGGGTCGTCGGACCAGCTCCCTTCGTATTTCAGGACGAGCGGAAGCGCCCGCTGGAAATTGCGGTCCATGGTCTTTCCTTTCAGGATGTAAGCAGCGATGGGCACCGGGAAGGGTGGTGGCGGCCGGGCGGAACGGTTAGGTATTTAAGAGAAGAAACTTGGTTGACCTTATTTCAGCGGGTCAACCAGGAGGGTAAATGACATGGCCGCATTCAAAAGGTTTCGAACCCGTCTCGGGATGCGCAAGGCTAAAACGCTTCCGGTAGCCGGTAACGCGCCTGGTAGAGACGTTTCGACAGCGGAAGTTTTCAAGATATATGGATTATTCCGGTCCGGAACGAATTTGTTAAAGCTTCTGGTCGAACAAAATATGGAAGCGACCTGCAATGTCAATGTCGGCGGCCACAAGCACCTTTATACTCCGATTAAGTTTGGCCCAAGCGGATATGAACCTCCTGAAGAGAAAATTCTTGTTTGCGTTAAAGACCCTTATGCCAACATGCACTCATTGTTCAAATACGGCCAGTTAGTCAATTTCAGGCACTTTGAATGTGATAAAGACTGGAATGCCTTCCTTCGCTCGCGTTTTACCCTTACGATTGACAGCCAGCCAAAACATCCCGGCTTCCTGTTCCGAACACCGGTCGATTACTGGAACTCGCACTATTTCCACATGCTGTCATTGCCGGAGGATCGAGCAATGATTCTTCGGTACGAGGATGTCTTAGCTAATCCCGGCGATGTCCTTCGCCGGGTAGCGTCTCGATTTCCCGCCGCGAAGCTTAATAACGAGAAAATTGCGCTTCCCATGCGGCAGCTTCGCCGAATGGGCGAGGAGCTCAAAACGCAGCCTCTTACAAATCGTCCCTTTGACACTCGCTGGTATTCAGAGCGGCGCTACATGCAAGAATTCTCCAAAGACAATCTGGATGCCATGCGTGACGCACTCGACGCTGACGTGGTCAACCGCCTGTCCTATTCGGTGGTATAGACTTGTTGGCTCGGCCCACGCGCGCACGATAATTTGGGCCGCCCGTTGCGCCAGACACGGTGCGGCGAGCGTTGGTTTTGCTCTGAGGCCGAAGCGCGGGCCGCCGGCTGCTGATCCGATACCATTGTTTGGACCGCCGGAAGGTGGAGTTTTCCGGCTGCTTCACGATGGCGGGCTGGTGGCACCATCGGGATTGATCAACGAGATCGGCACCTTATGGCCTATCGCGCCATGTGGGCGCACCTCGTTGTGGTATCTGCGCCAATCCTCCAACTTTTCGGCCGCATCCGCAAGCGTCATGATCCGATCAGATCAGATCATGCTGGAAGCAGGTCACAGACAGGTATCCGACTACGAACGAACGATCTATTCGTCCAGTTCGCAGCCTGAACCAGACTCTTATGCAATCCATTCCGAGACAGGCGCGGCTGCTTCGTGTAGAGGCTGGCTGACGACTTCGACCAGTGTCGGACCATCAAAAGCAATCGCCTCCCGGAGAACCTGATCAAGCGCTCCGGGATCTTCGACACGCCATGATTTAAGCCCGAATGCCTCACCGATGCGCGCGTGCTCGCTCATTGTGAAGTCCACTGAATAGTAGCGTTCTCCAAAGCTGGTTTTCTGACCGGCTTTGATCCATCCGTAGGTGGAGTTGGCGACCACGACCAGCGTGATTGGAAGTTGGTAGCGTACGATCGTCTCCATCTCGCCGACGGAGAAGCCGAAGCTCCCATCGCCCATGACCGCGACACATTTACTGTCGGGCCTGGCGAACTGTGCACCCACAACGCCAGGCAGCGAATACCCGAGCGCGCCGTGGGCACGATTTGTGACTATATGGCGGCCTGGAGTTGCAAGATCATAGTAAGCCGTGAAATACGGACAGGGCGTACCCGGATCGAGAACTAGGACGGCGTCGTTTGGCAAGAGCCGGTTGAGACTGCGCACGAGGCGCTCTGGACGGATGGGCCGTTCCATGGAATCGGCAAGTTGGTCAAGACGCGCACGACGGGCCGCTTTTGAGCGGCTTACAATGCCTTTGGCCAGGGCCAATGCATCAGCGTCCGCCTTCTTCACCGCATCCGTCAAATTAGCCAGTGCAAGCTTGGCGTCACCGATCAAGGCGGCATCCGGGAAATAGCTTACGCCAACGACATCGGAATCGATGTCAAGGTGAATGACGCGGCACTTTCCCGGGGCGGGATGACGCCAGCGCTCAGTCGTCACGGAACCTGCACGGCAACCGACGAAGACAATCACATCGGCTCCGGCCACGATCGCGCGCGTTTCGTTCGTGCCGCCGTTGGAGCCCACGGCTCCCGCCATCAAAGGATGTGTGTCGGCAAGCGCACCTTTCCCGCTCACGGAACACAATACCGGTGCCGCGATTTTTTCGGCAAGTTCGGCGAGTTCGTCGAACGCCGACGAGATCACCACGCCACCGCCGACCACGATGACGGGGCGTGACGCTCCCGCAAGGATTTCGGCGGCCTTGTCAATGGCGGCCGGATCGGGGCTCACACGCCTGCTGGGATACGATAGCGACGAGGGATCGGCCCACAAATCGTCGCTGTTGACAGGAGCACGCTGGACATCGATCGGAAAACCAAGATGGACGGAACCAGGCTTTCCACTCGTAGCGGTATTGAAAGCGCGCCTGACCGAATGCGGAATCTGTTCCGCGTTGTTCAGAACAGTATTCCATTTGGTCAGGGGCTGGTAAAGCGCTTCCTGGTTGAGTTCGGTAAGCGGATAGCGGCCGCGCGAACCGACAGACACATCGCTGGTGATTGCAACGATAGGGGAAGACGAGTCATTCGCCTCCACTAGAGCCGGGGTCATATAGGTGGCGCCGCCGCCACTCGGGCCTTCGCATACTCCGGTCGTACCGCTCACGCGTGCATAGACGTCGGCCATGTAGCCGGCGGAGCGCTCGTCACGCGTCAGGATATGGCGCATGCCGTGGTCCAACTGATGGAGGGCATCGTAAAAGGGCAGGCTCGTATCGCCACAGAGACCAAATATCGTCTTCACGCCCTGCTTCTGAAGGAGCAGGACCAGAGCCGAGGCACCAGTCAGTTCATTCATTTCGGCTCTATCCCTACCTGGTACCGTTTTCGGTATGCCTACGACCCGTGTCGACGATCAGGTTCGCGGTCTCGTCCACCGTCACAACCGAACCGGGAATGATCCAGATCGTGCAGTCATCCTGCTCGATAATGGAGGGGCCTTCTATCCTGTTGCCCACCACCAAATCCCTCCGGGCGTAGACTGGCGTTCGCAACGGCTCACCACCATGAAATACGGTCCGCCACGCTCCCGGCTCCACTTCCTCGCTGGCGCCCGTGGAGGTCGGGAAGGCTATCGGCGGAATACGGCCTATGACCTGCACACGTTCTGTCGTGATTTCCGTGTCGCTGTCGTTGTCACGGAACCCGTAGATCTTCTCGTGCTCGATATGGAACAGTTCACGGAGCCGGTTTGCATCAGGATTGAGACGCAGATCATCGGGTATGCGCACCGGCAGGTCGAAAGCCTGTCCCTCGTAGCGCATGTCGCATGTTACGGCGAAGAGCGGCTCTCCAAGGAGATCGCCTTCGTTCTTTATCCAGCTACGCGCCTCCTCTTCGAGGCCATTGAAGATCGCCTTCAACTGCGCGAGCGCAGGTTGTCCATCGGCAAGGTGCAGATGGACCGAGCGGACATAATCCCGCTTGACGTCAGCCAATATGGCCCCCAGCGCGCAGAACGTCGCTGATGCGGGCGGGATGATCACCGTGCTCATGCGCGCTTCGTCGGCGAGAAGGTTGGCGTGCGTGGGTCCCGCACCGCCAAACGCCATCAGTGAGAAGTTTCGCGGATCAGCGCCACGTTGTGCGAGGTTGTTATAGAGTTCGGTGGACATCACCGCGGTGGTCACCCGAAGGGCGGCTTCAGCGGCTCGCTCGGCGGCAAACTCGCCTGTGATGCCGATCTGAGCGCCGAGAGCCTCGAGTGCCCGCTTCGCGGCAGCGCTGTCCAGTTGCATGCGCCCCCCGAGAAAGCGGCCGGGATCGATGTAGCCCATGGTCACATAGCAATCTGTCACGGTCGGCTCGGTGCCGCCCATGCCATAGCATACGGGCCCCGGATCGCCGCCCGCACTGCGCGGGCCGACCTTTATGACACCCTGCGAGTCGACCCAGATGATGGAGCCGCCGCCGGCGCCAATCGCGGAAACATTGACCACGGGCAGGATGAGCGGCAACCCCCCTACATGGGTGGAAGTCGTGTATTCCGGTTCGCCGCTCTGGGAGACCGCGACATCGCAACTGGTGCCGCCCATATCGATGGTGATCAGCCTTTGGTGATGCGCCTTGTCGACCGCCCGGGAAGCGGCGATGACGCCCGAAGCGGGGCCGGACAAGATCGTTTCGATCGGCCGCTGGCGGGCCGTCTGGATTCCAAGCGTTCCGCCGTTGGAAGCTGTGATGTAGACCGGCGCGGAGATCCCGATATCGGCAATCCGGCGCGTCAGCCCGTCCATGTAAACCTCGACAAGCGGCTGAATGTAGGCGTTCATGATCGCGATCAGCGAACGCTCGAACTCGCGACGCTCGGGCCAGATGCCTGCGGAGCTGGAAACGGGTATTCCGCCAAGCTCGGCAGTCAACCGCTTGCAAAGGTCTTCTTCCAGCTTCGGATGCGCATAGGAATGGAGAAGCAGCACCGTAACCGCCTCGACATTGGCGCTGCGCAGGGTCGCCGCAATCTGGCCGATCTCGGCTTCGTCCGCTTTCGTTACAACGCTGCCATCGGCCATTTGCCGGGCGCTGGTCTCGATGATGAGGTTGCGCGGGACCAGCGCCTCCTCTTTCTTGATCCGGGAGTCATAGGTGTTGGGCACCTTCGCGCGGCCAATCTCCAGGATGCCGCGGTTACCCTTGCTGACAACCAGGCCTACCTTGGCGCCGCGTCGCTGAATGATGGCATTGAGGGCGAGGGTCGTGCCATGGACGATCAGTTCCACATCCGACGGCTGGACGCCGGCCCGCTTCAACAGTTCCGGCAGGCCGCGCTCGACGCTCTTCGAGGGGTCCGAGGGAACGCTCGGCTCCTTGTAGCGTGTAAATTCGGCCGTCTCCATCTTCGCGAGGACAAAGTCGGTAAACGTACCACCAACATCTATGCCGATCCGGCAGCGGTTTGGATTGATTGTGGGCAAGTGCAGATCCTCTCGGATGCCATTCAGATCAGGTGTAGGCAAGCCTGCGCATTTGCCTGAATACAGAATCGAATACAGCATTGTCAAGCCGGATGGGATTGTCAAGCCGTATGGGAAAGCGCATTCGGATCGTAAGGCTTGCGGGATAGCTTCGAATAAAGTCAGACGGGATGCGCGTGACGCGCGCCCCGTCTGCAGAGCGGGCGGAAGCTCAAGTGGGCAGTCGCGCGAGAGCCTCCCGCAACCGGATCCGGATCGAAGCGGTATCCGCCATGATCTGGGCCAGGGGCGGCCTGCCGTCGCGATTGATGTCGGGCACGACCGACTCGAAGAAGCTGCGACGCAACTTCAGGCGGGCTGTCTTCGGCTGTGCGTACAACGCCTGGTTCAGTTGCGTCATCGACTGATCGTCGAAGACCTTTTCCCAGGCTTCACGATCAGCGGAATGCCAGAACAACCCGGCCTCGCGCTGCGGCCTGGCGGCCGATCGCAACGTCGCTGTTTCGCTCGCCGCGACGCTTCCATCCTCGGCAATCGCCACGCCATAATCCCTTCTGGCCGCCTCCCTGGAAACAAATCCGAGGCGGACGTCACGGCAGACGGCTTCCGGGTCGCGTTCGAAGGGGTCGCCATAGCCACCGCCGCCTGGCGACAGGAAAGTCACGGAATCTCCCTTGTCTACGGAAAGTGAATCGATCTTGCGCAGTTCACGCTCGTTTGGCTTGCCACGGTTGAGGATGACGCGGAACGGCTTGGCCGGCATGCCGCCATTGTAGCCCCACGCTGTGAAGATCATGCGCTCCATACCGCGCGAGAAAACCACGCCCCCATCTTTCAGGACCTCAAACGTCAGGATCTGGCCCGCGCCGCCACGCCACCGACCCGGACCACCTGAGTCCTCGCGAACGTCATACTCACGCACGATGAGGCCGATGTCCCTCTCGACGGACTCGATAGGATGGTTGTTGAGGTTGGCCATGGACCCGTCGCGTACGTCGACGCCGTCATGGCCTTTATAGGCGCCCGTCCCGCCGACAAATGGCTCGACAACGGTGAGACTCCTGTTTCCCCCCACAGATTCGGCCTCCGCAAGAACAATCGGGACGACGACACCCGACGATGGCGCACAGACCAGGTCGGGGCGTGCTTTCATCAGGGCGGCATTTACCGTGTCGTTGAAGCGTTGGGCGACCGACTGGCGGATGCCGACCGCGTCCGGGAATTCCGCATTCAAAACAGTCCCCTTCGGGTTGACGACGGAGACGGGGCGATAAATGCCGTAGTTCAGCGGGATGCCTTGCGTGTTGGAAAGGATGAAGCGGGTTAGCGCCACGGCCAGCCAAGGATGCAGTCGGCCCATTGTCGGAACGTTGTAGGCGGCCGTAACCTGGGGATCGGTACCGGTAAGGTCGAGTTCCACTTCGCCGTCCTTGACCGTCACCTTGACGCGCAGACGGATGGGAATCCGGGTGACCAGATCATCGTCGAGATAGTCGGATGCCTCATAGACGCCGTCGGGAATAAGGCGCAGCGCGTCACGCGTCCTCGCGGCTGCATAGTCCTGCACGCTCGTTTGCGCGTCCAGGAAAACGTCCCTGCCCATCTGCTCGATGAGATCGTTGACCCGATCGCGGCCGACATTCAGCGCACCGACCATGGCTTTCAGATCCGCCACGTTCTGGTCCGGAAGTCGGGTATTTGCCGCGATCATGGCGAAGATGTCATGGTTGGGAACGCCAGCCTTCACCAGCTTGAGCGGCGGGACAATCAGGCCTTCCTGGAAGATCTCGTTATTGGAAGGAGAGATGCTGCTGGGAACACGGCCGCCCATGTCGATAAAGTGGATGAAGCACCAGCCATAGGCCACGATCTCGCCTTCGTGGAAGTAGGGCTTGATCAGTTGGAGGTCGGGCAGATGGGTGGCCAGGCCCTGCGATCTGTAGGGATCATTGGTGATGACCACATCGCCTTCCTCCAGCGGGCCGACGATGTCCAAGGTCGGCTTGCAATACTGGTCGATGCAACTGACGCTCGTTGCATCCGGCCACGCGAAGATATGGCCCGACAGGTCCACCAGCCCGACGCCGAAGTCTCCGCCCTCCTTGACGTACACGGAACGTGATGCCCGGCGCAGGTTTACCGTCATCTGGTCCGTGATCGCGGAGAATTTCCTGCTCATGATCTCGGTCAGGGCAGGGTCGAAACGTGAGGTCTTCTTGGTCATGATCTTCCTGTGTCCGTTGATTGCAAGGTTTTGGTCTGCGACGATTGGACGGCGGCCGCCCGCCACGCTTCCGTTTCATCGTCGCCAGGATTGAAGCAATGGGCCGTCCGGCCCGTTGGTGAGGTGACGAGGGGAGGACGCTCCCGACCACACACGTCAAGCGCGTAAGGGCAACGCGGAGTAAACGGACAGCCGGCGGAGGAACCCGATTCCGCCGTCACCTTCTTGGTCCAGTTCCACTCAGGCTTCAGCGCGACCTCTTCCTGGCTGATGACCGGAAGCGAGGAGGAAAGCATCTGCGAATATCGGTGGCGCGGGGCGAGAAGCACCTGCGAGGTCGGGCCGCTCTCCACGATCTCGCCCTTGTAGAGAACGATCACGCGATTGGCGAGAATGCGCGCGACGGCCAGGTCATGCGTCACGAACAGATAGGAAAGGGAAAACCGTTGGCGGATATCCACCAGCAGACGCAGCACGCGCGCCTGAACGGAAACATCCAGCGCCGAGGTCGGCTCATCCAGGATAATGGCCTGCGGTTCCGCCGCAAGTGCGCGCGCAATCGCCACCCTCTGGCGCTGGCCTCCCGACAGCACCTGGGGCTGTCGATCAAGGATATCGGCAGGAAGCCCAACCATTTCCAGTAGTTCACGTACGCGCTCGCGCCGTTCCGCACGCGGGCGGAGCTGATGCACGGCAAGAGGCAATCCCACACTCTCGAAGATGGTGCGCCGGGGATTGAGGGCGGACAGGGGATTCTGCGGCACCAGTTGCAACGCCCGTCTATCCGCTGCCCGGCGCACGGCTGGCAACGGTTTTCCCCGCAACAGGATTTCTCCGGTCGTGGGCGCCTGTATTCCCAAAACCAGGTTCGCCAGTGTCGATTTGCCCGAGCCGCTTTCTCCGACAACTGCGAGAACTTCTCCTTCATGAAGTTCGACGTCGACACCCTTCAATGCGTTGACCACGCCGCGGCGGGAGAAAAAGTCCTTCGTCAAACCCCTTGTTGCGATCAATGGCGTGCTCATGCGGGCTGACCATGATTTGCTGGCGGGAATAGCATCGCAGGATTGAGACCAGCCAAAATCAAACCTCCTGCCGGGCAGGCGCGTGCAGCACGCAAGCGACACTTCTGCTGGCGCTGATTTCAACGAGCGGAGGCGGAACCAGGCAGCGCTCCGATGCGAACGCGCACCGTGGATGGAAACGGCACCCTTGCGGGGGAGCTACGAAATCGGGGACCATTCCATCGATGGGCTCTGGCAGCGCCCCGCCCACAAGGCGTGGAACAGCGGCGAAAAGCGCTCGTGTGTAGGGGTGCTTGGGATCATCGAACAGTTCCTCGGCCGTGGCTTCCTCGACGACACAGCCGGCGTACATGACATAGACACGCTCGGCGAATTCCCGCACCACGCCCAGATTGTGCGTGACCAGCAGCATCGCTGCGCCGTGCGCTTCGGTCGCTTCGCGCATCAGCCGCAGGGCTTGTTCCTGTACGGTGACATCGAGCGCCGTGCCGGGCTCGTCGGCAAGCACCAGTTTCGGCTTGTTGGACAGCGCCATGGTGATCATGACGCGCTGGTTCAGTCCGCCCGACAACTGGAATGGATAGGAGTTCAGGACGCGTTCCGAGTCGTCGATATAGACGGATTTCAGCATGTCGGAGGCGGTGCGATCCGCATCGGCCACGCTCATCGACGTGCCGGGCCGCCGCAATATGTCCCGGAACTGATCGCGAATAGTGAAAACGGGATTCAGAGCTGTGGTGGGGTCCTGGAAGATGATGGAGATATCCCGACCGCGCAGCTTTGCCCGCTCCCCTTCCTTCATGTTGTCGAGGCGCCTGCCATCAAAACTTATCTTGCCCGACATCACGGCCTTGCGAGGGTCGAGCAGACCGAGGAGGGCGCGCAGAAAGATGGATTTGCCACAGCCGGACTCGCCTACAAGCGCAACCCGCTCCCCTGGCGCCAAGCTGAGACTGACATCACGCAATACGGCGCTACGGCCTTCGAAAAGGCGGAACCCCAGATTGAGGTTGTCGACTTCCAGGAGGTTGCCGCCCGCCGTCACGCGCTGACCTCCCAGATATCCTTGAGACCGTCTCCAAGCAGGTTGAACGCGAAAACCGCGAGCAAGATGGCCAGACCCGGGAATATCGCCATCCACCAGAGCGACGGCAGGTTGCGCGCCCCCTCGGCTACCATCGCGCCGAGTTCGGGGGTTGGCGCCTGAACACCGAGCCCGAGAAAGCCCAGGGCTGCCGTGACGAGGATGATGATGCCCACATCGAGCGTGATCTTCGTCAACAAGGATGGGACGCAGTTAGGCAGAATCTCGCGGAACATGATGTGGAAGCGGGAAGCGCCTATGACTTCCGCCGCGATGACGTATCCCTCCCGCCGGAACCGCCGGGTCAGGTTGTAGGTCAAGCGTGCGTACCAGGGCCACCACATGACGATGAGGGCAAACACGGCATTGACGAGACTTGGCGGCAGAAGGCCAAGAATGGCCAGTGCCAGCACTAGGGGTGGAATGGAAAGGAAAATGTCCGTCACCCGCATAAGGACAGTATCGTACCAACCGCCGCGATAGCCGGCGACAAGCCCCACCAGCACGCCGATCGGCACCGCGGCCACCAGCACGCCCGCCGCCATGCTGAGCGAAATGCGGTAGGCAAAAAGGATCCTTGAGAGAATGTCGCGGCCGACAAGGTCCGTGCCGAACCAGTACGTCGTGCTGGGGCCAAGCGATGCATTCTTGAAGTCGACGAACGATGCAGCGTGCTTCGGGTAGGGCGCGACGATCGGCGCCGCCCCCGCCAGTACCAATACGGCGAGCGTCAGGCCAAGCCCAAGAATCGAAAGCGGATTGGCCCGAAAGCCGTACCAGCTACGCGAAGCCAATATACGCGCCAAGATCATCATGCGCCTCTCAGGTGCACGCGCGGATCCAGCAGCGATACGCAGATATCAACTGCCAGATTAATCAGTAGGAAGAAGGCCGAGATCACCAGAACGGTGCCGATGATGCCGTTGAGATCCTTTTGCAGAATCGTCTGCACGCCATAGTTGGCCACGCCCGGCCACACAAAGACGGCTTCCACCAGGAACGCGTTTCCAAGCTTCGAAGCAATGTCCATTCCCAGTACGGTAAGGGTCGGGATCAGGGCTGGCCTCAAAGTGTATTTAAAGGCGATCTTTCTACTCGACAGGCCATAGGCGCGCGCCATTTCTGCATAGGGCTGGTCGTAGGCTTCGACGATGTTGACGCGCGTCAGCCTCGCGGCTTGACCCAGGCCCGGCAGCGACAGGGCTATCGCCGGGAGCGCGAGATGGACAAGGGCATCCATGAAGGTGGCAAACTGACCGTTCAGCAATGAATCGATAAGATAGAACCCCGTCATGGTGGGCGGCGCGGCGACGCCCTCGCTCAGCCGGCCGCTGATCGGAAACCATCCCAGCCTGTCGGAGAAGATGAGCATCAGGAAGATGGCCCACACAAATGCAGGCGTGACGATCCCCAGGAGTGAAAACACGCGCGCTATGTGATCAGGGAGACGGTTTCTGTATCGCGCCGAGAATACCCCGATGGCGATGCCGAAGATGAGCATTATGATTGCGGAAGCGGATACGAGTTCGAGTGTTGCGGGCAACCCCTGGATGATATCGCTGGCGACAGGGCGGTTCGTATAGAGCGATATACCCATGTCACCGTGAACGAGGCCGGAAACATAGTCGAAATACTGGAGAGGAAGGGGCTGGTCGAGGCCCAGACGCTCGCGATATTCGTCCACTTGTGCGGCCGTTGCCGCCGGACCCAGCGCAAGGCGTGCGGGATCGCCAGGAACAATCCTGGCGATCCCGAAGATCAGGATGGAGACTCCGACCAGCGTGACGAGCGAGCCCGCGAGACGCCAGATAAGGTAGCTAAGCATCGGCTACTGCGCGCTGGTTCACCAAATCACTTTGCTGCTGGAGCCGCCTTCATCATGCGGAACATCATGTTCATACCTGCCACGCGCAGATTCCGTCCCGGCTCCTCGAGCAGAGGAACAGATACTTTCGCGGATTTCGGGTAGGTCGTCACAGCCTCATAGGCCCAAATCGACGGCTGCAGTTCACGCAACCTGGCAGCGAGTTCGCTGTAGATGGGAGCGCGCTTGTCGGGATCTATCGTCTCCCTCCCCTTCGCCAGTAGCTCGTCCACCTTTTCGTCGCTCAGCCACTCCGCAGCGTAGGGCTGGCCGCGAACATCGGTGCCGTAGACGCTGCTGAGGTAGCTGTCCGGATCAGGCGACAAAGCGCTTGGAAAGATCTGGCTTACGTGAGGGCTCGTATCCTTGTTTGCGACCGATTGGTAATAAAGTGAAACCGGAACGCGGTTGATTTTGGTGTTGAATCCCAGTTCACCCCAATTCTGCTGCATCAACAGCGCGAATCGCTCTTCCAGAGGCACCTCGGCCAGCCAAACGATCTCCATTTCATGATCGCCAGCCTTGTACTTGCACTGGGCCAATTCCGCCTTCGCCGCGTCCATGTCCCGCTTGTAGACGGGTATGTTCGCATCGTAACCCAACATTCCATTGAGCAGGGGGCCGTTGGTCACCCTCGCGCCCTTCGCGTCGTCGGAAATGTTGGCGAGGCTGGCAAGCGTTTCGTAGTCCAGGCCAAGCGCCAAAGCGCGCCTGCAATGGACATCGTCAAGCGGCGCCCGGGTGGTGTTGAGCTTGATCTGCAGCGCAGTCAGCCCCGCCTCTCCCAGGATAGATACACCCTCTATGCCGAGAGTCGTACGTTTGGTCTCGGGCGAGGCCCATTGCGACATGATGTCAAGCTCGCCGCGGCGCATCAACGCAACTTGCGTCGCCTGCTCCACGCCGTAGCTCAAGACGACGCGATCGGGCGCATCGGCGGGAATGGGCAGGAAATAGTCCGGGTTCTTTTCCAGGACGGTCTGCGTCTGAGGCGCGTGGGAAACGATCTTGTAGGCGCCGGTCCCTGCACTGTTCATCACCAGATAGGCTTGGCCATAGTCCTTCATCTCGCCGAAATCGCCCTTGCCGAGATTGGCAAGAACAACAGCCTTCTCGACAATTCCCAGCCGGAATGTGGCGGCTAGGAAGGGAGCATAGGGTGCCGTCGTGGTAATACGCACCGTATATTTATCAACGGCCTCCGCGGATTTGACCCAACCCTTGAAAAGGGGAGCGGGACCCGCACCGATGGCAATCAGGCGCTCGAGGGAAAAGACGACATCTTCAGCCGTAAGCTCGTTTCCGCTGACAAACTTGACGCCCTGTCGAAGCTTGAACGTATAGGCATCGCCGTCGATCGTATAGCTCTCGGCAAGATGCGGCTGGGCGCCCTGTCCGCCTTCTCCGGGAAGCAGCAGCGTGTCGTAGATATTGTAGAACAGAATGGACCCGATCGCACGCGTCGAGCGGGCGGGATCCGTGTCTCCCGGCGCATTCTCATTCAAGCGTATTGTCGTCTGGGCTAGGAGGGGGTCGATAAATGCCGTATTGGACGCGCCGAAAGCGATGAGCGCGATAACGGCTGATTGCGCCAACCTGACGAACCGCCGGCGACGCGATCTTGCCGCGTCGACGCTGCCGCCACTTACCTTGCCGTTTAGTACGGACTTCTCAGCCGGCTCTATCTTCATCCTGTTCCCCTTGACAGTTCGAGTTTGATAGGCAGTTTATTCAGATCAGTATACAGAACTGAATAACGCGGTCAATGAGCGCTTTAAGCGCGACCTGGAGGGCCCATCCGATGACCGATCAAGAGCAGGCAGTACTATCGGATCTCGAAAATTCCTTGCCGGACATGCTCGATCTGCTCGGTCGTATCGTCGACGTCGACTCCGGCAGCCACAACAAGGAAGGCGTTGATGCGGTCGGGAAGATCCTGGCTCGCTTTCTTGCCGATGCCGGCCTCGACATCGAAGTGAAGGAGCATGCCCAGCGCGGTGACATCGTCATTGCCAGGTCCAAAAGCGAGATCGTCGGGCGTCGCCCCCTTTTGTTTCTTGCTCATCGCGACACCGCGTTTCCTGATGGAGAGGCGGAGCGCCGGCCATTCCGTGTCGTCGAGGACAGGGCCTATGGGCCAGGCGTTTCAGACATGAAGGCGGGAGTGGCGATGCTTGCCTTCGTCCTTTCGGTGCTGGTCCGCCACAAGGCACATCCGGCGCCGTTGATCGCGCTGTTTACAAGCGACGAGGAAATCGGTTCGCTGACTTCTCGCGATCTGATTGCCCAGTTCGCCCGCGGCGCCCGTGCGGCATTCAATTGCGAACCCGGTCGGGCACCCAACCACGTCGTGGACACCAGGCGCGGCGGGATGGTGCTCGAGATACAAATGACAGGGCATGCGGCCCATGCCGGCGCGAATTTCGGCGATGGTATCTCGGCCATCGAGGAACTGGCCCATTGTGTCATCGACCTCCATGCTCTCAACGATATCGAGCGGGGTCTGACCGTGAATGTCGGGCTGGTGAAGGGTGGCGAAGCGGCAAACACCGTTGCTCCCGCCGCGAGCGCGATAGTCGATCTACGTTATCGCGACCCTGCGGATCGAGTGTTCCTTCTGGATGAAATTGGCGCGATCGTCCGCAACCGCCGATCACCGGGAGCCAAAGCCGAGATGAATATTCGGTACGAATTTCTTCCGCTCATACGCACGGATGGAAACGACGTCCTTCTTCGGCACTATCAAAGTTGCAGCCGCGAACTGGGGGTGGAGGTAGGCTCGACCGCCACCGGTTCATGCTCTGATTCAGGGTTCGCGGCGGCGCAAGGGTGCCCCGTTCTATGCGCGGCAGGACCCGTTGGAGCAGGATGGCATACAGCCGCCGAATTCGCCGAGGTGTCGAGCTTCGTCAGCCGCGCCAAGGCATTGGCCCTATGCGTCATGCGCCTTGACGCCGAAGCCGCGTAGTCAATCCTCCTGCGTCAATTGCCCGGTTATGGCGAGCCCGCAAACGTACCCCCAAGTCATATACGGCCCTATCGTCGTTCCCGCTCCGACAGCCTTTGTGCCGATCGGGTTCGCCATGGTGGCGCCCGCGCAATAGAGGCCTTCGATGGGGGTCCCGCTGGCCGAAAGGACCCGTCCGGAAGAATCGGTCCGGGGGCCGCCCTTTGTCCCCAGAATGGAACGATCAAGGCGAAGCGCGACAAACGGAGGCTGCTCGATTGGTCCCATCCCCGCCAGTTTACGCTTGTCGGCCGATGGCTTGCCATTTGCACCGCGGCCGAAATCGGTATCGACCCCCGTCTCGCAGAATCCGTTGTAGCGCGCGACCGTGTCCTGCAGCGTCCGCAACGGAAGGCCGGTTCGCTCGGCCAGTTCCAGCAGCGTGGAGCCGCGCACGATCCAGTTGCGGTCGAAGCGAGAAAACCAGCGCGCTACCGGAAGCCGTTTGAGATAGCGGGAATCGCCGATCACCCATGCCGGGAGATGTTTCGGGAGACCCGTGGCGGGATCAAGTTGTGAAAGGACGGAGCCGATATTGAAATATTGTTCGTTGACGAACCGCTGTCCCGATGCGTCGACGACGATGGCATTTGGCTCCGTGTAATATGGAACCGGTATCCCCTGCAGCCGCCCCTCATAGCGTGTGGGCATGCAGGGAGCGATCGTCGCCTGATCGAGGTGGTCGACCATCGCACCAATGGCCAATGCCATCTTCAATCCATCGCCTTCGTTGGATGCCGGGCTCCCCAGATAACCGTCCGGCCCCGGGAAATATTGGCGGCGTAACTCCTGGTCCCACTCGAAACCGCCGCTTGCAAGCACCACGCCGCGGCTGGCTTTCAGCACGATGTCGCGGCCACCACGCCGCACCTCAACCGCGCAGATCCTCCCGTCTGTGCGTACAAGGCCTGTCGCTCGCGCGCCCGTGTAGAACTTGACGCCGGCGTCCAGGCATCCTCGGACCAAACCGACGATGAGCGCGGTTCCCTTGCCCGCGGAATTGGTTGCAAGCCTGAAAAGGAGCCGACCGGAGAGTCGCGCGATCGTCGCCACAGGCCTGTGATAGAGATCGGTCTCGACCGCTTCGTGATAAGTGAAGATTTCGGGCAATGTGGAGGGCCGGATGGAAAAGGCGTATCGGCCCGCTCTCCAGCGGCTGAGCGGCAGGGGAGAAAGCATCCGCCCTTGCGTCTTGGCGCCGGTAATGTGGGGATAGGGGTCCGCTTCTGGCGTCAGCCTGAACCGCAATGGAGTGCTCTGCTCCACAAAGCGCAGCATGTCCGGTCCTCGTTTGGCAAGCCGACGCCAAAGCGGCCCTTCTCGTTCGCGCCAGCCTTCTGGTGCCGTTCCTTGCAGGTAGGCGAAAGCTTCCTCGACGCTATCGGAAAATCCCGCCTTCGCGGCATGGTGATTCGCAGGCACCCAGGTTCCCGCCCCCGACATGGCGCTGGCCCCGCCAATCTTGCCGGACTTCTCGAGCACGGCGACCTTGAGCCCGTGACGTGCGACCGCAAGTGCGGCTACGAGACCGGCGCATCCGGATCCCACCACAACGACGTCGAAGTCTGAATCACCCGGCACTGCCCTGCCCGCTGCTCGGAAACTCACAATCTCAGGTTCCTTTTAAGAGCTGAATACGGTATTGAATACGATTAATTATTCAAAGAGAGAAGTGGCTGAATGTTGGATCCCGTAGTAGCGCACCTCGTCGCCGAAAAGCCCGCAATCCTGGATCGGTTCGCACGTTACCTGCGAATTGCGAGCGTCAGCACCGATCCTGCTTTTTCGGATTCGATGGAGGACGCCAGGCGTTTTCTGCTCGCCAGACTTCAGGAGATAGGCCTCCATGGCGTCCGCATGCTTGACGCTGGCAGCGGACAACCGGCGATTTATGGGGAATGGCTCGGTGCCAAGGATGCGCCGACGCTGCTCATCTACGGCCATTACGACGTGCAGCCCGCAGGACCACTGGAAAAATGGGTAACGCCTCCGTTCATCCCGACCGAGCGCGACGGGCGCATCTATGCGCGGGGAGCATCCGACGTGAAAGGCTCCACCCTTATCGCGCTTGAAACTGTCGCTGCATTCCTGGCTGTCGAAGGGGAATGCCCGGTCAATGTTAAAATTATCCTCGAGGGAGAAGAGGAAAGCGGCAGTCCCAGCTTGCCCGAAATCGTTTCGCGCCACAGCGAGGTGCTGGCGGCGGATGCGATGCTTTCCGCGGATGGTGGCAGGGGCAGTCTCGACGGTCCGACGATCAATGTCGGAATGCGGGGACTGGCCCGTCTGGAGTTTTCTGTAATAACCGCCGAGAAGGATTGCCATTCCGGAAAATATGGCGGCGCCATCCGCAACGCACTGCATGAAATGGCGGCGCTGGTGGCCTCCCTTCACGACCACAACGGATTGGTTGTCGTGCCCGGCTTCGACGCGGGCGCAGATGAGATTACGGAAGAGCGTCGACGGGAAACGGCCGCGTTCGCGTTCGATGAGGCCGCTTTCCTCGGAGATATCGGAGCACAGCCTCGAGGGGACGGTGCCTACTCGATGCGCGAACGGCTGACGCTCATGTCATGCATTGACGTGAACGGGATGTGGGGTGGCTATACGGGGACAGGATCGATGACCGTGATCCCGCAACGTGCCTCGGCGAAGCTTACCATGCGCCTTGCGCCTGGAAATTCGCCGCAACAGGCCCTTGATGCAGTGGAGGCCCATCTGCGAAACGGGCTTGCACCGGGCTGCCGATTTCTCGTCCACCGTTCCGAGGCAGCCTGCATGCCCTACACGTTGAGAGCGGACCACCCGCTCGTGCTGGCGGCCCAGACGGTTCTGCGTGCCACGGCCAAGAGTGAACCCGTGCTCATACGGCATGCCGCGACAATTCCCATTGTCAGCCTTTTCAAGGAAAAGCTCGGCCTCGACACATTGATGTTTGGATTCCATCTTCCTGACGAGGATATCCATGCGCCAAACGAGTTCTTTCGTCTGACGTCGTTTGATGAAGGTTTCAATGCGTGGCCCCGACTGCTACGCGAACTGTCGAAGTTTGCGCCCAACGCGCTGCGCGGGTAATTTTATTTCATGTCCGGGAATAAATACGATTACAAACCGGTACACCGGGAACAAACAGAATGAGCGAACCTGACATTGCGCGCGATGATAGCCCCGCCGATGAACGGAGTAATGTCGATCGTATCTACACTCAGCTCAAATCGATGGCCGCCGCTTTCGTATTGAGACCAGGGGAGCGCGTCAACGAGAGCGTACTTGCAAAGAAGCTGAAAGTCAGTCGGACACCCCTCCGTGAAGCTTTAAACAGACTGACCACCGAGGGTTTTCTTGAGATACGCACTGGCAAGGGTTTCTTTCGCAAGATGCTGGACCCGAAAGAGGTGTTCGATCTTTACCAGCTTCGGGTTGCAATCGAGTGTTCCGGGATTGCCCTTGTCGTCAGCGCAGCACAAGACGAAGATATCGATGCATTGGAAGCGTTTCTGGACGAGACCGGAGGGGATCAAAGCCATCGGCCGGTCCTTGATCTCGTTCAGTTGGATGAGAGTTTCCATGAGACCCTCCTCGGCATGAGTGGCAACGTCGAGTTCGTGCGTGTCCTTCGCAATATCAACAGCCGCATTCGCTTTGTACGTTGGGTGGACATTGGGCGCCGAGGCCGTCTTACGACCCAGGCGGAACACCGTGCTATTTTGCAGGCAGTGCGCGACCGGGATGGAGTAGCCGCTTCACAGCTTCTGGAGAAGCATATCGAGCGGCGAATGGACGAGGTCACGAGCACCATTCGTGAAGGCTTCAGCCGGATCTACATGGATGAGGGCCCTGCAATGGAAGCGATGAGAGACGGCTGAATTGCGCTATCGGCGATTGTTGAACCTGGCCTGCTGGCGGCTTTTCAGACACGAGGTTAAGCTGACGTAGCTTTCTCCTCGAACTCGACGGGGCTCATATAGCCCAGTGTCGAGTGCCGTCTCCGGAGATTGTAGAAGCGCTCGATGTAATCGAACACATCCGCCCTGGTGCCATCCCTCGTCCTGTATGTTGATTTCCGCTGAGAGCTGACCCGGGATTTTCGCCGAGAAGTGACCCGCCTTCATGTATGGTTTGGGTCTCAGGTTTTGGTCAAGGGGCGGCTTTCTCCTTCTTGCTCGTTGCGGCCTGTGCTGAGCTGTTCTTGAAGCGGAAGCTGTCGTTTCCGGTTTCCAGGATGTGGCAATGATGGGTGAGGCGATCGAGCAGCGCCGTCGTCATCTTGGCATCACCGAAGACGGTCGCCCATTCGCTGAAGCTGAGGTTGGTGGTGATGACGACGCTGGTGCGCTCGTAGAGCGTGCTCAGTAGATGGAACAACAGCGCCCCGCCTGACGCGCTGAAGGGCAGATATCCGAGTTCATCGAGGATGACGAGATCGGAATGGGCGAGCCGGTTGGCGATCTGGCCGGCCTTGCCCTGGGCCTTCTCCTGCTCGAGCGTGTTGACAAGCTCGACGGTGGAGAAGAAGCGGACACGCTTGCGATGATGCTCGACCGCCTGCACGCCGAGGGCGGTGGCAATGTGGGTCTTGCCGGTGCCGGGGCCGCCGACAAGCACGACGTTATTGGCATCGT
>Ga0209916_1000476_pt1 | contig 61102 bp, 46 predicted proteins | sample ThiBio_1000_plan_FD_183956 | JGI IMG/M metagenome (GOLD analysis project Ga0209916, IMG submission 183956) | Wastewater bioreactor microbial communities from Cape Town, South Africa - Thiocy_solids_2 (SPAdes) | ecosystem: Engineered > Bioreactor > Thiocyanate-remediating > Anaerobic-Aerobic ... | reverse complement strand
CGCATCTTTGGTCGGGGCCAACGGGTATCGAGCACCGCCACTGAGCGTCGCCGCCGGATCGGCGGTCGGGTAGACGGCGGGGCCGGTCAGGGTTGCCGGCTGTGTCATCGACGTCTCCTTCACTGTTCTCGCCGATCGACTCGCCACCCGGTGGAGGTGAGCAGCACGGTCACGGTGGCCGCGATCAGCTCCTGCTCGGGTGCGGCGCCCGCGGCGCACCTGGTACGTAGCACCCCGGCGACCTGCACGTGCACGGCGTGGTCGGTGCGGGGCGCCTCCGGCGGGATGACACCGCCGAGATCGATGACGGTCGAGGTGCAGCGGTCGGCGACGAATTCCGCCCAGGCGGCGCCGCCGCTGTGTCCGGCCAAGGCCTGGTTGGTGGCGGCCTGTCGGGCGGTCACGTAGGGCTGCACTCGGGCGATCCACGCGGTCGCAGGTTCGGTCCAACTTGCCTGCCGGTCGGCGGCCAGCCATTGCATGGCCACCTCGATCGGCCCGACGGCGCCGGCATTCCGTGCGGCCGCGGAGGTGCCGTTCAGTTGCGCCGATGACCGTTCGGGCGCTGTGTTGGAAATCGGCTCGGTGGCGGCGGTGGATGTCACCGCGGGTACCGGCGACGGAGCTTCCGGGCCGCCGGCCGGGTGGAGTTGGCCAGCGGTGCCGCATCCGGCCGCCAGCACGGCGAGCAAGAGTGCGCAGCCGGCGCGTAGCCACCCGCTACACATGGGTGCCGCCGGGGCGGACGGCGCCGATGAACTGCGCGGCGCGCCATCCGGTCCAGATGCCGTCGGTGATCTGCACGACCTCGCCAGATTGCGGGGCCTCGACCATGCGGTCGCCGCCGAGGTAGATGCCCACGTGGTGGATGCCGGAGGCGGCGCCGTTAGCCGAATACAGCAGCAGGTCCCCGGGCTGCAGCGCTGATCGGTCGGTGATGTGCGGGTAGGCGGCCCAGATAGCCTGGGTCTGATGCGGCACGGCCACCCCGATGCCGGCGTAGGCGTACACGGCCAGGCCGGAACAGTCGAAGCCGATCTTGTTGTAGTCGCCGTGCGCGTCGGCCACGCCGCCGTCGCTGATGCCGCGGGTGGGCCCGGTGGCGTCGCCGCCGCCCCACGCGTAAGGCACGCCCAGCTGCGACAGCGCCCGCGCCACCACAGTTTGCCCCGCATCATCATGGTTGGTGGTGGGGCAGGCATGGTCGGTGACGTAACCGATGACCGTGCGGGCGGGTTGTTCCCACCTGGCGTACGCGTCGGGTCGGCCGGACTGCTGCACGGCCTGCGCTGCGACGGTGATGGGCAGGCGCTGCCAGGCGACAATGTCCAGCAGCCCGGGCTGCCCGCCGTCGCCGCCGGTGAAAAACATGACGGCCGCTGCGGCCGGGTCCGTGCGCTGGGCCAGCGGCCCCCAGGCGGCGATCTGCTGGAACAGGCCGCGGGAGGTGGACATCCGCCCGTCCGGCATGATGTCGCCGTAGTCGAGGTTGCGCAGCGAGGACTCCTGCATCGCGGTGGCAACGGCGACGACCCAGCCGCGCCGCGGAACCCCTAGCCGGCGGCCCGTTTCGACGATCACCGCGGCGTTGGCCAGTTGCTCCGCATCCCACCCAGGCAGGGAATGACGGTGCAGCGCGGCGGGTTCCGCGCACACCATGCCCACGTCAGCGCCCTGCGCGGCGGCAGGTTCTATGTGTCCGATGGCCGGCGGGGCGGCTACCGCGGTGTCAGCCGCACCCCGCCCGCCGGTGGCCGCCGCCAGCGCCGCGGCGATCGTGATCATTATCACCACTGCCAGGCCGGCTGCTGCCATCGCTGCCCGGCGAATCACGGTGCCGCCACGTCGCTCGCGGGGTGCTCGTCCAGGGTTCGGTATTCGTCGCGCAGCGCCTGATCGGTTTCGATCACGTCCCACTCCGGGCCGGGCCGGGGCACGATGTGGTCGACCAGGTAGGCGGTGTCGCCGACCAGGTGGATGGCGCGGCCGCGGGGCAGCTGCGGCAGGCGCCGCGCCAACACATCGTTGATCGGCACGAATTCTCGGGTCGCGGCGAGCGCGTCGGCGCGTTGCCGGTACAGGATCTTGGTGGAGCAATCCGAGATCAGATCCGACAGGGCCTCCCGGCCCTCCTGTCCGCCCAGCCGGCCGTCGGACATGCGGTGCGTGATCAGCACGACCCCGGCGCCGGACCGGCGGGAGGTGCGCTGTCCGGCGTTGAGGCGTCGCAACAGCGCCGGAAAGCGCATCAGCCGCCACAGCTCGTCGTAGATCTGCCACCATTGCCGCACCCGGTGCGCCATCGCCAGCTCCAGCACGGACTGGGTGCACGAGAGCACCAACGCCAGCGCGGTATCCGATGCCTGCACCCCCGACAGGTCGACCACGGTGGCCATCGCCCGCGGATCGATCTGATTGTTCTGCTCGGTCGAGTCCAGCAACCCTGCCAACGGTCCCCAGGTCAGCTCCCGCAGCGTCAACGCGACCTTGCGCAGCATGGCGCGCAACTCGGCCGGCGGCATGCGCATCTCGGCGGCCATGTCGGCGGTGGGTTCGGCCAGCAGTTCCACCACCGGGTGCAGGCTGATCGGCCGCGGCCGGCCGGTCCCGCCTCGGCCCATGCCGGCCGCCGCGGCCAGGGCCAGCTCCAGGCCGGTGCGTTCCTCCGGCTCCAGCTGCCGGCCGGACGGCATCAGCGTTTGGATCTGCGAGATCAACAGCTGATGCCAGTGTGATGCCACCACCTGCCACCAGGCGGTCTCGTCCACCGCGGGCGGCCGGGGCGGCATGGCTAGGATGTTGAGCCGGTCCGACATGCCGGGCCCCAACCGCAGCACCCGTCCTCCGACGGCCCTCGCCACCGGCACCCACTCGCCGCGGATGTCGCCCGGCACCACGATCGGCCGGCCGAACTCGGTGTGCCGCATCGCAAGCGACTTCGCCCCGGAGGACTTTCCCGACCCGATCACGCCGGTGATCAGCACGCCCGAGTCGTCGACCACGCCGCGGCGCCGCCCGTCCCACGGGTCGACGGACCACAACGCGCCGGAGATGACGTCGCGGCCCCACACCGGCCCGGCGATTGGCTGCGGGCGTCCCACCAGCCACGGATACAGGCCACGCACCGCCGCGGTGGACTCCCAGTGCGGCGGCACCGACACCGGCCAGGCGATGCGGCCGGGCCAGCGGCCCCGCTGGCCCGCCAGCAGGTTCGCGATCGTCGCGGGTAGCACCGGCGTCGCCGCCCGGTTCGCCGCCGCGGTCGCCCGCATCCCGCGCCGCTGGGCGCCGTCGGCGGCATCCCGATCCGGCACCATCCCCCCGCCGGCCGTCGCGTAACCCGCCAGAGGCCGGCGGGTCATCGCAGCCCCCGAGCGAGCGGCAACGCGGCCATGAAGAAGGCCTGATCGGTTTCGGTGTACCAGACCTGGCCCTCCATACATGCCGCGTTCAGCGACGACTCCGCCTGCGCCGAGGTCACTTCCAGCTCGTCCAGGCTGCCGGCGGTCACCGACACCAACACCGCCAGCCGGTAGGAGGCGAACCCATCCACCAGCTCCGACTCCCGCCGGTCGATGTCCGCGCTTTCCCGCTCGTCCGAGCGTCGCCGCCTGCGGCGGATCTTGGCGTCCATTTGCTGTTGCGCCACCTTCGTGGACGTCTGCTGATCGATCACCTGCTGCGCGGCCCGCGGCGAGACCGGCTGCAACACAATCGACACGGTGTGCCGTGCGGGCAGCGACAGCAGCAGCGGAGCCAGAAACCCGACCGGCACGCCGCCGTCGCTGCGCGGCAACTCCGACACCCACCAGGTCCGCGAATAGTGATCGTTGTGCGCCACGTAGGAACGGGCGCGTTGCAGCCGGATCGGTTCGGCCGCGCCCGCAGACACCCCGGACGGCAGACCGGGATCCCCGCCCGAGATATCGCCGCGGCCGCCGCCGCGGCGGGCCAACATCGCATCCGAGGCCGGGTCGAAGGCCGAGCGGACCAAGCCGGAAAGGCCCCGCGGCGACACCCAGCCGATCACCTGCACCCCCGCACCGGCCAGATCCGTGGCCAGCCGGGAAATCGTGTGGAAGATCAGAGCCGCGGCCCCGTCATCGCCGCCGCCGAACTGCCGCACCAGGGATCGCGACCGGTGCGGCGCCACCCGCACCACCACATACGACTCGTGCACCAATCCGCGGCCCTGTAGGCTCGCCAGCAGGTCTTCGTTAATCTGCCGGGCGAACCGTCCTCCGTGCCCGCCCCGCTCCACCAGCACCCGCCAGGCGTCATCGCCCACGTCCGGCCGCACCCGGGACAGCAGCTGGATCGCGACGATCGGCGAATCCGCCCTCGCCAGGCCGTCCAGCAGTTGCCCGAACCCCGAGGCGTACACGTCAGCCTGGGCCTCGTCCTCCAGCAAGAAGTTCGGCCCGGCCACCTGCAGCACCGCCGTCGCGGTGCCGTCCGACCGGTCGAAGATCACCCCGACCCGTCCGGCGTGCTCACCGACCTCGTAGCCGGACAGCTCCAGCCGCGAGAGCGGTCCCGGCAGCCGCCACCCGCCAGGTCCGCCGGGTCGAGGCGCGCCCGGCCGGTACGGGCCGCCGCGGTACTCGGCCTGTCCCGCCGCCTGCAGCAGCGCATCCGCTGCCGCCGACGGCAGCGCGTCGGCCAATGCCCGGCCGTGCAGTCGCGCGAAACCCATCACCGCCAGCGCGGCGCCGATGGCGCCGGGCCACCACACCCCGGCCCTGACCGCCGCCACCAACAGGGCAGCGGCGGCGGTCAGGCACACCAGCTGCGGTCCGGTCCGCCCCCAGAGCACGCCCTTGTCCCGCCGCTTGGAAAACCGCACCCGCAGGCCCGCTGTTTGCTCAGCCATCAGCCGGCTCCTTTCGCTGTCCCGCCGCGGAGGCGGCCGCTTCTGCTTGCCGTGTCCCGGGTTCCGGCTGGGCCGGTCTCGGTCTGTCGGTGTGTGGGGTGGAGTGCCGGTCCGGACCCTCCGGGCTCGGGTTCGGCCCACCGGTCGGACGGGCCGTCGTCCGCGGCGAGGTCCGGTCGGGTCCGCTGTTCGGCGGCGTGGCCTGGGTGGGGCGGCGGGCCAGGCCGCCGCCGGCGGGGCCGCCGTGGGGCCCACCGGTTGGGCCGCCGGGGCTGGGATAGCCGCCCCCGCCGCCGGTGTCCGGCGGCTGTTCGGCCGCGCGGAGCAGATCATCTCGGCTGCCGGGCTGCCGTCCCGCTGGCCCGGTGGTGTGGCGCTGCGGTCGCAGCCGCCCCGCCATGAAGGCCCCGCCCACCAGGGCGGCGCCCATCCCGAAACCTTCCTCGCGCATCAGCGGGAACTGTCGGCCGATCCACCACGGCGCGATCGCCGCCACCGCCAGCAGCAACGAGCCGACGATCAACCCGCGGATGCCGTCGCCCAACGCGGTCACCTTCGCGACATCCGCGACCAGGGCGATCGTGGGCCGCAGCAGCAGAATCGTCCACAAGATCCCGAAGCCGCGGCCGATCCACCGCCGGCCCCAGCCGCTTGTGGCTAACCCGGACGACTGCAGGATCATCAGCGCCACCGCCAGCGGCACGAAGCCCGGCGCCACCGTCAGCACCAGCCAGATGATCGCCCCGGCGATCGTTGCGACACAGGCGAACACGAACGCCAGCAGCCAGCCGCCCGAGACGGATTCGGGCAGCCTGGTGCCGGCGTTCGCCACCGATTTGGCCAGGGTGTCGATCGCATCGTTGGAGTTGCCGCCCACGATGACGTCGGCCACGTTGTCGAACAGCACCCCCAGCGCGGTGAGGATCGCCGATCCCAGTCCGATCGTGATCGCCCACTGCACCAGCCCGACCCCGGCCGGGATGATCGCCCCGATCCGGCCGGTGATCGCCCCGACCGTCAACGTCAGCAAAAACAGCATCAATAGCAAGACGCCGGCCAGGCCCGCGAGCCGGTCGAACAGCGGAGAAAAGTCCGTCAGGTTCACCGTCTGCTGCGTGGATGCGGCCGTCATCACCAGTCCCATCGAGGAGTTCAACGAGTCCACCCCAGCTTGGGCTAGACACTTCGCGAAATCGACTGAGCAGTTGACCACACCCCAGATCGAGGACATCGCCACGCTGCCCACGACGATCACGCCGGCGGCGATCAACAAGCCGGTCAGGCCGCCGGCGATCAGGCCGCCTGCCAGCAGCGCACCGGCCAGGGTCAGCAGCACGATGTGCATCACCTTCATGAAGCGCTTGCCGTCGACGGCCCAGCTGAACCATTGATCCAGCGGTGCCTGCGCGCCCGGAGTGTTGATCCCGGTGAGCAGGTTCGTGCCGCCGCCGGCCGGCTGGCCCTTGAAGGACAGCCACAGCGCCAGCTTCTGGTTGAGCAGCATGACGTTGGCGTTGAAGGTGCGGCAGTTGACGATGCGCTGCTCAGTGAGCGGATCGGTGGAATCGGTGCTCGGACAGTGCAGAAACGACGCTGTCGCGCAGAACGGGTTGGCGTCGTCGGTGCAGTAGCTGCGCACCGCCATGGGCGAGTAGTCCCAGTCGTGCAGCTGGTTGTCCGGTCCCCACTGGGGATCCCAGTACTGCGAGGGGTCGGCCAGCTCGCCGCCGCTGGCCAGGCCGCCGGTGAGGGTGAAGTGTTGCATGTCCACCTGCCGGCGCATGAATTCGACCGAGCCGTCGTCGGGTGCCGGATAGAAGGTGAACCCGAAGGGCGAGGAGGCGTCGGGGCGTGCGAACTGGGCGAAATCGTCGGTGCACGGCCCGAACGGTGACGCGGAGTGGTCGAAGTCCAACAGGTGCCCCGGGCTGGCGAACACCTGCGCGCCCCCGTCGTGGGCGACCAGTTCGAACCGGTCGGAGTCGGCGAACGCATCGGCGTCCCACGGTGTGGTGACGATCGGCGGGCCGCCGTCGTCGATGGCCAGCCACGGCTTGCCGGTGGCCTTGCTCATCGCGTCCAAGATGGATCCGATGTGGGTGAAAAAGTCGTGCGTGTAGGCCCACAGATCGCCGCCATCGTCTTTACACAGTGAGCCGATCGGATCACCGGCCGGATCCACGTAGGCGTCCTGGAACGCCTGCGATCCGGGGATGAACCGGTCCAGCTGCTGGGGCCACTTCGAGTGGTCGATGCTCATCCCGCTTGTCATGCCCTCGCCCGAACCGTCGGGCGGGTCGGCCGCCGCCACACCCCCCGTGGCCAGCAGCAGTGCCGGCACCAGCACCGCCGCCCCGGCCCGCAGCCACCGACGCCGCATCGATCAGCCCAGCCACGTCCCGGCCGGCACCGGGGTGCCCGCCGGCAGCACCGCCTGGCCGCCGAAGCTCGGTGCAGTGGCGATGTCGGCCAGCTTCCAGTCGCTCTCCCAGTGCAGCAGCACTCGCAGCACTGTCACGGTCATCCGCACCCCGCCGCCGCCCGGGCCGAACGTCGCGGCCTCCACGCGCACCGTGCGGAATCCGTGATCGGCGGCGACCTGCTGGTCAGGCAGCTGCACGCCCAGCACGGCGAACCCGCACCCGCAAGGCCGTGCGCTACCCGCCGAAGGGGTGCCCGCGGTGTCCTGCCCGGCCGGCGCGTCCTGCCGTGTTTTCGCGCCGACTAGCGTCGCCTGTGGCGCGGCCAGGAACTCGGTGACGCGCTGCTTGCGGTCGCTGCTTTGCTCCGACGTGGACGCCAAAAACCCCAACTGCTGCCACGGATCGGGCAATGTGTATCTGATCCATCGGCCGGCGACCACCGCGTTGACAGCGGCGGCCTCGGCTCCGGCGTCGGTGTGTGGGTAGCCGTAGGGCACCCCGGCCTCGGTGTGCCCTACGGCCGCCGGTGCCGGCAACGCCCACGCCCCTGACGTGTTCCACCGCACCGGCTGCCCGGCCCGAGGGGGCTGCCAGGGCGGGGCCTCCGACACCCCCGGCGGCGGTGTGGCGTCGGCCGTGGCTGCCGCATGGCGGCCGCCGAGCAGAAACCCTGCGACCGCCGCGCCCGCCACCGCCGCGACCGCGATGACAACCCCCAGCAGACGGCGGCGGCCTCGACTGGGCGCATGCAGATCGGTCACGACAAGACCCACAGCCCGCTAGAACCAGCCGCCGACGGTGCCCACCGCGTCGGTGGACAGCGAGACCACTGCCCCGATCGCTAAGCCGCCGAGAATGCCGCCGACGCCCAGCGCCTTGGCGTGGATGAAGCTCAGCCGCGGGCCGACCGCGGCGATCAACACGCCGAGCACCATCACGATCCCGGCCGCGACCAGCGCGAACCCAGCGATCCAGTCCCCAATGGAACTGACACCCGCTATGCCCGGCCCGGTGAAATCCGGCACGATCTTCGGGATCTTCCAGCTGCCGTCGCTGCCCGGCGGCGTCGGCTTCACCGCCGCACCCAGCATTCCGATCAACCACATCAGCGCACCCCTCCCTTGTCCTGTCCTGCAAGATCCGCGGCTGCGGCCAGCACGGTCACACCCGCCCCGGCCGCGGCCCGGCACAGGCGCACCCACCCAGCGGTCACATCCGACCCGGCGGCCAGCGCCGCCCCGGCCCGGCCCGGGCCGGTCACCACGCCGATCACCGGCGGCAGACACCGCCCCGCCGCGGCCAAATCGCGCAGGCATTCGGCCGACACCCGCAGCTGCCGCGGCTGCGCGCGGCAACACAGCGCCACCACATCGGCGCCGATCGGCGCCGTGGCGGCCAGCCAGCCATCCCCGGCGGGCAGGTCCAGCACGGCCACGGCATGAAGCCGTCGTGCCGCGTCCACGACGGCTCGTACCGCCTGGATCGGAGGGCACGATCCGGCCCGGCCGCCGTCGATCACGACCGCCGGGGCGGCCCGCAGCCTCGCCGCGATCAGACCGGCCACCTGCCGGTCGTCGCGCAGGTCCGGCCACTGGGCCACCCGCGGTGCCCGCAACTCACCCGGCCAGTGCGGGTCGAACGCCCCGGTTGCGTCTGCCAGCACCACCCGCCGCCCGCCGCTGGCCCACCGGCGGGCCAGCGCCCCCGCGGTCGTGCTCGCGCCCACGCCGCCGAACAGCGACATCACCGCCACCACGGGGCTGCCGCCGGGTTCCGCTGCCACCCGATGCCGGCGACGGGGGTCGGACAGGAAGGCCCGCACCGTGTCGCGGCTGCTGCACTGCCGCCGGCGCGGCGCAGCCGGCGGCGGCATCAAAGCACCGTCGGTCGAGTGCAGCGTGGTCGCGATTCGCGGCAGCGCAACCGGCGCGGCGCCCCACCCTACGAGCGGTCCTCGCGGCCCCGGGGGCGCTCCGGCCACGACCGGTGTCTCCTGCTGCCTGCGAATCACCTCAAGCAACTCCGGAACCGTCAACTCGCCCAGCCGGTCCCGCGCCAGTGGCGCCACGGATTGGGAGTCATGGTGCTCGCGTTCCCGCACACTCACCTGGCGCCCCCGCTGCGAAGGCCGGGGCAGCGGCGGACCTTCCACTCCGCCACCCCGTCCAGCAGCACCGCCGGGTCCATCAGCGCGAGCTGTTCCCGCGCCGCGACCGCAGGCTGGACCTGGTCGATCAGATGCCGCAGCCTGGTGATCGTCGCCTGGCTAACCGAGTCGCGGCCGGCGACGATCACATCCAGCTCCACGGCCAGCCGGCCGTTCGCCGCGGCCACCGTCGCAAGCATGTCCGCGACCCGGCCGTCGTCCGCCATCGGCCGCACCGATCCCGTCACCGTGCACCCCCGTTCCTTCCGTCCTGCCGCCGGCACTGACACCAGGTGCCGGTGCGCGGTGAATCGGTCACCGATCACGTCAAAGCCGCCGCCAACAAGGGGGCCGCTCGATGCAGCGCCGCCACCGCGGACGCCCGGCGGCGACCCACCGTGCGGACGCTGCACCCCAGCGCCGACGCCGCTCGCTCCCGACCGCGGCCGCCGTACCCGCCGTGGCGAGTGACCTCCGTCAGCAGCCGCGCATCGTCGGCCGAGACCAGCCGGGCGTCCACCGCGTAGCGCAGCACCTCGCCCAACTCCGGCCCCTGGCCGCCGGACACCGCGGCGGCAGCTGCGTGCTCCCACAGTGCCGTCGCTTGCCCATCCAGCGGATCGATCAACACCTCGGCGCGGCGCCGCGCCGGCCGCAGCTCCGCCAGCAGCGCGCTGCGGGTGTCCCGCAACAGCGACGCCGCGTAGGCCCGGTGCCGCCGATCGATCGGGAACGCGCGTATCTGGCAGCACAACTCCCCCACCGCCAGGTCCACCACGCAGTCGGACAGATCCGCCAGGCGCCGCGCCAACGCCAGCACGCCCCGCGACAGCAGATGCACCACCAGCACCGCGGCGTCCGCATCGCCTCCGCCGGCCACCGCCGCGCGACGCACCAGCGCGCCGATCAGCTCATCGGCCGCCTGCGGGTCGCAGCCCTGCGCCGTCAGCGTCGGCAACTCGCCGACCGAACCGACCCCGTCCAGCGCCGGCTCCAACGAAGCCCACCGCGCGAGCACTCCAGCCCGGTCCAGTCGGTCGGCCAGCGCCGTCCAGCAGCCCACGATCGCGTTGTCTCGGAACACAGCCACCCCGCATGAATCGATGCCGAACCCGACACCGACCACGCTGCGAACCGCTGTCCCACCCCCTGTTAACGCCATGCCAGCAGCTGCCACCCCCAGCCGCAGCGCAGCAGGGGTAACAGCGGCCCCACCTGCACGAACACGCCTGACCTCCGGCCGGCCACCAGCGCCGGCCGATCGGCCCTGTCACCCCGGCCGAATGCCGGCGACCAGGCCGTCAACCCGCTCACACATGATTAGCCGGCCGGCCTTCCCTGCATGCGGCCCGTCCAGATATGCCAGACGCTGTCTGGCATATTCGGATTAGCTGTCCGGATCAGTCGGTCGGGGCCTCCGGCTGGCGCGAGTCCAGCTCACGTCGTGTGCGGGCCAGCTCCAACTCGAGAGCCCTTTCGTTGGGAAGGGCGAGCCGGTACTCGGAGGCGAGGACGGGGTTGGGGAGACCGTCGAGGGCATATCTGGCCTCGTCGGCGCCTTTCTCGGCGCATAAGATGAGCCCGACCGGAGGGTTCTCGCCGGGTTTCATCCAGTTCTCGCGGGCGTAGTTCAGGTACAGGTGCATCTGGCCGGCGTCTTGGTAGGAGAAGCGCCCGATCTTAAGATCGACGAGCAGCAAACAACGCAGCGTCCGGTGGTACAGGACCAAGTCGACCCGGAACCAGGTGTCATCTATCCGCAGCCGGCGCTGCCGGCTGAGGAAGGTGAAATCGTCACCGAGCTCGAGGAGGAACTCCGCCAGGTGATTGATCAGGGCGTCCTCCAGGTCCGACTCGGAGTACTCGTCTTTCAGCCCCAGGAACTCAAGCACCAGCGGATCCTTGATGGCCTCCTCCGGGGTTCCTCGGTCGGCCGGGGTCGCCTTCGCACCGTCGGTGAGCATCGCGGCCTTGTTCGTCGACAAGGCCGTGCGCTCGTAGTACAGGGAGTTGATCTGCCGGCTGAGTTGCTGGACGGTCCATCCGCTGCGCAGCGTTTCGGTTTCGTAGAAGCGGCGGGCGTCGGGGCTCTTGACAGACAACAGCCGTACGTAGGCGGACCACGCCAGCGGGAACGCGGCATCGGATAGGTCCTCTGGGCTGTCCAGTGCCGCGGATGGACCTCCGGCCGGCTCGGCGGCGGGCGCCAGAGAAATGCCAGACGACGTCTGGCGAATCTCCTGCGGCGACCAGGTGAGGTAGAACTGTCGCATCTGCTGAAGGTTCTGACGGCTAAAGCCGCGCCCGAACCTTCGTGTCAGGTCGCCGGCGGGCCGCTTGAGTAGAGCCTCGCCGTACGCCGCTCGAGCCTGACCCGACTGCTCGTCCTCCACGATTCGCCGACCGACCTGCCAGTAGGTCATCGTCATGACAGCGTTGACGCTGCGTGCGGCCGCCGACCGGGCACGCTCGAGCAGCTCGACGACGTCGGACAGGACCTCGTCGTAGCCGTCCACGGGGGCCGGACGATCGTTCACGGTGGCACCTTCCGATGAATACTCAGCCACGTGGTGATCACGTTGGCGGTCGGCCCCACATCATTCGCTGCTCGTGATCACCCGGTACGGCTGGGGCGAGCGTTGGGCCGCCGCCGGCCGCTGGTGGCTCCGCGGTGGGCGCCACCTGCCCGCCGGTGTTGTCGTGGGCAGCGCGAGGCAGACCCCACCCGATCAGAAGGCCGGCGACCACGCCCGCGATGACCAGGGCGGCGGAGGTGATCAGAGCTTCCACCCGCTCACCCTGCCTCACTCCGCGAGGACACGCCACCTTGCCGACTGACTGCCGGCCAGCGCATCTGGAGACTGTCACCGCTCGTCCGCATCGTCCACCCCAGTCGGCGGTAGTAGCCCGTCAGGTGGGCATTGTCGGCGTGCAACACCCCGACCGCGCCCTCGGCCGCCCATCGTTGCTGCATGCTTCGCATCAAAGCCGAGGCCCTCGCGGTGCCGGGGCGAGAGGCGACCAGATCCGTCACCACATAGCCGGTGCGATTCGGCCGGCCAGCCGGCGTGCCTCGGCGGTCAACTCGGCTCCGGTTCGCCATCCGCGGTCCCGCACATACACGGCCAGGACGAGTGCGACGGCACTCATCCACAGCGACGCAAGCATCAGACCGGGCCACCACAGGTCCAGCACCCACCAAAAGCACAGCAGCAGGAACGCCACCTGAGAAACGAACGCGGCGGTCCACACGATCGACGCGCCCCGGGCTCGCTGCCCGGGGTGCCGCGCCGGGGTGGGTCGGACGGTCGCCGACGCCCCGTCCACGATCCAGACGGTGCTGCTGGTGGAGCACACGTTCAGCAGCGACGCCGGCAGCACGCACACCGCCAACCAGACCACCACCAGCCACTGCCAGGACCACCTGGTCGCTGCCGCCCGGGCGGCGGGGGTGGATCGCCGCAGTATCGGGGTGAACGCCCACGCTCGATCCCACCCCACGCGCAGCAGTTCCCAGGTGGTGTTCACCCGGCGGGCCACTGGGGAGTGGTGCACGCCGGCGTCGCGGGATGCGTTCATGGCCGGTTTCGCAGGCGGGGTCAGCTGGCCTCGCGGAGCCAGCCGCGGCGGTGCAGGATCTCGAACGTTCGTGGCGGCAGATCGACCTCCTCGTCGACGTCGTGGTTAGCCATGATCCGCCGCACATAGGCCTCGACTTCCGCGTCCATGCCGCGTGCCTCGCACGCGGCGGCTAGATCAAGCAGTGGGGTGTCTTCGAAACTGCCGGCCAACAAGGCCACCTCGGCTGCTGCGGCGGCGGCCGTCGGGTCGCCGGCTGCAAGGTGATGGGTGGCCACGGTGTGCGCCACATCGACGATCATCGCCGTGTACTGGTGGTCCAGTGCATCCGCGGCGAGCCATCCGTAGCCGGCGGGTCGGCGCCGGTCGAACGGCAGTCCGCGCACCAGCGTCAACGCCGTCTGCAGGTCGGCGATGCCGTCCGCTCCGCGGGCCGTGCCGCGCAATCGCAGCTGCCGGAACAGGTCGGCGTCCACCAGCGCGTCCTCGATGCGATACACGATGCCCGACACGCCCGGGTTCGTCGGCAGGTAGTCCCTGCCGGTGCGCGGGTTTGCTCCCAGCCAACGGCGCACGATGTGCACCGATTGGCGAACCTTGGATTTTCCGACGATATCCGGGTCGTCCGGCCACAGCGCGGTGCCGTACTGCTCGGCGGTGGCGCCCTGGGGCCGGCAGGCCAGGAAGGCCATCACCTCGGTGTTCCACGCCACGCGCGGCTTGTCGGTGGGTAGCTGGCCGCCGGCGTGCACCTGTACCGGGCCGAGCAGCGTGATCTTCGGTCGCGGGCAGTCCGGCTCCCGCCAGTCGGCCAGATCGGCGTCCAGTCCCGACAGCGAGGTCTCCACGTCGCCGCGGCGCCCGTCACCCACCGATGGGGCCAGCGCCTGCACATCCTCGGCGGTGGCAGCCGCCCGGGCGGTGTAGGCGTCGATTGACAAGGGCAACAGCCGCGGCGTGGAGGTGGCCAGCTGGCCCGCCACATGCAGCGGCGGCCGCCCGGTGGCCGCCGCGTCCGGGACCGGCGCGCCGGCGGCATCGGCGAAATCATTCCAGGGCCGGTCTCCCGTCGACGGCGGCGTCGGCACGTCCTGCACGTCGCCGGCCCCGGCCAGCAGCTCGGCCAGCTGCCCCGCCTCCTGCGCCGGCAGCCGTTCGGCGATGACATGGATGCCCAGGTCCGGGATGTGCAGCAGGCCATCCTCGTCCAGTCGTGCCTGCCAGCCGACCTGCACGTCTGCCCGCCCGGTCAAGACCACCGCGGCGGCGAGCCGCGCAGGGTCCGCCTGCACCTGGTCGATCACCTCCGACAGGTCCGCGGTGTCGCCGCCGTCGGCCAGTAGCAGCACCTGAGGCGGCCACACTTCCCGATCGCCGCCCAGGGCCCGCCCGTCCAACACGGACACCCCGGCGTCCCGGTCAGTGCGGACATCTGCGACGTGTCGCCGCAGCTGCGCGGTGGCAGCGGCGGGATCGTCGGTGATGGTCAGCCGGTCCGGGTTCAGTGGCGCCAGCTCGCTGCCCAGGCCGGCCGCGGTGACGGTCAGCATCTCCGACCAGGTGTTGTGCGCCAGCTCCGCGGCCATGAATCGCAGCAGATCCGCGCACCGCGCTGCGGGGCCGGTCAGGCGCAGCGCCCCGATCTGCTCCACATCCAGCAGCCACTGCTCGCCGCTGCTGGTGTGGCCCACGGACACCAGCGCCGGATAGGGGGCCAGGGTGTGCTCCCGTTCGGTGGCGTCGTCGTAGATCAGGAGGGCCTCGGCGGGCAGCAGCCAGTGCAGCCCGTCGGCGTCGGCGCGCCACGGCTCCGGCGCGCTGACATCGGCGCGGGCCAGCAGCAGTTCGATCCCGTCCGGGCCTATCCGGACGGCCACGGCGGCGGGCAGGGCACGCAGGGTCCCGTCGCGCACCGCGGCCGCCAGGCCGCGCAAGGCGTGATCGAGCCGATTGACCGTGCCGGTTGCGCCAGGCCCGGCGGTGAGCAACGCCTGCTCCATCCGGCGCAACCGGGCGGGCGCGCCGGCGATCGCCCTCCCGGGCCGGCGGAACCTGTCCTGTCGGCGGCGATATCGACGTAGCGTCAGGAAGCTCACCCCGGCCAGCAGCGGGATGCCACCACCGACGATTGCCAGCATCGGCCAGCCGATCGGCTCGAACTCGGCCTCGCCGTCGATGCTGGCTTGCCGGGCCGCCGATGCGGCAGGCGTTGGCACAGCCGTGGTCACCGAGCCGGGACGGTGGGCTGGCGGCGCGGTGGCATCGCCCAGATGCAAACCCGCCGTTCCGCTCGGCGCCGGCGGTGTCGTCTGTGCCGGCGACAGTGCGGCGGATTCCGGTGCGCCCCGGGCGGGTTGCGGCGATGTGGATGTCGCGGGCGGCCTGGAGGTTGTCGGCGGTGATGGCGGCGCGGACGGTTCTGCGGGTGCTGCGGAATCGGGCTGGTCGGCGGTCGGCCCCGCGGCGTGGTGGCGGCCGCCAGCCGGGACGGTGTCCACGCCCGCGGGCGGCTGATGGTGTGCAGACGGGATGGTGATGGTCCAGCCCGGCTCGATGTGGTCCGGGTCGGTCAGCGTTTCCTGGTCGGGTTCGGTGCGTCCCTTGTTGGCCTGCCACAGCTGCGGCCAGCTGGTGTCGTGATCGGAGGCGATCTTCGCCAGGCTGTCGCCGGGCTGCACGGTGACATCTAGGCCGGCGGATGCCTGTGCCGGCGCGGGCGGAGTGGGGATGGTGATGGTCCAGCCCGGCTCGATGTGGTCCGGGTCGGTCAGCGTTTCCTGGTCGGGTTCGGTGCGTCCCTTGTTGGCCTGCCACAGCTGCGGCCAGGTGGTGTCATGGTCGGAGGCGATCTTCGCCAGGCTGTCGCCGGGCTGCACAGTCACATCCACGCCGGCGGCCGCGGAGCGTGCCGGCGCTTCGGCCGGCTCGGCCTGCTCGCTGGTCGTGGCGGGGACCAGAACATTCCATCCGTCACGCAACAGCCCCGTTGCGGTGGCACGCGCGCCACCCGGCTGCGGACGGCCCGCGTTCAGTTGCCACAGGGTCGACCAATTCCGGCCGTCCCCGGTGTGGACGGTCGCCAAATCCCACCATGTGTGTGGCCCGTCCGAGGTGATCTGCACTGCCCGGGCCGCTGACCGGACTGCCGCAGAGTCGTCGTGCAGCGCGGGCGACGACAGATCGGCCGACTGCCGGGGCGACGCGGCCGGCGCAGGAACCTGATAGCTGGCTACCGCGGCAGGCGCGGCGGTGGTCAGGGCGGCCACGGCCGGGGACACCGCGGACACCACCGCCGGGGCCAGCATCAACACCGCCGTCACCAACGTGCGGGCCAGGTGCTGCTGCGCGGCAAACACACCGGGGATGCGACGCGGCACCGGAGTGCGGCGGATCCCGGAGGCCAGCTCCACCAGCATCGCCACGGTGAACTGGGCCCACGCGATCCACACGATCACCGCCAGGACCGCCAGCACCACCCGGTCGGAGATGTCCCCCGCCGCCAGAGCCGGCCACTGCTCGGCCGGATTCCCAACGGCGGCAATCAGACCGACCGGTACTCCGACCACAATGGCCACGACCACCAGCGTCGCGGCGAACGACCTCACCACCCGCATCATCGGGTCCCCATTCCTAGTTGCCCGCCGTCACCGGCTGGGCCGTTGCCGTGGCGGTGCCCGACAAGGTGTCCTTACCGACGATCGACAAGATCGCGGTGCGGCGGGTGACCGTCACCGTCACGGTCACCGACGCCGCCGTGGCCGTCACCGCAGCGTCGCCTGGCTGCACGCCCGCCGCGTCCAGCACCGCCCACGCCGCCGTCTCGGCAGCGGCCACACCGACTGCGGGGTCGACGCCCCCGTGCAGCGACCCGGCCGAGACGGCGTCAGCCCCGGACCGGGCGGCCTGCTGCGCGATGGACATGGCCTCGCCTCGGGCGGCGACGGCGCGGCCGCCGTCGAAGACCAACCCGGCGAGCGCAACCAACGCCACGGTGACCAGCACCAGCCAGATCGCCGCGCCCTCGCCCCGCTCGACCCCGCTGCGGCGGGCCGAGCCCAGCCGCCCCGCCAAGGTTTCTATCCGCCGGGCCACGGTCAGTTCCCCCCGGCGGTGCTCAGCTGGCGATACGACTCGATCGGCGCCGTTGCCGTCGCCGACCAGGTGGTGTGCCCGGGCAGCCCCGACAGCGCCACATCAGACAGCGACACCGTGCACGTCACGGACACGGTGACCGCGCCACCCGCCGCGAAGGCGGATACCTGCGGATCAATCTGTGTGTCCTGGCACTGCCCGGCAAGAGCTGCCCCGGCGGCCGCCCGGGCGGCTGCGGCCGCCTCGGCTGGACTGGTCGCCAACGATGCGGCACGGGCCGCCGAGCGCGCCGCGGACACCACCTGATCGTGTGCTGCGACGGTACGGCCCAACCCCACCACCAGCAGGGCCAACGCCATCAGCACGGGCACCACGATCACCATGCCCACTGTGGATGTTCCCCGCTGCCCACGTTCGGCGGCGGCCAGGAGGTGACGGTACCCGCTCATCGGCCGCCCGCCGTTTCGATTGGCGCCGACCCGGACGCCGACACCGCAAGATGCATGAACGGCAAGATCGTGTACGCCTGACCGGTCACGGTGATCGTCACCGCCGCGACGCCGCTGGCCGCCTGCACATCCGCACCGGTGATCAGGCCGCCGGCCGTCTGCTGCAAGAACTCCCGGGCGGCGGCGACGCCCGCACCATCCGGGGCTGTGTATGCCGCGGCGGCGGCCGCACCATCCTGTGCCGCGGCGGCAGCCGCATTGTGCGCCATCCACAGCACCGCCAGCTGCACCACGATCAATGTCATGGTGACGATCACCGGCAGTGTGATCACCGCCTGCACCGTTACCGAGCCGCGGTCTGCGATCGGTCGGCGGCAAGGACACGACACAGCCTGGCGCGGCACCACGCCGCGCCAGCGCCTGGCTGTCACGGATTCGGCGTGTCCAGATCGATGCCGTTGACCTTGTTCATCACCAGCACCGTGATCACCCCTGCCGCGGCGATCGCCAACGCGGCGCCGACGGCGATCCAGATCACCTGCTGTGTGCTGATGTTCCCGCGCTCGGCATCCTCGCCGCGGATCCTGCCGACCCGGCGGGCCATCGCGTCCACCCCGCCGGCCACCTTGGCCACCATCCATGCCTGCCAGCACAGAACCTGCTGCACCATCATGGTTTTCCCCTTTCTACTGCATCCGGATCTGTTAGAAGGACAAAATGTTGACCAGCGCCGGGTACCCGATGAACACCAAAAGCCCCAGGCCCAAAACGATCTGCGCCAGCTGCATCGACTGGTCCTTTCGGCCGGCCTCACCGGTCGCCTCCGCCAACGCCGTGCGGCGCATCGCCGCTGCCCGGGCGGTCAGCGTGGAGCGGACCTGCGCGCCGTCCGCGGCCACCAGATGGATCAGCTGCCCCAGATCCCGCAATTCGGCCACGCCGAGCCGCGAGCCCAGCTCAGCCAGCGCCGTCCACTGATCGGCGCCGGCACGGGCCGCCCGAAACAGCGTGTCCCGAATCAGCGCGAACGGCCAGCCCGACCCCACCCTCGCCGCCGCGGGCAGCGCCTCGGCGGGCGCGGCCCGGCCGGCCATCTCCAGCTGCACCCAATCCAAATACGCCGACAGGGCCTGGCGGAACTCGCTGCGATGCGCCTTCGCCGCCGACCTGACCTGCGCGTCCGGCGCAAAGAACAGCCCCACGCCGGCCGCGGCGGCCACCACCACCACGACCGCCGGGGGAACCGGCACTCCTGCCCCCGCCATCACACCCAACAGCAGCAACCCGCCTACGAACCCGGCCGCGCCGGCCAGCACCTTCGCGCCGATCGTTTCGTCCAACCGCCGGCCCGACACCGCCAGATCTGCCCGCAGCGAGCCGTAACGGATACCGCGGCGCGCCGAGAAACGGTCCGCCCAGCCGCCCAGGCGCGACACCAGCCCCGGCCTGTCACCGGTGCGTTCTGCGGCCAGGGTCCGCTCCCCCACCGCCGCATACAGGGCATCCAGCTGCGCCAACTGCACCACCGGCGATGTCCGGAGCGGCAGCAGGGCGACGATCAAAAGCCACATCACCAGCCCCGCCGCAGCTCCGGCGGCCACCATGCCGATCACCGGGCCGCCCCCCGATCCGTTGCCGGGGCGGATAGCAGTGCCGTCAACATCCGCTGTTCCGCCGGGCTGATGCGCCGATCCGGGTAGGCCAGCACCGCCGGCCGGGGCGGCGGCGTGGACAGCCTGCGCATCCAGAAGAACCCGGCGGCGAAGATGCCCGCGACCACGGCCAGCACCACCTGGCCGCCCACACTGTTGTACGCGGCCACGTACCCGCGGCCGAAAATGGTCAGGAACACCGCCAGCGCCGCCGTGACGACCGCCACGATCTGCACCCCGCGGCGGGTCTCCTCCCGCCCCGCGGTCACCTGGCGGCGCATATCCAGTTCCTCCCGCGCCGACGTGGCCAGGCCGGTGAGCACATCGGTCAGGCGGTCACCGCGCCGCCGCACGTTGAGCACCAGGGCGCCGATCACCAGATCGGCGGACGCGTCGCGAAGTTCGGCGGCCAGCGATGTCAGCGCCTCATCCAGCGGCACCCGGGCCCGGATCTGGCCCACCAGCCGGGCAAGCGCCGGCCGCAGCAGCGCGGTGACGCCCTTCGCCGCCGCGGGCAGCGCCTGCTCCAGGGTGTCCCCCGCGGCCACCGTGTCCCGCAACGATTCGGTGAACGCCACCAAAGCCTCCAGCTGCGCGATGCGCCGCTGCTCGGCCCGTTTACCGCCGAACAGCTTGGGCCACAACGCGATCAACAGCGCCACACCGACAGCCGCCACCGGCCACCGGGTCGCCACCAGCACCGCCGCACCGGCCAGCACCGCCCCGGCGATCGGGACACTCACCGCCGGGGAGCGAACCGCCGAGGCCAGCCGGATCCGCGGCGGCCGCGTCGGATCCCCAGGCACACCGCGGATCTCCCGGACCAGCGCCGCCAGCGCCGCCACCCCGGCGCCGCACACCAGTGCGGCGGTCAAGAACCCGACGGTCGGCAACATCTCATCCCCCTACAGCGGCGGCTCGACGTATCCGGCATCCGCCAGGCGATCGCCGCGGATGATCGGCACGTCCAGCGCCCGGGCCGCGCGGCCATCCACCGGCGACGGCGTGAAAATCCGTGACGTTGTCACCCCGCCCGCCGCGTACTGGCCGATCTCCAGGATTTCGGTGATGTGCCGCTGACCGGCACTGCGAGGGTTCTTGCGGATGAAGACGATGAAATCGATCGCGCCGGAAATCAGCGCCGACGTCACCGGAAAATCCAGCCTGCTGTGCTGCATCGCATAGGTGCACAGCCGGTTGATCGCATCGGCCGCCGAACGGGCATGCACCGTCGATAGCGAGCCGTCGTTGCCCTGCGACATGGCCGAGAGCATGGCCACCACCTCGGGGCCCATCACCTCGCCGACGATCACCCGCGACGGGTTGTGCCGCCGCGACTGGTCCACCAGATCATCGATCGACAGTCCTCCCCTGCCGTCCGGGTCCGGCAGCACCTCCTCCAGCTCGACCGTGTTCGGGTGCGCCGCCGGGTCGTGCCCCACGCCCAGTTCGAGTGCCTTCTCCACGACCAAAAGCCGTTCCGAGGGCGGTATCTCGTTGACTAGGGCGCGCAGCAGTGAGGTCTTACCGGCGCCCGTTGCGCCGGCCACCATGATGTTCAGCCGGACCGTCACCGCCGCCCGCAAGAACGCGGCCAGCTGCTCGTCGATCGTTCCCAGGTCGATCTCCTGGGCCAGATTCATCTGCGGGTATCGGTTGAGTCGGATCGACACCGCCGGCCGCTCGCACGCCGACATTGTCGCCGCGAGCCGGCCGCCGCCTGGTAGCCGCAGATTCAGCGTCGGATGGCTGCGTGTCCACGGCCGGGCATTGACCCCTACGTACGAAGCCAAGTTCTGCACCATCTGGACCAGGTCGTCATCGGAGGCGGCGACCGGGGCGCCCGGCAGGGTTCCGCGTTCGTCGGCGTAGGTGAGCCACACCCGGTCGGAGCCGTTGATGTCGATGTCCTCGATATCCGGGTCATCCAGCAATTCGGAGAGCACGCCGGCGCCGTAGATCGCCGCATCCACCGCCATCACAAGCTGCAGGTCCACCGAGCCGTCCGGCAAATCCTTGCCGGCCGCCACCAGCGAGCGCATGTGCTCGGCCACCACCCGGCCGATCACCGACAGCGCCAGCTGCCGCTCGTCGGAATCCGACAGCGTCGGCTCCCCCGCCGCCTCCCGACGCTGCCGCAGCACCGTCAGCTCCTCGGCCACCCGGCCCTGCAGCCGCTTGACCACCGCGTAATCCACGATCGATGCCGTCACGCCGTCACACCCCGATCCGCCGTCGTGGCCGGCACCCCGCGGTCGGCAACACGACCTGGGGGTGGATCAGCAGGCGGCGGCACGGCCAGATCCGCCGCCACGTCCGGGCGCAGCCGCAGCACCTCGGTAGCCAACTCGCGGACGGCACGCAGCAGCGGTGAGCCCGCTAGCGCGCGGGTGAGCGGCCCCGACCACAGCCCGTCCGCGGCCGCCGGGTCGTGCGGCATCACCCCGACCACCGGGCACGGCAGGCCCGCCGCCGCCAACACCGCCGCCATGTCGCCCCGCCCGCGCCGCCCGGCCCGCACGCGCGGGCCGGCGGGGGCCGCGACGGCCATCACCGCCGGGGCGTGGTTCGGGCCCAACCCGACCACCGGCAACATCGCCGAGCACTGCTCCCGCAGATGAGCAAGCCCGGCCGTGTCCGGCCGGCCGACCACCAGCAGAACCTTCGCCGCGCGGGCCACCGGCAGCGCCGCATGCGCCGGGTGCATCCGGCCCAGGTCCACCACCACCACACCCGGAGCCTGCACCAGGGCGGCCGCGACCTGCGGCCACAGCGGCCGGATCGGGCCGAACCGGTCCGCCGTCAACCCGGCGGGCATCACCGGCACCCCCAGGATGGAATCCTGCGCGAACTCGTACGGGTCAGCACCGCCCAGCCGGGCCGTTGCGGCCAGCGACCCCAACCATCGATCGGGCGTCAGGAATCCACCGGTGAAGGACCGCAACCGGAACGGTGCATCCGCCCCGGACGGGTCGCACTCGGCCAGCATCCGACGCCCCGGCAGCACCAGCGTCAGCGCGGCCGCCAACGTGGACACGCCCGGCGCGCCCTTCCCGGAGCACACCCCGATGATCACGACGGGCCCACCAGCACCAGTGTGGCCAGGCCGGCGCCCCCGGCCGCCACCACCGCCGCCGCATCGCCGGCCGGCACCGTCACCGTGACCAGGAAGCCACCCGCGCGGGCCGGATCGGTGATGGCGGTGGCCACCGTCGCCTTCGCTACCAGCGTCGGTACCGCCGCCGGATCGGCGGCGTTCTTGGCAGGTAACCGCCACACCTGTACCGCATCCCCCGCGAGCAGCCCGCCTGCCGGCAGCGTCCCGGGCGGCAGCTCCAGCCCGACCTGCGCCGAGCCGGCCGGAATCTTCGGCCCCGAGCCGAGCATCGCCTGCTGCAGCACCGTGCCCGGCAACAGCTCCACCACCGCGCGTCGGCCGATCACCGCGCCGAGATTGCCCGCCGCGATGGCGTTCACATCGCCGGCCACCGACGCGGTCGTGACATCCTGTCGGATGATCACCTGACCCGCGGGCACATCCCGCGCCACGATCAGCACCGTCGCCTTGGATCCCGCCGACGTGTAGAGAAACCCGCCGGCCAGGCCTAGCCCGATCACCAACACCACCAGCAGCGCGATATAGCCCGGTCGGCGCTGCCTGGTCGGCAGCCCGCCCGCGCGAACCGACACCTGCGAGCCGTTGACCAGCGGCGTCGTGGCCGCCGCCGCTGCAGGTTTCGTCTTTGCTGCCACCGTGCTCACCTGCCGCCGTCTGTTGTCGGATTAGGCACCAATACCGCGTCGATCTGCTCCACCACGAACGGTGGCGTGGCAGACCAGGTCGTCAGCGTGCCCAGATCGCCGGAGCGGCCGATGTTGCTCGACCAGGTCACGTGCCACGGGATCGATAACCTGGCCGTCACCAGGTCATCGCTGTCGTGGGCCTTGGTGTACTGGTAGCCACAACCGCCGATGCGGGCCGTGTTCGGATCCGGATTCTGATCCGCCGCGCCCGGATCGGGTGCGGTGTAAGGAAGACCCGGCGCGTTCGCGCACTGCACCGGCGCACCGCCGTCACCCGGATCGAACACCAGGGAGGTCGGTTCGGCCGTCACCGTCACCGACACCCCCTGCGAGGTAAGGGTTTGCGTGATCGGCTGCCACACATCGGGGATCGCCCAAAACCACACCCACACATTCACATAGGTGCGGCCCAAACCCAGCCGGGGATCCAGCGCTGTTGCGAAATCCGGGGAGGTTTCCGCTCCCGGCGCCGGGATCGTCGTGCGCATATGCGCCCACACCCGCTGCGCAACCACCTTCGGATCAGGTGGCGGAGGCGGCGGCGCGGGCTCGCCCCTGGCGCCCACGATGTAGTCGGTCGACCACACCGGAGTATCGGTGGCGACACCATCGGTCAACTCGTAGCCCACGATGCATCGCCGCTGGTACAGCACGTTCTTGGCCGGATCCGCGCCACCCCACCGCGAATCCCCTCTCGGAGGCTGCGGGACCATCGGCGTCGCATCGGTACACGACGGCATGAGTTGATCGCTCGCATCCTCGCTTCCGGCGCCGCTCGACTGGCCGGCCGACCCGTCAGACGACGAGCCGCCGCTATCCCCCGACCCACCGCCAGAACTCGTATCCGTCTGAGAACCGATTCCGGTGCCGATCGTTCCGTCACCACCACCGGTGCCGCCCTGGCCTCCGACTGTGATGGTCGGACCGCCGTCCCCCATGCCATCGCCGGCGGCGGCCGGCGTTGCCGGCAGCACCAAAAGCGCTGCCGCTACGACGCATACCAAGGCTGTACCCCACCTACCGACCAGCCGCCCCATCATGACGTGGCTTCCGCCGTGCTGCGCGCAGCCGCTATCGACGACCCCTCCTCGTTGGCCGACAGCTTTTGTCCCGGGCACGGCACGTTCACCAGATAGGTAACGTTGGCAACCTTCCAGCCATCCTTCTCCCGCACCAAGGAGATCAGCGTATTGTCGTGCGGCACGCCGACGGTGAGCTTCTTGCCGGACTTGATATCCATCGATCCGGTGTGGCTATCGTCGATGCAATCACCCAGGTTCGCCGTGATCGCGCCGTTGATCGGCACCTGCCAGTACAGGTGATGCACCGGCTCGCCGTAGTTACCCTTCCCGTCCGCAACGAATTTCTTCAAGCCCTTGAGCACCGTGCTAAGGATCGGTTCGGCGGCGTACTTGCTCAGCGTGGGCTTCCAGGTCCTTGCTGGCTTTTTCCACAGGCTCAGCGCGACCGTGTCGTAGTCGAGCCAGGCCTGCTCGGCCGCCTTACGGTCCACCGCCTCCTTCGCGCGAATGCTCCCCGGAGCCGATGAAGACGGCGGCGAGGACTGCGATGCCCCCGTACTGGCCGTCGTCGAAGCCGGGGCTGACGTCGTCGGGGTCGTCCCCGGCGACGGCGTGGAGGCCGCCGTCGCTGACCCGTCGTCGACGGTCGATCGTGTGGAGATCGGTGAGGCTGCCGACGTAGCCGGGCTGCTCGGATCTTGCAGATTTGGCCCGCTAGTCGACGTGCACCCCGCCGCAGCCAGCGTCACCGCGACCGCGAGAGCGGCGATGACCACACGCCATCGACGGTACGGCGTCATCGATGACCGTCCCCCGGCCGTGCTGCGTCCGCTCATCGAGTGCCCCGTCCGGCAGATCGTGTCAGGCTCCTGCTGGTTACAGGCGATAGCGCCCGGCTGATTCGGTCACTCTTCGACCCGCATTGATGGCTTCATCACCACACCACCAACCCCCGCCGAAGTTCGTCCGATTGAATGCCAGCCTGCCCCTATGCACCGTGGGTGGTCAACTCGCTACGGACAGTTACCGGCGCGAGCGTCACCCGGGGACTAAACCGGTCGTCTCAACGTGTACAAGGAACCGGCATTCCGCACGAACCGCAAGCTATCGCCGTTTTCGACGCCAAGGACATGGCACACGAGCACCATTCACGTCCCCGTCCCAGGCTGCCAGGGCGGCCACCACGCTGCAGGGCCGGAGCCGCTGGCGCGCCCCCGATAGCAGTACGGCTCGCGATTTGCCTTCGGCACAAACCCTCTCTCGACACCCCGCTCAGCTGCTAGGCCCCTCAGACAGCTGAGGTCTTACGGCACGCTCCGGCACCTAGTCAGGCGGGAACTTCCCCCGACGGTTCAAGTCCACTTTGCGGGATCTGCATGCTTCTTACGTTTCTGATGTCCACGTTGGCCCCATAAGGGCGCCTGCGAAAGGAGGACGTGCTTTGCACGAAGGCCCGTTACGCTCTAAGGAGGCGGAAATGAGACAGGCTGCCGAGGACGCAAACCGCCCGGACGCCGACTGGCAGCGGGACCCGCGTCACGTGTTCCTGATCGCCCGCGAAGTGATCGCTCGATACGGGTGGGGCAAGACGAAGGGCTATCAGAACCTGAAGAATCGGGACCTTATCCCACCGCCCGTCATGACACACCCTGATCGCTGGCGCCTAGACCACCTCCTCATTTGGGAGGACCGCCACATCGCGCCCATGGTGGCCGCAGCGGTTGAAGCAGCCAATTCCACCGTGGCATCCTTAGCACTCGAAGCGCGGTTCCCCGCCCCCAAGCGGACACACCCGCGCTCCGCCTAGCCCGTCGGCTGAACACGTGTTCCTGTGTCACACCGAGATACCCTGTCAACCGTGTCGGTGTCGGGCATAACCGCCACGCATCAGATCTGCCCGCCACGAGGAGTCTGGCGGCGGTCCCGCGCGAGTCGGCGTGGTCGATGTACGGGAGCGTTGTCGAGGAGCCACCCGCGACGTTTCGCGGTGTTACTGGCCTGTGGCCAGTAACACCACGCCCCGCCCGATCCGAGAGGGCAACAAGACCGCCGAGTTCGACAGCGGCGAATCGAGTCTGGACGACCATCTGGGAACCCGAGCCCTGAGCAACCACGTAAAGAGGCCCGTCGCGGTGCTACGACACCTGCCGCGATACCCGGGTCGTCGGCTACTACGCCCTCGCTGCCGCCAGCGTGCAGCACGCCGAAGCGCCCGGCCGAGTCCGCCGCCAGCAAGGTGCGCCGCCACGTGCCACCCACCGACGACCATCCACAGGTTTCGATCATTGCTCGCCTCGCGGCCCGGGCGCCCAGAGCCGATGGACTATCGGGCCCGGCCTCGCAGCAGTCGCCCGTTGGCCTCCGCACATGACCTCGTTCGCTGGCACTCACGAGGCGGTCGTGGCTGACTATGAGCGTCCGCGCAATTCAAACGGCTATGGCTGCCAGGCCACCAAGAGAGCTGTTTGCCGTGTTCCACGTATGACAGGGCCCAAATTTTGGCCCGTGCCCACTACGATTCCTGACTATGGCCCACGAAATAAGCCCGCCTGCTGGCGTGAGGTTGTTCGGCACGCCAGAAGAAGCTGCCCTGGCACAATGGGACTCCACGCCAGGCGCTCATGCTCATGTCATTGCGATCGACGCTAGTCCCGACGCGAACTGCGTCTTTGTGACGATTGAGACGGATGCGACATCAACGTGCCTCAATAGAGACATCGCGACGTGTCGCCGAACGTCAGATGGCCGATGGTGGGAGTCAGCCAGCGCGGGCGCTTAAGGCAGTGGCTAGCGAACTTGCTACCCAAGTCAGTTGCGTTCTGCCATTACAATTTGCGGGCACTCAGATGACGGCTTACCTAAGCACGGATTGGTGCCGAATGAGAAATCTGCGATAACCGCAGAGAAGATCTCTCCGAATTCTAGATTTGTAAGCGTAACAGCGTCTCTCATTGATACTGTCGTGTTGTTGGGCATACCGAAGCTCCCGTGCGCCTGATCACCGCCACCCATGTTGTAGGGGTGCGTCCCTCCGTCAGGACCACTGGGCGAGAATGTCCACTTCATACCATCATCGTCAGCATCCACCTCGGTCCAGTCAGATTTTGCCTTCCACCCCCAGGCGAACCTGGTTTCGGTCGAGGTGCACGTCACCTGTATAGTGAATCGCGTCGCGTCGTCGGACTTCTCCCATGTGCCACTGCAGCCCAATGCGACTGTACCGTTCGTTTCAATGTGTGCACTGGCATTTAGTGCGGTGAATATGCTCCCAAAAAGCATGAGAACAACCGACATCGTCACGACAGAAATTCGTCGCCTCACCTGTGCCTCCCAGACCTTTCGGGACCAGCGATGTCGGTCGTGCCATCGCCTGACACTTGGACTACTCCCCAGCGGTCGCCTTGTCAATAGCCTGCGCCTCTGGTGTAACGGGGAAACTTGCCGGATCGGTTACGACACCATCCCAATCATTTCGAAGGGTTCGCGCGCACTGGGAAGACGGTTTCAGTGGAGCAAACGACGCTGGAGCACTATCGGAACGTCATTACCTTTCGTTGTGAAACCTCTGCGTAAGCAGCAGACTGCCGACGGGCAGTTGCTCGCGCAGCCGGCCCATTCAGATGTTGGCGACGATTCACCGGACGCCGGGGCACCCGCAGCGCCCCCACTGCCTTTGCCGGTTGCGGGATCGGCAGCCAGCGGATCGGGCGGCTTTCACTGGTCGGGCTCGCCGATCAAGGGTTGACCGGTCTGTCCATCGGCGGGCCGCCGCGGCTGCACCCACGAGGCGCCGGTTGCTGCGCGTTCGGGCCGCGGGGCGCACCTAGATGCACCGCCGGGGCGGGTGGCGGGCGCGGTGGGCTATTCGCGGTCGGGGCCGGTGTAGGCGATGCGGTTGATGGCGATCTGCACGTCTGCGATCGGCCGGTAGAGCGTGTGCGCGGCGACGCGGGCGCGGCCCAATGCCACCGAGCAGGTGTCGATGGCGGCGGTCGGGTCGGCGAATCCTGCCAAGTCCGCCAATGCGCGGTGGTGGACACCATGTTTCGGCACCCACCGGCCCAGCAACGTTGCACCTTACCGACCACCCCGAGAAACGACACTCCACGCGTCACAACAGCCGTACTGTGATGCGCCTCACAGTACGGTGGTCGGATCGGCGTGATTGCCTCAGAGTCAAATCGCCGTCCGTATCCCAGCGATGCCATCATTTCGCCAGACAATCAATCGAGTGTCGACGAGCTACTACACGCTCCCCGGTATCACGGACCGGCCGAACCTCGCCACCACCGTGCCGGCGTGCGCAATGGAGTCAGCAGCCGACAACACCGTCGCGTCGGCGTTCAGCAGCATGGGCACTCGGGTCAGGCTAACGCCCACCGGATGCGACAGCTCGACTACAGCACTGGCGCCTGGTGGGAACTCCAGGGAGACTGCCCCTGTGGCCATCAATCCAGGCGACACCGAACCCGTCGTCATCCTGATCAACGGAGTACCGAGCAGCGGCAAGACCTGCAATGCCCGCGCGATACAGCACCTCGCCGCGATCCCGCTACTCCGGGTCGGGATCGATGATTTGTTCCCTGCCTGCCCCAAACTCTCAACAGCAGCCTAGCCCGGCCTCCATTCATTCGAAGGCTTCGCAACGAAGAGAACGGCGAGGGTGCGACCCCGGCCGCGCTCGCACCGGTCGGACAGACGATGGCCCGCGCCCACCACCACGATGTCGCGGCCCAAGCGTTTGCTGGGTTCAGCGTCGTCGTGGACGACCTGCTGCTGTCCGCCGCGGACTACTGCGACTGGCTCTCCGCGCCCGCTCGGACACGGCCACTCTGGGTCGGCCTGGCCTTGCTCAGGGAGGCCCTCGAAGAGCACGAACAGAACCGCAGACAGCTCTGCGGCCCCGCCCAGGGACACCTCGAGACCGTTTACGCTGGTGTACGATACGCACCTCACGTTCGGCACCTCAGCACCCTCCGAACGACCGCGCACACGCCATCGTTCATGCCGCGAGCGTGCCATTGGACCTCCCGACGAGACAGGGCCGCATTGGCGTTATCAGGCCGACACCAGGTACTTGTGCGAGAGGTGGGTACCGCGCCGAGCGGGAGCAAACTGCGGCATGATGGGCGGGTGAGCCAACGACAGTGCGCCAGCCTAGTCAGCCTCGGCTATGAGGGTCGCACCGCAGACGAGCTGATCAACCAGATGGTCGACGCGGGCGTGTCTGTGCTGGTCGACGTCAGGCTCACCCCGCTGTCACGTAAGCCTGGGCTGTCCAAGAACCGGCTTAGGGATGCGCTCGCCGACCACGGCATCCAGTACGTACATCTTCCGCAGCTCGGTAACCCAAAGGACAACCGGGAGTCGTTCCGCGCCGGGCGGCAGTCCAGTCGCGACCGCTTCCGGCGCATTTTGCACACGAACGACGGCCGCGAGGCGTTGGCCCACGTCGTTGAACTGCTCGACGGCGAGGTCGTGGCGCTATTGTGCTTCGAGCGAGACCACACGATCTGCCATCGTGACATCGTGACGGAGGAGCTAGTCAAGGACCGTCCGGGGCTCTCGCTTGTCCATCTGTAATGCCGCTCACAACATTGGCGGCGTGGTGTCCAGTTCCCTGTTGGGGTAGTAGACGCCGAGCACGGTGAATGAGGCGCGTCGAACGATGTCCGCCTGGTTTCCCACGAAAATGATCGGGTCGGTGTCGCGGAGGAACATCCGCTGCATGAACATCTTGGTGATGCTGGCTTTTAGGTCGGCTTCGGAGAGTCGCGCGCAGTGGCCCTGCAGCGCTGTCAACTCCCAGTCGATGATCCGAAGGCTGTGTCCGGTGCATCCGGCCTCATGGCACCAGAAGTGCAACCGCACAGCCAGTCGGGGCGGTCGAAGGGTCAGTGGTGGTGCTGGCCCGAAGAGCGTCGCCTGGGAGGCCGCTTCGATCGCTTTGAGTTGCTTTTCCGACCACGGTTCGTGTCGGCTGAAGGTCAGATTGGGATCGATCGTCTTTGGCCGGATCGCGCCGAGCGAGGGTGCATCAACGTTGTCTCTCGCGGCACGTTGCATGGCGCACATGGTGGGCCCAACGAGCGGTTCGACCCAGCGCTTGCGTGCCCGCCAACCGGACAGCTTGCCGTCGACTTGGATCGACGTGGCGTCGATCTTGGCGCTCTCCGGTCGCTGGTCTCGTGTGGACTCATTCAGCTTGACGTTGATGATCTCGTACTTGGAAAACCGCTGTGTCCCTTCGAGATAGCGAAATGGCACAGGGTACAGCCGTATCCACTGCGGATCAGCGGCGTCCATCAATGTGCCCGCCACGCAGACAGTGTCGCCGTACTGACTTGACGGTTGAGGGCTGGCCTTAACGGTAACCAGCACGCGCACGGTCTGGTGCAAGCGCGACATCTGACGGATCGACATCCGAGGCGGAGGGCTGGAAACATCGAGCGAATCGGGCATACATCGCACGCTATCTTGTACCAACGTCAACGCAAAGGAGGCGCAACTTCCCTCACCCGATCGGCACGGGCCCGGATCCTCGCGATGACGTCGCGTGGTGTCGCCCCAATGAGGTGGTGATACAGACCGGTCCCGACCTCAACCAGCCCATACCTGGCGAAGAACCCGCTGCGCGCCGTCATGCCCTCGTCGAAATCCGCAGGGCTTGCGACGATGAACGAGACCCAGGCATCCACAGCCGCCTCGCAATATGCCCGGAGTAGGTCTGTCCCCACCCCCTTGCGACGGCTCGATTCCAGGACCCCGAGCTGACTGAGATATCCGTGCGGCCGAGTTACCTCGGGCGGGAATCGGCACCTGCCATTGAAGTCCGAATCAAAAGTCCCCTCAACTGCACCAACGACGTTCCCTCCGGAAACTGCGACCCAAATGTGATGCCGTTCGGATGGCTGTCGCGGAACGTGCAAGCCGGCAGCCCGGAACACCGCTGCTGTGCCAGCAGGATCGCCATCGTTCGCTTCACGCACGATCACCATGTGCCGATCCAACCAGAGCACGGGCACTTCAGCTGCGACCGTGGTTCGATCACACAGCGCCTGGACGGCGCCTGAGGATCCGTCGAAACCTGAGCCGGCCCGGGCGCGCCCCGCGAGGGTTTGGCGATGCGCATATCTTGTCGGGCCAGTCGCTCCTTCCGAACCCCCGCGCTGAGCGGCGAAGGTTGCATAGCCTGCTCGTAGGCATTTCCAATTACCGCCAGGCCCCCCAGCTCGGCCGTCCCCTCCCGCCGGATGCGCCCCACGGGCTCCCGGTTTTCGGTATTTGATGCGGCCATATATGCTCCGCATTAAAATTAACATTCAGACTACCCGCCAGCCCGAGGCCTCATCCAGCCACAGTAGACAGGCGCTCAAACACCAATGCGCCTCGCTTTCGCAATTCTCGTTCGTCAATGCCATTGACCTCGGCACGAAGCTTGCCATCAGGCGTAAAGTCGTCGACGTCCGAAAAGAGGGACTCAAGTATGTCAAAGATATCAGCGGGCCAATCGGTTGAGTCCTGCTTGTAAAGCGGAAGAAAGACGGACTCAAATTCCTCCCCACACATGCGTCCGTCGATCAGTAGCCGCAGCAAGATTGCGTACGGCACCACCGCGGGCACCCAAGATGACCACCAGCGCTCAGCCACCACCAAGACTTCCTCTCTCGATCACGTTTTGAAGTTGCGCCGGGCTCATGTGCCAACCACTAACGAATGCGCCGTCCGGCGACTGTACGATAACCAAGCTGGACGTCGGATTATAGTTCAAGATTGCAGGACTTTTGTGGTAGGTTCCTGCAACCCGGATAGTCGAAGGGTCGTGAACGAAGGCATCCACGGCTTTCCCGTATGCGTCAAATCCGACAGCACCTCGAGGGTCGACCACTCCAAAGTCTGCAGCATGCTTGTACTTCGCCTCCAACTGTGCCCGAGTCATTGTTAGCTCGGGCAATTGGCTACTTGCGCCCTCCGTTGTGACCTTTTTGCCCGTGTTGATGGCGACTTTCGCTGCGATGCTGGCGGCCTTGGTGACGCCGACGGCTGACACGGCTGCCAGGAGGCAGTCGAAGAGGTGCCCGTGGTAGCAGCTGATGGCGTCGGGGAATGGGGTGAGGTTCCAGATGAAGTTGGCGAGATCACCCACCCCGGTAAGGGCGTCGCCTTGGGGTGCGGGAGGAGCGGGCGCACCAGAAGCTCCAGTGGGAACGGCCTGGACCGGCGTGCCAGGGGGTGCAGATGGATTGTTCGCAGCGCCGGGTGCCTGGGCGACGGTCTGACCGGGCTGGGGCATGAGCAGCGCGCCGGTTGCTTGCGGGGCGGATGTGGCCGGCGCCGCCCAGGTGGCCTGTTGGAATCGCGTCTGGTTGAGGATGTCTTCGCGGCTGCCGCAGGAGTCTAGGCAGAGGCCGATGTGTTGGCCGGTGGGGTCGGTGTTGAATAGTGGGTTGTGGGCGCCGTAGCTGTATCCGTCGTTTTGCCCGGGGTCGTAGGGGGTAAGGATGGGGTCGACTTGCCGGAATCGGCCGAGGGCGGGGTCGTAGGTACGGGGTCCGAGGTCGGATAGGCCGGCGGCGGTTTCGGCTGGTTTGCCGAGGTAGGCGTTGTGGTCGTACCAGGTTCCGGTGGGGGTGCCGATGGGGTTGCCGTAGGCGTCTTGATGGCGGCGGATGGGAGTGCCGAAGCCGCCGGTGATGTTGGGGATGTTGACCAGGTTGGTGCCGTGGATGTCGGTGAATGAGTCGTACCAGAGTGCGCTGACGCGTTCGGCGACGGTGATGCCTGCGTGGGTGTACCAGCGGAACCCGAGCACGGTGCCGGTGTTGGTCTTGGTGACCTGTTCGTTGTCGGGCAGTACGAGCACGGTGACGGTTGGTTCGGTGCGGATCAGGAGGTTGCCGTCGGCGTCGTAGAGGTATTTGGTGGTGCCGGCTGGGGTGACCAGGGTGGCTGGGCGGCCTTCGGCGTCGTAGGTGAAGGTTTGGGTGCCGCCGCCGGCGCCGGTGGTGGTGCGTTTGAGGTTGGAGCCGGTTGTGCTGTAGGTGTAGGCGGCGGTCGCGGTGATCGAGCCGCTGGTGGCGGTGGAGGTCAGCGCGTGTGCGTGGCCGGTGGTGGTGTAGGTGTAGGTGGTGGTGGCGTCGGTGGATCCGATCGTGGTGCCGTGTTGGATTTGTTTGGTGCGATCGCCCGAGGAGTTGATGGACCAGCTGGTCCAGTAGGGCTGGGGTCCGGTGATGGATCCTTTCGCGGGCGAGGTGCACGATGACGCGGTCCAGGCCCGTGTCAGTTGCATGAGTTTGTTGTAGGTGTAGCAGGTGTGTTCGACGGGTGAGGTGTTGCCTTGGGTCTCTTTGGTTTGGGTGATTTCGCCGACCAGGTTGTAGGTGTAGGTGAGGTTCTCGACCTGTGGGCTGGCGGCTTGGACGGTGAGGTTTTGACCGGTGAGTAGGTGGGTGGACGGGTTGCGGGTGTAGGTGAGCCAGCCGGTGTCGTTGTTGGTGCCCAGTTGCATCTGGGTGGGTTCGCCGTAGGGGCTGTAGGTGGTGGTTGCGACGTAGGGGGCTGCGCCGGAGGTGCTGGCCGGGTTGCCGAGCCGGGTGTAGGTCTTGCTGAGGACTTCACCGGCGAGGCTTCCTGCGGCGCTTTGCGTTTCAGTGGATTGGAGGTGTGTTTTGGTCCAGGTGTAGTTGGTGGTGTAGGTGCCGGCGATGCCGGTGCCGGCGGCTGTCGGGATGGTGGTCTTGGTGCCGGTGGAGTTGCCGTAGGCGTCGTAGCCGACGGTGGCCACGACGTAGTTGCCGGCGGTGGTGTAGCGGGTGGAGGAGGTCAGCCGCCCGGCCTGCAGGGTGTCGTACACCCAGCCGGCGAGGTGGGTGGTGCCGTGGTATTCGCCGGTCTTTCGGCTCAGTTTGTCGTAGGTGTAGGTCAGGGTGGTGCCGCGCGCGTCGGTGGTGGAGGTGATGTCGCCGGCGTCGTTGTAGACGGTGGTGGTGGTGCCGGTGTCGGGGTCGAGCTGTTTGGTGATGCGGCCGGCCAGGTCGTAGGTGGTGGCCCAGTGGGCTCCGCCGGGGTCGGTCATGCCGCTTTGCCGGCCGAGGGCGTCGTAGGTGTAGGTGGTGTTGCGGTGGGTGCCGCCGGTGACGACGCTGCCGCTGATGGTGGGTGCGGCGCTGTATTGCCAGATGGCGGTGGTGTTACCGCGGACGTCGGTGAGGGTGGTTTGGGTGGTGCCGCCGGTGGGTGGCACCACGGTGGTGCGGTCACCGCCGTACGCGGTCGTGGTTGTGTCGCCGGACACGGCGGTGCCGTTGTGGACTTCGGCGGACAGGGTCTGGCGGCCGGCACCGTCGTAGGTGATGCGGAAGGACTGGGGGATCTGCGAGGCGGTGGTGGCAACGGCGGTGGTGGCCGGGGTGCCGGTGGTGTACCAGGGGCTGTTGGTGTCCACGACCCAGCCGTGTGAGTCGTAGGTGGTGTCGGTGACGAGCCGGTTCCCGGCGGCGCCTTCGGCGTCGGTCTGGGTTTGGATGACGTCGCCGAATTGGTTGTACAGGCTGATCGATTTAACGTAGGAGTGGCTGGGGCCGATGTCGACGTAGGTTTTGGTGGTGACGGCTGAGGGTCCGGTGCTGCGTAGCAGGTAGGAGTAGGTCTCGGTGGCGGAGTTGGTGCCTTTGACTTGGCCGGGTCGCCATACCGCGGTCAGGCGGCCGAGCGCGTCGTAGGTGGCGTCGGTGCGGTGTCCGGCGATGTCGATGTTGGAGGTGGTGACCCCGCGGCCGGGGTCGGTGTTCGTGGTGGTGTGCTGGCCGACGGGGTTTGTGGTGTAGATCTTGGTCAGGGGGCCGCCGTCGGTGGGGGTGTATGCGGTGGTGCTGGTCCGGCCGGTGGTGTCGGTGGTCGAGGTGAAGACCTTGGTGGTGGTGATCCGGCCGGCCGCGTCGTAGGCGACGGTGGTCTTTGCCCAGGCGCCGGTGGTTGTTTCCACCAGGGTTTGGGTCGCGTTGCCCGTTCCGGTGAGCTGGCCCAGGGTGGTCGAGCCGTCGTAGAACGTGCGGGTGTCGGACATCGGTGTGGTCAGCGCGGTCCCCACGGCGGGGCAGGTTTGGTTGCCGGTGATCGTCTCGGCGATGTGGTCGCGTATCCAGCTGGTGGTGTTGTCGGCGTAGCTGGTCACGGTGCACAGGGTGGCGATGCCGGTGCCGCTGTCGTTCTGTTGGATCAGCCGCCCGGTGTTGTCGTAGGTGTAGGCGCTGGTCTTGGTGGTGGTTCCGCCGGCGGCCAGGGTGGTGACCACGCGGCTGTCGGTGGTCACGGTCATCGTGGCCACCAGTGGCGACAGGGCGGGGGTGCCGCCGGGCCGGGCGCGGCTGGCCGTCGTGGCCAGGGTGTGGTAGCGGTTGATGGTGGTGGACAGTTGGGCGCCGCCGGAGCCGTTGAACGTTTGGACCTCGAAGGCCAGGCCGGCGTCTTCGTCCGGGTCGGCCAGGGTGTCGCCCAAGGTGTCGGTGACGTTTCCGCCTATGCCGCGCAGGTAGCCGGTGCGGACCAGTGTCTGCTTGTCGGCGACGCCGTTGGACGAGTTGCCGGTGTTGCCGGTGCGGACTTCGACCTGCGCGTATCCCCGGAACTGGCCGTAGGTGCGGTAGGCGGGTTTGACCAGCTCGTTGTCGTCCAGGTGCCAGGCGGGGTTGCCGAGGTAGGTGTAGTTGCTCTGCCGGCCGGGTGACAGGCCCAGGCCGTCGCTGGTGGCGACCCGGGTGACCAGGTATTTGTGGAAGAAGTCCAGGCTCGGGCTGGTCTGGCCCGGCTGGGTCCAATACACCGGGAAGCACCGCATGGTGTTCCCGGCGAGGTTGGCCGGGTCGGGCACGCTGGTTGCGGTGCATTGCTTGGCGCTGTAGGTGATCGCGGTGTGTTCGCCGGTTTCGGCGGTGATGCCGGTCAGCCGGAAGTGCGCCATCGACGGTAGCCCGCTGTAGTTCGCCACCCGGTTGTCCAGGGCGGTGTAGGTGAACGCAACGGCGGGCAGTTTGATCGAACTGCCGGTGGAGGTGTAGCCGGTGCGGGTGATCGAGTCCAGTTCCAGTTCCTGATCGCCGGCTGTGTCGCTGGTCGGGAATGACTGCCCCAGGGCGTAGGTGTCGACCTTGGTGTAGCCGGAGCCGTTGTAGTACTGCGTGGTGATGCTGGTGAGCCGTTTACGGGTGAAGAATGTGGGTGAATAGTTGGTGCACGGGGTGGCGGCGCAACTCTGGTCGACTGGGGTGTCGGGCCAGTGGCTGGCGTTGGCGGTGGTGTAGTTCGTGGCGAGGCCGCAGTCGAAACCGCCGGTGCCGGTGGTCGTGATGCACCGCTCGCTGACGGTGAACTTGACCTGTTGCGGGGCGGGCTGGGTGTAGATGGTGCCGTTCTCGTCGCGCAGGCCGTAGTCGATGCGGGACAGGTAGCCGCCGCGGATATACGGCACGGCCGTGGTCTGGCCGTCGGCGCCGTAGTTGTTCGTTTCCCGGGTGTAGTAGTAGGCGGTGGTGTTGCCGTGGGGGTCTTCGACGAAATCGAGGTTCCATCGCCAGGCCTGGGTGCACGACGACGCGGAGAAGGAGGTCGCGGTGTAGCAGGGGTCGCCGGCGTGGGCGCCGTAGACCGGTTCGGTGAACACCGAATTGGTGGTCGGGTTGCCGCTGGCCCAGCCGGGCCCCTGGTTCCGTCCGAAGAAGTACTGCACGCCGGCGGTGGTGGTGATCTTCCAGTACTCGCCCTGATAGCCGCCGCTGGTGGGGGCATTGACCAGCTCAACCCGCTGTCCGTTGTCGTTTTGCACGTGCCAGGTGTGCGTGGCATCGTCCAGGACGAGCGCGGTGGTCGCGCCGCCGAGGTTCATGGTGACCACCTGGCCGGCCCAGCACAAGTCGCCGGTCTTCGAGTCCGTTGTGGCGTTCGGGTCATCGGCGCAGGTTCGGTAGGTGCGCTCGATATAGCCTGGCTGGTAGTCCCAGCCTTCGCCTAGCCAGCTGGACTGATTGTTCGTCGTGGTGACCTGGCCGTCCACCGCGGCCGAGTTGTACGACAGCGACACCGTCGGCGCCACATCGCTTCCGGTGGCCGCTGGCGGAACGGTCAGCGGGTAGGACCAGCCCATGCCGCCGGATCCGCCCGAAACCGTCCAGGAGCCGGACGGCGCCAGCGAGGACACCCGGAAGTCGCCGTTGGAGCCGGATGCGCCGGCCACGACGCCTAGGACGCTGACGCCGCCGTCTCCGGCTAGCGTGGTGGGCAGGGCGGCGGTGAGGGTCTGCGCGGCGGTGTCGTTGGTCGACGTCAGCGGCGTCTGTTCCCGACACGGCGCCGCCTGCGGTGTGGTCAGGGCGCAGGCCGGCAGCGCAACCAGGTGTAGCCGGGAGGCGTAGTTCGAACCTGCGTGAGCGAATGCCGAGTAGTCGACCGACACCCTGCCGTCGGAAATACCGGCGACCGAGAAGACGACACCGTTGACGCCAGCGTTCGCGCTGGCGGTCCGGCTGGCAAGGCCCACGGTTGCTCTGGCGGGCCGTCCGCTGCTGTACAGGGTGATCGGCGTCCCCGCCGCGTAGGCCCCGCCGGCTGCGCTTCCCGCGGCCATGGTGCCTGCCACCCGGCCGGCCGCGGGCACCGTCACGGTGGTCGACACGGCCGGCGGCCACGAGACCCGCGCCGGAGCCGGGGACGGGCGCTGCGCTGGCGGCGTTTGCGGGGCGGGCAAGGCCACAGGATGGCTGGTCGCCAGCGTCGTTTTCTGATCGGGCGGCCGCTGGCTGGGCAGCGTCGCACCCGCCGCAGTCATCGGAGCTGCCCCTTTGGGGGAGGCGGCCAACGCTGGAGCGGCGACCGCGACCGAGGCAACCAGACACGCGGCCACCGATATCGTCACCATTCTGCGGCGCTGCGGATTCCGGGAAAATTGCTCACGTCCAACCCGCATAGGGCACCTCGCCGTCCCGAAGCCGATCCGCGTGTCGCGGTTCGGCGACAGTAACCCCGATCGATCCGTAAATGGAATAGCTAAGCAAGGGTAATTTCTTTCTCTAGCGCGGCGAGGGTCGGAGGACTACCGTCCAGAAGATCCCGCCTACCAGCCGCCGCCCAAAGGACGCCTCATGAGCCGCAACCGCCACATCGAAACCCAGACAGCACGTCCCGCCGTCGCCGCCGCGGTTGCTGCGACGCTCCTTGCGGCGCTGCTGATCTCGACCGGGCGATCTGCTCACGCAGCAACCGTCACCGCGGCAACCGACATCGCCTCGCCTGAGGATTCCGCGTCGACACTCGCTCAGGAGACCGGCACGCCGGTCGTGGTCGACGAGGACACGACCGAGACAACCGAAACGACCGCGCTGCCCGACGGGCTGTTTCAACTTGAGTCGACCGTCAGGCCGGTCCGGGTGCGCCGCGGCGACGGCTGGGTTCCCGTCGACACCACCTTGACCGTCGCCGAGGACGGGACCATCACCCCGGCCGCGTCAACGATGGACATGCATTTCTCACCCGGGGGAAGCGGGCCCCTGGTCACCGTTGCGACCGACACCGGGGCCAGTCTGTCCTACCAATGGCCGGGCGCCCTGCCCGCGCCGACCCTGTCGGGCAGCTCCGCGATCTACCCTGACGTCCTTCCCGGTGTCGACCTCGAAATCACCGCTGGCCCGGACAACTACTCCGAGGTCCTCATCGTTAAGAACGCGCAGGCGGCCGCTAACCCCGCCTTGACCGACATTGAATTCACCCTCACCGCGTCGGGCCTGACCGTCACGAGCGACGAAGACGGCATCAGCGCGCTGGGACCCGACGGTCAGGAACTGCTGCACGGGTCCATCCCGCAAATGTGGGACTCGAACGAGACTCCCGCGATGGGACCGTCCCCCACCGCGACCGACCCTGGAAGCGGGCAGCTCACCCCGCTGGCGGTGAGCGTGCAATCGGGCCCACAAACCTCCCTCAGCAGCAGCGACGGGACTGCGCCGGCACCCACCTCCACCCTGACCCTGGTCCTCGCTCCCCCGGACGACGCGCTCACCGGCCCGGACGTCATCTACCCCGTGTATATCGACCCGTCCATGAGCGTCGCCACGACCAACTGGGCCGACGTGCAAAGCAACGGGATCACCGGATACAACGACCCCACCGGATTCACCGACCTCAAGGTCGGACTGTGCGACTTCGCCGGCTGCAACGGCCCCTGGGTATCCCGGGCGTACTTCACGTTCAACACCACCCACATCACCAGGCAGACCTCCGCGCAAACCACTACTGCCAAGATTTACACCGCCGGCGTATACGCCACCGAGATCCACGAAGCCATCAGCTGTACCCTCTACCCCGTCAAGCTCTACAAGTCCGGCGCCATCTCCGCCTCCACCCAATGGCCCGGCCCGCTGACCACCAACCTCCAACAGGTCAACAGCAGCAGCGGCACCGGCTGCTCGACCACACCGAAAAGCAACGTCGTGTTCAACAACTCCAACGTGGTCAGCTACCTGCAAAGCATCGCCACCGCCAACACCAAATCAGCCGCGTTCGCGCTCGTGGCCGGAAGCGAAACCAACGACTACAACTGGAAACGATTCAGCCTCAATCCGAAACTGGTCGTGACATACAACTTCCCACCCTCGATACCCGTCAACAACTCATCCGACACCGGAGTCAACCCAACCGGCCGCGTCGCCTGCAACGGAACAACCTACGTCACCACCAGCCACCCAAGCCTGCGCGCCAAAGACCACGACAACAACAGCCCAGCGCTGCAGGTCAAAATCACCCTCAAGATCTACCACCACGGCAGCAGCACCGTGCTATGGACTTCGCCCGCCGGCACCGTCAACTCCGACGCCGTCTACACCAACGCCTCCAGCACACTCGGCGACGGCACCTACGACTACACCGCCACCGCACAAAACGTCACCACTGATGGGACCGCCGTCCAGAGCGCGGCGGCTCCCTCCGGTCGCGTCACCTTCACCGTCGACACCACCCCGCCCGCCAACAAACCAACCGTCAGCTCACTAGGATTCCCCAGCAACTACTGGGGCAAGCCGTCCGGAACCGGCGTGATCCGCGTCTACGACGGAGCGACCACCGACGCCGTCGGCTTCGCCTACGGCTGGGACACCGCCAGCAACATCCCCGCGCTGGCCAACACGCTATGCACCTACCACCAGTCCTCCAGCACCGGCGGTCTAGCACCCGACGCCAACGGCTACGCCGACATCACCCCACCGGCCCTGTCGACCGGCCCGCACACCCTGTACGTCCGAAGCTTCGACGCCGCCCACAACGTATCCGCGACCACATCGTTCAAGATCTACGTCTCACCGAACTTCGGAATCACCGACACCCGCCCCGAAGCAGAATCGCTGAGTACTTCCGCCCCATCGTTCAACCCACCCGCTCCCGCCGGAACCTCAGCAGACCACTGCGGCGGCACCGGAACCGTCGGCAGCGCAACCACCACCCAAACCAACACCGCCGCCAGCGGCAACCAAGTCCAATACCTGCACTCAACCTGCGCCGACCCCACCTACGGACCCACCTACTCCATCACCCTGCCCACCGTCACCCTCAACGCGGACTACGCCTTCGGCGTCGGCATCCTCAAACAAGCCGACTACGGCACCTACCAAATCGGGCTCAGCCACAACGGAACAGTGCAGTACTTCCAAACCAGCAGCGGCACGCGGAAAAAGATCGACGGCTACGACACCAGCACCACCGGCGTCCGAGAATTCATACCCCTCGGAGCCATGCACCTGCAGACCGGAACCACCTACAATCTCGTGCTCCAAGCAACCGGCAAGAACACCGCATCCACCGGCTACTCACTCGCCGTCGACTACCTGAACATCACACCAATCAACAACGTCACCACCGCAAGCTTCAAAGCCGCCATGAACAACAACGGCATCACCAGCGACGGAACAGCCGGCAACATCGAACCAGGACCAACGAAACGGGCCTACTCCGCCCAACAAATGGCAGACAAAGGACTCGCACCCGGCCAGACAAAGACAATCAACGGCGTGACGTTCACCATGCCGACAGCCAACTCAAACGGCTACGACAACGTCGTCGCCATGGGCCAAACCATCCCCGTCCCATGGACGCCCACCGCCGGGATTACCAACATCGACCTCCTCGTCGCCACCACCTGCTACTACAACAACGACACCAACTCCGGCACAATCCTCAGCGCCAGCAACACCAACACCTCCATCACCCTCAACTACCAAAACACGGTCCCCTCCACCGACCCCGGATACCTCTCCCCAACCTTCAACCAACTCCCAGCCGTACCCGACTGGATATCCGGAAACACCACCGGACTCACCCCAGTCCTCTCCGGCGGCATAGACCAGAACGGCGATCCAACGTACGACACCATCACCCGAGCCGTCACCATGACCTACACGGACAACGGAACCACCAAAAACACCACAGAACAACCCTCCCTCTACCACATCAAACTGCCCGTCTACTGGTCATCCGGAAAAGTACAAGGCATCACGCTCCCAATGCTCGGATCCGACCTCACAGTCAACTGCAAACCCTCACTACACATATTCGCCATCGCACACAGCTGACCCACGGGCGGGGACCGCGTTCGCATCCGATTCATCGTCTACCAAAACCGACTCCGCACTTCCAGCTCCTCGATCCGCCCGGAGGAACAGATAGATGCCTACAACAAGCGGACGGCGTGGTGCACCAGCCGCCCGGTCCGTCATGCCGGCAGCCGAATTCAGAGCCAAAGCCGGCCGCGGAGGGTGCGGAACGAAGTAAAGACAGCGAGGGGGGTTCTGGCTCCTCCGATTGGGACGCAGCGAATGAAATTTCCCGCCGGAGCGCAACGGACGAGAAGGTTCAGCCGATCAGACGGACAAGGTCATCGGCCCTCGGGTCACTGGAACGCGGGCGGCAACGGCGGCGTCGACGGGCAGGGTCCACGGCGGTGTGACCGCACGCAGCTGTGCGACCAGCCGGTGCAGCACGCCGGCGGGAACGTCGGGCACCGGCAGTCCACTCGCGGCCGCGAACAGGCCGCTGAACTCCTCGTCCGACGTGCCCGCGTCGCCGGAACGCGCGAACACCGGGGCCATGGCAGCCACGTGCGCATCGGTCGCGGGCATGCCACGTGACGATGCCAGCGCCGCAGGCTCGACCAGGACGAGCGAGCGCAACAGTTCTGGGTGCCGTTGCGCGAGCAGCAACGCGATGAGCCCGCCGTAGGAATGACCAACGACGTCGCATCTGGCCAATCCCAAGGAGGCAATGTGGTCGATCACCGAGTCCGGTGGATCGCCCGGCGCGACTCGCTCCAGGAAGCGACAGTCCCGGTGCGATCCGAGCGCGAGTTGGTTTGGCCACGCGTGGCGTCCAGAGGTTCCGGATCCGTGGATGAATACCGCGCTCACATCGGCCATGGACATCACGGTAGGCGAACCTGCGTGCCGTCGACGATGAACATCTTGGCCGCTGCGGTGTAGGTCCAGTCGCGGTCGACGATGAGTTGGGCCAGCCGCAAACGGGCGCGTGGGGTCAGGGCAGCGTTAGCGTGGGACACGAGGGCCTCCGGTCGGGTGAAGCGGTTCCTAGACAGCTCCACTTCACAACCGGAGGCCTTCGCCTGTCAGACAGGCTCACCGATGCCGGGCGGTACAACCTCCCTGGACATCACACCTAGGGACCTCGATCTCGACGGGGCCGATCTCGGTGAGCACGGTCTTCGTCCGGGTCCCGTTGCGCATGTTCTCACCCAGCGGAGTTCCGCCGTGGTCGTGACCGAGACGCTCAGTCAGCTCGGCGTTCAACGCGGTCTCCAGGACGTTCTTCGTGAGCTGGCTCAGCAGCCCTCCTGGCCCGGTCAGGCTCACGCCCTGCTCCCGCCTGCGCCAGCAGGCGCTCGGCGAGGTCCTTCTGATCGATGATCTCTCTCGTCACGGGATCGATCATCGCGTCGTCCAACAGTTCGGTCGTGTCAGACACGGCCATCTCCTTTCGGATCAGGCCGGACCCCACCCACCGTTATTCAGACAGTCCCGTTCAGCTCCACGGAATCGTCTCATCGCCTGCTGTGGAAACGTTGCGGATAGCTGTGGCCATGCGGTGGTGCTTGCATAGGTGGGTATTTGGTTGAGTGGCGCGGGGCGGGTATGAGCACGTGCGCCTGGTAGGTGTTCGCCGGTGGTGGTGTCGATCCAGTCTCCTGCGGGTAGGTAGGTGGTCCATTTCGTGGCGCCCGGTTCGGTGACTGGGTTGATGAGCAGGTGGTCACCGAGTTTGTATTGCAGGGGGTGGTTCCAGACGGTGGGGTCGTCGCTGTGGTCGAAGTATAGGGGCCGCATCAGTGGTTTCCCGGTGGCGGTGCTGGCTTTGGTCTGCTGGGCAAGGTACGGGATGAGGGCTTCCCGGATCTGGGTGAAACGCCGGAAGGTTGAGACGACGTTTTCGTTGCCGGTTTGTTGTTGGATGTTCCAGGGAGTGCGGTCGCGGAGTGGTTTGCGGTGGTGGTGGTATTCGGAGTGGTATTGCATGATGGGCATGAACGTGGCTGCCGCGGTCGCGCGTAGGTACAGTTCGGCGTCCGGGATGGGTCCGGAGAAGCCGGCGATGTCCCATCCCCAGTAGAGGATGCCGCAGGCTGCGGCGGTGAGCCCGGCGGTGATGGAGGCGCGGAAGGCTTCCCAGGTGGAGTTTTCGTCGCCGGCCCAGTAGATGCCGTGGGCTTGGCTTCCGGTGAATCCGGCTCGGGAGAATGTGACGGGGGCTTTGGCTTCGCTGCGGAGCAGGTCGCCGTAGGCGCGGGCATAGTGGACGGGGAACCGGTTGTTCCCAGCGACGCCGAGTGTGCCATCGCGGTAGGTGAGGTCGTCGCCCCAGGCGTGTTCGCCGCCGTCGGTTTTGAATCCGTCGACGCCGAGGTGGCGGACGAGGTAGCGGCGCTTGTCGGTCCACCATTGTCGGGTGCATTGGGTGGATAGGTCGGGCATGAGTGCGCCGGGGAACCACCAGCCGTGGTTGCGGTATGGCCGGCCGTCGGCGTGTTGCACGGCGTGGCCACCGGCCAGGAGGGCGTCGGCGTCCGCGCGGGCCTGCCCTTGTGGTGGGGGCCGCATCTTTAGCAGCGGTATCTGCCAGAGGACGACTTTGATGCCGCGGCGGTGCAGTTCGTCGACGAGTCCTTTCGGGTCGGGCCAGGCCCCGCCGGGCGGGTAGGTGAAATCGTCCCCGTCGTGCGGCGCCCCATCAGGTGTGACGTGGTAGTGGGCGTCTCGGAAGGCGGTGAAGGTGGATTCGTCGCTCCACGCCTCGATGACGACCACGCCGACGGGGATGTCGAGGTCTCGGTGGGTGTTCATGCGGTCCAGGACGAGGCGTTGGGTGTTCCATTCGTTGCCGGAAGCCCACAGCCGGAAGATCCAGTCGGGTAGTTCTTCGGGTCTGCCGACCTCGGCGAGGAACTGGTCGAGAACGTCGGTGGGTGTTCCGTGGTAGATCCCCACGTCGATGTCCTGTGTGGGTCGGCCGTCGAGGTCGACCTGGATGCGTAGCTCGTCGGGATGGGTGGCGGCGACGTCGTAGTGGGTGCGGTTGGCGGTGCGGATGTGAAAGCCCCACGAACCGCTGGCGGAGACGACGTGGGCGAACGGCATGGGAAGGTAGGTGCGGCCGTGCGCGGCCTGGTCCTTGTACTGCTCGAAGACGGTGGCGTCCAGGCGGTGGCCGCGCTGGTCGAGGCGGTCGAATCGTTCGCCGAAGCCGACCACGTGTTCGTCGGGGTTCAAGCGGAGCGCGAAGCTAAGCCGGTCGAGGCCGCTGCTCGTTTGGCGCCAGTGAACGCTGCCGGGGATCAGCCGGTCGGTGTCGATGCGCAGTGTTGCCCCGGCTGGTTTGTCGGTCCAGGTCGCGGCGGTCAGGTCGAAGGTGGCGGTACGGTGCGAGGCTCCATTGTCGGTGGTGCCGGTGAACCAGTACCGGTAGGCGGTGTCGGCGTCCAGCGGCGGTGTCGAGGCGGTCCAGGTGATGCGCTGGGTGTGTGGGCCTGCCTGTGCGGCGGCCAGGTGGCCCGATCCTGGTGTGTCGTTCGCCGCGCCGGGGGTGCCTTGCCGCATCGTGATGGTGCTGTCGATGCTGGGTTGTCCGGCGCGGTTGGTCTGCCAGTGGCAGGTCACCTCGGTGACGTCGGGCGAGGTGGTGACACCGAGGGTGACTGGTTGCCCTGCCTCGGGTTGGACGGGCAGGCGTTGGTCGGGGCTGGGCTGGTAAGGGTGGCCGGTGCCGTGTGGTCGGTGACGGATCACTTTTGGCTCCCGCCGCCGAGTCCGAGTTCGTGGGCGAGGATCAGGTACATGGCGTGGGACCAGACCAGGGGTGTGGCGACGGGCCCCCACCGGTCGATCCAGGCCTGCCGCCGGTCGGGATTGAGGAGATGTCCGTCGCTTTGTTCGGGGAGATCGCCGTCGGTGGTGGCTTGCGCGGCAGCCCAGTTCAGGTAGCGCCACGCGGCTTCTTGGTGACCTGCGGCGGCGTGGTTCCAGCCGAGCAGGCAGGACAGCAGGGGCCATCGGCCGCCGCCGAAAAACTCGTCGCTGGGGTATCGGTGAACGCCGCCGTCGTTGTCGAGGCGGGCGGTGATGGCATCGATGGTGGCGGCTGCGATGGGGTCGTCGACGCTGTACACGCCGAACGGCACGATGCACGCGGCGAGGGACGCGTCGATGTCGGTGCCGTCTAGCCACTTGACCAGCCGGCGTGGACCCCGGTCGGTTGTCCGCGAAACGGGCGTGGTGCCGTGGGCGGCGATCAGGGAGCGGATCCGCTGAGCAGTTGCGGCAGCGGCGGTGCGTCGCTGCGTGGTCAGGTCGGGATCGGTGGCCGCGGCCATCAGGCCGGCGTGGTTCGCGGCGAGGGTGGACACGTGGACGTGGTCGGGGTGTTCTTCCCACCAGTCGTAGCACGGGTCGGTGCCGAACGCGGTCAGGTAGTCCACGGCGATGTCGATGCCGGCGCGCCAGCGGTCGAGGGTCAGCGTGTGGCGGCGGGCGTGGGCGTGTACGGCCCACAGCCACATGCCGTATCCGTCGGTTTGGTAGTCCCACCAGTCATCGGAGCCGTCCCGGCCGTCCAGGGTGAACCGGGTGGGCAGCATCTGCTGCCGGTCGGGATGGTCGCCACCCCGCCGAGCGGTGACCAGGGACGTGACCTGTTCGCGTCGTTCGGTGAGCACGCGAGCGACCCAGTCGTGGAACCGGTCCGCTGACGCGGTCACGTTCCAGCGGGACGCGGCCTCGGCGGTGAACGAACCGTCGCGGAGCCAGGCATACCCGGCGTACGCCGAGAACGTCGGCGACGCCGGGTACGCACCGGTTTCACTTTGCAGGTCGGTGATCAGCTGCCGGCTTCTGGCAAGCAGCGCCGGATGGTCCGGTCCCGCCGCCGTCGCGGAGGCATTGGCTGGGTGGCGGGAACCGGTCACCGGTAGGGCTCCAAACAGGTCGTGGCGCAAATTGAAGAGGCAGGTCAGGGCGCTACTGCTGGAGCAGCTGGTTGACCTCGTTCTGGGCGTCCGCCAGGGCGGCGCTGACGGTGCTGTGCCCGCCCGACGCGGACGTCAGAGCGTTGTTCACATCGTCCTGCAGCTCCTGCTGGCTGACGACCACCGGCGGCAGGATCGTGTTGTCCAACGCGTCGAACACGGCCTGCCGATTGGTTGGCTTACCTGCCGTGAGATACGCGGACAGTTTCGAGTTGTCACTGGTAGTGGGCAGCTGCCACGAGGAGGACAGCCGGGTCTGGATCGAGGCGTCCGAAGAGGTCAGGAACTGGATCCACTTCTGCGCTGCGGCCTGGTTCTTGCTCGCGGCGTTGACGGCCACCGTGTCGGCGAACATCGCTGAGGCCTTTTGCGTGTCGCCGGGCTCGACCACGATGTCCCAGTCGAATGGCACCTTGTCCATGGCGCTGAACTCCCAGATACCGGTGTGCCACATCGCCAGCTTCCCCGCCTTGAACAGGTCCACATCGAAGTTCGGAGTGTTCGAGCCGTCGGCGATGGTCGGCATCGTGGTGCCGGCCTTGTCGATCAGCCAGTTCGCGGCGGCGATACCCTGCTCGGTGTTGAACGTCGCCTTGGTCTTGTCGGCGTTCAGGAATTGACCGCCCGCTTGGGCCAGTGCCTTGTAGAACTCGTTGTAGGTGATCGGCTGAAAATCACCCCAGATACCCTTGGCCTTGTCGGTCAGCTTCTTGGCCGCGGCCGTCTCGTCCTTCCACGTCCAGTCCGCCGTCGGAAGATCCACACCCGCCTTCTGGAACAGGGTCTTGTTGTAGAACAAGACGACGTCAGAAAAGTCCTCGGGCAGCCCGTATTGCTTGCCGCCGACGGTGAACGCGTCCCACAACGACTTGCGGTACAGGCTGGAGTCCACTCCGGTGATCGGGGCCAGGGCGCCGCTGTTCTGGTAGGACACGAAGTCCTGGTAGTCCAGCTCGAAGGCATCGGCGGCCGAGCCCGCCGCGACCGCGGTCTGCAGCTTGGTGAAATAGTCGGCGTAGGCGACGTTTTGCACCTGCACCGTGATGTTCGGGTTGGCCTTCTCGAAGGCCTTCACGATCGCGTCCAGGTCCTTCTCATGGCCGCCGCTGGCCGTGTAGTCCATGTAGGTGATCGTGGTCGCCGGCCCTGCCGGCGCAGACGACGACCCCGAGGACGCCGACGGCGCCGAGTCCGCCGACGAATTCGACGCTCCTGACGAGGATCCCGACGACGATGAAGTGCCCGCGGAGCCAGAATCGCTGGAGCTGTCCGATGTCGAGCTACCGGAGTTCGCCGACGACGAACCCCGAGAACCCCCCGACGCGGAGGATCCGGGGCTCGACGCGGCCGAACCACTAGATGAGCAGGCGGCCACGGTTGCGGCCAGGGTGAGCGCCGCGGTGATGGCCAGCGCGCGAGTACGACGGTGCATGACGGTAGTTCCCTTCTTCAATGGTGGACAGCGCGGGCTATTTGATGCCGGTGTGTGCGATACCGGCGATGATGTGACGCTGGGCCAGGAGATAAATGACCGCGATCGGAATAATCGAGACGACACTGCCGGCCATGACGACATTCCATTGAGTGGTGTATTGGCCCTGCAATGTCGACAGGCCCAGCGGCAGCGTCATCCGGTCCGGAGAGTGGATTACTACCAGCGGCCACAGGAACGAGTTCCAACTGCCCATGAACGCGAACACCGCCAACGTGGCCAACGCCGGCCGTACCAACGGAATCATGATGGTGGCGTAAATCCGCAAATGGCTGCCGCCGTCGATGGTCGCGGCCTCGTCGAGTTCGCGGGGCACCGCGTCCATGGCCTGCTTGACCAGGAAGATCCCGAACGCGGAGGCGATCGACGGGGCCAGCAGCGCGAAGTAGGAGTCCTGCAGGCCGAGTTTTTTCATTTCGATGAACAGTGGGACGACCAGCACTTCCAACGGCACCATCAGCGTCGCCAGATACAGGGCGAAGATCACCGATTTGCCGCGGAATTGCAACCGGGAGAACGCATATGCGGCCATCGAGCCGGTCAGCAGTTGACACAACGTGGCGGCGATCGCGATGGCAAGCGAGTTGATGACGATCCGCCAGATCGGGATCGCTGCGATCAGGGTGCGGTAGGCATCCAGGGTCGGGTTGCGCACGAACAGGCTCGGCCCGCCCGCCAAGTCACCGCCCGGAGTCAGCGAGGTCACCACGGTCCACAGGAACGGGAACAGCATCACGACCGCGCACGCGATCACCAGCACGTACAGCCCAGCCCGGCGGGCCACCCGACCCGGCCGGGACGGCGCGGCCGGCACCGGCGTGAGTGTGGCGGCGGCGACGGTGGTGTCAGGCATGGACCACCCACCGGCGTTGGCCGCGCAGTTGGATCGCGGTGATGATCAGGATCAGCACGAACAGCAGCCACGACAACGCCGCGCCCTGCCCGGCCTTTCCGTACCGGAACGTCAGGTTGAACACCTGCCCGACGATGACCTGGCTGGCGTTGTCCGGGCCGCCGCCGGTCATCACGAAGACCTGGTCGAACACTTGGAATCCGTTGATCAGGCTGATCACCACCACGAAGAACGTCGATGGGGTCAGCAGCGGGAAGGTGATGTGGCGAAACCGTTTCCATCCCGATGCGCCGTCCACCGTTGCTGCCTCGTACAGGTCGGTGGGGATCGACTGCAGGCCGGCCAGCAGAATGACCATCACGAAGCCCAGGTCCTTCCACGCAGAGGCGAGGATAACCGATGGGATGGCCCAGTTCGGGTCTGTCCACCACCCCGGCTGGCCCAGGTGCAAGAATCCGAGGATCTGGTTGACCAGGCCGTTGGCCGGGTTGAGCAGCCACTGCCACACCAACGCGACCACCACCCAGCTGGTCACCACGGGCAGGAAGATCGCGGCCCGGAAGAAGCTGCGTCCGGCCAGCCGGTTGTTCATGGCGATCGCCAGCGCGAGGCCGCCGCAGTACACCAACGGTAGGTAGCCGACAATGTAGAACAGGGTGTGCTCGAAGATCGTCAAGGTCAACGGGTCGGTAAGCAGTGTCGCGTAGTTCTTGAACCCCACGTAGGTGGGGCTGGAGATCAGGTTCCACTTCTGCAGGCTCACCCACAGCGAGCCCACCATCGGCACCACCGTGAACACGATCAGCGGCACGGCCGACGGCAACAGGAAGAACAGCACCCAGCCCAGGTTCTTCCACCCCGACCCGTGCCGCGATGCCCGCCGCTGGATGCGGCTCTGGGCAGGGTTGTGTGGCGGCGCGTCGGTGAGCGCGGAGAGCGTCGTCATGCCGAGCGCCCGTCCGAGTCCTGCAGGCGGTCCCTGACCAGGCGGCCTTGAATACCGGCGACGCCCACCGCGTCGAACGGTGCGGCCAGCACTAGGCTGGCCGCACCGATCATCCACTTGGTCTCATCCCATGCCTCGACGATCAGCGGGATGGACCGCCAGCGGGGCAGCAGGTGGCGGCGGAATTCCTGCACGAATCCCGGCTCCCACAGCGGCCACGCCTCAATGCCCTCACCGGACAAGATGATTACTTCTGGGTCGACCGTGTGCACCACTCCGGCCAGCGCCGCCCCCAGCATCGCGCCGGCGTCGGCGAAGATCGTGCAGGCGCCGGGGTCGCCGCCGCGTGCAAGCTCGATCACGCGGTTCAGGCCCGTACGGCGACCGACCACGTGAGCGTCTCTGGCCGTGCGGAGTAGGCCGGCGTCGCCGACCCAGGCCTCCAGGCAGCCCACCGATCCGCACGAGCAGCCCCGGCCGCCCGGGTATTCGACGGGGATGTGGCCGATCTCCCCCGCGCCGCCGAACGCGCCACGATAGATCGAGCCGTCGATCACCATCCCGCACCCGATGCCGCGCCCGATCGTCACGACCAGATAGGTGTTGTGCTCACGCCCCGCCCCATAGAGCCGGTCCGCTACCGCCAGGGTGTTGACATCGTTTTCGACCAGAACCGGGATACCAAGATGGCGGCGAAGCAACTGCCCCACCGGCGCGGCATCCCAGCCAAGCGTCGGGGCCGTGACGACGCCCGAGTCCTGAGCATCGACCGCGCCCGGCACTCCAACGCCCACGCCCAGCAGGCGCTGGTCGCTGGAAGCCGCGACGTCGTCGAGGAGCTGCGCTAAACGGTCCAACGCATCGGGGCGGGTCGGATCGAACGGAATCGTGGACGCCGCTCCGGTGGTCCCGTCCAGCGCGACCTCCACCACCCCGACGTGGTCATGAGTGATCTTCACGCCCAGCGCGCCGCCCGCCGACACCGCCAGCCCGATCGGGCGGGCGGGCCGGCCGCCGTGGGAGGTTGCGGTGGCCTGTTCCACGACCAGGGCACGAGCCAACAAGTCCCGGACGATCTGCGTCACCGTCGGCGCACTCACATCCAACGCCCGGGCAAGATCCGCGCGGGAGGTCGGACCACGAGATGCCAGCATCGCCAGCAACGAGGATGGCAGCAACCCGCCGCGATCGATCGAAGAGCCGTGGGCCATGTCACCTCCCGCAGGGTTCGAGCTTAGCGACTTACTAAATCACCTAATGAACGGCCAGGCAAGCCTCGGGCGCTACGCGGTCCGAGAACGGCACCGAATCCGCCGTCGGCCTTGGGCCTGTCTAACTCATCCGATTGGGGGATTGCCAACTACGCATTGGAGACTAACGTCGGTGACTTAAGTTAGTTGCCGAGGAAAGGCGCGGCGCTTGCCGATCGATCGTGCGGGCAGCAAACGGTTGATTCGGGAGATCAACGAGGCCCTGGTGCTCAGCGAGCTCCGTCGATCGGGCCCCTGTTCACGCGCAGACATCGTCCGAGCGACGCAGCTCAGTTCGCCGACAGTTACGGCCATCACGGGCCGGTTGATCGACCTCGGGTTGCTCGAAGAACACTCGACAGCACCATCGGCGGGGGGACGTCCACCTGTGCTGCTCGCGGTTAAGCAGGACTGGGCCTACGTCGCCGGTGTCAAGATCACCGAGTCGCAGGTCATCGCCGTGCTCACCGATCTAGGGGCATCCGTGGTCGCCCGAAGCAGGATCCCTCTGGACGGCCAGATGCCAGAGTTGGTCACGTCAGCGACCTACAGAGCCGTCGAGAATCTTCGACGCCACGTGGCCGACCGAGCTCTTCTCGGGATTGGAGTCGGTCTGGCCGGAATGATCGACCGCGATACTGGCTCGGTCACCCGAGGAACCTACTTCGGTTGGACGGATGTGCCGTTCGCTGCGATGATCCACGACGCCACGGGTCTGCCCGCGGTGATCGACAACGACGTCAACACCCTCGCGCTTTCCGAGCAACTATGGGGTGCCGGCCGGGGAGTCGACAACTTCGTCGTCATCAGCATCGGCCGCGGCATTGGCATGGCCATGGTTCTCGACGGCCGGATCTACCGAGGCGCGCAGGGCGGCGCCGGCGAGATCGGACATATCAAGGTTCACCCAGGCGGGAATCTATGCGCATGTGGGGGACGCGGCTGCCTGGAAACAGTCATCGGTGAGCCCGCAGTTCGCTCGCTCCTTGCCGCCATTGCTGGGCGAGACTTGACCGTTGACGAGGCGGGCCACCTGGCGCGGGCCGGTGAAGAAAGATACCGCGCTGTCTTCGACGACATCGGACGGCGCCTCGGCGCCGCGGTGGCCGCGGCCACGGTGATCGTGAATCCGACCCGGATCGTGCTTGCCGGAGAGGGCACCCACAATATCGACTTGATTCTGCCCGGCTTTGAGAGCGTGTTCCGGGAAGGTGTCGTCGCATCGGTGCATGAGCGCATCACAGTGCACGCCGACCCATGGGACGACGAGTCTTGGGCACGCGGAGCCGCCAGCCTGGTCTTGAGTGGACTGTTCGAACCAAACCTCACCTCCGCCGAAACAAGCAGGCCCAGCCTGACAGGCCTATCGGCTGGATAGAAGCGTCCTTCACACCTCAAATCGGGAGGCACAGCATGACGTCGACCAAACTGCCGGCCGTCAACCGCCGGACGTTCATCCTTGGAGTACTCGGCACAGTGCCGCTGTCGCTGCTTCCCGCGCTGCCGGCCGCCGCAGATACCATCGACGGCGTCTATCACAGCCCGTACGGGGACGACGACCTGTACAGCACGGAACCGACCGAACGTGCCCCCCGGGATCCGATGGCCACTCAGGCGGTGCAGCTGCACTCCACCACGTGGCCGATCTCTCCGGGGCAGTCGGTGTGGGTCACCTGGACGAAAAACGGCGTAGCCCAAACCCCGATTGGGTGCAGCTTCGACTACAACAGCGGCAACAACAGCTACTGGACCGTCGATCTGGGGGCCTTCACTCGCGGCGATCAGGTGACCTACACGCTCAACGCCAACGTCGATGGCGGATCGGCCATCACCAGCGGCCCGTTTAGCTTCACTGTCACCGACTGGTCGGCCACCGGGACGGTCAGCGCCTACACAGACAACGGCACATCCGTCGACATCGCAGTGACCGACGCCAGCGGCTTCTTCTCGCCGAAGATTCGCTTCGCGTTCCCCGCCGCCGACCGGTTCCACGTCCAGATCGCTCCGCACGGCTCGGGCCTGACCATCTCCGGCGGCAGCTACACCGTCACCAACACCTCCAGCACGCTAACCTTGGCGACGTCCGGTCTGCAAGTGAAGATCAACAAGAGCCCCTACCGGGTCTCGGTGTATGCGGCCGACGGCACCACCCTGATCGCGCAGCAATATGACCCCGCAACGTTCCGGAACATCGGCTGGGCAACGGACGGGGCGACGACCGTCACCAAAATCGAAGACCACTGGCAGACCCCGTCCGGGGAGCGGTTCGAGGGTTTCGGTGAGCGATACGACTACCTCAATCAACGTGGCCAGGACGTCAACAACTACGTGTACAACCAATATCAAGACCAGGGTCCGACACATCGCACGTACGTATCAGTGCCGTTTTTCACGAATTCAGCCGGTTACGCGATCTATATTCCCAGCACCCGCTATTCCATCTTCAACATCTGCACCTACCTTTCCGATATGGTCGGCTTCACCGTCGATGCAGGCGGCGACCTGAACGCGTGCATGGACTATTACTTCCTCACGGGCAGCCAGGCCAACATTCTCGATGCCTACACCAGCATCACCGGCCGGCCCAAACTGCCGCCCAAATGGGCATTCGGGCTGTGGATGTCCGCCAACGAATGGAACACCCAGGCCGAAGTGGACGCCGAACTAGCCAACGTCATCAGCTACCAGATCCCACATAGCGTGATGGTCCTGGAGCAGTGGAGCGACGAAGCCACGTTCTACATTTGGCACGGCTCCACGTACACGGCGAAGCCTGGCGCCGACTCCTTCAGCTACAGCGACTTCACCTTCCCCTCCGGTCAGCAATGGGACGACCCGCAAGCGATGGTCGCAGCCGCGCACGATCAGAACATCAAAATGGTGCTGTGGCAGGTGCCGGTCCTCAAGCAGGACTTTGACACCAACCCGCCGACCGCTCCACAGCAGCAACTCAACGACCAAAGCTACGCAGCATCCGCGGGACTCGTCGTGGGAGACGGCGCCGGCGGCGTGTACCGAATTCCCACCGGGCAATGGTTCGGCGACAGCATGATGCCGGACTTCACGAACCCCTCCGCGACCTCGTGGTGGATGGCGAAACGCGCCTACCTCTTCGACGACGTCGGCGTCGACGGCATGAAAACCGACGGCGGCGAAATGATTTTCGGACGCAACGCGTCTTTCCACGACGGCCGCAAGGGCGACGAAATGCACAACGGCTACACCAACGCCTACACCGGCGGGTACTCCGATTTCGTGCAAAGCAAGACCGCGGGTGACGGGGTCCTGTTCAGCCGCGGCGGAACCGCGGGCTGTCAAGCCAACTCGATCTTCTGGGCCGGCGACCAATCATCCACGTTCTCGTCGTTCCAGCAGGCGCTTCGCGCAGGTCTGTCGGCGGGCGAATCCGGCGTGGCCTTCTGGGCGTGGGACATGGCCGGCTTCACCGGCGACTTCCCCACCAGCGAGCTGTACCTGCGGGCCGCCGCCCAGCAGGTCTACTCCCCCATGATGCAGTATCACTCGGAAAAGTCCGACCCCAGCCCGTCCGAGTGCCGCACGCCGTGGAACGTGCAGGCCAGGACCGGAGACACCACCGTCGTACCCACGTTCCGAACCTTCGCGAACACCCGGATGAACCTGATCCCCTACATCTGGACCGAGGCGAACAACGCCTCAAGCACCGGTCTGCCGCTGCTGCAAACCATGCGGATGGCCTTCCCCAACGACTCCAGCGCGGCCGCACTCGACCAGCAGTACATGTTCGGTCGGCAACTCCTCGTCGCGCCGATCACCACCCAGGGTGCCACCTCCGTTGGCGTCTATCTGCCCGCGGGTGAGTGGCACGACATCACCAACGGCGGCTACGCCAGCGGGCCCGCCACCAAGACCTACTACGCGGACACCAGCCGCATCCCCGTCTACGTCCGAGACGGCGGCATCTTGCCGCTGAACCTCAATGCCGGCTATGAATTCGGCGGCACCATGACCAACGACGTCGAGACTTACACGAACCTCGTCTTTCGCATCTACCCCGCGGGCACCAGCAGCCACCCATACTTCAACGACGCCACCAGCAGCGTCCTCACGGTCACCTGCGCCGAAACATGGGGCTCCCATCAAGTCGCGATCAACGTCCCCGCGCTCAGCACCACTTTCACGCTGCAGGTCAACAGCACGGAGCCCGCAACCGTCACCGCCGACGGCACGACACTGACCGGCTACAGCAGCATCATTGCCTTGGCCGCGGCCGGTCAGGGGTGGTACTGGGATCCCACCGGTCAGCTCACCCACGTCAAGATCTCCGCCGCAACCGGTGCGCGGACCGTCACGCTCTCCGGAGTTGACAAGGCAGCCTACGAAGCCGAATTCGCCACCGGCTCTGGAACAACCACTAACACCAACCACGCCGGCTACACCGGCACAGGGTTCGTCGACGGGTTCGAAACCATCAGTGACAACGTTACCTTCGACATCTACGCCAGCGAAGCCGCGAGCTATCAGCTGATAGCCCGCTACGCCAACGCCACCGGCAGCGCGGCCACCCGCACCGTATGGGTCGACGGAAGCAACATCGGCACCATCTCGATGCCCAGCCTGGCCAACTGGGACACCTGGTCCACCGCGGCCGTCACCACCACCCTCGCCGCCGGGAAGCACAGCGTGAAAATTTCCTTCGAATCCAGCGACACCACAGCCATCAACCTCGACAATCTCACACTGGTCCGGCCATGAACACCCGCACCCGCGGTCGCGCACGCCGCACCATCGCACGCGGCACCGCCGTCATCCTGGTCGCCAGCGGAACCGTCGTAGGCCAGTTCGCCCTCGCCGGCACCGCCAATGCTGCCGGCATCGGCGTGCAACGCGTCCAATTCACCGGCGCGGGCGATTACCTCGTCGTCGAGTTTCTCACCGACGACCTCGTGCACTTCGAAATGGGCGTCGGCTCCGGGCCGGGTGCGACCGTGGCCATCCCCAGCACCGACCAAGTCGCCACCAAGACCTACGACGGGCCTACCGCATTCACCCAGACCGGAACCACCGTCAACACGCCGGACACCGAGGTGAGCGTCGACACCACCACGATGTGCGCCTCCGTCTACGACCTCACCAAATCCCCTACTCTGCTCCTGACCACCATCTGCCCACGCAACCTGACCTCCGACCTCAAAGGCCTGTCATTCAGCAAGGCATCCATGCAAAACGCGTACGGGCTCGGCGAAGAATTCCCCACCGGCGGATCAGCCGACGGCGACTGGGTCGGCCGCACCCGCGACTCCGCCGGCCCCTACGGCAACGCCATGGTCTACGACACCGACAACGGACCCGTCGGAGACGCCCAGATACCCGTCCTGTTCGGGGTCGGACCCAACAACGGCAACTACGGCCTACTCGTCGATCAGATCTACAAGCAGCAATGGAACCTCGCAGGTGACCCCTGGACCATGGACACCTACGGAGACCAACTGCGCTGGTACCTGATGACCGGCCCCGACCTGCCCAGCCTCCGCCACACCTACATGAACCTCACCGGCCGGCCACCCGTACCACCGGAGAAGGCCTTCGGCCTGTGGGTCTCGCAGTACACCTACAACAGCTGGACCGACATTGACAACGTCCTTGCGAACCTGCGCGCCGACCACTTCCCCGTCGATGGCTTCATGCTCGATATCGGCTGGTTCGGCGGCGTCACCGCCAACTCGGACAACACCAACATGGGCAAACTCGAATTCGACCCCACCAATTTCCCATCGCCCGCCACCAAGATCTCCGGCTATTCCACCGATGGCATCGGCCTGATGACCATCGAAGAGTCCTACATCGGCAAGGCACTCACCGAGTACACCAACCTTGCCGGCAACGGCTACCTCGTCCGAGCCGGCTGCTCTACCTGCGACCCCGTCTACCTCACCAGCAACCCGTGGTGGGGCAAGGGCAGCATGATCGACTGGACGCAACCCGCCGCCGGCGCCTACTGGTTCTCCACCAAGCTCCAACCCCTCCTCGACGACGGCATCACCGGCCACTGGCTCGACCTCGGCGAACCAGAAATGTACGACTCCAACGACTGGGTCGACGGCATCCTGGCCGGCAAGCACGCCCACCAGGACTACCACAACATGTACGCGCTCGAATGGGCGCAAAGCATCGCCAACGGCTACACCACCAACGACGACACCCAACGACCGTTCATGCTCAGCCGATCCGGCGCGGCCGGCATCCAACGGTTCGGCACCGCCATGTGGTCCGGAGACATCGCATCCCGCTTCACCGCACTCGCCGACCAAGCCAACGTTCAAATGATGATGTCCATGTCCGGGATCGACTACTTCGGTTCAGACGTCGGCGGCTTCCACCGCGACGAAGCCGCCCCGGGAACCGACATCAACGAGGTCTACACCCAATGGCTCGCGAACTCCGCCTGGTTCGACACCCCCGTCCGGCCCCACACCGACGACACATGCGGCTGCCAACAAACCGCACCAGACGAAATCGGCGACGTAGCCAGCAACCTCGCCAACCTTCGGCAGCGCTACCAACTAATTCCCTACTACTACTCTCTCGCCCACGATGCCTACTCCACCGGCGACCCCATCGAGCCGCCACTGGTCTACTACTACCAAAACGACCCCAACGTCCGCAGCATGGGCAACGAAAAGATGATCGGCCCCGACCTCCTGATCGGTGTCGTCGCAGCCTCCGGCGAACGCGAACGCAACATCTACCTTCCAGCCGGAACCTGGTACGACTACCACACCAACCAGCAATACGTCTCAACCGGTCAATGGTTCGACAACCTACCCGAATACCAAAACGGCAACTTCCAACTCCCCGCATTCGCCAAGGCCGGCGCAATCATCCCGCAAATGTACGTAGACGACAAGACGATGAACGCACTCGGCCAACGAACCGACGGCTCCACCGCCGACCAACTCATCGTCAAGGTATACGGCGACAGCAGCCCCTCGAACTTCACCATGACCGAAGACGACGGCACTTCCACCGCCTACCAAAGCGGAGCTGAACGCACCACCACCATCTCACAGCAACTGTCAGGCAGCACCGAAACAGTCACCATCGACCCATCGTCAGGAACCTACAGCGGTGCGCCATCCAGCCGCGCCAACCAAATCGACCTCGTCACCCACGGAAGCGCATCACAGGTGTCCGCCGTAACCCTCAACGGCTCCCCCCTCACCCAATACCCCAACAAGGCGGCTTTCGACGCCGCCACCAGCGGCTGGTACAACGCCGGCGGCGATCTCGTCGTCGCCAAATCCGATTCACTCTCCGTCAGCACCACCAAGACATTCGCCTTCACCACAGGCCAAGCAGCCACATCGGAGAACTTCACCTGCAACAACGGAACCACCACCACCGGTCAATCCGTCTACGTCGTCGGCAACGTCCCCGAACTCGGCGACTGGTCCGCCACCGGCGCCGTGAAACTCGACCCCACCGCGTACCCCACCTGGACCGGCACCATCACCAACCTGCCCCCAAACACCCCCATTGAATGGAAATGCATCAAACGACAAGAAGCGAACTACCCGTCCACCGTCGACGCATGGCAACCCGGCTCCAACAGCACTTTCACCAGTGCAGCCACCGGCGCCGGCGGAAACACCTCAGGTTCATTCTGAGCGATAGATGCGACGCCGCGATCAGTAGCGTGCGGCAACGCGATCCCGACGCCCTGCAATGCAAGGTCCGCCACCCGAAGCGTCGACAATGGCGCGGTCGTACCGATCGGCCCGACCACCGGAGTTTTTCTAAGCAATTCACGCGGCACGCGACCGGTGTGTGGCACCGCCGACATTGAAGGCCTAGCACTGTTAGCGCTCAAGGGTTCGTCGCGTTGCGCAGTCGCTCCGGCACTGCCAACACTCCTAACCAGCGACGACGGCCGATGCTGATACCGACGGCGCCCCGGGCGGTGTCGCGGCCCGGAACGGCGAAGTGTCGGGCTTGGTCGTGGCCGTGGGCGCGGATGACGATTGCGGGGCTCGCGTCGGCGCAGAACCGCTCGGGGACGGTCACCTCATCGATCCGCTCGGGGAGTTGGTGCAGCAGGAGGCTGCCGGTCAGGTCGATGAACGCGGCCGCGCACGTGGCCGCCGCCCGCGGGTGATGACGCTCATCTGAATCGGTTCTGGCACAAATTCGGTGAAGGTTTGTTGTGTCCTTATCAGGACGCGTTTTCGGAGTAGGTCGAATTTTGCGCGGCCGTACATTTGTCGTTTGATCATTTTGACTCTGTTGACGTTTCCTTCGACTGCCCCGGAGTTGTGGGTCATGGTCAGGCCGTTGACGACGGCGGTGTGATCGTGTTTCAGCCCGGCAGTGAAGGAGTGCATGGCGGGCAGGTCGTCGGCGTCGATGGCCTGGATCCAGTCGTCCAGCCGTTCGCCGTGCAGGCCGGTGAGGATCTTGGCGAACTCGGTGACGTGACCGGCCAGGGCATCCAGGTGTGGGCAGCGGGCCCGGGCATCCTCGAGTTGGGCCTGGTCCTGCTCGTCGAGGTGGTCCGGGTCGGTCATGATCCAGCCGGCCAGGTGGCGGACCTTGGGCGGTTGGTGCACCGGCGGCGGTGCGGCGGCACCGGCCCGGAACGGGCGCAGGTAGCGGCGCACGGTCTGCTCGCTGCCGCGGTAGCCCTCGGCGGCGATCTCCCGGTAAAGGACTGCGGCGTCGGTGACGCCCTGGTTCCACCGGCGGTGCAGGTGCGCGGTGAACTCGTCGAGCAGGGTGCCGCGCGAGGTGGTCTTGGCCAGCAGTTCATCCAGGCCGGTGGCGGTGGCGAAACGCCGCACGGTGTGCGGGTCCAGCCGCAGCTCACGGGCGATGCGGCTGATCGGATACCCCTTGCGCACCAGGGATTGCACGTCGGCGTGCCGCTGCTTGGTGCGCGCGGCCAGACGTGTCTCGGCCGGCTCGGGCGGCGTTGGCGTTGCAGGCATCCGCCAGGCCGGATCACCCGCAGGGTCGGCGACGGGCTCCTCGCGTAGGCAGGCCCGGTGCGCGGCGACGGTCTTGTCCACCGCATCGCCGAGGTTGTGCCACAGGTGCCACCGATCGGCGACCTGGATCGCATCTGGCGCGCCGTCGCGGGCGCCCTGGGCGTAGGCCCCGGCGCGGTCCCGGCAGATCACCTCGATGCCCGGGTGGCCGCGGCCATCCGGCCAGGCTGTCGGCCTCCCGGTCGGATAGCAGGTCGACCGGGTGGCCCTGGGCCATGTCCACCAGGATCGTGCCGTAGCGGTAGCGCCGCCGGAACGCGAAATCGTCCACGCCGAGCACCGCCACCGCACCGACCGGCGGATCAGGCGTGCGGCGGACCAGGCGCAACAGGCTGCTACGCGACACGGCCATGCCCATCCGGGCCGCCAACCGCGCCCCGGCACGGCCAGCCAGGGCGAGCGCAATCGCAGTCAGCACACCGGTCAGCAGCATGGTCCGCCGGGCGTAGCGGACGGTCAAATCGGGGATCTGCTCGGCGAAGGTTCGCGCCTGGCACGCCGGGTTGTCGCAGAAGAAACGGCGTACATCAAGGCGAATTGTCACCGGCCGGCCGCCGGTCACCGCGTCCGCCAGGGCGCGCTGATATCGGCTGTGCACCCGTGAGGACTCGCGGCCACACTGTCCGCACCGCGAACCCGGCGAACGAGCATGCCCGCGAATCCGCACCATGTTCGCGTCCGCGGCGACATCATCGATGACGAGCAGGGCGAGTTGCGGTAGCAGAACAGTCAACCACCGGTACACTGCACAACCAGCCCTTCTTGTGGTGCTTGGCTTCTTGGTCGAACCAGGCATTTCACAAGGAGGGCTGTCAAGGGCCACGAATTCTTGACCACTGGCGGCCAGCAGACCTGACCGGTGGTGGCCACGGTTTCTGACTGTTGGTGGCCACGAAACTGACCGGCGGCCGGCGCTGCCGGCGGGCCGCGGAGCGGC